>Ga0182018_10000822_pt1 | contig 38517 bp, 33 predicted proteins | sample 812P2MmetaG_FD_120490 | JGI IMG/M metagenome (GOLD analysis project Ga0182018, IMG submission 120490) | Permafrost microbial communities from Stordalen Mire, Sweden - 812P2M metaG | ecosystem: Environmental > Terrestrial > Soil > Wetlands > Permafrost | place: Sweden: Stordalen | collected... | reverse complement strand
CGCTTCCTCACGGTCGCGGCTCGGAAAAACGCAGTGTGCGATACCGAGCCACGACCGTTAGGGAGTGGTCCCGGACCACAAAACAGGCTCAAGTTATTTTCCCCACCGGCACACAATTGCGGGGACGACATCAGGAGTCCGGAGACTCCTCTCGACCAGCCGGGCGAAGAAGACACTCCGAACTCTGTCTTACAACCACCCCTTCTGCCGGGCGATCCGCGCCGCTTCGGTGCGATTCGCCGCCCCCAGCTTGCTGATTGCCTCCGACAGATAATTCCGCACCGTGCCTTCGGAAAGATCGAGCCGCTGCGCGATTTCCGCGCTCGCCTCGCCCTCTCCCGCGTGTCGCAGCACCTGGCGCTCGCGATCGGTCAGCGGATCGGCCTCCGTCCAAGCTTCCGCCGCCAGTTCCGGGTCCACCACGCGACTGCCGGTGCGAATTTTACGAATGGCATTGGCGAGTGTCGACGCCGGTGCGTCCTTCAGCAGATAGCCCGAGACTCCCGCATCCAGCGCGCGCCGCAGGTATCCCGCACGGGCGAAAGTCGTCAGGATCACGACCTTCACCGGCAGCTTCCGCCGCTTGATCTCGTTCGCCAGTTCGAGCCCCGTAAGCTCCGGCATCTCGATGTCGGTGAGCAAAACGTCGGGCGCTGCGGCCAGCACCTGTTCCAGCGCTTCCCGCCCATTCTGCGCCTGCCCCACGATGTCGAAATCGCCCTCCGTGGCCAGCAGCGCCGCCAGCGCGCCGCGAACCATGGCCTGATCTTCGGCGATCGTCACCCGAATCTTCATACCGGTACCCGAATGCGCAACTGAGTGCCGTGTGAGCCGTCGCGTTCTAACGCCCCGCCCAGCGCTTCCACCCGTTCCCGCATACCGCTCAATCCGCTGCCCTCGTCGAGCGCGCCGCCCAGACCGTTGTCGGCCACCACCATCTCGCAGAATCGGCCCACCTGCCGCAGCGTCAGCCGGCAAACCGTGGCATGCGCGTGGCGCACCACGTTAGTCACGGCTTCGCGCAACGCCATGGCGAAGACAGTCTCCTGCGTAGGCGAAAGCTCGGGATGCTCTACCGATGTCTCCACCTGAATTCCCGCTGCCTCCAGGGCCTGCATCGCAACCTTCAATTCGCCGTCGAAACCCGCCGACCGGTAGCCGCGGACCGCCGCCCGCACCTGCGTCAAAGCGTCGCGCGAAATCCGCTCCACGTCGCGAATCTCCTCGGCCGCCCGCGCCGGATCGCTCGCAGTAAGCCGCGACGCGAGTTCCGACTTCAGCACAATCACCGAAAGCGTGTGCCCCAACAGATCGTGCAAATCGCGCGCGATCCGCTCGCGTTCCGCCACCTTGGCCAGATGCTCGCTCTCCGCCTGCGCCGCCAGCAGTTTCTCCGTGAGCCGCCGCCGATGCGCCCAATGGATCACCGCTGAGCCGATCAGCGATGAAAAGAACATGGTGGTAATCCAGAAGATCGGAGGCAGTTTTAACAGCCACGCTTCCGCCGCCACCATGGCCAACAAGACCCCAAGGTAGGGAAACGCCTTCGGCGGATCGCCGATTCCCGCCAGGGCCGTGGACGCGAAAATGAACAACGTCGCCGCGCCCGGATTAATGGGCGCGAACAGTATTCCCAACAGCGTGAAGCCGCCCACCACCCAGAGCACGCGGCGCCCGCACAGCCAATAGCCCAGGAAGTACATCGGCAGCGCCGCCAATGTACCCAGCACGGTTGCCAGCCGCACCCATGTTGGCGCCCTGAGTAGCCACGGACTGATCAGGAAGTAGCCGAGATACACCAGCCACACGTACGCCGTCCAATCCTGATTCTTCGGCAAGAGCCGCATACGCCTAACAGTCAGCATAACCGTTACCCATACATCTTTTCATGTTCGCGGGACTGCGCCACCCACGCCACGCCCGCGAACACCAACCCGAACCCCACTAACGCCTCCACATGGAGCAGTACCGAACCTTGCGCCGGCGCGCCCAGAATCGCCAGCGCGATCTGCCCGAAATGGTACGACGGCAGAAACGGCGCGAGATGCTGCAGCCCCTTAGGCAGCACCTCGATCGGCATCCACAATCCGCTCAGGAATCCCATCGGCAAATAGATCATGTTAACCACACCAGTCGCGGAATTCGGTCCCGCGATGCTGCCAATGGCCAATCCGATCGCGCCAAAGGGTACCGCACCTGCCACCAGCGCCGTCCACAGCAGCAGCCACTGGCCGGCCGCCATGCGCACACCGCCGAAGATCGCCCCCAGGGCGAACAACAAAGTCACCACCACCGCGCCGAATGTGATCGACACTGCAGCTTTCGCTATTAGGTACGCGCCCGGCGGCATGGGGCTGGCGCGCTTCACTTCCAGCCAGCCGAGTCCCCGTTCCACCGCCACTCCCGCCCCGAACGCATAGAGCGTCGCGCCCATCACGCCAAACGCCCCATAAGTCGCCAGGAGGTACTTACTCATCGACATCGCGCCGAAGGTGAATGAGGGCGCCATCGCCAGGCCGAAAAAGATGTAAAACGTCAGCGGAAAGCAGATTGTCGAGAGCGAATACTGCCTCAATCGCGTCATCTTCCGCAATTCCATTTTCACTTCCATCCAGTAAACACGGCTCATTGCAGCACCTCCTCGGGCGCGTTGCCACTCTCACGCATGATGGCCAGGAACGCGTCTTCCAGGCCGCTCGTCTTGGTCTGCGCCTTGATTTCGGCCGGCGTTCCCTCCGCTGCGATCCGTCCGCGATCGATCACCGCCACGCGATGCGCCAGCGCGTCCGCCTCTTCCAGGTAATGCGTGGTCAGCAGCACGCTGCCGCCGCGCTTCACGAAGGCGCGAATATGCGCCCACAACGTGCGGCGCGATTCCACGTCGAGCCCCACCGTGGGCTCGTCGAGAAACAACAGGTCGGGGTTGCCGCAGATGGCCAACGCGAACAGCACGCGCTGTCTTTGTCCGCCGGAAAGCGCTCCGAACAGCCGGTTTTCGATGCCGCCCAGCCCCGCCGCGGCAATTGTCTCCGCGATCGGCAGAGGCTTCTCGTAATAGCTCGAAAAGAGTTCGATGTGTTCGCGTACTTTCAGGGTTTCCGGCACTTTCGCCACTTGCAGCAGCGCGCCCCGCCGCAGTTTCGCCTCCTGGCTCGCGGGATGATGGCCGAACACCATCGCCTCGCCCGCCGTGGGCTTCGACAGGCCCAGCAAAATGCGCACCGCCGTGGTCTTACCGGCGCCGTTCGGCCCGAGCAGCGCCAGCAGTTCGCCGCGCTCGATGGATAAATCGATTCCGCGCAGCGCCTGTACCTCGCCGTACCGCTTGGTGACGCCGCGTAATTCAGCAACTGGCATGAGTTCTTGCCTCCATGCCAATCATGGCGGAAGGTTAAACCGGCGGCCAGTGGGGATTGTCAGGCCAGCGAGGTGACGAATGTCACTTCTTGGGCTTTTCTCCCAGCAGCCCCTTCAGCAGCCCTTTCACCTCGCCTTTCACCGCGTTTGCGATGCTCGCATGAAACACCGGTTCGGCGCAGGTTCCGGTTACCGTGAATGGAATCGGTTCGTTCCGCAGCGCGGCCGCCAGTCCGCTTGTGTGGACCGCGGCTTGCATCTTGAAATTCAAGGCGTTGCTTGGGTCGATCGTGCCCGCGCCACTCACGTCGCCGATCGCCGGCAGCACCAGGCTGAGATTCTCGGTCGTGATTCCCTCCGGCGCCATCTTTACGCTGCCGCTCAGTTGCTGAATCTCGGTATCGGGGCTGGCCTTGATACCCGCCAGCTTTTCGATTTTCTTCATTCTGCTCGACAGGTCGAAGCCGACGAGCCTGGTGTTGTTCATGGTGACGGAACCGGCGATTGTCAACCGGTCTATCGGCCCCTGAATCGTCGCCTTTACGCCCGCCGTGCCGCCCTGCAAAGATGTTCCGTTGGGCAAAATGACTCCCAGCGCAGGCAATACTCCCTCCAGTTCCTGCACCGGCATCGGCGGCCCATCCACAGCCATGTCGACTGCAAACGAGTCGCCCTGCGGCGTATAGCTGCCCACCAGCCGTGTGAGTGCGCTGCCGAAATGGATGTCGCCCTGATGCACGCGGCCGGAGCGCTTCTTGAGATCGTGTGCCACATGAAAATCCAACTCCAGGCCACGCTTCGCGGCCGAGCCTTTGGCCGACAATTTCAATTTGTCAACCTTCAGCTTGCCAGTGAGCTCGACGCCGCTGGCGCCGTTTTGCCCACTGCCGTCGAACGACACCAGGCCGGCAAGCTCAGGCGCGATCTCGTTGAGTCCCGAACCGGCCAGATCGAGCTTTTCTACATGCAATGTGAGGCTGGCAGGCGTGGTGGCAACGTCGTTCTGGTCGATGGGACCGGCCTTGCCATCCAGCTTGATGGCGCCGCCCCCGGCAACCTTCATATTTGCCGAGAACGGAAATGAGCTCGCCACCGCGAAATCGCGCAGCTCAATGCTCACATTTTCCAGCCCGATGGGTTTTAAGTGGCTGCCCGTCCGTCCCAAAGTAAACCGGCCGTTCGAAATCTTCACCAGCTTCACCGAGAGGTCGACTTTGGATGAGCCCTCCGGCGCAGCCTTCGCGCTCGATCCAGCGCCCAGAGCGGAGAAATTCCAATCTCCGGCAGGCGACTGCAGCAGCCAGATCTGCGGCTGGTCGATGGCGATGCTGGTCACCGCGACGCTGCGCGAGAAAATGAGAGCGCCGAGATCTACACCCACCTGCAACGATTTCGCCTGCACGAAAGGCGTCCGGCTGAAGGCTGGGTCGTCGGCGATCGACAAGTCGTCCGCCGTCACCCCGCCGGAAAGAAGCGTCACTTTCAGATTTCCGACCTTTACATCGCGCCCCAACGCCGCGCTCAATTTGGATTCCAGCATGGGTCGAAAACGATTGGCGTCAATCAGGAAAGACAGAGCGATCCCGGCCAACAGCAGCGCGGCGATGGCGATGCCGGCGATCTTCAGCAGCCGTTTCATCTTTTCGAGTGTACTATCCCGCGAGCCCGGGAATCGCTATAATCTCTTCCCATGAAGACTGCATGGATTCTCGTATGTGCCGCCGTCTTGCAGGCGCAGACCTATCAGGTAACGTCGCCCCAGGGCGTCAAATTCTCGTCGCTGCCCGATGAGAAGGGCGCCGTCGCCGCGGCGGAGAAAGACCTGTCAACCGATCCCCGGAACCGCGACCTGCTGTTGAAACTCGCCGTGGCGCAAGCCGGAGTCTGGCAGGATCGCGAAGCCGTGGCGACGCTTACCAGGGCGCTCGTGGTCTCGCCGAAAGACGCGCAGCTTTACACCGAGCGCGGCCACCGCCAGCTTCCCCTGCTCGAATTCGCCAAGGCGCGCGCCGACCTCACTCGCGCTGTCGAGCTCGATCCCACCAGGATGGACGCCTACTATCATCTCGGGCTCTCCAACTATTTCTTAGGCGACTTCGCCCAGGCCGCCGACGCCTTCCGCCACGCCGTGGAATTCGCCCCCAACGACGATGAGCGCATCAATTCCACCAATTGGTCGTATGCCTCTCTCCGCCGCGCCGGTAAGCCCGAGGAAGCTGCCAAAGCCGCGGCCGCCATCGCGCCGGAAATGAAAAACAGCGCCGGCCATACGTTGTTCTACCTCAACCTGGTGCGCGTATTCCAAGGCGCCATGCCGGAAGCTAAGGCGCTACCGCCCGAGCCGCCCACGCGCAACACCGATATGGAAACCGAACTCCGCTTCGACACCGTCGCTTACGGCATCGGCAATTGGCATCTTTATAATCACGACCCCGCAGGCGCCGAGCAATATTTCCGCCGCGTCGCCAAAGGCCACGTCTGGGTAACCTGGGGATTCATCGGCTCGGAACTCGAGCTCCAACACCTGAAGCAGTAATATTGTGTTTCCGAGCCGCGACCGTGAGGGAGCGGTCCCGCTAGCGAAGCCTGTATCCCTTAGTTGCCATCCCGGTACTAACTCCAGACGTACGCCCCCAGTACCTTCGTGCAGGATTCCCACCAGTTTATGTGGTGGTAAGTAAATGTGTCTGCCCTTACACTCAAATTAGTCGAGCTGTTCGACGGGGAGCTATGTGGTCGACACAAGAAACTTGAAGAGCATGGCGAGAGAAGTCGCCGAACTGGCTCTCCAACTTGCGTCCCTTCCCGCCGACGGACTCCACTTCGATCTGCAACCTCTTTCCGACGTCGAATATCTTGCCCTCAGAATTCTGAAGGAAGCCACCGCCGCCCGCGCCGGCAACGTTCGCCCCGTCGGCGAAAGCAGTGGCGTGTGGCGCGCCGTGCAGCCAGGCTTAATGCCCCGGTAATCGACCTTCAGGCTCCTGTTGCCATTCCACACGAACCGTGCCATACTCATGTGCGATGGCAACAGAAGAGTCCAGATCCGGCATTCTACAGGGGACCCTCGATCTGATGGTCCTCACCACCCTGAATTCCATGGGCCCGCTTCACGGATACGGCATCGCCCGCCGCATCGAGCAGGTCAGCGAAGACGCCATCGCCCTCAACCAGGGCACCATCTACGCCGCGCTCCTGCGCCTCCGGCAGAAGCGCTGGATTTCCGCCAGTTGGGGCGCCTCCGACAACAACCGCCGCGCCAAATTCTACGCCATCACGCGGACCGGCCAGAAGCACCTCGAATCGGAAGCGCGCGAATGGGACCGCATGGCTTCCGTGATGGGCAAACTACTCGCCGCAGGCAGGGTGTAATCGCATGTTCGACACGCTCCTCGCGCTGCTATCCCGCCTCTCCGGCACGTTCCGGCGCCGCCGCGCCGAGCAGGAGTTCGACGACGAAATCGCCCAGCACCTCGATCTCCTCGCCCAGGATTACATTCGCCGCGGCATGTCTCCCCAAGAAGCCCGCACGGCGGCGCGCCGCACTTTCGGCGGCGTTGCTCAGGCCAGGGAAACCCAGCGCGAGCTCCGCGGCCTGCCGCAACTCGACAGCTTCTTGGCAGACCTTCGCTACGCCGTCCGCACCCTGCGCCACAGTCCCGGATTTACTGCCGTCGCCGTGCTCACCCTCGCTCTCGGAATCGGCGTCAACACCACGCTCTTCTCGGCCTTCAACGCTGTCGCTCTCAAGCCGCTCCCCGTGGCCGATCCCAGCAACGTCGTCCGCCTGGAGCGCTGGTTTGAGCCCGCGATGCACGGCAATATTCAATACGGCTTCTCCTATCCCGAATATCTCTACTTCCGCGGCCATGCCGGCGCCTTCGCCAGCCTGGTGGCCTCCAGTTGGCCCTTCGGAGTCGACGGCGAGACCTCGAAGGTCCTCGGCCAGACCGTTTCCGGAAACTATTTCTCCGCTCTAGGTATCGTCCCGGCACTCGGCCGAACATTTCTCCCCGAGGAAGATTCCGCCCCCGGGGCCAACCCGGTCCTCATCGTAAAGGAAGCGGGTTGCGTGACGCCAAACTGACTCCGGTCGTTTTCCCCACCAGCCGCAAACTGCAGGACGACATCAGGAGTTTGGAGACTCCTCTCGACCCGCCGGGCGAAGTGAGTCCGCGCGATAGCATAGTGAGCATGAGCTTCGATCCGCAGACCTATGGCGAACCCGTGGCCGCCATCCTGCACCTCGAGGAAGCCGGACAACGCCTCATGCCTTTAGTCTCCACTCGCGCCGGCGCCGATCGGGCACGCCAGACGATCCGCCAGGCCGGCGCGCGCCAATTATTCCCCCAGTCCCGAGCGCCCGAAGCCGCCATGGCCGGCCTCTATCTCTATTTCGACTGCTGGACCCAAGCCCACGAAACCGCCCAGGACATCGCCACTCCCGAAGGCAGCTACTGGCACGCTATCGTGCACCGCCGGGAGCCGGACGCCGAGAATTCGGCCTATTGGTTCCGCCAGGTCGCAGCCCATGCGATTTTCCCCGCGCTGCGCGACGCCGCCGCCGAAATCGGAGTTCCCGTCGGTCCCCGCTGGAACCCGCAAGCCTTCATCGACCTCTGCGAGCGCGCGCGACTATGCCCCGGATCGGAACTCGAACGGCAAGCGCGCGCAGTGCAGCGCGCCGAGTGGCAATTGCTCTTCGACTATTGCGCGCGCCCATGAAGAAGCCCACGCCGCCAACCGAAGCGCCCAGCGATCTCCGGATCTACGCGCTCCTCACGGCCGGAATCTTCGCGGCCTACGCGCCTGTGCTGCGCTTCGGCTTCGTCAATTACGACGATCCCGTCTACATCGCCAACAACTCCTACGTGAGTGGCGGCATCGCCTGGAGCGGCATCGTATGGGCATTTACCCATTCCTTCGCCGGCAACTGGTTTCCGCTCACATGGATCTCCCACATGCTCGATTGCCAGCTCTTCGGGCTCGACGCTGCCGGCCATCACTTCACCAACCTGGCAATCCACACCGCGGCCACCCTGCTGCTGTTCGCCGTCCTGCGCCGCATCACCCAGGCTCGCTGGCCGAGCGCCTTCGTGGCCGGACTCTTCGCCCTCCACCCCCTGCACGTGGAAAGTGTGGCGTGGGTCGCCGAGCGCAAAGACGTCTTGAGCGCCTTCTTCTGGATGCTCACCCTGTGGGCCTACGCGCGGTACGTGGCGCGTCCCAACCCGTCGCGCTACCTGTGGACGCTGGTGGCCTTCGCTCTCGGACTGATGGCCAAACCGATGGCGGTCACGCTTCCGCTGGTGCTGATCCTGCTCGACCGCTGGCCGTTCGCGCGCGGATGGAAGCTGCTCGAAAAACTGCCGTTCCTGGCGCTCTCCGCCGCGGTTTGCGTGGTCACCTACGTGGCGCACGCGCAAGCCAAGGCAGTAGTCTCCTTCGGCGCCATCCCGCTCGCCATGCGCGTTGAGAACACCCTGGTGTCGTATTGCGTGTACATCGCGAAAATGTTCTGGCCCACCGGACTCGCCGTTTTTTATCCGTATCCCAAAGGCCCGCTCGCCGGGCCCGCCATCCTCGCCGCCATCGGTCTCGCCGCAGTCACGGCGGCGGCGATGTGGGGCGCCCGCCAACGGCCCTACCTGATTGTCGGATGGCTATGGTATCTGGTGACGCTCGTGCCTGTAATCGGGCTGATCCAGGCCGGACAGCAGGCGCGCGCCGACCGTTATATGTACATCCCCATGATCGGCCTCTCGATCGTGCTCGCCTGGGGCGGTGCGGAACTGCTTCGCAACTGGCCGCAAACGCGGATCGTCGCCGGCGCAGCGATTTGCGCCGCCTGCGCCGTCATGACGTTGTTCCAGGTGGACTATTGGGAAAATGGCGTGAAGCTCTTCCAGCGGGCGGTCGACGTCACCGGCGACAACTACGTCGCGCGCTTCAATCTCGCCCATGAGCTCCGCCAAAGCGGCGACACCGCCGGCGCCATCCGGCAGCTTGAGGCTGCGGTCCGCATCCAGCCGGACTCCGGCCTGGCACACGACGAGTTAGGAGAGCTCCTGGGCAAGCAGGGCCGAACCGGCGAAGCGCTCACCGAACTTCGCAAGGCGGAAGTCTCCTTGCCCGATGACGCCGCGCTTCACTACCATATCGGCCTTCTGCTAGGATCGGCCGGCCATCCCGAACAGGCCGCCGACGAACTGTCGCAATCCGTCCGCCTCGACCCCACCAACGCCGACGCCCACCGCAATCTGGCGATTTCCCTAGCCATGATGGACCGCCTCCCTGAGGCAGTCGCCGAATTCCGCATCGCCGTCAGCCTCAAGCCCGGCGACGCAACCCTCCGCTTCAATCTCGCCCTGGCGCTCATGGACCTCGGACAGAAGCAAGAAGCGATCGAACAACTCCAGGAAGCCCTAAAGCTCAATCCGAATTTTGAAGAGGCCCGCGCCGCCCTAGCCGCAGCAAAAACGAATGTAGCCACCGATGAACACCGATAAACACCGATAAAAATGATCTTGGTCTTTATCGGTGTTCATCGGGTGCGCCAACAATGTTTTGCCCGGAAGCTGTTTACCGCTCCGTGTTCTCCGCAGCCTCTGTGTCCTCGGGTTTTGCCTTTGACGTTGCTTTTCTCCGTGTCTCCGTGCCTCAGTGGTGAATACTGTGTTGGTTTGTGGCCAATGATCGTTCCTACCAATCCATAGCCAGCCGCACCAACGTCCGCACCGGAGCACCCGACGGCCCCTTCGACACGTACGGCTTGGTGTCATCGATCCACGCCGTGCCCGCGATATCCAGGTGCACCCAAGGGGTATCGCCGGCGAATTCCTTCAGGAACATCGCCGCCGTAACCGCGCCGCCCCATCGGCCGCCCACATTGGCGATATCGGCGAACGGGCTCTTGATGTATTCCTTGTAGTCGTCTTCCAGGGGCATGTTCCACATCCGCTCCCCCTCGGCCTTCGACGCCGCCAATACGCGATCGCGCATGCCGTCGTCATTGGCGAACAGCCCCACGTTCAAATGCCCCAGCGCCACCACGATCGCGCCTGTCAAAGTCGCCGCGTCCACCAGGTGCGTGCAGCCCTGCTGCTTGGCGTAATGTAGAGCATCCGCCAGAATCAGCCGCCCTTCGGCATCCGTATTGATCACTTCGATCGTCTTCCCCGACATCGCCGTGACGATATCGCCCGGCCGCTGCGCCCGGCTCCCCGGCATATTCTCCACGCACGGAACGAACGCCGTAACCGGGATCGCCGGCTTCAATTGCGCAATCGCCCGCATCGCCCCCAGCATGGACGCGCCGCCCGCCATATCGTATTTCATCTTCTCCATGCCGTCGGCCGGCTTGATGGAGATGCCGCCGGTGTCGAAAGTCACGCCCTTCCCCACCAGCCCGAGATGACCTTTGCTATCGCCCGAAACCGGCTTGTACCGCACCACGATCAGGGCCGGCGGCTCGGCGCTGCCCTGCGCCACACCCAGCAGCGCGCCCATGCCCAGCTTGGCCATCTGCTCGCGATCGAGTACCTCGCACTCCAGCCGGAACTCGGCGGCCATCTTCCGCGCCGCTTCCGCCATTAGAAGCGGCGTCAGCAGGTTCGCCGGTTCGTTCACCAGATCGCGTGTAAAATTTTGCGCCTCGGCCAGGATCCGGCCGCGCTCCGCCGCGGCGGCCACCTCGCTCGACCCGCCCTCCACCGCCACAGTGAACGATTCCAAGGACTTTTTGTCGTCGTCGGTCTTGTACCGGTCCGGCTCGAACGAACCCAGAATCGCTCCTTCCACCGCGGCCGACACGTTCCCGGCCTTCGCCAGCGCGGAATCCAGCGCCAAGGCGACTTTCTTCACCGATTTAGTTTTCAGCAGCCGGACGGCGGCACCCACCAGGCGCCGCAGTTCCGGAGCTTCGAATTTTTCCGCCTTTCCGGCTCCCGCCGCCAGCACGCGCTTTGCCGCCACCCCCTGCGGGTGGTGTATAAGTGTCAGTTCGAGGTACTTTCCCGTAACCTCTCCGCTCTCAATCAACTCCGGGATTCCGAAGCGCTCCTCGCGGCCGCCTTCAAACACCGGCACAATCAACGCATCGGTTTCCAGTTGGGCGATAGGACCATTCTCGGTAGCAATTTTCATCACTCTGATTGTCCCGAACCGGAAGCTCCCTGGCAAACTCGAAATTCTACTGTTTTTGGAATCCCTTTCTGCCGATCAAACATCTGAAGGGGCGAGCGCTTCCGCACACGTCCTTGTTAATACATGGCTTCCCGGCAAAAATCATGGTAAACTTGCTGGCAAGAACAGGCGCGACGTGTTTCCAAAACCTGTAACGACGGAGTGGTGGAAATCGTCCAATAGACGTAATAAGCAAGGTTTCCCAAGAGGGGCTGGTGGATAAAGATGGCAGACTATTCGCAACCCAACGATCCGAACCTCGATAGTGCGGACGATCATCTAAGTCGGCTGCTCTGCGCCGAAATAGAAGACCCGTGGTATCACACGTTCATTCGCAACGTCAAAGAATTCTTTAACCCGCCTAAGCTCCCACCACTGCAGGTGACCTCCAAGCCGGTGCCGGTCAAGGATATTTGGGGACTGTACGGCCGCAAAAAGAAGTCCTTCATGATGTCGACGGGCGTCCAGCTTGGCGCGGTCGCGCTGGTGTTACTTCTCACCACCAACAAGACCGTGCAAACGGTCGTCACCAAGACCGTGCTGTACGCGGTGGATCTGGCGCCGCCCGAAGTGAAAATGAAGCCGCAGAAGCAAACTTCGCAGGGCGGCGGCGGCGGCGGCGATCGTTCTCCGCTCCCTGCCAGCTATGGAAAACTGCCGAAGTTCGCGCTGAAGCAGTTCACTCCTCCGGTGGCTGTGTACAACAACATGAATCCCAAGTTGGCGATGGAGCCAACCCTCATCGGCGACCCCAATACGCAGGTTGCCAATGTGGACTATCCGCTCTACGGCGATCCGCTATCCAAATACATGACGCCCTCCAACGGACAAGGTTCCGGCGGCGGCATCGGCAACGGCAAGGGCGGCGGCGTCGGTAACGGCGATGGCGGCGGCTACGGCCCCGGTTCCGGCGGCGGCGTCGGCGGCGGCGTGTTCCGCGTGGGCGGCGGCGTTTCGGCGCCGGTGCTGCTCTCCAAGACCGAGCCTGAGTATTCCGAAGAAGCTCGCAAGGCTAAGCACCAAGGCACAGTCATGCTGTATGTGCAGATCGATCCTTCCGGCCATGCCACGAATATCAAGGTCGTGAAGAGCCTCGGTTTGGGCCTCGACGAAAAGGCCATCGAAGCCGTCCAGAAGTGGAAGTTCTCACCGGGCAAAAAGGACGGCAAGCCCGTCACCGTGGAAGCTACCATCGAAGTGAATTTCCGTCTGCTGTAAAGAACCATCCTCCTCCAATGAAAAAGGCGGCCCGGAAACGGACCGCCTTTTTCATTTTGTCGGCGACTGTAAACCACCCAACTCGCGAGCAGGTCCACCAAGGCCTGATCCTGGAATTCGGTGGCGCCCACGCCCCGAAATGCCCTTTGCTCCGTTCGACGAGTGCATCATGGCCCGAGGGGTCAGAGCGAGCTCCGCTCGCTTGGACAAGCTGAAGCTTATCCCACAAAATCGCCTTTCGGATGTGGAGTAAGCTTTAGCTTGCCCAGCCGGGCGACGGCCCGGCCTTGGCGTGCGGGCCACCAAAGGCGATGACGCTCAGCCCGCGATGTTCTTCAACCGAGCGCTTCGGAACGCGAAACCAGCGTCGCCGAGTCAGCAGTTCGGAGCCTTTAGCCCTCCCGCGTCCTCTGCCACCTCAGCGCTCTCCGGTTTTGACTTTGACTTTTGTTTTTTCTCAGCGTCTCTGCGTCTCCGCAGTGGAACATATCCTAAGCCGCCGAAGCCGCTTCCCCATGGAACTTCACGCTCACCAGCCGCGACACGCCCGGCTCCTGCATCGTCACGCCGTACAACGCCTGCGCCGCCTCCATGGTCCGCTTGGAGTGCGTGATGACGATGAACTGCGTCTGCTCCGCCATCTCTTTAACCAGCTTCGTCAGCCGCCCGATGTTCGATTCATCCAGCGGCGCATCCACTTCGTCCATCACGCAGAACGGACTCGGCTGGTAGCGGAATATCGCCATCAGCAGCGCCACCGCGGCCAGAGCCTTCTCGCCGCCCGATAGCAGCAGCACATTCTGCAGCCGCTTGCCGGGAGGCGAGCAGATGATGTCGACGCCCGATTCGTTCAGGTTCTCCGCGTCTGTAAGCCTCATCTCTCCCGTGCCGCCGCCGAACAGCGTCAGGAAAGCGTCGCGGAAATTCCCGTTGATCGCTTCGAACGCCTCAGCGAACTTCTGCCGCGATACCTGCTCGATCTCCTGAATCGCCTTCTCCGTATCGCGAATCGAGTCGATCAGGTCCTGCCGCTGCGCGCTCAGGAAGTCTTGCCGCTGTTGCGCTTCCTGGAACTCCTCCATAGCCGCCTGATTCACCGGCCCTAGCGATTCGATGCGGCTGCGCACCTCGTTGCAGGCGATCTCCGCCTCCGCAATGGCGTCGCCGTCGGGCACCGGATCGTCCGCCGCCGCCAGCTCTTCCACTGGGCAATTCAATTCCTTGCGGCTGGTCTCGTCGAGGAACTTCAGTTCCGCCTGTTTGCGCACCAGTTCCACTTCCGTCTGCGAGCGCCTCTCGCGGCACTCCTCCACTCCCGCCCGCAGAATCTTCAGTTCCTCTTCACCGGCGCGCAATTGTTCGCGCATCGAGGCGTCCTGCGACGCCATCTCGTTCACGCGCGCTTCCAGTGCCGTGATCTCCTCGGTGATCCGCGTGATCTTCCGATCGAGCTCGATATTATCGGCCAGCAGCCGCGACCGCTGTTCGCCCAGCCGCTCGATTTCCGGCGCGATGGCATTGCGCCTCGCCGAAGTCTCCCGGAACTGCTGCTCCAGACGGCCCATGGCCGACCGCTCGCCGCGATGCCGCTCTTCCAACCCCGCCAACTCGGCGCGTGTGGTGGCGTGGTCCTCGCCGATGGTCGCGGCCTGACCTTCCAGCTTCTCCAGTTCCTGCCGCTCGCCCTCGAGAGCTTCCTCGCGCTGCGCCCGCAGTTGCTCTTTCTCCGCCACCGCCGTGCGATTGCGCTCCCGCTGTTCGGCCGACTTTTCGGAATCGCGCCGCAACCGTTCCAATTCCAGCCGCGCCACCGAAAGCCGCGAGTTCACCCGCGCCAGATCGTCCCCCAGCTTGCGCATCTCGTGATCCAGCGCTACGCGATCCTTCTCGCGCGCCTGTTGCAGCGCCCGCAGCCGTTCCAATTCCGCTTCCAGGCCGGCGATCTCGTGATTCAAACCCTCCAGCCGCTCGACTTGCGCGGCCAACACTTCCTGCCGCTTCTTCAGCGCCACTGCCAGCTCGCGCACTTCGCGTTTCATGGCCAACGGTCCGGCGGCCGTCTTCTTGCCGCCCGAGACGGTGTGGCCGTGATAGCAAACCCCGTCCGGCATCAGGAAATAGAGATGCGGATAGCAAACCGATAGCCGCTGCGCCGACGCGCGATCTTCCGCCACGAAACACAGCGAGAGCCGCGGCAGCAAATCGATGGCGCGATCTTTAAATCCGTTCGTTAGCCGCAGCGATTCGCTCAACCGCGCGGCAATTCCGGTCTCCGGGCCGATCGCCGGTTCCGGCAATGACGCCTTGGGGTGCCCATTCGGTTCCGGGTGCACCAGGAACGTGGCGCGGCCGTCGAGTTCCGCGCGAATGAAATCCAACCCGCGCTCCGCCTGTTGCCAGCTGTCCACCACCACGTATTCCAACTCTTCCCGCAGGAATTCCTCGATGGGCTTTTCGTACTGCGCGTCCACTTCCACGTAGTCGGCCAGCACTCCGAGCGGCTTCAGATCGGCCGCCTTGCCGGTCTCCAGCGCGGCGAAGAGGCGCTTCACCGAGTCGGTCGTGTAGGTGCGGTGCACCAGCACCTGTTGGAGCGATTCCTTGCGGGCGGAGATCTGCGACACCTCGGTCTTCAGCCCGTCAATCTCGCGGCGCAATTCCACCGCGCCGCGCCGCCGTTCCGCCAAAGACTCCTCGGTGCGCCGCCGCTCGCCGGTGACCTCTTCCAACTCCAGTTGCCGCTGCGCCAGCGTCTCCGAAAGCTGCTTGCGCGCCGCCTCGATGCGTTCGATCTCGGCGGCCGCCGTCTGCTCTTCACGCTGCGAGCGCGCCGTTTCGCGCTCGATTCCCGCCAGGTATTCTTCGATCTGCGCCAGCTGGTTCTTCAGCGTCGACGCCTCTCCCAGCAGGCGCAAAATCACCTGCCGGCCGGTCTCGATCGCCTTCTCCCGCTCGCGAACTTTCGCCTGCAGCGATTCGCGCTGCAGATTGATCTCGTGCATGCGCCCGCGCGCCTGCGCGATCTGCTCTTCGAACGTCGCCACGTTCTTCTGGTGCGAAGCAATCTCCTGATCGAGCGCCTCCAGCCGCAGCGCCAGATCTTGCGACTCCTTCTCCGCCTGCGCGATGCGCTGCTCCATCGCGCCGCTCTCGCGCACTTGCGATTCCAGCCGCCCGCGCGTGCGCGTGGCTTCCACATTCAGGTCGGAAAGCTTCTGCCGCTCTTCCGTCAGTTCGTGCTCTAGTTGATAGCACGCCTGCTGGCGCCGCTCGTGCTCCTGCTCCCGCTCGGTCACCCGATCGCTCAGAGTCTTGAGCTCGGCCGCCGCCAGATTGAGGTCGATGGCGGTCTTCGCGGCATCGCGCTCCAGCCAGCGATACTTGCCCGAAAGCACCAGCCGCAGGCGCGTCTCCAGGTCCGCCTTCAACTCGGCATACCGCCGCGTCTTCGACGCCTGCCGCTTGAGCGAGTTCACCTGGCGCGTGACTTCTTCCAGAATGTCGTACACCCGCGCCAGATTCTGCTTGGCGCCTTCCAACTTCGCCTCCGACAGCCGCTTGCGCGTTTTGAACTTGGTGATGCCGGCCGCTTCTTCGATGACCGCCCTGCGATCCTGCGGCTTCGAGCTGAGGATCTGCCCGATACGGCCCTGCTCGATGATGGCGTAGCTCTCCGGTCCGAGCCCGGTGCCCATGAAAATGTCCTGGATGTCGCGCAGGCGCGCCGGCCGGCCGTCGATAAGGTATTCGCTTTCGCCCGAACGGAACAGTCGCCGCGTGATGGTGACTTCGCCGCGCTTTTGCGGTCCCTCTTCCACCGGCTGCAGCTTATGCGCATGATGCGCCTGATGAACCTCGGGGTCCACCAGCGTCATGGTCACGTAAGCCATGCCGAGCGGCTTGCGGTCGCGCGTGCCGGCAAAAATTACGTCTTCCATCCGCGTCCCGCGCAGGGATTTCGCCGATTGTTCGCCCAGGACCCAGCTGATGGCGTCGCTGATATTCGACTTGCCGCAGCCGTTAGGCCCCACGATGGCAGCGATGCCATCCCCATTGAAGCGTAACTCGGTACGCTCGCAAAACGATTTAAATCCCTGCAGTTCTACGCGTTTGAGTTTCAGCAAAGCATGCACCTCTGCTTCGGGGGAGTTGTAACTATACTAAACGCGCACGATCGAAAAGTAAAGCACTCCCACCACTCTTACCGGTACCCTAGCCAGGATTCCCACAACATATTGTGTGCCACATCCGCCGTGGGTGCGGCGGACCCCTGGGGGGTGCCCTCTGGGCCACGGGACGCCCACGTCCCGCTCTTCAGATCGTAAGCAGCTACCCCTCCAGCGACGGCCACCGCGGCGCGCGCTTCTCGCGGAACGCCCGTACGCCTTCCTGAAAATCCGAACCCGTGAAAACCCAGTCTCGCACCCGCCGCGCCACCCGTCCCGCCTCTTCCCAGCCCATCCCGCGCACTTCCTGCACGAAGCTCAGCCCATTATGAATCGCCGCCGGACTATAACTCGCTACCAGTTGCGCCACTTCCATCGCCCGTTTCTCGACGTCTACCGCGACTTCATGGATCAACCCGAGATTGCGCGCCTCTTCGCTCTTGAATATCCGCCCCGTGAGCGCCAGTTCCGTGGTCCGCCGTTCTCCCAGCGCCATTTCCACCGCCCGATACACCAGGTACGGCCACAGCCCCAGCCGGATTTCGGTGAGCCCGAATGTCGCCTCCGGCTCCGCAATCACGATATGGAAGTTCGCCACCAGCCCCGTGCCGCCGCCCAGCGCCGCGCCGTGGACCGCCGCGATCAGCGGCTTATTCGTCCGCGCCCCCAGCGTGAAAATCTGCTCGTGAAGCGAGTTCGTCTCTTCGGTAGCGCCGCGGCCGACCTCATCCAGGTCCATGCCGGCGCAAAAAGATTTGCCATTGGCCGTCACCAGAATCGCGCCGGTGCCCGCATCGCGGACTCCGCTTCCCACCGCTTCCAGAATGGCGCGGCTCAATTCGATACTCAGCGCGTTGCGCTTCTCCGGACGGTCAAGCACGATCTGCAATACCCGCCCGTGTTGGATCCTCTGCAGCACGTTCACACCTCGATTTCGAGCGACAGCAAAGCCGCGCCGAACGTTTTCCCCTGCGCATCGGTCCGCAGCGACACCGTCCCGCCGCCGCCCAGCGCCTGGTGAAGCAGGAAGTTCAAGGCCCCCAGATTGGGCAGTTCATACCGCTCCACCGGCCCCTGCACCAACTCGCCGAAATGCCGGCGGACGCGCTCCGCCGTCACTTCGCGCACCAGGACCGGATAATCGCGCGGATCGAGCGCGATCACCCCGATGTTGCAGGTGTCGCCTTTGTCGCCGGAGCGGGTGTGCGCGATTTGCGATAACAGTGCTTTCACTTGAGTCTCCTCAAACATCATTCTGACATGGTTGAACTTGCGGAGCCCAGTGTGCACAATAGTGCTGGAGGTCACATTGGCAAAGGCGCCCTCAGTATCGCTGACCAAAATGATCGAAGCTACCAAGGTGCACCCGCGCACCGGCCTGCCGCTGGGCGTTCCCCCAGTGACGGTCCCTTACGGTGGGTTGGTCGAGCCCCAGGGTTTGGAACGCGATCGCCAGAGGTTTCTGTACCTCGGCGAATTATACGAATGCAAACAAGACCTGTTCCTCTCGGCGACCGGCGGCAAGACTGCGTCGACGGACGCCGCCGATCCGGAGCCGGAGTTCGCTCCCGCCGTGGAGACGGAAGCTCCCAGCGGCCCGCGTCTCCAATGGGATCGCGTGAACTCCAGCAATTACACCGTAACCCGCGCTTCCGTGCCGGGCGGATGGCTGGTGGCCCTGAATGGCAGCGGGGTGACATTCGTTCCCGACCCCAAGCATCTCTGGGACGGCGCCTCGGTGGAATAGCATGCTCGCCGCCGACTTCATCTCCTTCGCGGATCGCATGGACCGCTGCTGGATGGAGGGTCGTCTCCCCGAACTTGCCGAATTTTTGGCCGAGGACGTAGTCTTCGTTGGCCCCGCTGGTACGCCCCGAAGCGAAGGACTCGCGCCGGCCATCGAGAGCTATCGCCAATTCATGTCTCACGCGCAGGTCAATCGTTTCCAGACCAACGATCGCATCGTCACCGTCAGGGGCGATACCGCCGTCATCGAATACCGCTGGCAAATGGATTGGACCGCCGCCGGCGCCGATCGCGCCGAGAACGGGCGTGAAGTGTTGGTGCTCGCAAGGCGCGACGAAGGTTGGCGCGTGGTCTGGCGGACGCAAATTCCCCAGTGAATGAAAACCCGTCGGGCCGCTCATTTGCATCGTGGCCCGAACGGCAAGAGCGAGCTCCGCTCGCTTGGATAGCCGGGCGACAGCCCGGCCTGCGAGAATTCCGTCCCTACCTTACCTTCACATCCACCGCTTCGCCCGCATAATGCGCCGACTTCACCGCCGCCGCGTCGAAGCTGAACCCAACCGCCTCCTCCTTCGACACCAGCACCACGCGAATCTCTCGCTCCTTCAACATCTCCGGGAACGACCCCTGTCGCCGCCCCACCGTAAGCGTCCCGGCAGCGTCGTTCCACTTCATGGGGATGTTCGTAAACGCGCCCTTCTCGTAATCGTAGGTAGCGCCCTGATCCTCATAAAGCGTGAAAGCCCCGTTCGCTCCGCCATAGACCCACACAGTCAGCGGGTCTAATGCCTTCTCGCCTGTGTATTGCAGTTCCGGCCCGAACGGCACAATCGATCCGGCCTTCACAAAAACCGGAGTCTCATCGTACGGTGCAGGCGCGTCGATGCGAGTTCCCGGCGTCACCGCTTTCCCCGACCAGAAGTCGTACCACCCTTCAGCCTTCGGCAAATACACCGGTCGGCTCCGCGCCTTGAACGTCGTCACCGGCGCCACCAAAAATGCCGGCCCGAACATGTATTCGTCCGACAAATCGCGCGCCAGCTTGTCACCCGCGAAGTCCATCACCAGCGGACGCAGCATCGTGCCCGCATGATGCGTCACCTCGCCCGCCAGCGTATAAATGTACGGCAGCAGCCGATAGCGCAGCCGGTCCGACTTCAATTCCGCCTGGTACGCCGGGTGCGAATCCGCCGCGATGTTCCACATCTCCCGCGGCCGCAATTCCCCATGCACCCGCAGCAGCGGCGTGAAGACGCCGAACTCGAACCAGCGCGCATTCAGCTCGCGCCATTCTTCGTCGTCCTCGGGCTTGGTCTTCCGCGCCGAAAACTTCTCCTGCATGGTGTACCCGCCCACATCCTGCGTCCAATAAGGAATCCCCGAAAGGCTGAATCCCAGCCCCGCCGGAATCTGCTTGGCCATCGAAGACCACGTCGACGTAATATCGCCCGACCACGTGGCCGACGCGTACCGCTGCGTCCCCGCGAAGCCCGACCGCGTCAGAATAAACACCCGCTGATTCGGCGCCGAGCTCCGCTGCCCATCGTAAACCGCCTCGCTGTTATACAGCGCGTAACCGTTGAGCACGCGCGATGCCGTCCCCTGCGCCGTCTGCAGGATGTACTTGCGCTGCCCTTCCAAGGTGGGCGGCGAGGCCGTCAGATCGGGCTCGGTAGCGTCCATCCACCACGCATCGATCCCTTTCTGAAACAGATTCTTGTCCACCTGCGACCAGAACATCTGCCGCGCCCCGGGATTGAATGCGTCGTAGAACGTGAACGGGAATCCGATCCAGTCTTTGATGTTTTCCTTGAGGTCGGGCTGGTAGAGATAGCCGGCCTTCTGCATGGCGTCGAAGTTCGCCGATCCCGGGTAGAATTTGCCCCACACCGAAATCATCAGGTGCGCGTGCTGATCGTGAATGGATTTGATCCACGCATCGGGGTCGGGGAAGCGCTTCAGATCGAAAACGTGCGTTCCCCACGAATCGGTCTTCCAATACTGCCAGTCCTGCACGATCGTGTCGACCGGGATTTTCCGCTTGCGGAATTCCGACAACACATCGAGACTCTCCTTCGACGTTTCGTATCGCTGCCGCGACTGGAACAGCCCGAAGCTCCATAGCGGCATCATCGGGGCCTGCCCGGTAAGCTGCCGGTATCCCGCCACCACCGTATCGAGCTTCGGCCCGTACACGAAGTAGTAATCGATACCGTCCGCCACTTCCGACCACAGCGAGATCTTATCGGCCTCGGGTGAAGGCGTCTTCCACATCAGGTGCATGGTGATGCCCTGTTCCGTGTTCCATTCGATTTTGATGGGGTACCGATGATTGGCCTCCAGGTGCACCTTCACCTGGTCGTCTTCCGTGAGCCACTGCTGGCGGAAGTGGTCGATGATCGAGCGATCCTCGAACCACACCTTGATTCCGCCGTTAGTAGTCGTTCGTAATTGGTAATCGCCGGTCGACGGCGCGAGAATCGACCCCTGCCAGCGCGTACTCTTGGGATGGCTGTTTTCGGCGGCGTCCACGGTCGGCGCGCCCACCGTCGCAGCCGACGATCCGTCCATCGGCGCCATCGAGAGCCCGCCGGGCTGTCCCTCGGCATTCAACAGATTCGCCGCCGGAATCGCCTCGAACGGCCGCAGATCGCCGAAACGCGAGTACGACATGTTGTCCCAAAAGATGCCGTAGCCGCGGCTCGACACCAGAAACGGCACCACCACATTGGTATTGTGCTGCCACAGTTCGAAGTCGTATCCCTTAATATTCAGTACGCCTTTCTGCTGCTCTCCCAGCCCGTAGAGCGATTCATCGGCATTCGCCTGCCAGAGCTGGCGCACATGGTATACCGGCTCGTCCTGCACCACTGCGTTTTCCAGCACGTGGCCGCCGGGCGATTCCGCCAGGATCGCATGCCCCGCGGCATCCTGAAAGCTGACGCGGCCCGTCTGCCGTTCCACCCGCACCTTCAGCTTTGACGTGGCGAGCACCAGTTCGCCGCCGGTTTCGGAGAGGCTCCACTTCGGGGTCTCCGCATTAGGTAGCACCGCCGACGTGCCTCGCGTAAACAGAATCGCGCTCTTGGCGAACGTCACTCGCGCGATGTTCTCGCCGACGATCCGGACGCGTAGCATTCCATCCCCGGTCCGCAGCTCTATACCATCGGACTGCTTTTCAAAATCGCCGTTGGCCGCCAAGGCAGGCAGCGCCAAGAGCGCCAGCAGCGCCACACGTGTTCTGTTCATGGATCTCCATTGCAATACAAATCGTGGGACATGCTTCAGCTTGTCCAAATTGCATTTTCCAAACTCAATGCACCGCCAAAGTCACGCCGTCCTGACTCTTCACCCCGCCAATCGTGACATGCACCGGCACGGCATTCCCCGCCGCCACATTCGCCGACATCTGCGCGTTAATCTGCAGTACGCCGGCCAGATATCCCGGCGCAGCTCCTGCGTATTTCACCGTGGCCGGCAATCCGCCGATATCTACCGATACCGATGCCAGCGGTACCGGATAAACCCCCACCGCCGGCCGGCCATCCACGCCCGGAGGATCGGTCAGCCCTTCACCCGTCGCCCAAAGCACCACGATCGACCCGCTGGCCGCCGGGTTCGATGCCGAATTGATACTCTGATCCTGATTCAGAATCGACCCCTGTCCCGTTCCGCTCGCGTTCGCCGTGAACAAACCGGGCGCAGTCGCAGCGATCGGCGTCACCAGCGGATCGCTCAACGCGCCCTGATATTCCACTTGCACATGCGTGTTCGCATTGATGGCGCCGAAGTACGGCACTACCGCCGAACATTGCGCCGCCGAGACAAACACCAGCGGCGCCGGAATGCCATCGAACAGAATTCGCACATTCCCAACCGAAGTGCTCACCATCCCGTTCCCGTCGAGCGCCAGATTGGCCATCGTCGCCGGTCCCAGGCCCGATCCCCAAACATCCACGATCTGCCCCGGCGAAATCGCCGACCCGTAGGACGCCGCATTCGTCACCGCTGTCACCACCGGTTTCGAAATCGGCAGCGTGGCCGGCGGAATCGCCAGCAGCGTAATCGAATTAGCCGGAAACACCGTGGCCAACGCATTCGCCGCCACCGGCACATCCGGCTGCGCCACAATCGCGTTCAGGTTCGCGTTGCTGTATTGCCAGACATGCGCCGCTCGACCGGCCGAAAAATTCGCCAGATTCAGCGTGGTGCTGAGATCGTTGCCAGTCTTGTTGATGACGATCGCCGTGAGGTTCAAGTCCGAACGCACTGCGCCATAAATCGACAGACTGCTGCGGTCCGCGCTCACCGCCTGCACACTGGTATCGCCGAACGCCCCGCCGATGCCGTCGTAGTTGCGGTACATCTGAAACGCCAGCGCCACCGGATCGGTGGGACTCGGCGGACCCCACAACGTCGCCATGTCCAACCCCTGCCAGCCGAAAACTCCCAGAATCTCGGCCTGCACCAGCGCGCCGTTCAAAGTACCCTGGCCCGTCCAGTTGTATTCCGAAATAGCGACCTGCGTCCCCGGATAATTCTGCGCCACGATCTGCTGCAATCGTGGGATCAGCATGGGCGCAATGGGCGCGCCGTTATTGGCGGTATCGACGATCCAATAGTCGCCCGTCACCACGTACGTGGGATCCCAGAACTCGCGCGTGGAATCCAGGCGCAGCGCGTCCAGCGCCGGAGTCTCCGTCCCGCTCAGCGCGCTCGGCGCGTAATAAGCGTGCACGTCCAGGTAGTCGAGGATACGCGTGCCATGCTGCTGCTGGTACTGCTGCATCTGCTGCAAATACCAGGAGAGGAACGGTGCGCCGTTATGCGCGTTGCGGTCGATGGGATTCGAATAATATTGCCCCGCCGGCGAACTCCACCCCGCCACGATATCCTTCTTCGAGAAAAACAGCGACGCCCAGTTATCCGCCACCGGGCCGGTAACCAGCGCCGTCGGATCGGCCGCCTTGATCGCCGCCGCGTAGGTCGTGTCGAGCGCCAGATTCTCGTCGTAGGTGTACGGATTGGGATGGATGTCGAGATGGGTCGAGTCCCACCAGATCGGTTCGTTGTCCAGGCTCCAGATCGCCACGCCGCCCTGGTTCCCCGCGCCATATCGCGAGATCAGGCTTTGTACCCACTGCGCCTGGAAATTCTGGTCGTATTGGCCGTAATCGTCGTTGGGATCGTTCTGGATATATGTGGGGTTCGACGGCGCCTTTCCGTCCTGCACGGTGGGAGTCCCGCACGCGGACGTATACACGATGCCGTTGCCGCAAGCAGTCCAGTACTGATCGACCTTGCATTGACTTCCATACTTGGCCGTGTTGAAGCTGCACATCTTCTGGTTTGCGTTCGGCAGCCAACCCAGAATCGGCATGGTGGCGAGGATTTTGCCACCAGTAGTCCGCACCTGGTCCGCAAAAGAGTTGAATGAATTGTTCGCCGTGGGCGCCCCGGGCAGCACTTCGTAGAACCAGTCGGCATCGATGTTCCAGACGTCGAGCTGCCAGTTGTAATCGCTGGTATTGTTGCCGCCCCAGCGTCGCACCGTGGGCCGCAATGCCGTCGCGGCGGATGCCGCCGGGCTGCCGGTATTCCAAAAGAAATTGATCCCGTAAATATCCGGCGAAATGGCGTGCTGCCCAGCCTTCGCGTCAATCGATAAAGCCGGTCCCGCCTGCTGCGCCACAGCCACGAAACTCGTAAGGCAGACCGCCAACATAGCGGTATGAATTCGCATAACAACACTATGTTAGAACTACCGTGCCCCTCCTGCCACCCTCTTATTTCAAGCAACTCCGGTCTTTTCATTTTGGTTGCGGCCATTCGCGCCACCGCGATTTTCCCAAACCGAAGCTACGAGCACACCGAGACCCCCGGGACCCTGCGCCTCCGTGGCCTCCGCCGCCTCCGTGTGCTCCCGTTTTGCCTTTGACTTTGTTTTTCTCCGTGTCTCTGTGGCTCTGTGGTGAAGATCTCTTGGTCGCGGCTATGCTGCGCTGTGTTCATCTGTGGCTAAATTTGCTTCTTGCGAACCTGGCCTCAGACTGCTTCCTCGCCGCTGAGACCCGAGAACCTCACGCCTCCGCGGCCTCTGCCTCCTCAGCGCCCTCCGGTCTTGACTTTGACTTTGCTTTCTCAGCGTCTCCGCGTCTCAGCGGTGAAGATTCTCTTGGGCCTTGCCAACCTCCCGCCAACGCGCGTATCCTGGTAACCGCTCTGGGGGAAAAATGATCACACTCAAAGTCAACGGGGCAACCCGCCAGTTCGATGGCGATCCCGACATGCCCCTTCTCTGGTACCTCCGCGACGTCGCCGGCCTCACCGGATCGAAATTCGGCTGCGGCATGGGCATATGCGGCGCCTGCACCGTCCACCAGGACGGCGTCGCCATTCGCTCCTGCGTAACACCCGTCCGCGCCGCGGCCGGCAAGGAGATCGTCACCATCGAGGGGCTCGGCGAGCATCCGCTCCACCATGCCTGGGCCACGTTGAACGTCGCGCAGTGCGGCTATTGCCAGGTGGGCCAGATCATGCAGGCTGCCTCCCTCCTGAAAACCAAGCCCAAGCCCACCGACAAAGACATCGATGACGCCATGGCCGGCAACATCTGCCGCTGCGGCGCCTATCAGCGCATCCGCGCCGCCATCAAGAGCGCCGCCAAGGAGCAGGCATGAAAATCGCCAATGTCAGCCGCCGCGGATTCCTGCGGCAGTCCTTCGGCGCCGGCGCCTTCATCCTGGGCGCGCGCGTTCTCCCCACTCCCGCTGCCGCCGCGCTCGAAACCGCTATCTTCCGCCCCAACATATTCGTCGGCATCAAGTCCGATGGCACCGTGCTCATCGTCGCCCATCGCTCCGAAATGGGCACCAGCAGCCGCACCTCCGTCCCGCTGATACTCGCCGACGAGATGGAAGCCGACTGGAAGCGCGTCCAGCTCGAGCAGGCCATCGGCGACTCCAAATACGGCGATCAGGACACCGACGGCTCGCACTCCGTCCGCAGTTTCTTCGGCGTCATGCAGGAATGCGGCGCTTCCGCCCGCACCATGCTCGAACAGGCCGCCGCCAAAGAGTGGGGCGTTCCGCCGTCGCAGTGCAAGGCGACCCTGCATCAGGTGGTCCACACCCCCAGCGGTAAGAAGCTCGACTATGGCGCGCTCGCCGCGTCGGCCGCCAATCTCCCGGTGCCCGAAAAGTCGCAGCTCGTCTTCAAAAAGAAGTCCGACTATCGCTACATCGGCAAAGATTTTCCCATTTACGACCTCGCCGACATCACCCACGGCAAGGCCATCTTCGGTATGGACGCCAAAGTCGATGGCATGGTCTACGCGTCCATCGAGCACTCCCCCGTCCTCGGCGGCAAAATCAAGTCCGTCGACAACAAGGAAGCGCTCGCCGTGCGCGGAGTTTCGCAAACCGTCGTCCTACCCGATTTCAAACCGCCGCATGCGTTCCAGGCGCTCGGCGGCGTCGCCGTGATCGCCGACAACACCTGGGCCGCATTTCAAGGCCGCAAGAAGCTGAAAGTCGACTGGGATGCCGGCGCCAACGGCAGCTATACCTCATCGGAGTACAAGAAGCAGCTCCAGGCCACCGCGCGCCAACCCGGCAAGGTGGTCCGCAACGTGGGCGATGTCGATAAAGGCTTCGCCGGCGCAGCCAAGACTCTGGAGGCGGAATATTACGTCCCGCTCCTCGCCCACGCCGCCATGGAACCCGAAGTCGCGGTCGCCGATTTCCGCAACGGCAAATGCACCCTCTGGGCGCCGGTGCAGAATCCCCAGGCAGTGCAGGACACCGTCGCCGCCGCCCTCGGCATCGATAAGATGGACGTGATCTGCAACGTCACCCTGCTCGGCGGCGGGTTCGGGCGTAAATCCAAGCCCGACTTCTGCGCCGAGGCCGCCATTCTGTCGAAGCAACTCGGCAAACCCGTGAAAGTAGTCTGGACCCGCGAAGACGATATCCGCTTCGATTACTTCCACTCCGTCGACGCCATGTACCTGAAGGCCGGGCTCGACTCCCACGGCAAGCCTTCCGCCTGGCTCCAGCGCACCGTCTTCCCCTCCATCGATTCCACCTTCGCCCTGGATGTGAAATACGGCGGCGCCGGTGAACTGGGCATGGGCTTCACCGACATGCCCTTCGACATCGCCAACATCCGCGCCGAAAACGGCGAAGCGGTAAATCACGTCCGCATCGGCTGGATGCGCTCCGTGGCGAACATCTATCACGCCTTCGCCGTCTGCTCCTTCGCCGACGAATGCGCGCACGCCGCCGGCCGCGACCCCAAGGATTACCTGCTCGATTTAATCGGCCCCGCACGCAACATCGACCTGAAAGCGCAGGGCGTGGACTACCCCAACATGGGGCCCATCGAGACCTACCCGGTCGACACCGGCCGCCTGCGCAAGGTGATCGAAATCGCCGCCGAGAAGTCGGGCTGGGGCAAACGCACGCTCCCCAAGGGGCACGCCCTGGGCATCGCCGCGCACCGCAGCTTTCTGAGTTACATCGCGACGGTGGTGGAAGTGGCCGTCGGCCCCGACGGAAAAATCTCCATCCCGCGAGTCGACACCGTGGTGGACGCCGGCATGATCGTCAATCCCGATCGCGTGCGCTCGCAGTTCGAAGGCGCGGCGGTCTTCGGCGCCTCGCTCACGCTCATGGGCGAGATCACGGCGACCAACGGCAAGATCGACCAGAGCAACTACAATAACTATCCCGTAGCGCGAATCAACGAAGCGCCCTACGAAACGCGCGTCCACATCGTGGAGACCGACGCGCCCCCGGCCGGAGTCGGCGAGCCCGGAGTTCCGCCCTTCGCCCCCGCGCTCTGCAACGCCATCTTCGCCGCCACCGGCAAGCGCATTAGAGAACTCCCCATAGGCAAACAAAAACTCATCTAACGCCCTCGCTCCGATACCGAGCCGCGGCCGGAGGGAGCGCGAACTTTCGCCCTGCGCGGTTGGAAGCTGATGTGCAGGCGCGAACCCGTGGCATCGGCGAGTCTTTCGAGCGTCCGCATCGACGGTCGGGAACGGCCGCTTTCCAGCCGGGCAACCACGGGCTGCGTGGTTCCCATTTTCCGCGCCAGTTCCTCCTGCGTGAGCCCCGCGCGGTTGCGCACGTCGATCACGGCCGAGGCGAAGACGAATTCTTCCTCCAGCGTCTCGTACGCCTTGCGGTACTTCGGCTCCTTCATCCATTTCTTGTGCAGGTCAATGATACGTGCCATTGGTTACTTCTCCATCGTCTTGATCGGTTTCGCGCGCACCAGCGCCAGATCGATTTCACGGCGCGGCGTCTTTTCGGTTTTCTTGATGAAAACCCTTAAGATCACCACACGCTGGCTCACGGCCGTTACGTAGATCGCCCGCGAGATCCCACTCTTTCCTGTCATCCGCATCTCCCACAGGCGGCCCTCTATATGCTTGACGTGTGGTTCTCCCACCCGCTCCAGGCCCTTTTGTTCGATGAGCAGCGCGATGCGAGCGAGCCGCGCCCGCATGTCCTCGGGCAGCACCTCCACTTCCGCGTCGACGGTTTCGTTCAGGGTTTCGACCGTCCAGCTCAAGGAACAGTATACCAAAAAAGATATGCCGCTGCCCCGTACGCATTTCCCAGACGTGGCGCAGGCACTCCTGCCTGCAGCATCGACACTCCTGTCGATGAGCCGGACCCAGCGCTTAATACGTCGCCCGGCCACCGCTACAGTCGTAGCATTGCGCCGTCACGAACGAACATTCCGGACTGCACAAGAAGTGGACCACCGCCGCGATCTCCTCCGGAGTCCCGGTCCGCTTCATCGGAATCTTATCCGTCATGTACTCCACCTGCTCCGGAGTCAATTGATCGAGAATCCGCGTCCGCACCACCGCCGGCGCCACGGCATTCACGCACACCCCGTCCGTCGCCAGTTCCTTCCCCAGCGATTTCGTCAGCCCGATCACCCCCGCCTTGCTCGCCGAATACGCGATCATTCGCGGATTGCCCTCCTTCCCGGCAATCGACGCGATATTAACGATCCGTCCATACCCGCGCTCGCGCATGTGCGGCGCCACCGCCCGGCAGAAATAAAAGATCGCCGTGAGATTGAGCGCGATATTGCGGTCCCAATCCTCATTCGTCTGTTCCCAAATAGGCGCGGCCTTCCCGGCCATGCCGGCGTCGTTCACCAGAATGTCGATCCGCCCGGTGCGCACGAGTACCTCCGACACCGCCCGCTCCACCTCCGCCGACCGCGTGATGTCCGCGCGAATCGCGAAAGCGCCCCCGCCAATCGCCGCCGTCACTCGCTCCGCGCCCGCGAGATCCAGATCCACAATCGCGACCGTCGCGCCCGAAGCGGCCAATCGCGTCGCGATGGCCTCGCCGATGCCCGCCGCCCCGCCAGTCACGATGGCAGTCTGCCCACTCAACGCACGATCCATAGCACCGATTCTACCCAAGGTGGGGCGGCCGCCCTGCGACAAGCGAGCACTCGAGGGCTTCCTCGCTTCCGCTGAAAGCAACCGGTTGGCTCGGTCAATTGCATCCTCTGAATTGAGCGCCCAACATCAAATCCTGCTAGACGCCGGCCACGGAAATCGATGTCCGGAAAAGGGCCAACTTCCGGCGCTGCCCGGCGAGGGCTGCCTGGCCTTCATCTGCCACAGGGGACTTCGTGGTCCTTTGCCCACTGCTGCGGCTCAGGCGAAATCCAGCGAAACAGGCAGAATCAGCTTGCGTATAAGGGTAAGTTTGGCCCTCCCCTACCCCGGCGCTTCCCGCTATCGTTCGCCGATCCGCCGAAAGCGGACTGCGGGTGCTTCTCTCAACGTATCGAAAGGGCAAGTTTGCTCTGCCTTTGGCTTATGCCGTACAGTTGAAGAACTGCACACCAGCGGCCCCAAACGGACAATGACGAACCAGCTTTATTACGGTGACAATCCCCAAGTTTTGAGGAATTCGGTCCCCACCGAAAGCGTTGACCTTGCTTGCCTCGACCAGAGCAAACAAGAGAAACTTTTCTAATGGCTGACCGACATCGCACAGGCCGAAGCCGACGCCCTGATTGCAATGGAGAAACAACGTGCCGACGACAAAGACTGCCTATTCCCGGAACCCGGCGGCAGGCTGGCGATTGCGCTGACTTCCATAGACAAGCGCGAGAATTTCATGCTCGATATCACGCGCGCTCAGATCAAGCTGACGAAGGCCACCTATCAGAACAGAGCGCGGCAGGCCATCGTTCTCATGCGTCTTGACCTCGACGGGCCGCCCCACAGAAACCCGGACGATCAGGAAATCCCCTGCCCCCATCTGCATATCTACAGAGCAGGCTACGGTGACAGTGGGCCATCCCCGCCCCGGCCGACCGATACCCTAATGTGCAAGACCTGTTTTCCACATTCGAGGCGTTCATGCGCCATTGCAATATCACGGACGAGCCGCGAATTGAGAAGGGGCTTTTCTCATGACCGTAGCCGAGATCGAAAAACTTCTGAAAGACTACCGCGACTGGCTCAAAGATAGAACCACGCTGCGGCAAGTGAACGGCTCATGGGTTGAGATCACGACCCCCTATCTCGACCGGCACAACGATGCTTTGCAGATTTATGCTCGAAGTGAAAACGGCGCTTTGATTCTGACAGATGACAGCTACATTATTCACGACCTCGAAGCTTCGGGCTGCAAGCTGGATACCCAAAAGCGGAAAGACCTTCTGCAAATGACCCTTAACGGGTTTGGCGTGAAGCTGAACCACGAGGCCATAGAAGTCCAGGCGACGCCAGAAAGCTTTCCACTTCGCAAGCACAACCTCATTCAGGCCATGCTTGCGGTGAACGACCTTTTCTACCTCGCCAAGCCGATTGTCGAGAGCCTCTTTTATGAGGACGTGGTTGCATGGCTCGACGCGAACGATATTCGCTATACGCCGAGCGTGAAGTTTAATGGCATCAGCGGCTACGACCACCATTTTCATTTCGCAATACCCAAATCCAAGAAGCAGCCAGAGCGCATTGTGCAGGCGATCACCCGGCCGACACGCGATAACGCATTGCTGTTTATCAATGCCTGGGGCGACACGCGCCAAGTCCGTGCACCGGAATCGAAGGCATATGCCGTTCTCAATGACGAACAGCCGATTCCCGGCGCAGTCCTAGAGGCGTTTCGCAATTACGACATCCGGCCTGTGCCGTGGACCGAGCGCATTGACGTTGTAATGGAACTTGCCGCCTAACGACGCATTGCATGTTCCATAAATGGTCTTTTGCGAAACGTCAGCATTGAGGCCGGGTTCCCGCAGCACTGATACCACTGCTGGCCGTGTTGCGAAACTCTCTCGCAAGAGTTCGGGCCTATTTCACGGCTCTGGCTGCTCCAATTCAACGAATCCACTTGGCCGTGTCCGCAGAAGTGCTATGGCCCGAAAGGTCCCCAAACTGTTTCGAGGAAGTCAAACGCGCGTTTTACACCGCCTAAAGCGTCCTTCAGCCCTTACCCATCGGCCGCTACCCGAAATCCATAATCCGCATACCGGAATTCCGGCGGAATACTACTCCGCGCCGCGCATCGCGAGCATTTAATATGATGCCGCCACGCCCCGCCCCGCGAGCTCCTCCGCTTGCCATGCTCCGGACCGCCCGGATTCTCCGCCGGCGAGATCGCGTAATATCCCGGGTCGTACCAGTCCGAGCACCATTCGTGCACGTTCTGGCACATATCGAACAGCCCGAATCCGTTCGCCTCATCGTGCCCCACCGGCTCCGGCCCATCGCGCCAGCGCGATACCTCGTAGTGCCGCGCCTCCGGCCCCCAAGGATAACTCTGCTGCTCCACGCCTCCGCGCGCGGCAAATTCCCACTCCGCCTCCGTAGGCAGACGCACATGCACCGGCCACAGCACCGATAGCCATTTGCAGAACGCCGCCGCGTCGTACCAGTTCACCGATGCCGCGGGCGCCGTCTCGTGCGCGTATGCCAGCTTCTCCCGGCCGGCCGCCTTGCGGAACTCCTCCCAGTGCGCGTTGGTCACCGGGTAACGGCAGATGCGGAAAGCTGCCACCGTCACTCGGTGCACCGGCCGCTCCTCATCTCTTCCGTCGGCCTGCCCCATGGGGAACTCGCCCCCTGGGATGCGAATCAGATCGTCTACGGCCAGGTGATTTGCGCTCATCGTCCGATCAGTGTACTCCAGTCCCGGGATAGCGGCGTGTCACTCAGAAGCGCAGAGCGATCCCGAACACGTTCACGGCAAAGAAATAGAGCTCGGCGTCGAGAGCACGCTTGATGTTCTCGGCCTTTCGAAAACCGTGCTGCTCGCCTGCAAACAGTAAGTATCCAACGGGCAGACCCTTTTGGCGCAGTTTCTCCACCATGGCCTCAGCCTGGCTTGGCGGCACAACCCGGTCCTCTTCGCCCTGGAAGAAGATCACTGGCGCCGAGAGCCGCTCGGCGTGAAAGATCGGCGACCGTTCGCGATACAAATCCTCCCGCTCGGGATACGGTCCCACCAGAGAGCACAGATAGCGCGATTCGAACTTATGCGTGTCACGAGCCAGCGCCGCCAGATCGCTTACTCCGTAGTGGCTGCCGCCCCCGCGGAAATAATCGCGGAAGGTCAGGGCAGCAAGAGTCGTGTAACCGCCCGCACTGCCGCCGGTGATCGCGCTGCGCGCGCCGTCAACCCGGCCCTGGTTGGCCACATGGCGCGCGCCGTTGACGCAGTCGTCGACATCCACGATTCCCCAGTTGCCGTCCAGGCGCATCCGGTAGGCCCGGCCGAAGCCGGTACTGCCGCCATAATTCACGTCCAAAACGGAGATGCCGCGGCTGGTCCAATACTGCACGCGCAAATCGAGCGTACTCGATGCCGCCGCTGTGGGACCGCCGTGGCAAGTCACGACGAGCGGTGGCAGGTCTCCCTCCGGCGGCCGGTAATCCGGATTGAAGGCGGGATAAAAGAGACCGAATGCCGTGCGGTTTCCTTCCGTGGGAAACTCCACCGATTCCACTCCCGTAAAGTAGCGGGCGAGGTTGGGATCGTCCGCCAGCGCCGTCGATTTCTTCAGGACCTCGGTTTCGCCTGTAGCGAGGTCCAGATGGACGAAACTCGCCGGAATAGATGGCGATCCCGCGCGAAAGACGACTCGATTCCCTTCCGCGCGCACCGAGGAGAACTCCGAATAGGGAAGATCGATGGGAGTCAACTTGCCCGAAGCCAGGTCGATCGCACCCAGCCGGCTGAGGCCCTTGGAAGCATACGAACAGACGATCCGACCGGCGCCGGCGAAGGCGTATGTCGACATGCCGAAGACCCATTGAGGTTGCCCGAACTCGGCGTCCATCGGCAGCACGGCCTCGATGTTTCGCGATGGCCAGGCCGAGCGATACAGGTTCCACCAGCCGGTCCGGTCCGAGACGAAAAAGAGCGCCGTGCCGTCCGGACTCCACTCGGGTTGAAAGATCGATTCGTCGGCCCCGCCCGCCATCGCGATCGCGTTGCCGCCGGGTGTTCCGGCTGTATCGAGCGGCATCGCGTAAAGGGTAGTTCCCACCCACGGCATTAGTGGGTGGTCCCACGCGAGGTAAGCCAGCCAGGCGCCGTCGGGCGAGAGCTTCGGGGATGAGAAGAAATCGTGGCCTTCCGCCAGAACGCGGCCGTGATTCGGCTGGCTCAAGTCGACCGCGACAAGCGTATTCGCCGGTTCCTGACCCGGGGCTGAATGGTCCTCACGCACCCCGATCCACCGCCGGCGGCGCGCGTCGATCACCCCATCCGCATATCGAAAAGGAGCTTCGGCTGTGAGTGGCTCGGGTTCAGCCGCGCCGCGCTTTAGCCGGTATAGACGCTGGTCTTTGTCGTTCGAGAAGTAAAGCGCCCCGTCCGCAACTGTCCACGCGCCGCCGCCATATTCATGCGCGCGCGTTCGCACATCGAACGGTGGCGGCAGCAGATCGCGGCCGGAAACCACCGTGCTGCGCCCCGCCTCATGCGGCCGTCGTTCCAGCCAATACGGCTCGCCGCCGTCCAGCCGAATCTCCGAAAGGGCAATCGACTGCGCCACGATCAGGTCTGAAATAATGGGCGATTTCCAGGATCCACAAGGAGCAATATTCACTACGGCTCATTCTACCCGCTGGAGAAGTTAAGATGCTCACCGGGTGGCAATTGGTCCTGCCGTATGTTTCACCTCAGGTGGGGCGGACCCCAATAAGCGCTAACGTAAGCGCACCGCATCCCAGTTTGCTTGTGCCGGACCGAAGCTGCGGCCCGCTTCCCTCGTCATCGGCAAACCACCCGGCGTCGTCGGAAACCGATGCGTTGAAGAGGAGTAATCTCCCGCGTCAGGACGCTGAACCGGGAACCTCGCTTTGGGGTCTCTCCGAGTCGCCGACGATACGGTACGAAGCGACAACATAAAGCGCTCTTGGGGATCAGTACCTCGACGAGTTGGCAGCCGTTTACGTCCACCGCGATGGCGGGTGGTGCGGCCTCTCCAAGGACCTTAATCAATTCTGGCACTGCGGCGTTGGTTATTGATACCCTCTCGCTCGTCGTACCACGCCTCGACTTTCCGGATTACGTCATCGTGAGTCCCGCTAGTCCATTCGCTTGCGAGTTCGACTTTCGGGGTTTCCAGCCGGGCCGCGCCTGATGGTTCCCGGAGCCAGCCGAAGAAGGCGCTATCGGAATCCATGGTGAACGCCATGAAGAGCAACGGAAAAGGCAAATCACTGGCAGCGTGAGCCGAATTTGTGAGTGCCTTGACCAGTTCGGCACGCAGTCTGACGCGGCTATCCCCCACCCGTCTTCCAATCCCATCGAGCTTCTTGCGAGCCTTGACGACAACTGCAAAAGAACGACCGGAAAAGCGATTCCCGTGCGTAATCTTGACCTGGAGGTCAAACCCCTCAAATCTGAGCGACTGAGTGACGAGAACCCGAGGATGGCGAGTCAAGAGTACGGTAGCCAAGGACACGGCGCGCTCTTCAAGAAACGAAGCAGTTACTTCCATTTTGGCTCCTTCAGGTTCGTCCAATTCGCGGCCCGGGGCACTTTGGCCCAGAACTCTCGGACCTCATTCCACAACTTACGCCGGCCAGACACATCGAGTTCGGTTCCGGTATGCATGCTCGATAGGCCCCCTACACGTCCAGCGGCTCCAACGATATAGACCCGTTCTGATTGGGCATCAACCCCGACGAGGTAAACGGGAACCTTGTACGCCGTTAGCGCTCGCGCTCGTTTTGCAGAGATCCCTACCTTCAGCCGTTGACCTGCGCGAGTGTACCCGCTGCTCGTTGCTTTCACCTGAACGAAGAAGAATGGTCTGACCGTCTTCCATGGCCCGTTAAGTTCGCAGATGTAGTCAACAGAAGGCCACTTCTCTCCCATATGAATAGGGCGCCGAAATAGAGGCAGGATGCCATGAAACTTCGTCATGATACTGGCGAAGATGGCTTCGCCTCGGTCGCCGATCGCTTCGCTCAGTTCTCCGCGGGGCATTCTTCGCTCGCCAAAGCACCAGTGTACCTCGCGGCCATTGCCGCGCGGATATTCGTGCCGGGGTCCCTCGTGCGTTCCCGACGTCCGGTTGTGGGAAGCTCGGAGCGGATCACGCGCCACACGGAGAATGCCGCCGCGGGCATCGCCAACCGACCTCCGTCCGCGGAGACCTGTCCGCGGAGACCTGTCCGCGGAGACGTTGCATTCCTGAAGGGCTCGCGGTACAAATGGCGTATGGAACCAATCACCGCCATTGCAACGGGGCTCAGTGCTACCAAAACGGGCCTTGATCTAATCAACGCCCTCTTGAAGCGGTCGAAGACGGCTAACCTCAAGGCGGCCGATTACGAGGAGGCATTGCGACAGCTCCACGATAATCTCTGGGAAGCCAAACGCTCGTTACAGGTGGTAGACGAGGAAAATCAAAAGCTCCGACGACAGGTTCAGAGTATTGAGATCGACCGTGCCATCAAGGATGATATGCAATGGCAGGAAGATGGCGGTTTTTGGATTCGCAAATCCGAGGCGGAAAAAGGCGTCTGCATTCGATATTGCGCGACATGCTTTGGCGAGAAGGGTCAATTGATCCCGCTTGCAGAAGCAATGACGCAAGGGATGTTCACTTGTCCCAATCACGACGGTAGCGCCTTCCTGACCAATGCCTATCGAGACCGGGAAGAAGAGAGAAAACGTAAGGCGCTCGCCGACGAGAATGCCTTCACAATCATGCGCGGGCCAAACTCCTGGATGCGTTAGGCCGGGAGCACCGTCTTGCTGTACTCCCTGATGTGTTGACTGAAGCCTGTAACGGTGGCGGCAAAAAGTCGGCCTGCCGTTTCGACGATTCCCCAAATAACCATATTGTGAAATTCTGCGTTCGCCTTCCGGAATTGAACAGACAGCGATGTTGGGTGCACAAATTTAGAAAATAGCTTGTTGGCTTCGGCGTACGGAATCTCCTCTCCAAAGTCTTTGGCGATTTTTCGGCTGGATAGGTATGGGTCGCCCTTCTTGGCCTCGGTCGCAGCCTGCCATAGCTGATCAATTGTCGGCTGGCCTTGGGCCAGGAATTGGCTGTATTGAGGATTCTTGCCGAGCTCATTCGAAAGGGATTGGTAGTCGCAAATGACGTCTTCAGCGTAGCGGCGAGCGTTTTCAGGACTGGTGCTGACGTACCGAACGAAGTAGTGCAGTTCCAGCATGTTTCGCGCGGCCCATGCCGTCTTGGCTAGGTTGACCTTGTCAACGCCGTCGATTAGCTCCAGGCAGTTGGCGTACTCTACTGTGGCCAACTCGATGAGCAGTGTGGTGTGCCAGTGCGCGGGCGCCGGCCTGATCAGCTCGATGGCGTCGTGAAGGATTTGTCCGTGGGAAAGGATGTGAGCGCGAATATCGGCGGGCAGCCTTGATGCCATGCCTGATTTTACATTTGACGAGCCTCCAGCTTGTGAGCTTAGGGGGCTCGTACTTTCTTAGCCTTATTTCGGTAGGTGGGAGACCGACGAGCCAACGGCAATGCCGCTGCTTAAGGCGATGAGGAGAGCTGCGATAGGGCGCCCGATGCTACTTTAACCGGCAGCCCGCGCTTATCGAAGAATTCGAGGTAGAGCATTTTTCCCGAGGGAGCTGCCGGGGCTCTGATGCCGCTGACGACCTTCGGAGGGCTTGCTGGGACGGACCGGACCTGGCGGCGCTGATTGAGACGCTGGCCGAAAGAGGAGTCAGCCCTCCGTGAACCGCTTTCAGTCACCGATTCCGAGGCTTTGCAGGTCTGTCGGGAAGGAATTCTAAGCTGTTGAAGTGCGTAGTTTTGGTCGGGGCGAGCGAATTCGAACCACCGACCTCCAGGGCCCGAACCAGACGCTCGAAACGCGTCCCATCGGCAGTTTCACGGAACTCGGCTCCTCAGCGGCAGCCGAGGACCCGTTCTGGATGCTCCGTCCGTATCACGCGCCACTCGTACATTGATCCAGCCCCGAGCGCTGGTTCGAGAATGGCTTCTTCCCGTGAATCGCCGGTCCCGGAAATGGTGGCGGGAAAACCGGCCCGCGGCGGCGAATGCAGTCCCGAACTCTCCCAGAACACTTCACGGGCCTTTGCTGTTGCAAGAGGACCTCGGGCCAGATTCGCCTACTAAACACGACGCCGTCAGGGAGGATCTGGCCCGCGGGACCCGAAGGGTACGGCCTTGCGCCATTTCGGCTGCGGAGCAGGCGGGCAGTACGAGCAATACGGTCCCCCGTTGGGCCGACTCTGGTGTCAATACATAATGTAAATATGAACCGATCAACTACGTTTGGGACAAACGAAAGGGTCGGGGGAATGTTGCGCGTCACGGATCGCCTTCGAGGGATGCGATCCGGATTTTCGAAGGGCCGACGCTTGAGCGGGTGGATGACAGGTTTGACTATGGAGAAACTCGAATCTACGCAATCGGCGTCGTAGACGGTCTGGAGATCACGTTGATTTACACCGATGTATCGGAAACCGAGCGACGGGTCATTTCGGCATGGAGGGCAGAACGGCATGAAAGAACAGCCTACTGGCAAAGCCTCAGCTAAGGGAGGCGCCACGGATTGGAAACGCCTGCGCGCCTTAAGCGACAAAGGCATCAGGCGCGCGGTTAAGACAGATCCGGAGGCGCGCCCAACAGACGTGGACTTTTGGAAGCAAGCGAAAGTAGTAATGCCGAGAGCGAAGCAAACGGTCACAATCCGGCTGGATGCAGACCTGCTCGGTTGGCTGCGGCGGCAGAAAGGCTACCAGACACGGATCAACGCCGTGCTACGGACCTACATGGAAGCGCAGAAGCCATGATGGCTCCGGCTTGGATCCGGGCCAGGCGTCGCGGACCCTCACCTTGCATCACCCTCCCTCATCTCTTCCGTCGGCCTGACCCGTGAGGAACTCGTCCCCTGGGACGCGATTTGCGCTCATCTTCCCAAATCGAAAACTGTAATTTCCGTTCGTTGTCGTCGATGCGATCGAGAATCACCCGCAGCTTGTCGCCGATCGCAAACTCCCGCCGAGTCCGCCGGCCAACTACCTTGCGGACGTTCTCCTGATAACTGTACTCATCGCCGGGAAGTGTATCGATGGGCACCAACCCTTCGATGAATAGGTCCGTCAGCTCCACGAATAGCCCGTATTTCGCCGTCGAGATCACCAGCGCGTCGAAGTCCTCGCCCACCCGCTCGGCCATGAACTTCACCTTCTTCCACTCCACCAGCTCGCGTTCCGCATCCGCCGCCCGCCGTTCGGAAAGCGAGCAATCCTCGGCAATCGACTTCAGCTCGTTGTACCCCAGCCCCGGATCGCGGCCCGTCCACACGCCGCGCAGCAGACGG
>Ga0182018_10000821_pt1 | contig 38547 bp, 31 predicted proteins | sample 812P2MmetaG_FD_120490 | JGI IMG/M metagenome (GOLD analysis project Ga0182018, IMG submission 120490) | Permafrost microbial communities from Stordalen Mire, Sweden - 812P2M metaG | ecosystem: Environmental > Terrestrial > Soil > Wetlands > Permafrost | place: Sweden: Stordalen | collected... | reverse complement strand
TGGTAGTACAGATCGATCACATCGACCTTAAGCCGGGCTAGGCTCGCATCGCAGCATTGCACTACATAGTCCGCGTCGCCCCGCACGCCGAGAAATTCTCCCTTCGGCCCGCGGACGTTCCCGAATTTCGTGGCCAGCACCACGTCGCCACGGCGGCCGGCGATCGCGTTGCCAACGAGCGTCTCGTTTCGTCCGGAGCCGTACATGTCGGCCGTGTCGAGGAAGTTTCCGCCCGCGTCGAGATAGCGGTGGATGACCCGGATGGACTCGTCGTCGTTCATCTGGGAGGGGTCGTAAAACTCGCTCATCCCCATGCAGCCCAGTCCGATTGCCGAGACCTGCAGGCCCTTATTGCCGAGGGAGCGTTTGATCATGGTGTCGTGGATTTCGGTGGATCCCCAAGTAATCCCACACCTCGGCGAAACCGCAAGGCGGGCTGTTGATCCGGGCGGCCGCCCACCTTGTCCGCTTGCGGTCCGGCGGGGACCCGCTTTAGTTCGACACTCCCATGATCTCCCCAGAGTCCTTCAACCACATCGAGAACATCAAGAAGCGCGCCGGTCACCTGTGGAGGTTTCTTTGACGTCGACCAGAAGCGCCGGGAGATCGAGGCATTGGAGGCGCAGATGGGCGAGCCAGGCTTCTGGGACAACAACGAGCGCGCCCAGAAGCACATTGCAAAGCTGAATGGGCTGAAGCGGGCGGTCCTGCCGGTAATTGCGTTCCACAAGAAGGTCGAGGACGCCGCGGTCATGGTCGAATTGATCGAGGCGTCGCCGACGTCCGAGAGGGAGGCGCATGAAAGGGAGCTGGACGCGACCGTGTCGGCCATGGGCGGGGAGCTCGACAAGCTCGAGATCGCCTCGTTCCTGACGGGCCAGTTCGACCGGAACAATGCCATCCTCTCCATCCAGGCGGGTGCGGGAGGGACCGAATCCTGCGACTGGGCGGACATGCTTTTCCGCATGTACAACCGCTGGGCCGAACGCCGGGGTTTCGCAGTCGAGGTCCAGGACGTGCAGAGCGGCGACCAGGCCGGAATCACCAAGGCGACGCTTCTGCTGAAGGGGGAGAACGCCTACGGCTATGCCAAGGCCGAGCGGGGCGTTCACCGCCTGGTCCGCATAAGCCCGTTTGATTCGAACAAGCGAAGGCACACCTCCTTCTGCGCCGTCGACGTGATCGCCGAGATCAACGAGGACATCGACATCGAGATCCCGGAGGCCGAGATCCGCGTCGATGTCTACCGCTCCTCGGGCAAGGGCGGCCAGGGGGTCAACACCACCGACTCCGCGGTCCGCGTGACCCATATCCCGACTGGAATCGTCGTCGTCTGCCAGAATGAGCGCTCGCAGATCAAGAACCGCGCGAGCGCGATGAGCGTCCTCAAGGCCAGGCTCTACGAGAAGAGACTCGATGAGCAGCGCAGCGAAATGGAGCGCTTCTACGGCGAGAAGGGCGAAATCGGCTGGGGAAGCCAGATCCGGAGCTACGTGCTTCAGCCCTACCAGATGGTGAAGGACCTGCGGACCGGTTACAGCACGAGCGACACCCAGGGTGTCCTCGACGGCGAGCTCGACGCCTTCGTCACGGCGTGGCTGCGGGCCGGCAGCCCCCGGCACAGGAACAAGGACATCCTGATCGATGACTAGCTGAGTGCGCATGCCCAACCTGTCCTACGAAACGCTCAAGTCCGCGTTCGCCGCCCAGCCCCTATTCGAGGACAAGACGTGGCGTCTGTCGCCGGAGGCATGGCCGATACTTCCCGAGCAGGCGCGGGAGCTCGAGGCGATCGGCGCGGCCTGCATGGAATTTCACCAGGCGCTCGAAACGCTCTACCTTCGCGCGGTGGCCGGCAAGAACCTGCTTCGGAACAAGCCCCTGACGGCGCCGTGGGTGGCGGACTACCTCGACCGGGGCAAGCCAGCGGCCCTGATTGAACACGCCCGCGATCCGAGGAACCGCGGAAAGTTCCCTACCGTCCTGCGCCCCGACCTCCTGCTGACCGACGACGGATTCGTCATGACCGAGCTCGATTCAGTCCCCGGGGGGATCGGGCTCACCGCCTTCCTCAATCGGCTCTACAAGGACACCGACGGCGTCCTCGGAGGGGATGACGCGATGATCCGGAACTTCCACGCCTCGCTCGCGGCGTTGAAGCCCGACCTCCGCAATCCCCTGATCGCCCTTGTCGTCAGCGATGAGGCGGCGACCTACCGGCCGGAGATGGAATGGCTCGCGCACCAGATGCAGGTCGCCGGCCAGCGGGTGTTCTGCATGCGGCCGGAGGCCCTGTTCCCGCTCGGGGGCGCCCTCTTCTTCGACGCCGAGGGCAATCCCGAGAAGATCGACATCATCTACCGCTTCTTCGAGCTGTTCGACCTCGGGAACCTTCAGACCGCCCGTTTTCTCTTTGAGGCATGGGCCTCGGGGGACGTCGCGATTGCGCCGCCGATGCGCTCGTTCCAGGAGGAGAAGCTCGCGTTCGCCCTTTTCCACCACCACCTGCTTCAAGAGTATTGGGCGGAGGCCCTCGGGGCCCGCTCCGTGAAGCTGCTCCGGGCGCTTATCCCCCCCTCCTGGGTGATGGACCCGGCCCCGCTGCCCCCGGGCGCGGTGCTCGACGGCCCGCGGGCCGCGGGCCGTGCGCTGGGCAACTGGCGCGACCTCATCTCGGCGACCCAGAAGGAGCGGGACCTGATCATCAAGATCAGCGGCTTCCACGAGACCGCCTGGGGCGCGCGGAGCGTGGTGCTCGGGAGCGACTGTTCACGCGAGGAGTGGCAGCGGGGTGTCGAGCGGGCCCTCGAGCTCGCCCCGGCCAACCTTCACGTGCTGCAGACCTACATGAAGCCGCGTCGCGTGCAGCACCCGCTTTACGGTGCGGAGCCGCCGCACGAGCCGCGGGAGGCCGACGGGCGTCTCCGGCTGTGCCCGTACTATTTCATCGTGGACGGGAAGGCGCGCCTTTCCGGCGGGCTCGCGACCTTCTGCCCACCGGATAAGAAAATCATTCACGGGATGCAGGACGCCGCCCTGCTCCCGATTCGGATCCTCCCGTTCTAGCTAGGGGACGGGATCCCCTCAGCTCTTCGGAGCCTGCGCCTCGACGTCGGCCAGGTGCTTCTCGATATCGTTCTCTTTGTTGACGAGGTCCTGCTCGACTTTCTTGCGATCGTTGCTCGTGATGATGCTGAAGTTTGCGGCGTCCTTGACGACGTTGGCCGGAAGCATGAGGAGCCGGGTGACGATGCCTTCGTCCCTGAAGGTGCTCAGGTAGAGCGCGGTCAGCTCGTGGTTCAGCTTGAGCGCGTCGCCCGCGACCGCTTCGGTCTGCTGGAGATTGTTATTGAGCTGCTGATTGCGGGCCATCTCGCCCGTGAGGGCGGTCCCGACCTGGTCCGAAATCCGCTGGCTGTACTTCTCAATCGATTCGCGGGTGAGGTTCTGGTCCTTGGCCATCTCGCTCAGGATGGGCGTGATTTTCAGGGCCATCCTCGACGAAACCTTGTCCACCTGCTCGTTCTGCATCTTCTCGGCCTCCTCGGCGCTCTTCGGAAGGGGATTGTAGGGCTGGACCTTCTTGGCGATCGCCTCGGCGAGCGCATCCATCCGTTCACCGTTCAGCTGCTGAATTTCGTCGTCGGTGCGGAACATATCCGCTTCCCGCTTTGAGATAGCGTCCTTGAGCAGCTTGTTGGTCGCCTCGATCGTGCGCCGGTTTTCATCGGCGGACGACTTTAGGGACTCGTTCTGCTCGCGAAGCGGCGCCAATTGCGCCTCCTCTTTCTCCGTCATTTCCTTGACCGTCTGCGTATGCACCCAGAAGCCCCCGGCCGTGATGATGATTGCGGTGAGGAGAATCGCTGGTAATTGCTCTTTAAGTTTTTGCCACATATTTTGGGTTCCTAAGTTTCTACTGGAGTCCGAGGTTAACCACGGAAGGCAAGCAAATGCAATGCCATGGTTAACAGAGTTTTTACGGTTGTTATTCGCATCTAGCGGAGCACGTTCGCGCCATGAGCCTCAACCGATGCGAGCACACGCTGTACGACTATATAAAGGGTCATCGCGATGAAGGACAGTACCTGCAGGAAAAGGTTCACAAATTAATTGCTGCGTCCGCCGACACCCCGGCCGCGGTGACGCGTATCAACTTGGAGCTCTGGCGGTACTATCAGGAAAGGGCCGCCGTGGTGCCGGCGTTTGCGGCGTCGATGGGGACAGGCAGCCTGGGTCGGGCCAGCATGAAGAATCTGGCCGAGCTTCTCGTTCGTCTCTGGGTGGAGCCCAAGCCCCGGAAACCGCCCGCACGAGACCTACGCGATCCTTCCTGACGCGCAATCCCGTGGGATTTTGCAATCTTAATTCATTTCTAGTAAACGCCTTAAGCATATTGTGATGCCGATCTGCAACCATCCAAAAAAGAAATCGTCTTTCTGAATGTGGATCAGATGTCCGCCCATTTAGGACCGGACATCCTTAGGTAATAGCTAGCATGACAAACGGGCCGCCAAGGGTATGGCGGCCCGTTTCTTTTAGCACCGTTGGAGCGGGCGGGCGCCTCAGACCGGGACGGCCGGGGCAGGTGCGATCTTTTCCACCGGCTTGTCGTGGAAATCCGTGGGCGCTCCCGTCGGCTTCACGAGTCCCATGCGGATAGCAAAGTCGCCAAAACGCTCGCCGGGATTGCGTTCCTCGGCGTATTGCCTGAGGAGCGGCCGCAGCATCGGAACAATTTCCGCCGACGCCACCGAAGGCTTGTAGAGCATGTTGAGCCTCGAGCCGTTGAACGCGGCGCCCAGGTACATGTTGTATTTGCCCGGGGCCTTGCCGACGAAGCCGATCTCGGCGAGGAAGGGCCTGCCGCATCCATTCGGGCATCCCGTCATCCGGATGACGATGGCATCGTCGCGGAGTCCAGCCGCTTCGACCTCGGCGTCGAGCTGGGTCACGAGGTCGGGCAGGTAGCGCTCGCTCTCCGCAAGGGCCAGTCCGCACGTCGGGAGCGCGACGCAGGCCATCGCGTTCAGCCGCAGCCCGGTGGCGTGGTGTGCAGTGTCGAGGTGGTGCTCCTTCAGGAGGGCCTCGATCCTCGGGCGTTCCGAAGGTGTGACGCTCGCTATGATGAGGTGCTGGTTCGGCGTGAGCCGGAAATCGCCCTGGTGCACCTTGGCAATTTCCCGGAGGCCCCGCTTCACCTCGTCCTTGACCCGTCCGTTCTCTATAAAGGCGGTGAAATGGGAGTCGCCGTTGGGTCCCTGCGTCCAGCCGTACCGGTCGCCCGTGTCGGTGAACTCAAAACGGCGGGGCGCGCCGAGTTCCCACCCGAGCCGCCGTTCCACCTCGGCCCGGATCCAGGCCAGCCCGCGGTCGGCGACGGTGTACTTGAAGCGGGCGTGCTTGCGGTCCGTCCGGTCGCCAAAGTCCCGCTGGACCGTCACAATGGCTTCAGCGACGTCGACGACCTGGTCCGGCCGGCAGAATCCCAGGACGTCCGCGAGACGGGGATAGGTTTCGACCTGGTTGTGGGACATGCCCATTCCGCCGCCGACCGTCACATTGAAGCCGGCCAGGCGTTCCTGGTCGTCGGCGATCGCGATGAACCCAAGGTCGTGCGCGTAGACGTCCACGTCATTGCTGGGCGGGATTGCAAACACGGTCTTGAATTTGCGGGGAAGGTACGTCCTGCCGTACATGGGCTCCTCGTTTTCCGACTCCTCGCCGCCGCCCACCAGGGTGTCATCGACCCAGAGCTCATGGTAGGCCCGGGTTCGGGGCAGCAGGCGGTTTGCGACGGCCTTCGCGATTTCGAGCGTCGCGGCGTGCAGATGGGAGACATGCGGGTTGGGATTGCACATCACGTTTCGATTTACGTCCCCGCAGGCGGCGAGGGTGTCGAGCAGCGCCCGGTTCACCTCGTGGATCGCCGAACGGAGATTGCTCTTGATGACCCCGTGAAGCTGGAACGCCTGGCGGTTGGTGATCTTCAGGGTGCCGTTTCCGTGGGAGTCGGCGATCGCGTCCATCGCGATCCATTGATTGGGGGTGCAGACGCCGCCCGGAACACGAATCCGCGCCATGAAGATATACGCCTTCTCCTTGCCTTCCTTGCGCCGCTGAGACCGCAGGTCGCGGTCATCCTGGGGATAAATGCCGTGGAACTTGGTGAGCTGCCCGCTTTCCTCGGTGATCGTTCCCGAGGACTCGTCGTTCAGGTCGCGCAGAATATGGCCCCGCAGGAAACGGCTCTCAGCCTTCAGCTGTTCATTCTTGTGGAGCGGCTTCGAGCCGCCTTCGGCCGGTGCGTTCACGGACGTGCTTCGACGCGGAGCGCCTTGAGGAGGTTGGACGCAAGTCGAGGGGCGACGCTCGGGTGCGTTCCCACGAGTTCGGTGAAATGGCAGCGGAGCGCTGGAGCACTGGCCTGCGCCTCTCGGGCGATCCTGGCCAGATCGCCGTCTTCACCCGCATGGCGTCCCGGGGCGAGAAACAAGGGAGCAATCACCACGTCGTTTGATTCAAGGCCCGGGCTCGCAAGCGCGTCGGCAAACAGCGGCCGATTGAAGGCGAAGTCCTCACCGTCGGGCGATTCCATGGACGCCGCCGCCAGCATCCCGATCTTGCCCCGCAGGAGATCGCGGGCGGAATCCGCTACGCGGTTGCGTACGGCGGCAGACGCGGGCGACGGACCCCCGTGGTCGACCACGATGACCGAGGGCCTCCGCAGGCCGTTGATTTCGGCTGTCTCGCGCACCCGGTCCGCGATGATCGTCGCCAGGGCGCTGTGGTTGAGGCCGCCCGCAAATGAAAATTCAAAGCCTCCCGTCTCCTCCTGGAGCGCCGCGAGGTCCCGACGCAGTGCGGAGCCGATCGCGCCTTGGGGGCTGATGAAGAAGGGAATCAGGACGAACTCCCGTTCTCCCTCGGAGACGTTGGAGCGGATCCAGGGGGCGAGCGTCCACGCCCCGGCTCCGGTCCGGTCGCTGTGCTTCCAGGAAACGGGCATGACGCGCGTGCCCGCGCTCTCTTCAATGGAAGCGGCCACCGCGCGGAGGCAGGCCTGCGCCGCAGGCTTGAGCGAACCGTTGTCGATCAGCGCGACCTTCATCGTTCGACCGCCTGGTGCCGCGCGGATTCAAACCAATCGAGTTTTTCCGAGAAGGCCGCGACCTCGCCGATGATGATCATCGCCGGCGCCTCGATCCGCTCCCGGGCGGCCAGCTCGGCAAGGGTGCCCAACGTGCCGAGGATCCTCCGGTGAGCCTCGGTCGTCGCCGACTGCACGATCGCCGCCGGCGTGTCGGCCGGGAGGCCGCCCGCCTCGAGGCGATCCGCGATCGTGGCCAGATTTTTCACGCCCATGTAAATGCAGAGGGTCGCTTTGAGACGCGCGTAATCCTCCCAGTGGACGGTCGAACCCGGTTTTGACGGGTCCTCGTGGCCGGTGAGCAGCACGATCGAGGAGCTGTGGGAGCGATGGGTGAGGGGAATGCCCGCATAAGCCGCGGCGGCCAGCGCCGACGTGACCCCGGGGACGATCTCGAACGAAATCCCGGCGGCCGCGAGCGCGGACGCCTCCTCCCCGCCGCGTCCGAACACAAACGGGTCGCCGCCCTTGAGCCGCACCACGGTCTTACCCTCGAGCGCCAGCCGCACCAGCGTCTCATCAATTTCGGTCTGTGGGCGGCAGAATTGGCCGCCCCTCTTTCCGACAAACAGGCGCTCGCAGCTCGGCTTCGCCAGGTTCAATAGCTCGGTCGCCACCAGGTAATCGTAGACGACGACGTCGGCTTCGCCGAGGACGCGGCGGCCCTTGAGGGTGAGAAGCTCCGGATCGCCCGGCCCGGCGCCCACCAGGTAAACGGTTCCCGGCGTCATATGTCGGCGCCCGCCCCGGTCTGCTCGACCGGCCGGGCCAGGCCAAGCGTCATCTCGGTCAGCCTCTCGATCGATTCATTCACGGATTCGCGGTCGGTCCGGAGCTCGATGTCCGGCGACAGGGGAGCCTCATACGGGGAATCGATGCCGGTGAATTGCTGGATCTGGCCGGACCTGGCTTTCTTGTAGAGCTGCTTTGGGTCGCGCCGCTCGCATTCTGCGAGGGGAGCATTGATAAAGACCTCGGCGAAGGGGACGCCGCGCTCCTTGGCCCTCTCGGCCGCCATTGCGCGGTCGGCGCGGAAGGGGGAGATGAGCGCTGCGATGACGACGACGCCCGCATCCGCGAGGTGAATGGCGAGCTCGGTCGCGCGGCGCAGGTTCTCGCTCCGGTCGTCCGGTGTGAACCCGAGATTCCGGCTGAGGCCCGTGCGCAGGACGTCCCCGTCCAGGATCGCGGAAAGGATACCCGAATTCAGGAGACGCTGCTCGAGGGCCCGGGCGAGCGTGGATTTTCCCGATCCGGACAGGCCGGTCATCCAGACGATGCACCCGCGGTGGCCGAGAATCGCCGAACGGCTCACGGGGCTTATCCCCCGGGTTTCGGGCGGCTCGTCCACGACGGAATCGATGACGCCGCCGCCGCCGATCCTGCGGCCGCGCATCAGCACGAAACGTCCGAGCGCCGGGACTTTGCCCCCGACATCGAACGCGATTGGCTTGCGCACGCGCATCCGGATCTCTGCGACCTCGTGAACCTTGACCTCGCCCGTCGTGCCGGTCCCCGTCTCTAGCGTCACGGCATCGAGCGTGCGCTGGATACCGAGCACCCGCGCCTCCGCCTGCTGGGTGCCGAGCTTGAGCGGGATGAGCTCGCCCGACCGCAGCGGCTCGTCGTGGATCCAGAAGACCCGGGCCGTGAACGTGCGGGCCTCGTAGGGCTTGTCGTCGAGCGGCGAGCCGATCTGGCCGCGCTCGACAAAGAGCTCGTCCTCGAGAGTCACGGCCACCTCCCGGCCGGAACCCACGGGACCCCTTGTCGGCGGCTTCAGCGCCGGCCAAGTCTCGATGGACTTCACCCGGCTTCGCTTCCCGCCCGGGACAAACACGATCGGGTCGCCGACCGAAACGCTTCCGGACTCGACCAGCCCGGCGACAATCCGCCGCGAGTCGAAACGATAGACATCCTGGACCGAAAGCCGCAGGGGTCCGCCCGAGGCGGGCGGGTTGGCGCGGAATTTCTCCAGCGCTTCCAGAAGCGTGGGCCCATGGTACCAGGGCATTCGGGCGCTGTGCCTGAGCAGGCCCTCGCCAAGTTTCGCGGAAATCGGAACAAAGTGGGCGGGCTCCACGCCCAGTTTGGCCAGGAATTCCGCGAGTTCCGTGCGGATGCTCTCAAACACGTCCGGGCGGTAGTCCACCAGGTCCATCTTGTTCACGGCGACGACGATCTGCCTTAGGCCCAGGAGTGAGAGGAGGAAGCAGTGCCGGCGGGTCTGCTCGCGAAGCCCCTCCTGGGCGTCCACAAGGAGCACCGCGGCGTCCGCGCTCGCGGCGCCCGTGATCATGTTCTTCAGGAATTCCTTGTGGCCCGGCGCGTCGATGATCGTGAACGAGCGGCGCTCCGTGTGGAACGGGACGCGCGTGGTGTCCATTGTGATGTTCTGCGCCTGCTCCTCCAGGAGCGCGTCCAGAAGGAAGGCGTACTCGAATTCCATCCCCTCCGCCTTGCACGCGGCCTCGATGCGCTCGGCCTTTCCGTCAGGCACCGAATGCGTGTCGAAAAGAAGGCGGCCTATCAGTGTGGATTTCCCGTGGTCGACGTGTCCCACGACCACCAGGTAGAGGTGGTCGGGCACGGGTGATGCGGCGGGCGCCGGAGTCGGTTGGGCATCCGGAAGGCTGGGAAGGATCGTTTCGGAAATCGGGCTCATCGGTGAAATCACATGAAGCCCTTGGCGCGAAGCTTCTGCATGGCATTGCGCTCGTGGTGGTCCTGTGCCCGCCCGGCCCGCTCGGAGATCTTGGTGACCTTGAGCTCCTCAATGATGTCGGCGATAGTCTTGGCATCGCTGCGGACCGGCTTGGAGATCGGCATGCACCCGAGCGAGCGGTAGCGCTGGCCGTCCCTCGAGAAATACATTCCGGGCAGGGGCACCTTTTCGCGGTCGAGATACCTCCAGATGTCGATTTCCGTCCAGTCGAGCAGCGGCTGGACGCGGACGTGTTCCCCGGGCCCCGACTCCGTCGTGAAATGGTTCCAGAACTCGGGCGGCTGGTCCTTGTAGTCCCACTCGAACTCCGCGTTGCGCGGCGAGAAGTAGCGTTCCTTGGCCCTCGTGGAATCCTCGTCGCGACGGATGCCGGTGATGAGCGCGTCAAAATTGTTGGCGGCAAGGCACTGCTGGAGGGCCACCGTCTTCAGCTCATGCGTCACGGTCACAGGGTCCGTGGTTTCGTAGCCAATCCCGCGCGCGCGCGCCTCCTGGTTGATCCAGACGGTGAGGTTGAATCCGTAGTGCTCCTGGGCCCACGCGCGGAACTCGATCATCTCCGGGAATTCGTAGGTCGTGTCGATGTGCACCACCGGGAACGGCATGTGGCCGCAGAACGCGTTCTTCGCCAGCCAGAGGAGAACGTTGGAATCCTTGCCCATCGACCAGAGCATCGCCGGCTTGTTGAAGCCGTGAAAGGCCTCCCTCATGAGGTAGATGCTGTGGGATTCGAGTTCGTCCAGGTGATCCATGTCAAAAAGGGTCGTCAGATGTTCGCGGCCGGATCGTGGATCCCGCACTCGCGCTTGATGCCGAAAAAGCGGGAGTCCTCCGGGGTCATGTCGGCGGTCAGCGGCCGCGTCGTGTGCGTGTCGCCGATCGAGACGTAGCCTTTTTCCCAGAGAGGGTGGTAGGGTAGGTCATTCTCACTCAGGTACCGGTAGACGTCGCGGTCCGTCCACTCGACAATGGGCAGAATCTTGATCCGTCCGTCCTGAATGCTGACCACCGGCAGATTCCCGCGGGTGCTCGACTGCACCCGCCTAAGGCCCGCCAGCCACGCTCGGGCGCCGAGTTCGGAAAGCGCGCGCTGCATGGGCTCAACCTTGACGATCTGGTTGTAGGTTTCGAGACCCTCCGCACCCTTCTCCCAGAGCCTGCCATGGCGGGCCTCGATCCACGCGGGCGATTCGGCCGCGCGGTAGACCTTCAGGTTGATCCGGAACCGGTTGGTGAGCAGATCCGCAAAACGATAGGTCTCGGGAAACAGGTAGCCCGTGTCGATCAGGACGACGGGGATATTGGGCGCAATCCGGGTGGCGAGGTGCAGCATTACGGCCGCCTGGGCGCCAAAACTCGTGCTGAGAACCAGCATGGGTCCGAACTGTTCGAGGCCCCATGCGATCCGATCGGAAGCCGACGCGTCGGATAGCTTCCGCTCCGCCGCGGCCAGATCAACCGCGGGAGAAAGATTTTCCGCAGTGGGCATTATCTAGTGAAGGCGGCAGCAGACACTTACGCAGCGTGCATCGGTCGCTTTTGCCTTAGCGGAAGCCAGTTTCATCAAGGTCGAAGGGTTAATCTGCATAAAAAGGCGCCATTTGACAAGCCCTGCTCCGGAGATTCGTGTCATAGCCGCGCGGCAATTCGGCCGGGCAACGGGATCTCCTCAACGTCACACAACCCCCTGCTGGCCAGGGTTTCTGGCAAGAAATGAATTCCATCGTTTTCCTGGTTCGAGGCATCAATGTGAGCGGCCATAACCCGCTGAAAATGGACAAGTTGTTGAAGCTTTGCGAAACGCTCGGATTTACGCGCGTCCGAACCTATCTTCAAAGCGGAAATGTGGTCTGCGGGTCTCGAAATGCGGACGCCGAGAAACACGCGAGAGCGCTCGGGCGCCGAATCCTCCGCGACTGCGGCTTTGAGGTGAAGGTCATGGCGAGGACCGCCGCCGCCCTGTCGGCCATCGTCGAAGCCAACCCCTTCGCCGGCCTTCCTTCAATCGAGCCGAAGTTCATGCACGCAACTTTCCTGGCGGGCCCTCCCGGAGCCTCGTCGCTTGAGGGGACCGATCTTCCGCTAGCCCCTGGGGAACGCGCCGTGCTTGTCGGCGACATGGTCTATCTTTATTGTCCGCGCGGCTACGGGCGCTCGAAAATCACCAACGCATTCTTCGAAAAAAAACTGGGCCGTTGCGCCACTACCCGGAACTGGAAGACGGTTACGGCGCTCGAGGGAATGGCGCGCCTGAAAACCAACTGATTGAATGAAACAGAGCATCGGCGCAATTTCACTCCTCGTCAGGGACTACGACGAAGCCCTTGAGTTTTACACCAAGCGCCTGCGGTTTCAGGTGGTTGAAGACACGCCGCTCGATCATGGAAAACGATGGATTCTCCTCGGGGCTCCGGGTTCCCGGGAATGCCGCCTCCTCCTCGCCAAGGCGAAGGACGAACAGGAAGCCTCGGCCGTCGGCCGCCAGTCCGGCGGTCGCGTCTTCCTGTTCCTTCACACGGACGACTTTGAGCGCGATCATCGTGAAATGAAGGAGCGCGGCGTGGCGTTCTGCGAGGAGCCGAGGGACGAGCCGTATGGAAGGGTGGCGGTCTTCGAGGATCTCTACGGCAACAAATGGGACCTGCTGATGCTCAGTCGGCCGATCGTTCGACCCTCACACGGGTCTTGATCGAGTTGGCGATGAAACACTGCTCGTGCGCGGCGTGGTGGAGCCGGTCCTCGTCTTCAGCCGTGGGCCGTTTGTCCCCGCTGTACGCAATTTTGGGGCGCAGCGCGACATCGCTAACCCAGGGAATTCCCTGCTCGTTTTTGGTCATGGTGCCCTTGGCCTCATCGTCGTAGCGGTCCACCTGGAAATTTTGCCGCGATGCGAGGAACAGATAGGTGAGCATATGGCAGCTGGCGACGGCGGCCACAAAGGCCTCCTCGGGGTCCAGATTTGCGGGATTGGAGAACGGCACCGCCACGACGGAAGGGGAGGACGAGGCGGGCACGACCAGACCCCCGTCGAATTTCCAGGTGTGCTCACGCGAGTACTTGCCGCTGGAGAAGTCGGGCCCCGTGCACTTCCAGGAGATGATGGCCGTATGAGTCGACATCGTTTTGCGGGATATTTTCGCTCTCGAACCCTTATATTCAGTGAATAGTCACTCAGACTCAATCACGCAAGGGGCGCGCACAGTTCAACGAGGCAGCTGGAGGCGTCCCGGACGAAACCCTTCGCGGTGCTTGCCCCTTTTCGTTACGCCATTTCTCTAACCGACAGGACTTTCTTCCGCCCCATGAGATCCCTTCAGACCAATGAACCCGTCCTCCGCAGACCCTCATGATCGAGTGCAATCAAGGCGCACCTTTGTTCGCAACGTGACGCTTGGTGCAGCACTTCTGGGCGTCGGCGCGACAGGGGGTCTGGCCGCCGAACTCGACGAGACCTTCAAGGGCGGCGAGCGCAAGCTTGGCGTCGCCCTTATGGGGCTCGGCCTCTATTCCCGCGGGGAATTGGGTCCTGCCCTGCTGAAGACCGAGCGGTGCCGATTTGCGGGAGTGGTGACCGGCTCGCATGCAAAGGGCGTGGCATGGAGCCAGCAGTATGGATTTCCCGAAAAGAACATCTGGAACTACAGCACGATTGACGAGATCGCGGGGAACGCGGACGTCGACATCGTCTATGTCGTGACGCCCAACGGGCTGCACGCGGAGCATGTCATCAAGGTGGCGCAGGCGGGCAAGCACGTGATCTGCGAAAAGCCGATGGCGAACAGCGTGGCCGAATGCGATGCGATGATGGCCGCGTGCTCGAAGGCGGACGTGAAGCTTTCCATCGGGTACCGACTCCATTTCGACCCGCACCACATCGAGCTCGACCGGCTCGCGCGGGAAAAGGACTTTGGCACCCTGACCCACCTGTCAGGCGAGGACAGCTGGACCTTTTCGAAGCGGGCCTGGCGCATCGAGAAGTCGCTCTCCGGCGGCGGCCCCATGATGGACGTGGGCATCTACGTGATCCAGGCGGCCTGCCGGGCTGCCATGGCCCAGCCGATCTCCGTCACGGCGCGAGAGCTCCCCAAGACCAACCCCGAGCTCTTCAACGAGGTGGAGGAAACGATGGAATGGACCATGGAGTTTCCCGGGGGCGTGACCTGCGTCGCGTCGTCCAGCTACGCGCGGAATTTCGACCGGTTTCGGGCGGAGGGCTCAAAGGGCTGGATCAACATCGAACCGGCGTACGGGTACCGCGGACTCGAGGTCAACACCTCCCGCGGACGGCTCGATTTTCCCCAGGTTGCGCAGCAGGCACTCCAGATGGACGACTTTGCGTCCTGTGTCCTGACGGACCGGCCCAGCCCCATCCCTGGGTCGATGGGACGCGACCACATGGCCATTATCGAGGCGATCTATAGGTCGGCGGCCGGGGGCGGGAACCGCACCTTGGTTTAGCCCGTCAAACGGGGGTAAAAGTCGGGGTAGCTCGGGTTTGTAACGCGGAAACGTAATTCTTTGTTGGACAGGTGGCAGGCAAGGTGCTCAGTTACTCACAAGATACTCCCAATTCGATGGAAAACCTGCGCGGGGCTTCGGCCCCAAATTCGCGGATCAGGGTCACGCCAAAAGTTAAGACATTTGTGTTGGATACGAATGTCCTTATTCACGATCCGCAATCGATTTACAAATTCGAGGAAAACAACCTCGCTATCCCCGTCGAGGTTCTCGAGGAGCTGGACGCCATAAAGACGGAGCAGTCGACGGAACGCGGGCGCAACGCCCGCCGGGTCCACCGGATCCTGCAGGAGCTATTGCCGGATTCGCGCTCGATGCTTGAGGGGGTGGAGCTCCCGAACGGCGGCACGCTTTCGGTCATCATCAACCCCTACCTTGCGGAGACCGGCCGGCGTTCGCCGGCCATGGACCGTCTGAAGGCGGTGCTTCCCGACCTGACGAAGCAGGACAACCGGATCATCGCCTCGGCGCTCTATGTCCAGGAGCAGTATCCGCCGCCGACGGTCCTCGTGACCAAGGACGTGAACGTCCAGCTCAAGGCCCGCGCGGTGGGACTTGAATCGGAGGATTACCTCAACGACAAGGTCCCCGAGGATGTCGAGGAGGCGAGCTACCAGGAGATTCCCCTCTCGATCTACCAGCTCCAGCGTTTTTGTTCCGAGGGCGAGTTCGAGCTCGACGCAAAACTGGCGAAGCCGCTTTACCTGAACGAATACGTGCTGCTGCGCTCCGACGAGGGGAAGACCATGCCCGCGCGGTATTACGCCGAGGGGGTGGTTCGCAGGCTCAAGCTCCCCGAATACGTCAAGGCGCCGGGCGGCATCCCGATCCGTGCGCGCAACCTCGAGCAGCAGTTCCTGATGGATGCGCTGCTCGACGACAGCATCCACATGCTGACCTGCTTCGGGAAGGCCGGGACCGGAAAGACCCTCCTTACGACCGCATGCGCATTGCACCAGACGCTCGACGAAAGTTCGCGCTATGACGGTGTTTCCATTTCGCGCCCGGTCATCTCCCTCGGAAAGGAGATCGGATTCCTGCCGGGTACGCTCGACGAGAAGATGAAGCCTTGGCTCCAGCCCTATTACGACGCGCTCGAGGTGCTGATCCCCTCCAAGCCGCCCAAGGAGCCCCAGTTCGCATCAAAGAAGGTTTCTAAGAAGAAGCACTGGAAGCGCGACGACATGCTGTCGTCGATGAGCTCGTCCCAGTCCGGAAACGGCAGCCATGGGGGGCACGTTCCGGTTGGCGCGGTGAAGCCGTATGAGCGCCTGCTGAAGAGCGGCCTCGTGGAGATCGAGGCGCTCTGCTTCATCCGGGGTCGCTCCATCGCCCGGCGGTTCTTCATCCTGGACGAGGCGCAGCAGCTGACGCCGCACGAGGTGAAGACGGTCATCACCCGGATTTCGGAGGGCTCGAAGATCGTCCTGATCGGGGACCCGGCCCAGATCGACAACCCCTACGTTGACTCCCGCAGCAACGGACTCGTCTACTGCCACAACCGGATGAAGGGCCAGGCGATCGCGGCCCATGTCACCCTGAAGAAGGGCGAACGCTCGAGGCTTGCGGAACTAGCGGCGGACCTGCTTTAGGGCGAGGAGACTCGGTTCACCCCGGCGCAGCGCGGCGTATTCCATCATCAGGGCGAAGCACCCGGTGAACAGGAGATCGCTCGCGAGCGTGTTCCGAAAGAAGAAGAGGGTGGGATAGAACTCGGGATGGCCGACCGTCAGCGCCTGCCACCAGCCGGCGGCATCCTGGGTGTACCCGGCGTCCCCCTTCCATGAGGCGGTGTTCGTCACCACGTAAAAGAAAAAGGACCCGGCGAGCGTTCCCCCGAGGAGGTTGAGCCAATTGCGCCGACCGGAAATGAGGGCCCCGAGGCCCAGGGCGGCGGCGAAGCAGAGGATCCGCAGTATCGCGCCCTGCGTGCTCCATTCGTAATGGTAGACGGCCGCGTAGTATCGGTCGATGTACAGGTCGGAAACGATGAGGGCCGCGAACGGAGCAAGCCACATCCACCGGTTCCGGGCGTAGGCGCCGGCGCAGAAAGCAAGCGCCATCACCGGGGAAAAATTGCTCAGCGCGGGGACGTGTAGGACGAACACGCGGAACGCGGCGGCCAGGACGAGGACAACGAGGGCGAGTGGCATGGGGGAAAGGCTGGCGGCAATCGCCGCCAATTTCAAGCGTCAGCCTGACCCCTTCGATTCGGCTTCGCGAGCGAAGAGCCAAAGGAGGTCGGAAAGCCGGTTCGTCCACTGGAGGAGGAGGGGACGGACCGTCCGTCCGTGGGCCGGCAGCGCCGTGAGGCGGCGCTCCGCGCGCCTCGCGGCGACACGGGCGCGGTCGAACGCCAGGGCGCACGGATTGGCCCCCGGCGTGGCCCAGCCGTCCAGGCGCAGGCCCTTCGATTCGAGCGCAGCCAGGAAAACGTCTAGCCCGCGCAGGTCCTCCTCGCCGAGGCGGGCGAACCGCGATTTCGAATAGCTTGGCGCATCCTCCTCCGCGCAGGCGACCTCGCCCATGAGCGCGACGAGCGAACCCTGCACCTGCTTCAGGAGCTCCCGGGCCGCGGGATCCTCCGCGAGCAGCCGGGCCGCGCCGATCTCGACGTTGAGTTCGTCAAACGCGCCGACCGCCTCGATCTGAGGGTGATCCTTGGCGACGCGCTGGCCGTGGAGCAGGCCGGTCGTGCCCTGGTCGCCCTTGCGGGTTGCGATGCTCACGGTCCTTTGACGGCCCGGATGGACTTCGTCTCCTTCGCGAGCGCCTTGACGGCGTCGTTGATGGCGGCGCGGACCGGTTTGGTCATCCGGTCGATGAAAAGGACTCCGTTCAGGTGGTCGACTTCGTGGAGCATGCAGCGGGCGAACAGGCCGGAGCACTCAAGCGTATGCGGGAGGCCCTTTTGGTCCTGAAATACCGCCGAAAGGGTCGCCGCGCGCTCCACGTCGCCCCGGATCTCCGGAAAAGAAAGGCACCCTTCCTCAGAGGTGATCAACGGGGCCTTGCGGGAGACGGCCAGCTTCGGGTTGGCGGCGACCATGGGCATGAAAAGCTCGAGGGGGGGTTTTGCGCCGTCCAGCATCCAGTCAAACTCGGCTTCCACGCCCCGCAAATCGACGACGCACAATTGAATAGCGCGACCTACCTGCTGCGCCGCGAGTCCTATTCCCCGCGCCTCATGCATGGTTTTGATCATCTCCTCCGCGAACGAGGCGAGGCCCTCGTTAAATATAGTGATTTTCTCGCCTTTCCTGCGCAAAACTGGATCGTTATAGTGAACAATTGCCAAGGACATCGGTCGGTGAGGTTTAACCAGCGTGATTGGCCCCTTTTGGGCCACAAATCAATACTTTGACGTAGATGCGATCTTTTGAGGAAAACCGAACCCCTGCCTCCGCGCCTGTGCTTGTATTGACGGGCGCAGTGATCGCGGTGATGGCGTGGCTCCTGCCCGTGAGCCTCAAATCGGTCAGCAAGGGACTCCTTCGTTCGGCCGGTGACGGGACTGCCTCGGTCGCCGCGCTCGGTCGCGACCTCGTCGATTCGGAGAAGATCGGTCCCGCGGTCTTCCTGCTCGACGTTTCCAAGGCCGTCGGCGACCCGCGAGCGCCCGCGCTCGAGCAGGCGCTCAGCGAACTTTCGGCAAAGCAACCCTCGCTCGTCGCCTGGGGCGGGTGGGATCCGGTGCTCGATCCGCTTTTCAATCTCCGCCAGCATACCGAAAATCAAGTCAGCACTCCGGTGATGACTTTTTTCATCCCGCAACACGCGCGAGATGCTGTGCGGGCCTACCTGGCCAATTCCGGTTCGATCGGGGTGCAGGCCATTCTGAAGACCCGCGACGTCGCCTCGACCGGCCGGTTCGTGCCTGCGAATCGGCCCGGCGGCCAGCCGCTCGACGCGATTATCCTGCTCACCGGACTGCTCTACCAGGGTGAGCACCTTTCGCCGACACTCCAGCGCGAGGTGCGGACCCTGGCCGAGACGGCGGACTCCCGCAACGAGCTCGGTGACATGGAGCGGTTCTACATGGATATTCTTTCGCTCGGGCGCCGCCTCGACTGGACCCAGCTGAGCGAGTTGCTCGGGCGCACCGACAGTGTTCGCACGGTCGACGAATACGCGCATCTGAGCCGCGTTGCGCCTGGCCAGCTTCCGTTCATCTACTCGGCCGCGCTCATCTCAAATTCGGCGGACAGCGTCGCGTCCTATCTTATCCGCTACGGCAAGGCCGGGTCCGAGGACCTCAAGCTCGCGCTCTCGGACGGAGAGGGCGCCGTCAACCTGCTGCTGCAGCGCGAGGTCCCCATCAATCGCTCGCCGGGACCCGCGATGGGGGCGGCCGCGGCCCTCGTGCTCGAGCATCCAAAGTTCATGCTGGGGGTCAAATACGCGGGCTATATCCTGGGCCTTTTCCTTCTCCTGCGCGGGCTCGACCTTTGGATTGTGTCGCCGGCCGGCGGACCCTCCGCCGGACCCCAACAGCACGTGCGCGCGGGCGTGCTCGCGATCGTGCTCTCAGCCCTCCTGATCGTCGCGACGGAGCCCTTCCTCCTCAAGGCGGCCCCTTCCTCGGAGTACAGGTTGCAGATTTCAATTCCGATGCTGGCGTCGTCTGCGACCCAGACCACTCCTCCTTTAACCTCAACAACGGTCACTATGGAAACCTCCACACTCGTATCAATTGGCATATTCGCCGCCATCCAGGTCGGCATGTACCTGGCCTGCCTGCGCAAGATCCGCGAAATCGAAACTCAGGACGCCACGCCCCAGCTCAAGCTTCGCCTCATGGAGAATGAGGAGAACCTTTTCGACAGCGGCCTCTATGTCGGGATGATGGGCACGGCGGCTGCGCTGGTGCTCCAGGTCGTGGGCGTCATCGAGCCCAACCTTCTGGCCGCCTATTCGTCGAACCTGTTCGGCATCATCTGTGTCGCGCTGGTCAAGATCCGCCACGTTCGCGGCTTCAAGCGCAGGTTGATTCTCGAGGGTCAGAGGCTCGCTCCGGCGTCGGTCGCGCTATGAACAAGACACTCCTCCTGTTTGTCGTCGATTTCCTGTTTCTTAACCTCATCGCGCTCACGCGCTGGGAGAAATCGGAGCCTGCGCACCCTCGCCAGCCGCCGGTAAACGAGATTTCGGCCAACACGGTCTCGAAGGACCAGGACCTCGTCGAGGCGATGCGGCAGTCGCTCGCCGACGAGCAGCTTTCGCAGCAGGCGCTCGAGCAGAAGCTGGCCTCGCAGGATTCGACGCTCTCCGCGCGCGAGCGGGCCTTGGGACAGCTCCAGTCCGATAGCCTGAAACTCAGCGCGCAGCTGGTCGACACCCAGAAATCCCAGGCTGACCTCGACGTCAAGTACCAGGCGCAGACCCAGGAAAACTCGCTCACCCGCAGCCAGCTCGCGCAGCTGCAGCGGGAACTCGAGGACAAGAAGGCCGAGTCCGACCGGCAGAAGGAGTCGCTCTCCGCATTGGAGAAGCAGCAGGCCGATGCCCGGAAGCAGATCGAGGGCCTCACCGTCGCGGTCGCCGTCGGCGAGCACGAAAAGCAGCAGCTGACCGAAAAGGCCGACGAGCTCCAGGGGCAGGTCCAAACCGAGCGCACCGAGCGGATCAAGGTGGAGCAGGCGACGAACCAGCTAGCCCAGGGCGTCGGCGAGCTTGCGCAGAACTCCGGCGAGCTGACCAAGGAGATCCGGGACAACCGGCCGATCACCGCCAACATCCTCTTCAATGATTTCCTCGCCAATCGGGTGGACACGACGTTCACGGCGACCCGCAAGGGCCTTTTCGGCAACACCGACCGTGACAAGGATACCAAGACCATCTTCACGACTGACGGAAAGCAGGTGTACGCCCTGGTGGAGATTGAGGACACCGCGTTTTCCCTCCGGGAGATCAATTCGGACTGGGAGAAGGTCACAGCCGCGTTTGCCGGCCCTTCCAACTACCGGACCAGCGGTTCGACGATCGAATTCCTCGAGGCGGACCCGCGGGTGGTGGTGATTCCCGTCGACGCCCAGCAGGTTTCGGCGCTCGGCGTCAAGGTGTACCCTCTGGCCACGGATCCCTTCAAGTTTCCGGAGGCAGTCCTCATCAACAGCGGGGGGAAGGGATACGGCGAACTCGGGTTCAAACTCGACGCCGACCATCGCGGGTATGTGCGTGTGGACAACCGCCTTTTCAAGCGGATGTTTGGGGATTTCGCGACGTCTGCGGGTGACCTTGTGTTCAGCAAGAGCGGCGAGCTCCTGGGCATCATGGTCAACAGCGACTATTGCCTCCTCCTGGGCGACTTTACCCCGATGGTGACGATCCCGGCCGGCGAGGACAAACCGACGCAGCACCTGGGCAGCCTGCTCGATTCGCTTTCAGCGCGAGTCATGCAGATGCCGATCGAGCTCCAGTAATGGGGCCGCGGCGGTCCGAATGCCGGTTGAAAACGGCGCTGCGGATCAGCCCCCACTGGTAGTCGCGGCAGGCGACCCTCCGCCACCCGGCCCGCACCAGAAGGACCTCGGAGGGCGGAAGGGACGAAACACGCAACCCAGTTTCCCACCGGAAAAAGGTGTAGAGAATCGCAAGCCACACGCGCGCACGCACCCGTGCGATTCCGCTTTCGGGGAGCGTGAAGTCGGCGAACAGCCACGGGGCTCCGGGCTGCAGGGCGGGAGCCACGCGCGAGATGATGGAGGCCACCTCCGCCTCATCGAAGCAGTCGAGAAAAAATAGGGTCACGACCGCGTCGAATCTCCCGGCCTCGGGGCAATACGAAAGGAGATCGGCGCATGTGAAGCTCACCCGCCCCCGGGCGTTGGTGGCGGCCACCCGCCGGGCCGCGCGGCCGATCATCGCCGGGCTCGAATCCACGCAGACGAGGCGGGCGTCGGGGGCGAGCGCCGCAAGGCGGCCCGCGCACCGGCCATCGCCCTCTCCGAGGAGGAGAATATCCCGCCGGTCGGCGATGCGGTCGAGGAATGCGAACCGGGCCCGCTCGAGCTCGCGGCCGAACGCGAGGTACTCGAGGAGGCGGTATCGCCGCGCGAGCCGGTCAAAACTCGGGCGGGCGGCGCTCATCCGAAATGGCGAATGGCGAGGGGAACGGCCGGAGTAAGGAGGGCCACGTCGGCCAGCACCCGGGCCATCATCCGGCCGATCCGGGGCTCGACGAGATCGATGGAGCCCAGCAGAAGGCCGCTCGCGCACGCGCAGAACGACGGCACGCGGAGGAGTTTCCCGCCAGCAACCGCGATGCAGAACGATAGCGCGACTATGACCCAGGGAAGGACCCGGCTCAGCGCAGCGGCCCGTCCGAACTGGAGAGCGAATGACGTCTGCCCGTGGCTGCGATCGACCTCGTTTTCCCAGACCGAAATGAGCGCACAGTTTGAAAAACAAAGCAGCACGAACAGCGCGAGCGGGATCGCCAAAGCGTGGAGGCTGGCGCCGGGCCGGGCCGCCGCAAAAAGGGACGCCCCAGCGCCGAGGAGCGCCGCAACGCACACCTCCTTCGGCGCGCGCCACCGGCTGTTCCGGTGGATGAGCTGGTGGGAAAAAAGATAGACCATGACCGCCGCGAGCAACAGGCCGCCGGCCCGGAGTTCAGAAGGCGGGAGTCCCCGGAAGGCCGTGGCCAGGTCAAGGCATAGCACGACGGCCCATAACGCGGCCAGGGGCCAGCGCCACTGCTGGTGGAATCGATGCCGGTGCGTCTGGATGGTGCCTGGGACAAGGCGCCATCCCTCGATCCAGCGGTCCGCCGCATAGGCAAGCCAGACCGAGCATCCGAGCACCACAAATTCGGGGGTTCCCAGCGCCGCGGACACGGTCCACGCTAGAAGCCCCTGCCAGAGGAGAACGACGGCAGGGGCGTCGAGCGAAAGGATGGTGGGCCACATCCACCACCTGGGAGGGCATGCGACGCTGGGTTGCACGGGGGCGAGTAACATAGTGGACTCGTACCCGAACACCAACTCGAAGCCCTTTTCGATCCCCCTATGGCCCCGAATATTCTCTGGATTGTGACCACGCAGTGGCGGGCGCAGGCATGTGGATACACCGGAGACCCCAACGCTCGAACTCCCTTTTTGGACGCGCTCGCTGCCCAGAGTGCCAACCTCACGCAGGCGGTGACCCCCCATCCCTTTGGACCCTTTGCGAGGGCCGCCATGCTGACCGGGATCGCGTCGCCCCGGAACGGAGTCCGGGACTACTTCGACCCGCTTCCGCCGGGCGTCCGCACCATCGCGCATGAAATGAACGACCGGGGCTATGCGACGGCGTTCTTCGGCAAATGGCACCTCTACAAGCGGGACGTGGCCGCGCCGCTCACGGGCGACGAACATGCCAAGATCGTGGTGCCTCCCGATTTTCGCGGGGGTTTTAGCTTCTGGGAGGGATACGAGAGCGGCTTTCTGCTCAACAATCCGTGGCTGCACGGCACCCGGATTCCGCTGCCCGTGCAGTTCGAGGGCTACCAGAGCGACCTGGTGTGCGGGCGCGCGTTGGAGAACCTCCACGCGCGGGAAGGGCCCTGGTTTGCGATCATCAGCCTTGAGGCGCCCCATCCGCCCTATGGCGCCTCCGCCGCCGGGATTCGAACCCCAGACCCGGAAACCCTCAGGCTCCGCGGCAATGTTCCCCGCGGCGGCGAGACGGCAGTCAGGGCGCGGGCCGAGCTTTGCGGGTACTACATGCATATCGAGGCGACGGATCGCTCGATCGGCCGCCTCCTCGAGAGCCTGCCTGGGGACACCCGGGTGGTGGTGACCTCGGTCCACGGGGACATGCATGGCTCCCACGGGCTCTTCCGGAAGGGATGGCCGCACGAGGAAAGCGTCCGCGTGCCGCTCCTCATCCGCGGCGGACAGGGCGCGCTTCGCGACGACAGCCCGTATTCCCTGACCGACCTGCCTAGAATCACGATCGGCTGGGCCCGGGGTTCAGCGGACCTGCCGCCCGCGGGCGCGGCGGCCCAGATTTCGATGCCTTCCGTGGTTCGGCTTCCCGATCAATGCGACCGGATTTGGCGGTGCGTCCGAACCCCCGCGCGCAAGCTCGTTCTCAATGGCGACGGTTCGCCCTGGCTCTTCTTTGACCTGGAGCAGGATCCCCTTGAAATGAACAACCTTGCTCTCGAGCCCTCGCGGTCGCTCGAAATCGCCGCGCTGAAGGTGTCGGTCACCCCATGACCGTCGGGGCGGTGTTGGTTTTCGTGAATTGGCGCCGGATGGCGGCGACGATCTCGTGCATCTTCACGGGCTTCGAGATATAGTCGTCCATCCCGGCATCGAGGCAGATTTCCCGGTCGCCCTGCATCGCATTGGCCGTGAGGGCGATGATCTTGGGCTGGCGCTCCGGCGGGACCGTCCTGCGGATTCGTCGGCTGGCCTCAAGGCCATCCATCTCGGGCATCTGCAGGTCCATGAGGACCAGATCGTAGCTGCGGTGCTGGAACGCATTCACGGCCTCGAGACCGTTGGCGACCGCATCCGCGGTGTAGCCCATCCGCTCCAGGAACCGGAGAGCCACCTTCTGGTTGACCGGATTGTCCTCGGCCAGCAGCACCGAGAGCGGGATCTCCTCGGCGACCGGGCGGTCCTCGACCCTCGCCGGTGCTACGGCCCCTTTCCCCCCACGGTTGCCCAGCACCGAGAGGGCCTGGAAGAAGGCCGCCGTCTTGATGGGCTTTGAAAGCGTGGCGTACGGCAGGCCGTCTAAGGGGTTGGGGGGAGGGGTCTGGCCGAGCCGGAAAAGAACGAGCCTTGGGCATTTGACCGCGGCGATCTGCTCGAGCGCGCGCTGGCTCTCAAATTCGGGCAAATCCAGAATGACGAGCGACGGCGCAAAGGGGGGATTGCTCAGGATCTGCATCGCGGATTCGGCCTCATTCGCAAACACGCAGGCTGCGCCCAGCGCCTCGAGCAGGGTGCGGAACCGCGCGCGGGTGATCGGGTTGTTCTCGATGCAGAGCACCATGGTGCCGTTCAAGTCCATGCCCGGATAGGCCGGCGCCATCGCCTCGGACGGGCGCGTTGCCGCATCCGTCATGAAGGCGATGGTGAACATCGAGCCCTTGCCCAGGGTGCTTTCGACCCGGATCTCGCCGTTCATCAGCTGGCACAGGCGCTGGCAGATCGCCAGGCCAAGCCCCGTGCCCCCGTATTTGCGGGTCGTCGACGAATCCACTTGGCTGAACGCCTTGAACAGGCGGTCAATCCTGTCCTGGGGTATACCGATGCCCGTGTCCTGCACGGTGATTTCGAGCCTCATGCGGCCGGTGGTGGCGGCGCGGACTGTCAGGTCCAGCGGAATCCGGCGCACCTGGATCGAGATGCTGCCCGAGGGGGTGAACTTGATGGCGTTGTTGACGAGGTTGACGATGATCTGGCGCAGCCGCGTGACATCCCCGACGATCCAGGGCGGGACATCCGGCTCGACGTTGTAGCCGATCTCGAGGCGCTTGGCGGCGGCCTGCGGCGCAAAGAGGTCGAGCGCCTCCTCGACGCAGAGCGCCAGCTCAAAGGGAGCCCGCTCGAGTTCCATCTTGCCGGACTCGATCTTCGAGAAGTCCAGGATGTCGTTGATGATCGTGAGGAGCGCTTCGCCGGAGCTGCGAATCGTGTTCACGAAGTCGCGCTGCTCGTCCGTGAGCGTGGTCTCCATTAGGATGCTGGTCATCCCGATGACGCCGTTCATCGGCGTCCGGATCTCGTGGGACATCGAGGCAAGGAACTCGCTCTTGGCCCGCGACGCGAAGTCGGCTTCCGCCTTTGCCCGGCGCAGCTGGTTCTCGGTCTCCACCCTCGAAGTGATGTCATTCTCGATCGCGATGAAATTCTCGACCTGGCCGGCCTGGTTGCGGACGACCTGGACCTCCAGGTGAAGGTGGTATTTCCGGCCCGACTTCGAGTAGTGGACGATTTCCGTATTGGCGCCGCGGCCCTTGGCGATTTCGTCGCGGATCAGGTCGGACTGGGCGGCGTCGGTGTCGGGGCCGCTGAGCAGCAGGCCGGGATCCTTCCCCACCACCTCCTCGAGCGTGTATTCCATCACCCGGCAGAACGCGCTGTTGACCCACTCGATCTTGCCGTCCGCCGAGCCGATGATCACGAGGTTGTCGGTCCTCGAGGCGACGAGGGAAAGCTTGCGGGTCTCGGCCTGGCTTTCGCGAAGCGCCTGCTCGGACTCGCGCCGGATCGTGATGTCCTGCACCGTGCCGATGATGCGGGTGGGACGTCCATTCGGGGCCGCCAGGACGGACTTCGAGCGGACGTACACCCAGCGCCAGTCGCCGGAGCGCGCGCGGACCCGGTATTCCGGATCGATGAAGGAGGCGATGCCGTTCAGCTGGGACTCGGTGCGCTTTCGGTAGAGCGCGAGGTCGTCCGGATGGATGAGCGTCTGCCAGACCTCGAGCGTCGAGGGCATGCGGCTGTGGTCATAGCCGAGCAGGCTCCAGAGACCGGGGCTGTAGTAGACATGCCCCTTCGGGACGCTCCACTCGAATATCCCGATCTGGGTCGAGTCGAGAGCGAGCCGGAGCCGCTCGTCGGAAACCTTGAGCCTCGCCTCGACCCGGCGCCGCTCCTCGTTTTCGGCGACCAGCTTCTTGTTGGAAAGCTCGGAGAGGTACTGTCCGGAGCTCGCGCGGCGCCAGAGGTGCAGCGTGAAGCCGAGGAGGAGCGTGATCGCGATGCCCGCGGCGAGGGCCATCTCCGGCAAGTACCTCCGGTCGCGGGCGAGCAATGCCTCGGTGGGTGTCAGGACCAGCCGGACTCGCTGCTCAAGCAGCGGGTACACCTTCTCAGCCCGCAGGTTGGGGTTGCTCTTGAGCCAGTCCAGGCTCGAGTGGTACACCTCGTCGCGGCCGATCGACACCGTGACCGAGAAATCGGACGCGAGCTTCTGCTGGCGCACGATTGTCGAAAAAAACCTCGCGTAGAGGTATTCCGCGGCCACGTACCGGTCCGGGACCCCGTCCCGGACGATGGGGGCGTAGATCACGAAACCCTTGTTTTTCCTTCCGCCGATCTCGGCGGAGGCGCAGATCTCGGGACTGTTCTTCTCGCGGGCGGCCTCGATCGCATCGCGCCGCCTCGGTTCCGACCCATGGTCAAATCCGACGCCGCCGGCGTTGTCCTGCGGCGGATAGACCCAGCGGGTCTTCAGGTCCGGGTCGACAAAGGCGATCGATACGCATCCGAATTCCTTCGACTCGCCAAACAGCTGCTCCGCGTCCGCCTGCAGTGCCGCCGCGTTGTTGTTGGGGTTGTCCGTGCCATTGCGCGCGAGTCGGTCGAGCGCGTTCGACTGCTCCTCGACGTCGGACGCGATCGTCGTCGCGAACTGGTCCCTCGCCGTGTCGGACTTTACCGCAAGGTAGGCCATTTCGCGCTGCTGCAGCCCGATCCAGAAGGTGAGCGTCAGCGTGAGGCTCCCGATGACGGCCGGCATGGGCAGCCACGCCGGATAACCGCCCTCGCTGGTCAGGCTTTCACGCCACGCCAGCAGCAGCAGCGCCGAGCCGGCCACAAGGAGTGCGAAGCCCATGACCGGCGCGATCGCGGTGTTCGTTCCCCAGTTGTAGACCGCCTGGAGTTCGAAGGCGTAGCCAAGGAGGGTTGAGAACCCGACGGAGGCCAAGATCGATCCGGAGACGGCCTCGGCGAACAGGCGCTCCCGGGCCCACCGCCCTGAGATCTGCCAAAGAAGAGTGACGCCGCCCAGCGCGATGCAGAACGCCGCCATGACGGAGCCGCGCCCCGGCTGGACCGTGTCGATCAGAAGGGAATCGCGCGCAAAGAGCTCGTCGATCCCCAGGTTTGAGCTGAAAAGGCCCTCCATCGCTGTCAGCAGCCCGATCAGCGCGGGCACGAGGCCGGCGAGGGCGGCCTTCCTGACGCCCAACTCGCGCCCGATCAGTGCAAGGCCGATCACCAGGGAGCAAAGCGCCTCGTTCGCCGTGATCGGAGCCTGGTGCCTGAAGGGCTGCACGATGGGCTCAAGGTGTAATAGCCAGCCAGCGAGGGCCGAAGCACCGATGACCACCAGAATCGCGGCTAGGGCGAGTGACGCCCGCTCGGTCCAGGACCTACGGGGCAATGTGGTGACGTATTCCATTGTGCCCAGACGACGAAAGCGTCTCGGCCAACCCGAGGCAACGTGTTTCGTGCCGCGGGATTTACGCGCTTCGTTGGCCCCTGCGCCCACGCCGCCGGTTTCTCATCGGCTTCTCAGGGAAGGGGATTGGCCAAAGGGGAAGGCTCGAAGGGAGCAGGGTTCTTGTCCGGCGCGCTGGCCTTCATTTCGCTCGCCGGAGGCGGCGTGAGGGGGCTGTAGAGAGGTCGGATGCTCCACGAGGGCTTGTCGATCGTCCCGGTGAGCCGGACGGTGAAGACGGCCGAGAGCGGGGCTGAAATGGCGTTGAGGATCACCAGGACCGACTTGCTCTCCTGGAACGGCGAAATCTTCGCTGAAAAATCGAGCTGCCGTTTCTCGATTGAATAGGTGCCCTTTGCGTCGATCGCCGAATTGGCGCCGATGATTTTCAGCATGGGAAAGACGATCAGGGCGTTGGCTATCTTGAATTCGGCCTGGGCCTGCGTGAAGCGCAGCTCCGTGATTTTTAACAGGTGCGACAGCCCACCCAGAAGCGAGATCTCGCCCAGCTGCGCCCCCTGGATCTGGAAATTTCCGTCGCCGGTGAACGTGTCGAGATCGCCCGGATGGCCTTCGGCGGAAGCGTTGAGATCGAGGCGGACCCCCGATTTGTCCCGGGCGAAGGTATCGAGCGCAATCGAGCTTCCGGGCCTTTGGGAAACGACATAGCCCTCTGAGGCCTCCGCGGCCTGACCTAGGCTGCCGTCTGTCAGCGACGCCTTGAACCGCAGGCGGCTGTCGGCGCCTGTCCCCTTAAGGTCCGCCGTCCCGATGGCGGTTCCCCCGGCGAAGCCCGCCTCGATCTGGCCAATGTTTAGATCGTCGTCATTCAGGTCGAATTTGAAGAACGCCCTGCTGAAAGCCACCCCGTGTACCCGGAGGTTGCTCGTGGAGCGAACCTCCGTGTGGAGTGTCGTGTGCCGGGCGCCGGGGGCCGCGGGCCCGTCAAAATGTCCCCGGGCGACGATCGACGGCGGCTTGTCGAAGGAAAACACCGCCGCCGCCGCGCCCCCGCCCGACGGAAGCAGGGTGGCGACGGAGGCGGGGTCGAGTGTCGACGTGACGTCGAGGTCCATCCCGCTCCAGGTGCCGCTCAAGGGCTCAAAGGTGACCTTGAATGAGCCCTGGGCGGTGCCGGCGCCCTTCGTGGCGTCGACCTCGAAGCCGTCCAACTCCGACTGGTCGATGAGAAGCCGCGTCCGGAGGCGGTCGAGGGCCACGCCGCGGATCGTCGGATTCACGGCGTCGGCGTAGCCAAATACCGAGAAGTCCCTGCCGTGCTTGTAGTGCCCGTGCACCTCCAGGTCCGCGTCCGGCGGCCTGTCGGGAAACCCGAAGCCCTTGAAGATGTTCTGCCACCATCCCCCAGAGAACCATGCTGAAATATCGAGCGGGCGCAGCCTTCCCGTCAGCAGGTACCGGAATTTCAGGGTCGACAGGTCCTGTTCATAGGATCCGCGCGCAATATTGTCGCCGCTCCGGGCGATGGCCTCGCGCGCGGCGAGGTGCCTTCCGTCGTAGGTGATGTTGCCGCGGCACTCGTCCATCTTCACGCCGTAGGCGGTGAGGTTGCGGCCGTCCACGCGGCCGCGCGCCGTGGCGAGCTTCCAACCGGCCCCGAGGTGGACCGAGCCCGAAGCCGTGACGGGCTCGGATAGATCGGCAAAGCGCCGGATGGGGAATCCCGTCCAGTCGGAAAGCGGTCCGAGGAGACCGGGCGAGACCGATGCGTCGAAGGTGATGTCGGCCGACTGGGCGGCGGGATCCACGACCGAGTGGGTCCACACGGGCCGGCCGTAGAGCCAGCCGGAAGCGTCCGCCGCGAATTGCCGGCCGGTTCCTGGGACCAGCGTGGCGACCGGGGCGACGAGCTCGACACCCCATCCGGTAACGGACCCCGCGGTGAGATCGAGCTGCCGGGGGCTGAAGTCCAAAGTATCCACTCGTAGGATCCCACGGATGCGGGCGTGGACGGCCAACGCGCTGACTTTTTCGCCGACCTTGAGGCTCTCGGCTGATGCGGAGGCCGACGCCATCAGGGGTGCGCCGCCCAGAAGGGGGAAGCGGACCGTCGCCCTGATCCGTTGCGCCTCGACCGCGAGGGGGCCGGACGTCTTGAGGCCTTTGGCCCAGAGGGTCGCCCGGACAATCGCGCCGCGGGTATCGGACGGGGTCAAGACGGCCGCCACCACGGCCCCGTCGAGGACCGCGAAGCGGTCCTCCGCGTGCGAGAACTCCTCGCTGAGGGCGACATAGTTCTTGGATACGAATGCCGCGAGCGGGAGGGAGGGCTCGCCGCTGTTGTTCCGGGCGACCGTGCCCGAATTGATCGATCCGCGGGCCGAAAGGCTCATCGCTCCAAATAGGCAATTGAAGTAGTCGACGTTAAATTCGTTTCCCCTCGACGTGATCGAAAAACCCGCATCGAGGCCCTCGACGACCTTTTCAGGGCGGCCCGACGGGGAAAGCATGGCGGGAATGAACAGGTCCGCCCCGGTCACCCGGATCTCCTTGGGCTCGAACTGGCGTTCCAGGAGCGCCCAGGGGTCGAGCCGGATATAGATCGCCGCCGCCGTGACGACGGGCTCATTGAAGGAATTCAGCTTGAAGCGGGCCTTCTCGATCAGGATGCGACCGTAGGGGTCGAAGACCGCCCGCCCGAATGTGACCGAGGCGCCGGATTGGGCAAGGTGGGCCTCGATCTCGTTGAGTAGGAAACGGGGAACCTCGAGCTCATGCACGGACGCGATGTAGGCCTGGAAGAACAGGAACAGCGCCAGGGCGAGCCACAGGGTCCAGAGCGCCACGGTCGCCAGGACCGAGCCGCACAGGCGGGCGGCCCTCAGCCATGGCCTGTTGGTTCCCGCTGGCATCCGGTCAGCGCTGCGTGAGCGTCCAGAGGGCGTCGAGCAGCGGCTGCTCCACCGCGAACACCGTCCCAAAGTCCTTTGAGCCGGCAAGCTGCTCGGTGGCGCCCGTCCGTTCGGCAAACCAGAGGGTCATCGTGTTGACCTGACCGCTTCCGGCCCCGCCGGGCAGCGATATGGTGGCGTCCATCCGGTACCGCCAGGGACGCACCTCCCCGGCCGCGAACACCTTGTCCGGGAAGCCGTCCTGGACAAAGCTTGCGGCACGCAGGGAGCGCAGCTGCGCGAGGACGGCGGCGACCGCGGCCTGCCTCGGCGCGGGCTCGGCGGCAAGCGCCGTATCCCATGTCTCGCCGTCGGCCAGCTTTCGCGAATAGATGACCGAGTTGTCGGCGGCATTGGATAGGACGAGCGACGTGATCCGCGCCGAAGCGGGAAGCGTGGCGAGCAGCCGCTCGCGCCAGGCGAGGGGCGACGCGTTGGTCTCGTGCAGGATGTCGGGCTCGATGGAGTAGACGGACGAGGAGCCCGCGATGCGCGCATAGGCCTTGTTCTCGCGCGTCGTCGGAAGCCCGATCTGGAGCGTCACCTGCGTGGTCGTGGCACCGGCGAGTGTGAGCGCGATCTCGCGCTCGGGCCGGTTGAATCCCCAGTCCTCGAGGTCCGCCGCCGTCGGGGCGTCGCTCTTGAAGTCGATTGCGGAGAGCGTCTCCAGCTGCTCGAGCAGCCGTTGCACGGCCGCCGTGTCGGCCGTCTGCGTCTGAGGCTCCTGGGCCCCCCCGCCGCGTCGGATGATCTGCCAGCCCACCGCGGAGCTGCCGGCCGCCGCCTCGAGGCGTTGCAGCTCGAGCTCGGGCTGGTTGGGCGCCGAAAGCGCGATCGAGGTGACGGCGTTGGCGTCGAAGTCGAGCACGTGGCGGTCGCGCAGTTCGTCGGGGGCGCTGCGGAGCGTCGCCATGAGTGGGGCGGGAATCGTGACCGTGAATACGGAGGGACGGCCCTCCAGCTGGGCGTAGTAGTCGTGGTCTACGTCCGAGGCGTCGCCAAGGAAAAGGGTCTCGTGCCTGTTGTTGCCCTCGAGGGTGACGCTCAGCGACGGCGAGGCCGATGGCAGGTTTGCCGGGGGATTCTGGAGCACGAACGATTGCACGCGGAGCGCACCGAGCTCGTTGATGGCGAGCTCAGTGGTGTTCTTGTCCGCGCGGGCGATCACTGGGGTCTCAAACGACCACCGGCCGCCCTCCTGGTGGAGGCGGACGCGGACCCCGGAGGGGGCGGTCGTCTGGAGGCTCAGGGAGCGGGCCTCGAAGACGGGGATTGAAAACACAATGTCCGAGCGCAGGTCGTCGAACGGGATCGAAAGGCTGTCGGCGAGGGCGCGCCCAACCACGTGAATCCGCTCGCCGTCCGGGGACAGGAGATAGAGGTGGTTCCCGACCTTGGTCGTGTCGCCGATGCGCAGGGTGGTCGTCCGGCCGCTGAGACCCTCGCCGGACGAAAAGGAAATGGTGAGCTTCGGCTGGTCGAGGCCGTAGTCAGACAGCTTCTGGCCGTTCTTTTCGAGGTCGCGCGTGCCGAAACTCGTTTCGTGCTCGAGAAGCTGGAGCTCATTGATGATCCGGCTGACCGCGTTCGGGTTGGCGGGCCATTCGACGGGTTTCGTCAGGTACCAGGTTTCGTCCCGGCGTTCCAGGCTGTAGCTTGAGCCCGGCACCGACCCGATGACCTCCAGCTCATGGATGTCGGCCGCCTCCGGCCCGAGGACGCGGCGCCTCGCCTCCTGCGAGGTGTGTTCGACGCTGAAGCCCTGCTCAAAATAGAAGATGTAGAAGAACAGCGCGACGTTCAGAAACAGAAGAACGAGTGTGACTTTGGAACGCATTTCGGAGGGACGATGGACGGGTGCGGGTCGGTTGCTAGTTTCGACGGGCCCAGTATACGGCAATCCCGAGGAGGGCGGCAATGCCAGGAAGTGCCAGCATGAGCGCGTAGCGCATGTGCGCGAGGTCGCCTGCGCTGAGTGAAAGCTGGAAACGGTCGATCGGGCGCGCGGGCACGTTGAGCGTCGGGTCGCGTCCGACCGCCCAGTTGACCGCGCCCAGGAACAGCCTCTCGGAGCCCGCGTTTGCAATGCGCGCGTTCGAGATCATGTCGCCGGAGCCGATGACCACGATGCGGCCGCCGGGCACGCTGAAGGGAAGGTTGTTGCGGACGGCGACGCGCTCCGAGGCGACGGCGATGCCGAGGCGGTTGGCGGGGTCCATGTTGGGCGTCCCCTTGAGGTCGACCCCGGGCGTGTAGGTCTGGAATCCGCGCTGGCGGTAGTCGAGCTCGCCCCACGCCGTGGTCGAAGTCGCCGCGAGGGTCACGACCGTGAGGCCTGCGCCGCTCAGCGGCCTGACGCTACGCGCTAGGCCGAGGCGAAGGGTCTCCTTGTAGTCGAGGAGCGTCTGGGTGATCGGATGGTGGGTGAACGCACGGATGATGAGGTCGCCGTCCTCGGACAGGTTGTCCTGGCCAAGGTCAAAGATGAAGTCGTCGTCCACCACGACGCCCCAGTCGTCGATCAGAAGGTCCTTGAGGCCGGGCTGCGTGCTCGGCGCCAGGAACAGTATAAGTCTCCCGGCGTCGGCGCTCAGGTACTGGCGGAGCTGCTCCTGCTCGAAGGGCGAGAAAGCGTCCTGGGGCGACACGCAGACGAGCAGGGCTGCATCTGCGGGCACCTTGCGTGCGGCGGTCAGCTCGAGCGTGTCGACCTCGTAGTTGCGCAACCGCAACTCGTCGCGGACCATCGATAGTCCGCGCGCGGGGTCGACGTCGTCCGGGCGAAGCTCGGCATGACCCACCAGAAAATAGATCTTCTTCCGGTCGGGATTCGAAACATCGAGGATGCCGGCCGTCACGACCTGTTCGCCGACGAACGCCGTTCGCACCTTGTCTTCGACCTTGTACATGGCGTCGACGGTGAGGGCGAGCTGCTGGTCGCCGCAGCGCAGCAGGACGACCCCCGCCTGCTCGACGCCGTATTTTTCGCTTTTGCGGCGGTCCTGGTAGATGTCGATCTCCTCAACCGTGATCCGTCCCGCGGGGTTCGCCTCGGTGGCGTAGGCGTATTCCCGGAGCAAACCCAGGACCTCGGGATTGTGGCTGTCGCCGCTTGAAGTGACCACGATGTGGATCGGCCGGGAAAGCTCCCGCAGGTAGGACAGGGTCTCCGCCGAAAGTGAATAGCGGCGGTAGCGCGTGAGGTCGAAACGCCACGTGTGGCTTCGGGCCAGGTAGTTCAAGCCGGCGATGAACGTCAGGAACAGAACGGCCTGGAGGAGCAGGTTGAACGTTCGGATCCAACGGGCGGCTCGAAAACTGTCGATCACGGCAGGGGAGCGGCGTCTAGCTGTGGAGCAGCTTGGCCTCGACGCTGAGGATGCTGAAAATCAGCGTCAGGACGGTGCCGCTCACGTAAAACAGGACCTCGCGCGCGTCGACCACCCCTCGCGTGAAGTCCCTGAAATGCTCGGATATCTGCGCGTAGTCCACGGCCGCCTTGATCGGCGCCAGGGCCTCCCGGTCGAGCCACGCGGCGCTTCCGAGGTAGCGTCCCCCGATTATGAAGCCGATGAGGATCGTCACGCAGAGGATTCCGGCGACGGCCTGGTTTCGCGATAGGGCGCTCGTGAACACGCCGATCGCGATGAAAAAGAGCCCCGAGACGGCAACGAAGAGGTACCCACCGAAAATCGGGCCCGGATCGATCAGGCGCGCGTCGCCCGCAAACCGCTTCAGGATGAAGAAGAGCCCCGCGGTGGATCCCCAGAAGGCCACGTAGAGGAGGTACGACGCGGCGTATTTGCCGAGCACCACCTCGGTGGTCGTGACGGGCGTCGTGAGCAGCGTCTCGATCGTGCCGAGCCGCCGCTCCTCCGCCAGGCACTTCATCGTGAGAAGCGGCACCATGAAAAACACCGGCACAAAATACAGCGAGAAAAAGGCCAGGGCGGGTGAAACGTCCTTCGGGGCGGTGCTGTAGTCCTCGAGGATGCCGGTAAATATGAGGCCCATCAGCCATAGGAAGGCGACGGCCGCGATGTAGGTGCTCGGACTGACGAGCAGCATCCGCACTTCATGGCTCAAGATTGTGAAGAAATGTTTCATTTGCGTCCCGAACGGGGTTCCTCGGCCACAGCATCCCAGCTCCTGCGCGTCGCGGCCAGAAAAACGTCTTCCAGGGTCGGGTGAGCCCGGCTGAGCGCGCGCACCCGCAGTCCCTCCGAATGACAGGCCCTCAGGATGGCCTCGCCCACGTCCTCGTCGTTGATCGTCTTCAGCTTGATCGTCCGGAAGCCCAGGCCGTCCACCGGGCCCTCGGACGCGACCGAAAGACCGGGGTCGATGGAACCCAGCAGGAAGGGCAGCGCTCCAAGCTCGCCCGCGGCCTCGATCTCATACGCGGATTGCCCCAGCACCTCGCGGCGAAGTTCGGTGGGGGTCCCCTGGGCGACGATCCTGCCCTGGTTGATGATGAGGACGCGGTCGCAGGTCATCTCGATCTCCGGCAGGATATGGCTCGAGATTAGGACCGTCATGCGCCCGCGCAGGCTTGCGATCAGGTCGCGGACGATGAGGATCTGGTGCGGATCGAGCCCTATGGTCGGCTCATCCATGATGATGACGGGGGGTTCGGCGAGAACCGACTCGGCGATGCCGACGCGTTGCCGGAACCCCTTCGAGAGCTTGCCGATGATCTTGTGGCGGACCCGCTTCAGGTCGCACAGCTCGAGCACCTCGTCGATCCGCGACCCCAGCGTGCGGCGCGGCACCTCCTTCAGCCTCCCGCGGAAGTAAAGGTATTCGCTGACGCGCATGTCGTCGGGCAGCGGATTGTTCTCGGGCATGTAGCCCACCCGGCGCTTGACCCCGTCGGGATCGGACGCCACGGGAATCCCGCAGATCGACACGCGGCCCGACGTCGCGGGAAGGTAGCCGGTCAGGATCCGCATCGTGGTGGACTTTCCAGCGCCGTTGGGTCCCAGGAACCCGAGGATTTCCCCGCGGGGGACCGAGAAGCTGATGTCGTTTACCGCCGTGACGCCGGAATAGGCCTTCACGAGGTGGGACACTTCTATGGCCTGCTGCGAAGCGGATTCGGACATGCAGGATAAGGGGGGAGGCCCCGGCTTCAGCGGTCCTTTTCCAGCGTCACCTCGCCGGCTCGGTATCCATGCGTGCGGTTGTGCTCGTCGCGCAGCAGCAGCGATCCCGCGTCATCGACGCCGAGCACCCTGCCGCGTTTCTTGTGGCGGCCCTCCATCAGCGCGACGTGCTGCCCCCGCAGGACATCGTACTTGTTCCAGAGCTCGGCAAACTGGTCGACATGGTCGCCGTCGATGAACCGCTCATAGGCGAGCAGGACGCGCCCGATCAGCGCGGCGGTGAGCCGGTTCAGGTCGATCGAGGCCCCGGCAAGCTCGGCGAGCGAGACGGCGCGCCGTCCCATGTCCGAAGGCCATTCGGACGCCGGGCTGTTCACATTGAGCCCCAGGCCGAAGACCAGGTCGCGGATCTGGTCCGCGTCGACGCGCGCCTCGGTCAGCATCCCGCCGGCCTTCCGGCCGTCGAATACGATGTCATTGGGCCATTTTATTCCCGGCGTGACGGGGACGAATTTGGAGACGAGCTCGCAGATCGTGACCCCCATCCAAAGCGTGAACGTTTGCATCCGCTCGGGCGGAATCCGGGGCCGGAACGCGAAGCTGGAATAGAGATTGCCGTTCGCCGCGCTGTGCCATGTCCGCCCGAACCGCCCGCGCCCGCGGGTCTGCTTCACCGCAAACACCGCGAAGGGCGCCGCGTGCCCGGCCGCGAGCTGGCGGGCGGCCTCGTCGTTCGTGCTGTCGACCTCGTCCAAGATCGAGAACGTAAACCCCTTGCGGCGGATCTTCAGCTGCGCCCCGACGAGGCCCGCATGCAGCGTCTTGGGCCGCCTGGAGAGGCGGTAGCCGCGGGCCGGCTGGGCTTCGAACCCGAAACCCTGCGCGCGCAGCTTCTCCATCTGGTGCCAGATGGAAACGCGACTGACTCCGAACTTCGAGGCGATCGCCCCGCCCGAAACCCAACCTGGCTCGGCTGCCAGCAGTTCGCGGAGAATCAACGTCTCCGTCACTTACCCGAGCCCCCTCCATTGAGGCCGCCGCCGGGTCCGCTCCACGTCCAATCGTCGGCGGGTCGCATGAAGGTGTCCTGGGTCTGCTGAAGGATGTAGGCGCTCCCGGCCGCGTCACCTCCGCGCGCCACCGCATGGGCGGTGTCTGCGAGGTCGGCGATGTCCGCCTGGCGCACGTCGTCGAGGTACATCTCGTAGGCCGGGTGGTCGTTCAGGCCCAGCAGATTGCCGAAGCCGAGCCCGGGATGATACTTGTAGGAGAGGCTCACCAGTCCCTCCTGCGTGTAGAGGTCGCGATTTCGGAAGACCGCCGGCCGCGATTCATGCACCATGTATTGCGGCAGCCGCGGAATCTCGTTTTTGGGCTTGTCGACGTCGCGCAACTCCTCGTCGTCGGCCACGACCGGTGTCGGCGTGGGCAGGCTGTACTTGGGAATGCCCGAGGCGAGCGCATCGGCAATCCTTGGCGAGACCGTTCGGTTGGCCGCGTCCGAACCGGCGGCGGGCGGCGGCACGGGGACGTCCCGGGCGGGAGAAAGGACGATGGTCGAGGCGTCGCGGTTTCCCGGGGCGGGCGCCGGCGCCGCAGCCGCGACCGGAGTGGAAGGCGCGGATGTTTCCTGGGCGCCCGCTGTCGCGGCCGCGATCACGAGAGCGAGGAGTATTTTTGGGGCGCGATTCATCATGAAACTCTGTCCGCGAACGTAACCCCGGTTCTCGTTTCACGCAACCCATTCCTGCCGGAGAGTCGCCCGTCGCGCCTCGCGTCAATCAACTCCGGGGACGGCCCTCATCCGCGCACCTGGCCCGTTCCGGTCACCAGCCACTTGTAGCTGCAAAGTTCACGCAGGCCCATGGGTCCCCGCGCGTGAAGCCGATCCGTGCTGATCCCGATCTCGGCGCCGAATCCGAACTCGAACCCGTCATTGAACCGCGTGCTCGCATTCCAAAAGACCGCCGCACTGTCGACGCCCGCGAAAAACGTGGCCGCCGCCGCCTCTCGGCCGGTCACGATCGCGTCGCTGTGCGCGGATCCGTCCCGGTTGATGATGGAAATCGCCTCCTCCAGGGAGGCCACCACCCTGACCGCGACCATGAGGTCGAGAAACTCCGCCGTGAAATCGCCGGGGGAGGCCGGCTCGTGCGGCAGGCCCGCCTCCGTCAGGATCGAGGCGGACGCGGTGTCGCAGCGCAACCGGACCCCCTTTGCCACCAGCGCGGCGCCGACCCTCGGGAGCAGGGTATGGGCGGCGGACGCGTGCACGAGAAGCTGTTCCGCGGCGTTGCACACGCCGGGTCGCTGGGTTTTCGCGTTCACAACGATCGATTCCGCCATCGCCGGCTCGGCGGCCTCGTCCAGATAGACAAAGCAGACGCCCGTATAGTGCTTGATGACGGGAATCGTGCTGTTCTCGGCGACAAAACGGATCAGGCCTTCACCTCCCCTTGGGATGATGCAATGGATATGCGAATCGAGCTTGAGCAGGATGTCCAGTGCGGCCCGGTCCGTCGTTGGAACCAGCTGCACGGCGTCGCGGGGAAGCCCGGCGGCGGCCAGCGCCTCAGTGATGAGCGCGGCGAGGGCCCGGTTGGTTTCGAAGATCTCGCTTCCACCGCGCAGAATCGAGGCGTTGCCGCTTTTCAGGCAGAGAACCGCGCAATCGACCGTCACATTCGGCCTCGCCTCGAAAATGACGCCGATGACCCCGATCGGGACGCGGATCTTGCGGAGCCGGAGGCCGTTCGGACGGGTCGTCTCCTCCAGGACTTCACCGACCGGATCGGGAAGAGACGCCACCTGCCGGACCGCCTCCGCGAGTTGGCCGAGACGAGCCGGCGTGAGCGTCAATCGGTCGAGCTGGGACGCCGTGAGGCCGTTCGCCGCTGCCGCGTCGAGATCCCGGCGGTTTGCCTCGAGCACCGCGGCGTGGGAGCGTTCGATCCCTTCGGCGAG
>Ga0182018_10000820_pt1 | contig 38560 bp, 36 predicted proteins | sample 812P2MmetaG_FD_120490 | JGI IMG/M metagenome (GOLD analysis project Ga0182018, IMG submission 120490) | Permafrost microbial communities from Stordalen Mire, Sweden - 812P2M metaG | ecosystem: Environmental > Terrestrial > Soil > Wetlands > Permafrost | place: Sweden: Stordalen | collected... | reverse complement strand
CGGTTTCGGACGGACGTCGACGCAGGTAGTGAGCGGGTCCGAAACGCAGTCGGGAACGTTATCGCCAATGCCGGTGATCACCATCGGCGGCGTGGCTGCGACGGTAACCTTCGCCGGCCTGGTTTCTCCGGGCGAGTTTCAGTTCAACGTGGTAGTGCCGCCCTCGCTCGCCAATGGCGACCAGCCCACGATGGCAATGTACAACGGCTTGACGACGCAGGCGGGAACGCTCATCACGGTGCAGCAGTAGTGGAGCTTCATTTCCGGCCAAGTCGGCAAACGGGAAGTTGGCCGTGTTCCGTGAGAGCAAGGGCAATACCGGGGCTGATGGCGTCCTCTATCGGGTCCCCGAATTGGCGCGGCGTGGGTCCACAAGGACGGCCACGGCTTTAACATTGCCCTTGAGTCCATGCCCCTCGATGGCCGTCTTGTGATGCGGCTCAACAAGGCCAAGGACAAGAAGGCGGAGGCCGCGCCGCAAACGGATTGGCGCAACGACTGAAGCCCCCCGCCGTGTTTCATGCGGTGCGAAGCGCAGCGCGAAATCTTTTCGTCGCTGAAAGGCTTTTTAACCGAAGCTAGTGTAGCAAGTGCCGGTCTAGATGATCGTCTTCCAGCTTCCGATAAATCCGAGATTATGTAAACCCGGCCGTAAACGTCATTCCGGACATTCGGCCCCGTTCCTACTCCTTCGGTCCAATCCCCAGGGTCTTCATCTTGCGGTACAAGTTGCTACGCTCCAGCCCCAGCAACTCCGCGGTCCGCGTGATGTTGCCGTTGGTCTCTTCCAGCTTCTTCAAAATGTACTCGCGCTCGGCGGCTTCGCGGACTTCCTGCAGGCTGCCGAAACGTTCCAGCGGACGGTCGTGCTGCCGGCGGGAGGCGTGCAGGGGAATGTGGCGGGCATCGACGCGTACCTGCGGGTTGAGAATCACGATCCGCTCGATGAGATTCTTCAACTCGCGCACATTGCCCGGCCAATGGTATTCCTGAAGCGCCTGGTAGGCTTCGGGCGTCAGCTCCTTGGGTTTGCGGCCGTAGGCGGTGGTGAACTCCTTCAGGAAATGGTCGGCCAGCAGCGGGATGTCTTCCAGCCGCTCACGCAAGGGCGGCACCACGAACGGGATGACGTTCAGGCGATAGAACAGGTCTTCGCGGAAATTGCCGTGCTCGATCTCGTCTTCCAGGTTCTTGTTGGTGGAGGCCACCACGCGCACGTCCACCTGCAGCGATTCGGAAGCGCCCACCGGCTCGAAGCGCTGCTCCTCGATGGCGCGCAGCACCTTGGCCTGGGTGCGCAAGCTCATGTCGCCCACTTCGTCGAGAAAGACCGTGCCGCCATCGGCCTTCTGGAACTTGCCGGTTTTCTCATCGGGCGCGCCGGCGAAACTGCCCTTGCGGTGTCCGAACAGTTCGCTCTCGATCAGCTCTTCGGGAATGGCGGCGCAGTTCACCTCCACGAAAGGCTGTGCGGCGCGCGGACTCATGGCATGCAGGGCATGAGCCACCAGTTCCTTGCCGACGCCGCTTTCGCCGAAGATCAGGACGCGGCCGTTCGTGCCGGCCATCAGTGAAAGCTGCTGGCGCAAGGCCTTCACGGGCGCGCTCTCACCGATGATCCGGTAGCGCGAGTGCGAGTCTCCCTTGAGTTGAGTGTTCTCGAGCGTCAGCGCGCGGCGGTCGAGCGCGTTCTTGGCGACCAGCAGCACCTTGTCGATGGAAAGCGGCTTCTCCAGAAAGTCGAACGCCCCCAGCTTGGTGGCTTTGACCGCCGCTTCGATGCTTCCATGGCCGGAAATCACCACCACTTCGGGCCGTTCGGGAAGCGGCATTTCCTGAATATGGGACAGCACCTCCATGCCGTCCAGGCCGGGCAGCCAGATGTCCAGCAGCACCAGTTCGAATCCGCCGCCGGGGAGCAGCGCCAGACACGCTTCGCCGTTTTCGGCGGCATCCACGGAATAGCCCTCGTCTTCCAGAACACCGCTGAGAGACTGGCGGATGCCGGGCTCGTCATCCACCACCAGAATGCGCCGCCGTTTCATAATTTCGCCGCGACCGGCCGCGGCACAATCTCGGAATCGGCTTCCATCGGCACGGGAATCTCCACCGTGAACCGCGCTCCCACGGGACGATTGTCTTCCACGCGAATCTGTCCCTGGTGTTCGGCGACGATACGGCTGACAATCGCCAGGCCCAGGCCCGTTCCGCGGTTCTTGGTCGAAAAGTAGGGCAGAAAGAGTTTCTCCTTGTCGTCGGAACTCACACCGCACCCGGAATCGGCCACCACCAGTTCGACCGTCTCGGCGGCGCCCGGTTGAGTGGCGATGTACAGGCTTTTCACCAGGGCGTCCTGCATGGCTTCGGCGGCGTTGTCGACCAGGTTGATGACCACGCGTTGAAACTGTTCGCGGTCGAGATTCACGGGCGGCAGGTTGTCGCCAAAACTGGTGCGGATGGAGATGCCTTCCAGGCGTCCGTTGAAGACCAGCAGGGCCTCCTCCACCACCAGGTTCAGATCACATCGGACGGGATGGGCCGCCGGGAAGCGGGCGAATTGCGAGAACTCGTCCACCAGCGTCTTGACGGATTCCACGGATTTCGAAATGGTTTCGGAGCACTCGCGCAGGATACGCGCCGACGATGGCGGCAAGCTCAAGCGGTCCACCTGGCGGGCGATGCGCTCGGCGGAGAGTGCAATGGGCGTCAGCGGGTTCTTGATCTCATGCGCCACGCGGCGGGCCACCTCGTGCCAGGCTGCGGCTTTCTGCGCGTGCAGCAGATCGCTGGTGTCTTCGAGGACGATGACGAATCCGGAAGTGAGCTTCTCTTCGAGCGCGGAAACCGTGATGGCGACGTGCATTACGCGGTCGGCGGCACGCAGCTCGAGTTGCCGGGTGGCCACGCCGGTACGGCGGGCGCGCTTCATCAGGTACTTGATTTCGGCGGTGTCATCTCGCGAAAAAAGGTCTTCCAGGCGCGAGGCTCCCTCCACCAGTTCGGCGGGGAAGATCTTCAGCAGGGGACGATTGACGCGCTTGATGGAGCCATCCGCGGAAATGGAAATGACGCCCGTGGGAATACTCTCCAGGATGGCTTCGGTGAATCGGCGGCGGCGGTCGAGTTCGCGCTCGTTGGCCTCCATTTCCTGGGTCATCTGGTTGAAGCCGCGCACCAGCAGGCCCAATTCGTCGGCGGCCTGGACTTCGACGCGGTGCTTGAGGTTGCCTTTGCGCACCTCGCGGGCGGCTTCCAGCAGGGCGGTGATCGGTACGCTGATCTGCTTGGCCAGGAAGAGCGCGATCCAGGTGGCCACGAAAATCACGAACAGGGTGATGAGGGCCATGAGCATGACCCCTTGGTTACGGATGTCCTTGCCGCGCCTGCTGAGTCTGTTCCAGTTCTCGGTCTGCTGGTCGATCTGGGCTAACGCGGCAGTCGCATCCAGGGGCATGCTGGCGTGGACCACGACCACGCCGATCATCCCCGAAGGTCCCGGCACGGACGCTTTCGATTCGAATCCCGGGCCGCCTGGCTTCCCGATAGGGGGGCTCGGCCACGAATCCAGCGGTACTCCGCCAGAGGGAGCATAGATTCCCGCCGAATCGAGACCCTGTTCGTTGGCGAAGCGCTGTAGAAAGCCGGGGGTGTGTTCGCCGTCCTCGATCAGTCGACGCGTCTCGGCCTGGAGGGCCAGGAGAGCAGCCTGCGCGTCGGTCTCCTCGCGCATCTCTTTTTGCAGAGTGGTGGCCAGCCCGATAAACAGCTTCTTCTGCCCCTCGGCCGGCTCGGTGAACCATCGGTTTACGTTGAAATTGAACACTTCGTAACTGAAGAACACCAGAAAGAACACGGGGACAACGCTAAGGGTGAGGGCTCCGACGACCAGTTTGGTCCGAATGTGGGAGCCTTCCTCGTTGGCCTGGCGGGCGATGTACAGTTTGAGAAACTCGCGGGCCAGGTTAAAGGCCAGCACGACAATCAGGATGAAGATGAGCACCAGCGTGGCCCAGTAGATCAGGGCCTGCTGGGCGCCTTCCGGGCTGAAATGTCCAAGCCGGAACGATCCCTGCCACACCACCAGCAGCACGGACATCGCCAGCAGAATGATCGCCAGACCGTACAGTACGCGCTTTTTCATGGTGCGGCTCTTACCTCTTGATTATACGTGCCTTCCCGGTATTGTCCGGGTTTCCGCGGGACTTGGGGCTCTAAACCTTTGCGGAGTTCATCCGATATATGGAGTTGAGAGACGCTCTTGGGAGACATCATGATTTACAAGGGAAGGATCGTTCGCTGGTTGACGATCGTCGCGATGCTGGCGGCCGGTTCGGTTTTCGGTCAGGAGGCCGTCAAGAAGGTGAGCCGCACCGAAGCGATGCAAGCCGCAACAACCAAGGTTCAGCCGGTCTATCCGGCGATCGCCAAGCAGCTCAAGGTGGAAGGTGTCGCGGAACTGGAAGCCTTGATCGATGAAAGCGGGAAGGTAGAAAAGGTCACCATCGTCAGCGGCAACCCAATGCTGACCCGGCCGTCCGCGGAAGCTTTGAAACAGTGGAAGTTTACCCCCTTTACGGAAGAAGGTAAACCCGTGAAGGCGCTGGCTCCAATCAACTTCATTTTCAAACAGTAAATGGGGGGAAGACGGACATGAGTTTGACCAAGAAATTGCTCGGGGCTTTCGGTCTGATGCTGGCGCTGGTACTGATACTCAGCGCGGGGACGCTGCTGGTCACGCGGAGTCTGAATCGGGATCTGGACCGCGCCACCAAGGTTACGGCGCGCAAGCAGTACCTGGCCGGAGATGTCAATGCATCGACGTCGGCGCTGACAAGCCTGGAAAGGGGCCATGTCATGGCGGCCATGCTAGGCGACGCGGAACATGCGGCCGTTTACGAGCGCGGGTTCGGGGAGCGTGCGCAGCGTCTCGGGCGGGCTCTCGAAGATTTGCGGGGCGTGGTGGATTCGGCGGATACCGCGGGGCTCTTGCAAACTCTCACGCAACAGGCTGAACTGGTGAACCAGGCGCACGCCGAACTGAGCCAGGCGATGGCGAACCAGAAAATGGATACGGCGATGAGCATCTTCTCCGAAAAGGTGCTTCCCCGACTGGAGGAAATCGGCGTGAGGGCCTCCGAATTGGTGGAACGCGAAAATCGCGATCTGGCGGTCGCCGCCGAAGAATCGACCGGGACGGCCACCCGCGGCCGGGCCATCACTCTGGGTCTGGCGATCATGGCGCTGGCGGTGGGCGGAATGCTCTTCGCGATCGTGCGGAAAGCCAACTACTCGCTGCGCGGATTGGCGCAACGGGTCGCGGCAAGCGCCGGCCAGGTATCGAGCGCGGCGTCCCAGGTATCGGAAACCAGCAACAGGCTGGCGGAGGGCGCCAATCAGCAGGCCGCTTCCTTGGAAGAGACCTCGGCGTCTACCGAGGAAATCAATTCGATCACCCGCAAGAATGCCGACCATGCCTTACAAGTGGCGGATCTGGTGAAGGAGTCCGACCAGGGCGCGGTGCAGGTGGACCAGACTCTGGACGGGATGGTCGAAAAGATGAAGGAAATCGACGCCTCCAGCAACAAGATCGCGCGCATTATCAAGGTGATCGATGAGATCGCCTTCCAGACCAACATTCTGGCGCTCAACGCCGCGGTGGAAGCTGCCCGCGCCGGAGAGGCCGGCTTGGGGTTTGCCGTGGTCGCCGATGAGGTCCGCAACCTGGCGCAGCGGTGCGCCCAGGCCGCGAAGGATACAGCCGGACTGATCGAGGAATCGATTGCCACCTCCAGGCACGGCAACGCGCAACTGGATCAGGTTGCCGGCGCCGTCCGTTCCATGAGGGAGAACTCCGCGCGAGTCAAGGCGCTGGTGGATGAAGTCAATCTCGGCAGCCAGGAACAGTCGCGAGGCATGGATCATATCTCCCACGCGGTGATTCAGATGGAGCAGGTGACCCAGAATAGCGCCGTTGCCGCAAAAGACGGCGCATCCGCCGGAACCGAGTTGAGCGGCTATGCCGCAACACTCGAAGACCTGGTGCACGAGATGAATGAGATGGTAGGGGCTGAATAGTTCACAGTAAACAGTTCGCAGTCAGCCCGGTCGTGGCCGGCCGGCGTTGGGCGGGCTCAGTCCACGGCTCTGAACTGTGAACTGTCAACTGTGTACTGTCAACTTAGTAAAACAGATACTTCTGCCATTGCGCCTCACCTTTACCCAGGATCCGCATCAGGTGGCGGCTGGTGTGCAGGCTGAAAGGGCGCGGCTGGCGCGCCAACTTCATGCCGGCCTCTTCGGGAGTGCGGCTGCCTTTGCGGTTATTGCAGGGATGGCAGCAGGCCACCAGGTTCTCCCAGGCGGTCTCGCCGGCGCGGGAACGCGGGATTACGTGATCGAGAGTCAATTCCCCGGACGGCATGGTGCGATGGCAATACTGGCAGGTGTACCGGTCGCGCATCAGAATGTTCTTACGCGACAGAGCCCGCGTCTGGTGGGGAATGCGGCGGTATTCCAGCAGCCGAATGACGGAAGGCAGCCGTACGGCACTCCGCGCCGAATGGATGGCGCTCAGGGATTCTTCCTCGGCCGAAGCCACTCCCTTGAGCACCAGCACCAGCGCGCGGCGCGCGGCACAAATGTTGATCGGCTCGAAGCTGGCATTGAGCACCAGCACCGGCCGCTGCAGTCGATCACCCATCATTCAGGAACGTCCTCCTAATAGGGAATCGGGGGCTGCTACGCGGCCCCCGTTCATTCTCCGGTCGACTCGGGCGACGGTAAGCAGAGCCACACGCGCGGCGCCTCCCCGTTTCAGAGCGCTGGCGCAGGCGGCAGCCGTGGCTCCAGTCGTCAGAACATCGTCAATCAGCAGGATGCGGCGGCCCGCCAGATTTGCCGCAACTCCGCCGGTACGGCGCACGCGGAAAGCCTTAGCCACGTTTTGCCGCCGCGACGAATTGCTCAGTCCGGCCTGCACCGCGGTGGAACGCATCCGGCGCAGGGCCTGACTCACCGGAAGTCCCAAGCGGCGAGCCAAGGCTCGCGCCAGCAGCGCCGACTGGTTGAAACCCCTGGTCCATTGCCGGCGCCAGTGCAGCGGCACCGGCACGATCGCGTCGAAGGCCTCGTCGCGCGGAAGGGCCCGCGCCAGCAGATCGGCCAGCGGACGCGCCAGAGTCCTCACGCAACCGTATTTATAAATGTGGATCAACTGCCGAAGCACGCCTTCATACGAGCCGAAACAGTAGGCTGCGTCGAAACCGCGCAGTCCGCCGCGGCACAGCGCGCAACGGCCTTCGGCATCCAGAGGGAAGGCATTGACAAAAGGCGTATGGCACTCGACGCAGTAGAATTCCGCGTTGAGAGGCTCAGGCTGGGTGAGGCAGCCTTCGCATACCGGGATACGGCTGACGGTGTGCAGGGGACGGCCGCAAACGCGGCAATCATCGGGAAAAACCAGGGAAAAAAGGGCACGGGAGGGTGTTCGGATTGCTGATGCTCCGAATTTCGCGATTGCGGCTCGGCTACTACTCGAGAAGACTCACCTCCGCCGAATTTCATTGTACCGGAAAACGGCGCGCGACGCTCGGCCACTAGTAGTCTTCGACGGGTGCGTCGACGGCAAAACTGCTATCGCCTGAGCGCTGCGCTTAGGCGCCTTACCGAAGCGGCGAAGGCGAGGTGCGTCCAATCGGCAGCCAGCCGGGTTACTTTGAATGCGGCCCCGCAAGGCGATCCGCCAGGCGGGCGATCCGCACAGCGGCGCCAGCACACTCCACTGGCCGCCCGCCGCTGTACAATACCGGCAGAGCTTTCGATGACAGCGCGCCGAGTGTACATGTCGATTCTGCTGCTGGCAGCGGCGGCGCTTGATGGACAGGAAGTCACCATCACCCCACGCTCCAAGACCCCTCCCAAAACGGACAATTCGAAACAGTCCTCGCCCAGCCTGCGAGTCGACACCAACCTGGTGCTGGTTCCGGTATCGGTCTCCGATCCGCTGAACCGCCCCGTCACCGGTCTGGAACGTGAGAATTTTCGCGTCTTTGAAGACAAGCAGGCACAGAAAATCACCACCTTCAGCATGGAGGACGAACCGGTCGCCGTGGGGCTGGTCTTCGATACCAGTGGCAGCATGGGCGACAAACTGGGCCGGTCGCGTCTGGCGGCTCACACATTTTTTACCACGTCCAATCCCGAGGACGAGTTTTTCCTGGTGGAGTTCGACAATTCGCCGCGCCTGATGACGCCTCTCACCAGCAATACCGGCAGCATCGAGAACCAGTTGGTGTTTACCAGGTCCAAGGGATCCACCGCGCTGCTGGATGGCCTGATGCTCGCCCTGCATGAAATGCGGAAGTCCAAGAAGAACAAGAAGGCGCTGCTGGTAATCTCCGACGGCGGCGACAACAACAGCCGCTACACTCCGACCGAGATCAAGGGCGTCCTGGCCGAAAGCGATTGCCTGGTATACGCCATCGGCGTCTTCGAATCCAACATGGGCGGCCGCACCTCCGAGGAAGCTGGCGGCGAAGGATTGCTGGCGAGGATCGCGGAAGAGACCGGGGGCCGGCTGTATCCCGCCAACCCCGCCGAACTGCCCGATATCGCGCAGAAGATCGGCGTGGATCTGCGGAATCGCTATGTTTTGGGCTATTCGCCGCCCAATCAGCAGCGCGACGGGAGATATCACCGGGTGCAAGTCGTGGTCGTCCCGCCGCGAGGATTGCCTCCGCTGCGGGCACACTGGCGGCTGGGGTACTATGCGCCGGTGGAATGAACCGTACTAGGGCTGCTTTTCAACGTCGTTCGGACTACCATACGTTCCTGGAAATCAGAGTACAATACGTTCCTATAGGGACTTGCGATGGGCATGCGCCGGATGTGGGGATGGATCACCGGTCTGGGTTTTCTGGTTCCGTGGTTGTTTGCGCAGGTGGCCATTACACCGCGAATGACGACGAAGCCTCCGCTGGACGTCAGGCTGCCTGCGGCAAACTTGCGAATCGATTCGAACCTGGTGCTGGTTCCGGTGTCGGTATGCGATAGCAATAATCGGCCGGTAACCGGTCTGGAGCGGGAGCACTTCAAAGTCTTCGAGGACAAAGTGGAGCAGACCGTCACCCACTTTGCCATGGAAGACGAGCCGGTAGCGGTCGGACTGGTTTTCGATACCAGCGGCAGTATGGGGAACAAACTCCGCCGGTCCCGCATGGCCGCGTCCGCCTTCTTCCGGACCGCCAACCCGGAGGACGAATTCTTCCTGGTGGAATTTAACGATCAGCCCAAACTGGTGGTGCCGATGAGCCGGGACTACGAAGAGATTCAGAACAAGCTGGCCTTCGCCCCGTCCAAGGGCCGGACCGCGCTGCTCGACGCTATTTTCCTGGCGATGCACGAAATGAAGAAGAGCGCCAAGGGCCGAAAAGCGTTGCTGATTATCTCCGACGGTGGCGACAACTCCAGCCGCTACACCGCGACCGAGGTCCGCGATCTGGTGCGCGAGGGCGACGTGCTGATCTATGCCTTAGGGATCTACGAACCGTACGGGTCGCGCGACCGGTCGCCCGAGGAAATGGCCGGACCTGGACTGCTGAGCGACATCGCCGAGCAGACCGGCGGACGACACCTGCCGGTAGAAGACCTGAACGAGATGCCCGACATCGCGGCCAAGATCGGAATCGAGCTGCGCAACCGCTACGTTCTGGGATATTCGCCGGCCAACCGATCGCGCGACGGCCGGTACCATCACGTGCAGGTCAAACTCACGCCCCCTCACGGACTGCCCACGCTGAAGGCATTTTGGCGCTTGGGCTACTACGCGCCTGGACAGTAGGACGGGCCAAACTTCCAGCGCCTCCATACCGCGGTAGTAGAATTGGTACAAGCGTGAAAATCGGGCGGGACACCCCACCCATGATCCCCCTACTACCCCCGCGCGGGTGGGGATACGGCTTTGACCGCTTGGTCTATACTGGAGTTTCAGATGCGGAGTTACTGGATCAACAATGGCTGAAATGAGCGTCATCTGGTTGCGGGTGGCCGCGGCGCTGTACTCGCTCGGCCTGCTGCATGCCATTCTCACGCTGGTCCGCCGCCGCGAACACCTGTTCCGCGTGGCATTGGGCGCGTTCGGTCTCGGGTCGGTGTTCCATCTGGTCTCTATCGTAGAAGAGGGCATCGTGCAGAACCGCTGTCCTATCAATAACTTCTACGAGGCGCTCTCGATGTGCGCGTTCCTTTTGGTGCTGGTCTACCTGGGAGCTCACTGGCGCTATCGCCTGGAGAGCCTGAGCGTGTTCATCTTCCCGCTGGTGTTCGTAATGGCCATGGTGGCGACCATGGGCAACCCGGTAAGCGCATGGTCCAGCCAGGCAGTTCGCCAGACATGGCTGACGGTCCATATCATCCTCATCCTTTTGGGGTATGCGGCTCTTCTGCTGACGGCCGGCGCCTCGGTTCTCTACCTGTTTCAGGAACGCGAACTGAAGTCCAAGAAACCGAGCAAGTTCTACTACCGGCTGCCGCCCTTGGGGACGCTGGACGACCTGATTTCCAAATCCATGGCGGTGGGCTTTGTGCTGATGACGCTGGCGGTGATCGCGGCCAGCACCTGGGCGTTCATCGAACACGGCACCCAATGGATCACGCAACCGAGCATCGCGATCTCGTATTTCACCTGGGTTACCTACATGGCGCTGGTGTTCCTGCGGACCACGGCGGGATGGCGCGGGCGAAAAGCGGCCATCATGACCATTACGGTAGTCGGCCTTTCCGCGCTTACATGGGTGTCCCACGTCCGGCTGGGGGCGATTTTGAAGCCATGAAGCTTCTGGTTACAGGAGTGAGTCACAAGACCGCCCCCGTCGAGGTGCGCGAGTCTTTGGCGTTTCGCGAGGAAACGCTGCCGGACGCGCTGGCCGATCTCAAGGCGCGCGCGGGTGTGACGGAAGCCATCATTCTCTCTACCTGCAACCGGGTGGAGATCACCGTCACCACGGAAGACGCCTTCGATCCGCAGGCCATCGTCGACGCCTTCCTGGCGGAACGTAAGAATATCGCGCCGCAAACCATCGGGCCGCACTTGTACCATGCGGAAGGGCGCGACGCCATCCATCATTTGTTCCGCGTGGCCGCCAGCCTGGATTCCATGGTGGTGGGCGAACCGCAAATCCTGGGACAGTTGAAAGCGGCCTATTCCGCCGCCAAATCCGCCGGAACGGTCTGCGGCTGGCTGGACGGCCTGCTGACGCGGACGTTCAGCGTGGCCAAGCGGGTCCGATCGGAAACCGGGATCGGGCAAATGGCGGTCTCGGTAAGCTATGCCGCCGTGGAACTGGCGCGCAAGATCTTCGGGTCGCTCGCCGGCCGCACTATCATGATTGTGGGCGCGGGCAAGATGTCGGAACTGGCCGCGCGCCACCTGCGCCGCTCGGGCGCTTCGCACGTGTTCGTCACCAACCGGACCCATCAGCGCGCCGTGGAAATGGCCGCCCTGTTCCAGGGCACCCCGGTGGAATACACGCGATTGGTTAATATGCTGCCGGAAGTGGACATCGTCATCACTTCTTCGGGCGCGCCCCATTACGTGCTCCGCAAGGAAGACATGCAGCGCGTGATCGCCGCCCGCCGCAATAAGCCGATGTTCGTGATCGATATCGCGGTTCCGCGGAACGTGGAGCCCACGGTCAATGAGATCGACAACATCTTCTTATACGACATCGACGACCTTCAGGAAGTGGTGAACGCCAACCTTCGCGAACGCATGAAGGAGGCCGAGCACGCCGAGCGCCTGGTGGACGAGGAAGTGGAGCGCATGATGGCTCGGCTCAAGGTGGCCGAAGTGACTCCGCTCATCGTGGGCCTGCAGGACCAACTGGAACAGATCCGCACAGGCGAGATGGAACGGGTCCGCCGCAAGTACGGTCCGTTCACGCCGCAGCAGGAGGAAGCCTTCGAAGCGCTCACCCACGGCATCATCAACAAGATTGCGCACGGACCGATTTCGGAAATCCGCAACCAGGCCGGACAGCCCGAAGGGGCTCACGTGATCGCGGTCATCCGAAAAGCGTTTCACCTTCAGGACTGATTGATGGACAGGACGGCTTTATGCTCGTGATCGCATCCCGCGGTTCGCAACTGGCTCTCTGGCAGGCCCGCCACATCGCCCGGCGGCTGACGGAACTGGGCCACGAGTGCCGCATCGAAATCATCAAGACCACCGGCGATAAGATTACCGACGTTCCCCTCGCCAAGGTGGGCACGAAAGGCCTGTTCACCAAAGAAATCGAGGAAGCCCTGCTGGATGGCCGTGCCGACCTCGCGGTCCACAGCCTCAAGGATCTCCCCACCGAACTGCCCGAGGGCCTGGTGCTGGCGGCGGTGCCGGAACGCGAGGATGCACGCGACGCCGTAGTGGGGCGCAGAATTGCCGATCTGCCGCACGGAGCCAAGGTCGGCACCAGTTCGCTGCGGCGCTCCGCGCAACTGCGCCGGATGCGTCCCGATCTCGAGATCGAATCGGTGCGCGGCAATCTGGACACGCGCCTGCGCAAGCTGGACGAAGGGCGATACCAAGCCATCCTGCTGGCCGCTGCCGGGCTGAAGCGATTGGGATGGGGTGGACGGATCGCGGAGATTCTGGAGCCGGACGCCATGTGCCCCGCGGTGGGACAGGGCGCGCTGGGCATCGAAACATGCGTGATCGGCGCTGGGCGGGACGTGGTCCGCGCGCTGGACCACGCGCCAACCCATGCCGCCGTAGCCGCGGAGCGTGGCGTCCTGGCCGCATTGGGCGGCGGCTGCCAGGTTCCCATTGGCGCTCACGCGGTGGTGGACGGCGAACGGTTGCATTTGCTGGCGGTGGTCGCATCGCCCGCGGGCGATGCCCTGATCCGCCTGGAAACCTCAGGTGCGACGGCGGACGCGGCGCGCCTTGGACACGGCCTGGCCCAGCGGCTCCTCGCCGCGGGCGCGCGCGAAATCCTGGAATCGGTCTATAAAGAAGTATGAGCGCAAACGTGGAGCAGCCGCCGCGGCCGGCTTTCAGCCGGATCTCTGGCCCGGCGCGCCGCTCGGGCCGCTCCTTCACGGTCGCGGTTCCGTGCCGGGATTGACGCCATGACTAAGGTCTACCTGGTGGGCGCCGGGCCGGGCGATCCCGATCTCATCACCATCAAGGGCCGCCGCGTACTCGAATCCGCCGATGCGGTGCTCTTCGACCACCTGGCCCCCCTCGCGCTGCTCGATCTCGCGCCGGCTCATGCGGAGCGCATTTACGTCGGCAAAAAAAAATCCGATCATGCGTTCACGCAGGATGAGATCTGCGCCATGATGATCCACCGCGCCGGGCGCGGGCTGAACGTGGTTCGGTTGAAGGGCGGCGATCCATTCCTGTTCGGACGCGGCGGCGAGGAGGCCGAAGCGCTGGCCGATGCGGGCGTGCCCTTCGAAGTAGTTCCCGGCGTTTCCGCGGCGCTGGGCCTCGCCGCGTATTCCGGCGTTCCGCTGACCCACCGCGAGCACACGTCCGCCGTTACGTTTGTGACCGGCCACGCGGTGAAAGACATCGACTGGGATCGCGTGGGCATGTCCGAGACGCTGGTGATTTTCATGGGCCTCACCACTTTCGGCGAGATCGCCCAGGAACTGATTGCGCGCGGCCGCGACCGCGACACGCCGGCCATGGCGGTGCGCTGGGCCACGCGGCCCGACCAGGAAACGCTGACCGGCACACTGGCCACGCTGCCGGGCATGATCGAACGGCATGGCATGAAGCCGCCGGCCACTATCGTTGTGGGCGAGGTGGTGCGCCTGCGCCAGAAACTCAACTGGTACGAGCAGCTTCCGCTGTTCGGGAAGCGGATCGTGGTGACGCGCGCCAAAGAGCAGGCCGACGCGCTCTCTTCGCGCCTGGAGGCGCTGGGCGCGAGCGTGGTCGAAATGCCCACCATCCGGATTGAGCCTGCCGCCGACTACGGCCCGCTCGACCGGGCGATTGCGGAGCTCGCCTCGTACGACTGGATTATCTTCACCAGCGCCAACGGCGTACGCTTCTTCGTGGAGCGGATGGACCGGTCGACGGCCGATTTCCGTTCGCTGCGAGCGCGCATCTGCACCATCGGACCGGCCACGCGCACGGCTGTTGAGGCACTGCACCTGAAGGTGGATCTTATGGGCAAGGAGTATGTTGCCGAAGGCGTCGTGAGGGCTTTCGCGATTCACCAACTTGCGGGCACGCGCATCCTGCTGCCGCGCGCCGCCGTGGCCCGCGACCTGGCGCCGGTGGAACTCGGCAAGCGCGGCGCGCAGGTCGACGTGGTGGAGGCCTACCGCACGGTAGTTCCGCAAGATGCCGCGGACTGGGCCCGCGCCATCTTCGGCGGCGCAAACAAACCCGACTGGATCACCTTCACCAGTTCGTCCACCGTTCAGAATTTCGTCTCGGTAGCGGGAACGGAGGCGCTGGCCGGAGTCAAGGTGGCGTCCATCGGGCCGATCACCACGCGGACCGCACGCGATCTCGGAATCGAGGTGACGGCGGAGGCGCGCAAGTTTACTATCGACGGGCTGGTGGAAGCGATCTTGGCGTGACGCACGAACTCGGAGAAGGTCAGGCCTACAGCCCCAACACATGTGCGGGATTCGTCTTGGTCATCTGGTCCAGTTCGGAAGCAGTGAACCCCTGTCTCGCAAGTTGAGCGATGAAGGCCGCCAAACCGTCGGGATGCAGAGGATTGCCGGGCTGGCCCAAGTCGCTGGCCAGGATGCAGAATTGCGGGCCGACCTCGCGGATGGCACGGGCGTAGCCCTCAATGGTGGACGATGGCGCGCGGCCAAGCAGACCGTTGTAAACGAACTCGATGTAGGCGCCGGAAGCCGCGGCCTCGCGCATCTGGGCCACGGTCATGCGGACGGGCGGCGCCATGGCGTGCGTCACCACAATATGCTGCACACCCTGACGGTGGGCTTCGCGGACAATCAGGAGCCCTTCTTCGGCCGATGAGTGTCCGGTCTCCACAGTGAGCTGATGTTTGGCGGCGATTGCGATTACCTGTTGGACCGCGGGCAGCAGTTGCCCATCCTTCGACACGGAAACGAATGGCCGGTCCTCCTTGGAATAGCGCACCTGGTTTTCGGCATCGAACGTCGGCATCCAGACTACCCGTCCCCATCCGCCCTTCATGAGCACCATACGTTCCACGGCCGCGGGATTGATGCCGCCGACCGTCAGGTTGAGATCGATGCCGCCGAAAATCTCGATACCGGGGACTTCCTTGCGCACCAGCCACGCCAGCGACGCGGTCGGCTCGTAGTGGTTCTTGAGCACCAGGCCGCGCATACCGCGAGACTTGGCGAGCCGCGCGAGATCGATGGCGTCGATGGAGCGCGGCTGGCTGTCGGGGTCGGCATGGACATGGATGTCGATCACGCCGTCGAGGCGGGGTTGGGCGACGAGTGGCGCGGCCAGGAAGAGGCAGCTAATGAGAGCAGCGTTCATGAAACCTGCGGATGCTTCTTATGCCAGTCGGTCAGCGACTGGAACTTGCGCGCGGCGGCGATCACGGCATAGTCGTTGGTAGCGCGCCCCAGAAATTGCAAACCGTAGGGAAGATTGTCGGAGCTGAAACCGCACGGCACGCTGAGCGCCGGAAGACCGCACAAGCTGGAGATGCCGTCGGGCGCACGCTGGCTGTTGTCGACTGGGGGCGGATTCTGGCGCGGCTGGTTCGCGCCGCGCGGCAGCGGGACCAGGCGCTGGGCAACGGAATTGCTGCCTGCGGTGGCGATCACGTCGAACTCGTCGAACAGCTTGTCGATGCGCTGCTGCAGAATCTTGCGGACGCGCTGCACCTGCAGATAATCGGTGGCGCTCATCTCCTCGCTGATATATCCGTTCACCTGGCCCAGCGGGTCCACCAGCTTAGCGCAGCCGCCGGAGTGGATGAGGTTCCGATAGGCCGAAGCGGCTTCCATCAGGATGGTCAACTCCGCGGCGTCCTCGAATGGTCCATCGGGCAATTGGGCGTCGGCTACTTTGGCGCCAGCTTTCTCCAGCACCTTGAGGCCTTCGTCGATAGCCGATTGCAGCGCCGGATCCAGGCGCGTAAAGGCGTTGATCAGGCGGCCGACGCGCAGCGGCTTCTCGTCGCGGCCGGACGCGGAATCGGAAAACTCAGCCAGGCCGGAGGGCAGGGAATCGTGATCCTTGGGATCGTGGCCCGCCATCACGGAGAGCGCCAGGCCACAACAATCCGCGGTTCGCGCCATGGGTCCCAGCTTGTCCATGGACCATGCGATGGTCATGACGCCGTACCGGCTGACGCGGCCGAAACTGGGACGCATTCCGGAGATGCCGCACCAGGTGGTGGGGCAGATGATGGAGCCGCGCGTATCCGATCCGATGGCCCAGGGCGCCAGGCCGGCGGCGACGATGGCGCCCGACCCGCTCGAAGATCCGCACGTCCAGCAATCGGGATTCCAGGGGTTGCGCGCAGGACCGGTCAAGGAAGCTTGGCCATTGGAATAGCCCAGTCCACCTGCCAGTTCGATCATGGCGGCTTTGCCGATGAGCACGGCGCCCGCGCGGTCCAGCCGCTCGACAACGGTGGCGTCGTAGTCGAAATGTTGGTCGGCGTACGGCGGCGCGCCCCAGGTGGTGGGATAGCCTTTGACGGCAACCAGATCTTTGGCTGCGTACGGGATGCCGTGCAGCGGACCGCGATAGTGGCCGGCGGCGATTTCCTTTTCGGCCGCGCGGGCCTGGACGAGGGCGCGCTCTTCGGTGAGCGTAACGTAGGCGTTGAATTTGGGGCCGAGCTTGCGGCTGCGCTCCAGGTAGCTCTCGGCCAATTCGACGGGCGAGATGGAGCGCTTACGGAGGCGCGCGCCCAGCTCGCGGATGGGAAGGTAGAGAATCTCTTCGCTGAGCACGGCTATGGTTTCCTCGGCACGGCGGTGTCGTTGGGAATCAGGCGCAGGCCGGTGGCCGGCGAATCGCTGTTTTCGATGGGGAATGCCCGCACCCGCGCCAGCATGCGCTGGTGACGTCCCAGCACGCCGTGGATACGTGTCTTCTGATCGTCGGAGAGGCGCTCTCCGTATTTGCGGACCACGCCGGCAAACTTGGCGTCCACTTCGGCCTGATCGGCGGCCGATAGCGGAGGTTGGCCCTGGGGCTGCGGCGCGGCGGCGGGGGTTTCGGCTGCGAGCCCCAAGGCCAGCGCGGTTGCCGAGAGCGCGGCCCGGCGTCCCAGACCGCGGCGGGAGAGTGTTTCCTTGCTCATGGGTGGCGCTTCCACACTATATCGCAGGTTCCGAATTCTTCCTACAGCACCACCATGGGATGAAATAAGTTCGGCAGTACGGCCTCTCCGATGGCAACCAGTTCGCCTTGCCGGGTGATCGCCTTCACATGGCGCGCCTCGGGCCGGGCGCGGAAGGGCGACGCCGGGAAGTTTCGGCCGTTGCGAATGTCGCGCACACTGGCCTCTTCCACGTAGACGGCGGGGAAGGAGGGCAGCATCTCCGATGCGGGTACTAAGGCGTCGATCAGGCGGTCGTCAGCCGCCAGCGATTCCAGTTGCGGGAGCGTCCGCGCCCGGTCGAGCGAGAACTCGCCGCTGGCCAGACGCCGCAACTCCCCCAGGTGCGCGCCGCAGCCCATCAGCCGTCCCAGATCGTGCGCGATCGACCGGATGTAGGCGCCGCCCGCGCAATGGACGCGCAGCCGTGCTTCGGCGCCCTCCACGGCCAGTAACTTCAGTTCGTAAACATGCACCTTCACCGGCTCCAGTTCGACGGCTATCTGTTGGCGCGCCAATTTGTAGGCGCGTGTGCCGTCCACTTTCTTGGCCGAGACAGCCGGCGGCGTCTGCAAGAATTCGCCGCGAAACGCGTCCAGGAAGCCTTCCAGTTCCGCCCGGTCCACCACCACCTCGCGTTTTTCGCCCACTGCCTCGCCATCGCGATCGTACGAAGTGGTCGCCCAGCCGAACCGCACCACGCCTTCGTAGACCTTGTCGCTGCGCGTGTAGAACTGCGATAGCCGCGTGGCTTTGCCGATGACCACCGGCAGCACACCCGTGGCCGCGGGATCGAGCGTCCCCAGATGTCCCGCCCGCTTCGTATTGGCGATACGGCGCATCTTGTTCACAACATCGTGCGAAGTCCAGCCTTCGGGTTTGTCGACTACAATCGCTCCATCCAAAGTTATCGGTTGTCCTTTTTGTACGCCCAACAGACATATCCCAGTGTGAAATTCCGTTGCGGATCCAGGAAATCCAGGAAGGGCAAAACCAGCGCCGGGGGGACGAGCAACAGCGCGGCCGGCGGAAAGCCGAGCCAGCGAAGGCCTCCTGTAAAGAATTGTAGTCCGTTCAACAGCCGCCGTGCGAGCAGCCGGAAATACCCGCCCGCCGGCCGGATCTCGCGCGCTTCCAGGCCCGCCTGGTCCAACAGATACGCCAGTCCGTAGCGCGTGTATCGAAAGTAGTCGTGCGGCGCCTGGTGGACTTCCCAATCCTGCGGCGCGGCCAGTAATAGCATTCCCCCCGGCTTCAGCGTCCGCGAGATTTCGGCCAGCGCGCGCGCCGGCTCGCGCAGATGTTCGATGGTCACCAGGTGCAGCGCCGCTTCGAAGGCGCCGTCGCGGAACGGCAGTTGGGTCAGGTCGGCCATGGCGTCCAGCCGGCTGTAATCCCACGCCGCGTCGCCCACCGCCAGATCGACACCGCAGTACCGTTGGCGGGCGAAGAAGCGCTGGTACTGCCCCTCGCCCGAACCCGCGTCCAGCACGCGAGCGCCTTGCGGAAGGCTCGCCGCCATGGCTTTCACGGCATCTTCAATCCGCGCCTCGAAATACAGGATGTGCTTTCGCAGCGGGCGCGGCAACCGATACGCCAATCCGGTATATCTCATTTCCTCCGGCCCTCGATCATAACCGTCGATCCCGCGCCTAAAGCCGCTTCCAGGATCGTAAGCGGCAGCGCCGCCACGACCAGCGCCAGGTACACGGCATCCTTCATCAGGCGCGCCCGCGGACCTTCCGGTACTCGCCGCACGCGCCGCGCCATGGGGTCGAGCCCGGGAGCCAGGCTGCTGGCCAGCCCGGCCGGATTGTCGCGCAGCGAAAAATACTTGCGCCGCACCACTTCAAAGCCGGACTGCTCCATGAGCTTCACGACGTCGCTGGCGCGGAAGTCCGACAAGTGCCGCGGCACGTCCATGCCGTTCCACCGCCGACCCAACAGCCGGCATTGCCATGACGCCGCATTGGGCACCTGCACGATCAGCCGGCCATCCGGCGCCAGCAGCCGGTGCGCCGTCTCCAGATACGCGCGCGGGTCGTAAAGATGCTCCAGCACATGGAACATGGTCAGCCCCGCCAGGCTTCCCGCCGGAAACGGCGGGGATTCCAGCACGGCGCACACCGAGGGCGCTTGCTGCCGCCGCCACGCGATGGCCGCGGCCTCGCGCGAAACGTCCAAACCCAGCACGCGGAACCCGCGCTCGCGCATCATTCCCAGAAACAGGCCTCCGCCGCATCCGGCGTCGAGCAGCGGTCCGCGGGCGGCCGATTCGCGCAGCGCCCGATCCACGAACCGCACATGGTCGCGCAACACCACCCGGCGGTACCGCTCCTCCAACCGGCTGGCGGCGCTCTCATCCGGAACGAACCAGTAGTTGCCGGGATAGTAGCGGCGCAGTTCGTCCGCGTCCGGCCGCGGCTCCAGCCGCAACAGGCCGCATGTCCGGCAACGAACCACTGAGAATTCCTTCGCTGTGGTCTGGTACAGGCGGTCCGACCCCCGGAATACCGGTTCAAACGCCTCGTCGCGGCACGAAACACAGGCGCTCATGCGGTCTCCCGCAGGGGCAGCCGATGAGCCAGAATCAATCGCCGCACTTCGCCCGGCGACAAGCGCCGCAACCGGCCGATCTCCCGGCGCTTCCGCAGCATGCGGGGAGCCAGCGCCATCGCCCGCAGATCGCCGCGCAAGAGCGCCCAGGCCATGGTCAGCTTGCCCCGCCATCCCGGGAAATACGCCGTGTCGCCTTCGCCGCGGAACGACGATAACACGCCGGCCGCCATACGCACCGCCGAGTAAAACGGATTCAGCCACAGCAGGCTCCACGGAAACAGTTTGAGCGCCAGCAACACACGGTTGCGCTCGATCAGCACCAGCCGCCGCGCCGAATCCTTCCCCAGCGTGGACCCGCGGTGGTGGCGCACCACCGCGGCCGGCGTATAGATGCACGTCCAGCCGGCGATGCGGGCGCGCAATCCCAGTTCGGCATCGTCGCCATAGGCGAAGAAGTCCTCGTCGAAGCCGCCGATCTGGTCGATCATAGCGCGACGGTACATACAGGCACAGCCATCCGGCCAGAGCACATCCTCTTCGCGGCCGTACTGCCCGCGATCGGCGGCCCCGCTGCCGCGGCCCCGATTCTGGCCGTCCGGCCAGATGGCGTGGCCCACCTTATCGATGCGCCCGGGATCTTCCCACACCAGCACCTTGCTCGCCGCCATACCTACGTCCGGCCGCCGGCGGCACGCCTGTTGCAGCGCTGCCAGCCAGCCCGGCTCGGCCTCCGCATCATTGTTCAAGAGCGCGATGAACTCCCCCTCGGCCGCCGCGATCCCCTGGTTGTTGGCCGCGCAGAATCCGCGATTTTCAAGGTTCCGGATCAATCGTACATGGAATTCCGTTTCGGCCATCTCCGCGGAGCCGTCCGACGAGCCGTTATCCACTACGATGGTTTCGAAACGGACATCCGTCTGCCGCTCGAGCGAGCACAGGCAGGCGCGCAATAAGTCCTTCCGGTTCCAATTGACGACCACTACGGAGATCAACCGTTTATGCTAGCAGGGCTGAATCATTAAGTCCGCTTTACGTTAAGCCCGCTTCACCCGCGCAACTTGCGGACCATTTCGCGCGTTCCCATACATAGGAGGAAGCAGTCATGAAAATGAAAGGGAAACTGTGGGCCGCCGCGGCGGTATTGTCCGGCACACTGGTAACGGCGTGCGGCGGAGGCTACGTGATGGTGGCCTCCGGTCCGCCCGCGCCACGGTACGGCGCGATAGGCTATGCGCCCGGACCTGGGTACGCGTGGACCGAGGGCTATTGGAATCTTTCCGGCGGTTCCTGGGCGTGGGCCCCCGGCCATTGGGTGCGCCCGCCCCGCGCGCGCGCCGTCTGGGTAGCCCCCGAATGGCGTCATGAAGGCCGAGGCTACCGCTTCCATAAGGGATACTGGCGGTAAGGGGGACCCGGCGTTGCAACGGCCGGCTGCCGCCCGCGCCTCACTGTATAATCGGGACATATGAAACTATGGGGACTTGCGCTGGCCTCCGGCGTGCTCCTAGCCGGATCCGCGGGGCAGCAGAACCCGGCCATGCCCGACGAAAAAATCTCGGTGGACGTTACCCGTGTCAATATGCTGTTCACGGTCACCGACCGCAAGGGCCGCTTCGTGACCGACTTGGTGAAAGACGATTTCGAACTGATCGAAAACAAGCGGCCGCAAGTCATCCAAGAATTCAGCGCGGAAACCGATCTGCCCCTGCGGATTGGCATTCTGGTCGATACCAGCAACAGTATCCGCGACCGCTTCAAGTTCGAGCAGGAAGCCGCCAGCCAGTTCGTGCGCAGCGTCCTGCAGTCGCACCTCGACAAGGGTATGGTGATCAGCTTCGATTCCACGGCGCAACTGATTTCCGATCTCACCAACGACCCTGGGGTTCTCGAAGAGGCCATCCGCGGACTGCGGGCCGGCGGCGGGACCTCCATGTACGACGCCATTTTCTTCGGATGCCGCGATAAGTTGGCCCTGGACCAGCCTCAGAGCAAGTTCCGCCGGGCCATCGTGGTCCTGAGCGATGGCGAGGACAACCAGAGCCACTACACCCGCGACCAGGCGCTCGAAATGGCCCAGCGCGCCGATACGGTGATCTACGCGATTTCCACCAACATCACGCGCAGCGACAGCGACGGCGACAAGGTGCTCAAGTATTTCGCCGAAAAGACCGGCGGGCGCGCCTACTTCCCGTTCAAGGTGGAAGACCTGGAACAGTCCTTTGAGAACATCCACAACGAGCTGAGCCACCAGTACATCGTTCTCTACCGCCCGAACCCGATGACCACCGACGGCCTGTTCCACACCTTCGATCTGCGCGTGAAGGGGCGGAAAGATCTGATCGTACGGGTGCGGCCCGGCTACTACGCACCCAAGATGTAATTTAGATTTCCAGCTTTTCGTGGTACATCAAGTCCTTGATGCGAAATTCAAGTTCCCGCTGGGGAAACGAGACCCCTGGAAGATAAAACTGGAATTGCACGGATTTGTCGGTGGGCTTGACCTCGCGCGGAAACACCAGGCGCAGGACCGGATCGAGCCGGCTGGGCGGGAAATGGCCCACCAGCGGATACTTCTTGCGGCCGATCGCCATCACGGATTCGTCCTCCATCCGCTTCTGCTCGGCCTCGTTACCGAAACGGTTCAGGTTCCAGGGAATCGCCAGCACGATCACCTTGTCGCGATTGAGCCGCAGAAAATCGATATAGTCCGGATCGGGTTCATCGAGCGGGTGCTTGGTGCGCAGACGCAATTCGGCCTCGGCTTCCTCAATGGGGGCGGCGGTCGCCAGGTAGACTAGAAAATCCGGATCCCGTCCGGTAGCCTGTACCCACGGACTGGCGTGACGTACGGTGTCGATTTCTTCGTCGGACCACTTTTCCGGCGGTTTGGTTTCCCAGAATGGCTGGGCCAGAAAGAAGAGCAGCGCCACCAGCGCATGGGGCATACTTCAACTATGCCAGCAATCCGGCGCGGATTGGAAGAGGACTTAGCCGCCGTCGCCGCGATTCAATCCGCCAGCCCGGAAGCAGCCCATTGGAACGTGGCGGACTACCTCGGGTACGATCTGTGGGTGGCCACCGCCGGCGGCCAGATTGCCGGATTCCTGGTTTCGCGGCCGCTGGGCTCGGGAGAAGGAGAACTGTTGAATGTGGCAGTGGCTCCCGGGTTCCGCCGTAACGGGCTGGGGAAGGCGCTGATCCGAGCGTCTCTCGGGGAGTTTCCGAATGGAATCTACCTGGAAGTACGCGAGTCTAATGCGATCGCCTTAACCCTATATAAGTCTATGGGATTTAAGGAGGTTACCAGGAGGCCGCGATATTATGAGGCACCCGTCGAAGCGGGTATTGTCATGAAGTTTCATTCATGTTAAGGTTGCGATAGACGGTGATGCCGTCCTTCATCACATCACGAAGAGATTACCCACCGAGCCTTGTCTCCGAACCAACCGACTCGGCGCGGCAACCTCACTGGGAGGAATTGCCCAATATGGAACGGAACGCGCAACAAGAAGAATTGAAAGCGCATCTGATGGCTACGAACGAGGAGTTTCAGCGACTCTCCAGCCAACATTCAGAATATGCACACAAGTTGGATGCCCTGGAGGCGCTTCCCCATCTGACTCTCGAAGAGCAGGTGGAGGAAACCCGGCTGAAGAAGTTGAAACTGCGGTTGAAGGACCAGATGGAAGCGATTGTGAGCCAGTCCCGGTCTCAACAGGTCGCTTAACGTCAGGTTGCCTAACGTCAGGTGCGCGCATTTTGCGAGTATGGGCTCGGCCCGGTCAGCTTCGGTTGACCGGGCCTTTGCGTTTTTTGGGGGAGTTTCATAATGCAGGAGTTCGCGGGCGAACCGGTACGCATTCCCATCACCGATGTCTTCGACCTGCATACGGTTCCCCCGCGCGACGTTCAGGCGGTGGTGGAGGAATACCTGTTCGAAGCGCATCGTCTTGGGTTTAAGGCACTGCGCATCATTCACGGGCGCGGGATCGGCGTGCAGCGGGAGGTTGTCCGGCGCATCCTGGGGCGCACTTCCTTTGTGGTGGACTTTCGCGACGCTCCCGGTGAGGCCGGCGGATGGGGCGCCACCATGGTCACCCTGCGGTAACAAACCACGATTTTCCCGATTTTCTGCTTTGGAGCGGCCTCTCCAGCGTATACAATCGAACATGGACTTGGCGACGAATCAGCTAATAGCTTGAAAAAGCGGAGCTTCCCGGTTCATGATGGGTTGTCTTACAGTGCGGGGGGTGTTACGTGCAAAGGTTGATTGGTAAGGCAAGCTTCGAGCAGATTTGGCGTTCCCTGGCGAGGTGCTGCGCCGTCGCGCTGCTGGCGCTTGCCGGCACACAGGCGGTCTCGGCGCAAACCATCACGAGCATACAGCCGAGCACCGTTCCCGAGGGCACGCCGCAATTCAACATGCTGGTGTCGTTTACGAACTACTTGCCTACGGATATCTATCAGGTGATCTGGACCATCCCAGGCCTGCAACCTACCATCATTCCGCTGACGACTACGGTGGTGTCTCCGGGCCTCCTGCAAGCTGTCGTGCCGGTCGGTCTGGTGAGTGGGCCGTACACGGCAATGGTCGACGTCCATGTGTTTGGCACGAACACCAGCAGCCCGTTGGTTCCGTTTATCGTAACCGGGCCGGTGATTACATCGCTGAGCCCGCCATCGGTGGTGGTAGGCAGCCCCACTTTTGCACTGACAGTCAATGGAAGCGGGTTCGTCGAGGCGGACGAGGGAGACCCGGTGGTGTACTTCGGCAACAACTCCGGTTCGGCGTTGTCCACCACTTACATCGGCAACGGCCAACTGGTGGCGACCGTACCCTCGTATCTTCTTGGCACGGTAGGCACGGTACCCGTTTACGTGTATAACGGAGACGAGACTGTCTCCCCAAACTTCAACTTCTACATCGTACCGCCGCCGCCGCAGTTGCAATTGCCATCGCAATCGATGCCGCCCGGCACGGTGGGATTTGCTTATAACTTTACCTTTCAAACCGTCGGCGGCACGCCGCCCGTGACGTTCACGGCGACAGGGCTGCCGGGTACGCTCACACTCAATAACACGACGGGGACGGTCTCGGGAACTCCGAACGTGGTTGGTACCTATACCGTGACCGTTACCGCGACGGATTCCGGAACTCAGGTGGTCAGAGGGCAGTACCCGCTGACCGTTGGTCCACCGCCGTATCTCCCATTGCAGTTCCTCACCTCGACACCGCCGGCGGGACAAGTTGGTGTGCCCTACTCTTCGGCGATCACGGCCGCGGGGGGCACGCCGCCCTACATATTTGCTCTGGCCGGCGGATCGCTTCCCACACCTTTGACCTTCACCAGCGGTGGCGGCATCAGTGGCACGCCCACCAAGGCGGGGATTTCCAACTTCACCGTACTGGTTACGGACGCCCTCGGTGCGACGGTCAGCCAGGGATTCACGCTGACCATTGTGCCTCCGCCGTTGACCGTCACCGCGGCCACTTTGACCAATAGCCCGGCGGGAATCGCCCTGGCCCTCACCTTCGGAGCCACGGGCGGTTACCCGCCGTACACGTTCGGCGCGAACTCGGGGATTCCGTCTGGCGCCACGTTCAACAGCAATGGCACATTGACGGGCACGCCAACCGTACCCGGGATTTACAGCTTTATCGTCACGGTTAAGGACAGCACGGGCGCAACCGCCAGCCAGGCGTTCAGCCTGACCATCACGCCGCCGCCGCTGACCATTCTGACCACCACGCTGCCCAATGGACAGGTGGGGGTGTTCTATTCGGTGCAATTCTTCGGGACCAACGGGCAGCCACCGTACACGTGGGCTGCCAGCGGCGGGCCCGCGGGAGTCACGATGTCGGCGACCGGACTGCTCAGCGGCACGCCCACGGCGGCTGGTCCGTTCACAGTGGCCGTTACGGTGACGGATGCGGCCAAGAACACGGCGAGCCAGACCTACACGATTACCATCGCCGCGGCGCCGCTGCTGGTCAGCACGACATCGTTACCGGGGGACGTGGCCGGAACGGCATACAATGCGACGCTGGCGGCAACTGGCGGCGTCAGTCCCTATACGTGGACCGTGCAGGGCTTGCCGGCGGGCATCGCCGCCTCGATGGCCGGGGCACTGACCGGCGCTCCCACTTCGTCCGGCACGTACACAGTCACCGCGACGGTGACCGATTCCAAAGGCACGAAAGCGTCCGCGACCCTCATTCTGACGGTGACGGCGATACCGCTTTCCATTAGCACGACGACGCTTCCCAACGGCACGGTGTCGGTGGCGTACTCCGCGGCGCTGACCGCTACGGGCGGCGCAGGATCCAACAAGTGGTCCGCCACGGGTTTGCCTGGCGGGTTGACCATATCCGCCGGCGGAACCATTTCCGGCGCACCCACGGCGGGCGGGTTGTCGGTGGTGGTGGTCACGGTTACGGACGCGGCCGGCACGGTGGGAGTGCAGACGCTCACGCTGGCCGTCCTGCTGCCGGTGGCGCCGGCTCTCACCTTCAGCGGCATTCCGCCGACCGTCAGCGCGGGCACGCAATCCAACCTGCAGGTGGGATTGGCTTCGGCCTATCCCTTACCCGTGACTGTGACGTTGACGCTGGCCTTCACCCCAACTTCGGGCGCCGACGACCCCGCCGTGCAGTTCTCCACCGGTGGGCGCGTGACGGTGATTCAGATTCCCGCTGGAAGCCCCGCGCCGGTAGCGAGTGCCGCGCTCCAGACGGGAACCGTGGCCGGAACCATCACCATTACCGCGGACCTTACAACCGTGGGGCAGGATATTACGCCATCGCCCGCTCCCCAGCAGACGGTTGTTATCCCGGCTGCCGCGCCCAGCATCACCAGCGTGACAGCCGTCGCCACAGGCAGCACTCTCACGGTAACGGTGATCGGCTTTTCGACGCCGCGGAGCGTCACGCAGGGGACGTTTACGTTCGCGGCGCCCGCCAGCGCCGGCCTGCAGACCAGTTCAGTGACGGTTCCGGCGACGAGCCTGTTCTCGACGTGGTACGCGAGCGCGGCATCCGCGCCTTTCGGGAGCCAGTTCTCCTTCGTGCAGTCGTTCAACGTGACAGGGAACGCGCAAGGGATCACGTCGGTGACCGTGACGCTAACCAACGCGCAGGGGACTTCGACGCCAGTGACGGCGAACGTTCAGCAATAGGTGTGGGGCCGGAGAGAGCTTTACGGCTTCGACCTCCTGAAGGCTCCTCCGCGGCTCCCATCCCGTCCGCTACTGGACCTTCAGCGTTTTCTGTAACCAGGCAACCATTTCCGGCTTCCAGTGCTGCATCTCGGGCGCCTTCCAACCGGACATCCCGTGCCCTCCGCCTTCGATGGCGATCAGTTCGCACGCAGCACCGGCTTTGTGCATGGCCGCACACATGTCGACCGATTGTTCGTAGGAGACCTGGTCGTCCTTCGTGCCGTGGATGCAAAGGAACGGGGGCATTCCCTTGTGGACGCCGCCGATTGGAGACACGGCCCGTAGTTTCGTCAGGCCGGCCGCATCGAGATTCTCCGCGCCGAAGAAGTGAATGCCGCCGCCGTTGGCAGCGTGCCGCTCGATGGTGGCCATATTGAACTGTTCGGGATGGTCGCGGCGCTGCAGGGCGAGTTTGCCGTAATCCACTGGTCCATAGAAATCGACCACGGCCGCCACGCTGGTCTCGGGTGTTTCGTGAGTGCCCGCGTAATTGACCAGATATCCGCCGGCGGATTCTCCGACGATCGAGATCCTGCCAAGATCCAGGTGGAATTCGGCGCCATGCGCTTTGACCCAGCGAATGGCGGAATTCACATCGGCCATGGCATCGGGGAAGTGAGCCTCGGGCGCCAGGCGATAATCGATGCTGAACCAGGCAAATCCGGCATTGGCCAGCGGCTCAAAGAGCGGACGTACGTTGGTGCTTCGACTGCCTTGGTCGAAACCTCCACCGTGGATGAGGATCGCAATTGGAAATGGGCCGCTGCCATCGGGAATGTGGAGATCGAGCAGAAGCGGTTTGCCGCCGGGACGGGCGAATTCAACGTCCTTCCGGTCCACCGCCGGAGCGGCAACACGCGGCGGTGGCAGAGTGGAAGAAGGCGCCGGCTTGCCGTCGATGGTATCGGCCTCCATCATTTCAACGCGCGTCCCGTCCGGATCGAACAGGCCCACCTGCCGTTTGTGGTCCGCGCCCACGTTGATTTTCAGCTCGCGTGTGTAGCCCGTTCGCGCCCGCCGCGCTTCGAGCGTCGCCACGGCCTTTTGAATATCCGGCACGACCAGGCAGATGTGGTGGGCGCTGCCGCGCCGGTCCGGCGGCGGAAGTTCCCGGTAGAGCATGAACTCCACGTGGTTGTCGCCATCCGGAACCCTCATGTTGACCCAGTTCAACGTCGTGCTGGTGGCCCCGTTGCCGCGCCACGTTTCGTGGCAGCCCAGGATGCCGCCGTAGAACTCAGTGGCCGCTTCCAGATTGCCTACCAGAATGCCGGCGTGCATCATCCGGTCGGAGATTCGCGTCGCCGGCATGTGTTTGCCGGTATCCTTGCCGGTCCAGCTATCGGGCAGATACTCCACAATCTCCACGCCGTGGCCGTCGGGATCGACCACCGAAACCTTCTTATTCCCGATCCGGTTCTGGGTCACCTGGTCCGGCACTTTGACACCGCGCGAAGCCAGGTACTGCCGCATCCGCTCAATGTCATCGGTATAGAGACCCAGATGGTTCAACTGGCCTTCGCCCTTGTTCGGCTGGTTGACCAATTCCAGGTACTGATGGTCGTTGATTTTCAGAAAGGCCATCTGGACGCCGCCATCGGCCTTCGGCAATGTGAACGCCACCTCGTATCCGAGGAAGTCCTCGTAGAATGTGCGCGCCTTCGCCAGGTCGCCGACGAAGATGGAGTAATGGGCTACGCCGAGAACCTTCGGCCGCGACGGAGGGGCCTGGGCGGAAAGCGCCAGACACATCAGAAATCCGGCAAGACATCTCATGCGTATCAGATTACGTCTCGCCGGAGTCCGCCGCAACCTCAATCCCGCCGGCTAAAGGCTAATGGCTCTCTTTAGTTCGTCGCCCAATATCCGGGACGCGTGCGCACGGTCAATCCCCCGGGCGATTTCACGGCGATTTTAATGGTCCGGAACTTGCCGTCCATTACCTGGTTGGCGGGTGTGTACTGCACGATGTACTGATTGCGGATGTCGTGCGCTACCTGCTGCGCCAGCCGGTCCACTTCCGTGACGTCCTTGGCGAAGAACGCGGAGGCTCCGGTGGCGTCCGCCAGGGTTTCGAGCGCCTTCTTGGCTTCTCGCGCGGCGTGCGGCTCTTCCTCGGCCAGAAGTCCGATGGAATAGATCAACACTCCGGCTTTCTGCGACGATTTGACCAACGCATCCAGAGTAATGTTGCTGAAATTGTCGTCGCCATCCGTAACCACCACAATCACCTTCTTGTCCTGATGCGCCTGCTTCAGGTGCTCCACCGACATTTCGATGGCGTCGCGCATAGCCGTTCCGCCGCGCGAATCGATGCGCTTCAGGGCCTGCTGCAGCACGTTCAAATCGTGGGTGAACGGCACAGCCATATCGAAATACGCTTCGTCGTTAAAGTTCACCACAAAGACCTCATCGCTGGGGTTGGAGGACTTCACCAAGGCCAGCGATGCCGCTTCCACCTGGGCCCGCTTGGTTGCCATGCTGCCGCTATTGTCGATCACCAGGCCCATCGCCACCGGCACGTCTTCGCCTTTGAAAGTCTTGATCTGCTGGCGGACGCCATTCTCCATCACCGAGAAAGCGCTCTGGGGGAGGCCGGTCACCAGGTGGCCGCTCTTGTCCAGCACGGTGGTGTGGCACACTACCAGGCGGGTGTCCGCACGGAACACCACGCCGGCTTCGTTGCCGGTGAGCATCGGAGTCTGCTGCCCGAACGCCAGGCCGCAGGCCAAAATACCGGCGCACATCAATCGATTGCCGATGCGTACCATCCTATTGCGTAAGACGCCGTCCCGGCATTCCGGGTTTTTCATTTTTTGGACATTTCGCTGGCCCACTGTAAATACCGTACCAGTTCTTTTCGCCATTTCCATGTAACCCCCCAGAATTGTCCGAAGGTTATCCGTTCCGCATGCAGTCCCGAATACGTTTCAATTCGCCATCTGAGGTAGGGGCTACGCCACGGCCGCAGACGATTCCCGCGGCTCAAGCGCCACAGCATGCGGATCATTTCAGGGTTTGGGCGCCCTTGGGCACGATGCTGTCGGTGGCCCAGTAGCCCGGCCGCGTGCGAACAGCCGGTTTACCCGGAGCATTTACCGATATCTTAATGGTCCGAAACTGGCCGTCCATGGTGGTATTGGTGGGAGAGTATTCAATTGTGTACTGGTTGCGGATATCGTGCGCCACCTGGTGCGCGATGTGATCCACTTCCGCCAGTTCCCTGGGAAAAAATGTCGACCCGCCCGTGGAATCGGCCAGGATATTCAGCGCCCGCTTGGCTTCCCGGGCGGCGCGCGGTTCTTCCTCGGCCAGCAGTCCGATGGAGTAGATCAGGACTTCGGCCTGCTGCGACGCCTTCACCAGGTTCTCCAGGTTGATCAGGCTGGAATTGTCGTTGCCGTCCGTCACCACCACCAGGACCTTCTTGTCCCGGCTGGCGTGCTCCTTGATGTGCACGATGGACGACGCGATGGCGTCGCGCATCGCGGTTCCCCCCCGCGAATCGAGGCGCTGCAGGGCCTGTTTCAGTTCGTCGATATTGCTGGTGAAATTCTTGCCGCCCGGCAGATCCAGAAACGGCTCTTCATTGAAGTTCACTACGAAGACTTCGTCGTCGGGGTTGGAATCCTTCACCAGGGCCAGGGACGCGGCTTCCACTTTCGCGCGCTTTTCGCGCATACTGCCGCTGTTGTCGATCACCAGTCCCAGCGCCACCGGCACGTCTTCGGCCTTGAAGATTTTGATTTCCTGAGGAACCCCATTTTCCGTGACGCTGAACGCGCTCTGGGGCAAGCCCATCACCAGGTGGCCACTCTTGTCGATGACCGACGTGTGACACACCACCAGCCGCGTGTCGGCACGGAATATGACCCCAGGATCTTCCGGCTTGGCCGGTGTCTTTTGTTGTTGCGCATAGACCCCGGCGCCTGCCAACGCGGCAAGCACAAGCGACCCGGCGCTAATGAGACGGCGCATAATAGCCCTGCCGGAAAAATGCCCGCAGCAGCGGCATGCCGTGCGGCTGAACCAGTTTCACCGTAACCTTCCGGTACTTTCCGTCGTGCTCCTGATTATCCGGGTGAAACCCAATCATATATTGGTTACGGAGTTCCGTGCCGATTTTGGCCGCGATATCCGGCATCTCATTGAGGTTTTCCACAGGGTATTGCCGGCCCCCGGTCTGCTCGGCAAGTTCTGTCAGCAACCCCGGCCCGGCCGCCTCTTCGGCGGTGCGTCCGCGCGCCGATCCAAGTTCGTAAATTCCCATTGCATAGATTTGGACGTCGGCTTCGCGTACCAGGTTCTTGATTTCCGTCTGGGTGTACCGGCTATTATTATCGCCGCCATCGGTGATGAGCAGCAGGGCTTTGCGCGCATTCTTGGCCTTTTTCATCTCATGAAGGGCCAGGTAAACAGCGTCCAAGAGCGCGGTTTCCCCCTTGGATTGAGTGAAGGTCAGCCGATTTTGGATCTCTTCGAGGTTGGTGGTGAACGGCTGTACCAGCTTGGTGTCGTCTGAGAACGTCACCAGGAAGAATTCGTCTTCCGGATTGGCCGTCTTGAAGAATTGCGCTACCGCCTGCCGCGACTTCTGAAGCTTCTGTCCCATGCTGCCCGAGCAGTCAAAAACCACACCCACCGAAAGTGGTGCATCCTCGCTCGAAAACTGGCTGATCGTCTGTTCCTTGTTGTTCTCGAAAATGCGAAAGTTTTCCTTCTCCAGGCCGGTCACGAAACGGTTCATGGGGTCGGTAACGGTCACCGGGATCAGCACCAGGTTGCTTTCGACGCGAATATCGGCCTTCGGCAAGACGGGCGTCTTCTCGACGGTCGCGGGACGGGGAACAATGGGACCCTGCTGAGAAACCGCAAGAAAGCCTAGTCCCGACGACAGCGCGCCAACGACCAGGAGCTTGCGGCAGAAGGAAAACATTGCGGCTTGGCAGCCTTTCTTCCTAGAGTCTAACATAGCGGTTTTGTGGTATCATCGCCTGTGCCGCGTAAAATCTTGGGCGTCATTCCGGCGCGCCTGGCATCTTCCCGTTTTCCTGGAAAAGTACTCGCCCCTATCGCTTCCAAACCGATGCTCCAGCACGTCTACGAACGTGCGTGTCTCGCCCGCCACCTGTCCAGCACGATAATTGCCACTGACGACCCGCGGGTGTTCGACGTTGCAAGAAGTTTCGGAGCGCAGGTTCGCATGACGCGCCGCGACCACCCTTCGGGCACCGACCGCGTCGCCGAAGTGGCTTCCGCCGAGGACGCGTCCATCGTCGTGAACATCCAGGGCGACGAGCCCCTGATCGATCCAAATGCCATCGACCTCGCAATCCTTCCGCTGGTTCAGGATTCGAGCGTGGTCATGAGCACCTTGAAGAAGCGCATCGAGGATCCCCGCGAGATCGACGACCCCAACGTTGTCAAAGTGGTTACAAACCGGTCGGGCGACGCCATCTATTTCTCCCGTTCCGCCATCCCCTTCGAGCGCGACGCGGGAACGCGGACCGCCAGTTTTAAGCACATAGGATTGTACGTGTATCGCCGGGATTTTCTGTTGAATTTTTCAGCGTTGCCTGTCGGGCCGCTGGAAACGGCCGAACGCCTGGAACAGTTGCGGGCTCTCGAAAACGGGTATTCCATCCGTGTGGTGGAAACGGAATACGAATCGGTGGGAGTCGATACTCCCCAGGATCTGGAAAGGGTTTCGCGATTGTTTGAACATTTGTGCGTAACGGAGGGGCAGTAGCATGGCGAAGTATATTTTTGTCACCGGTGGCGTGGTTTCGTCGCTCGGAAAAGGGATCTGCGCCGCATCCCTTGGCTGCCTGCTGGAAAGCCGCGGCCTGAAGGTTGCCTGCCAGAAGTTCGATCCCTACCTCAATGTCGATCCCGGCACCATGAGCCCGTTCCAACACGGCGAAGTCTTCGTTACCGACGATGGCGCCGAGACCGATCTGGACCTCGGCCATTACGAACGCTTCACGCATTCCAAACTCACCCAGAGCAATAACGTCACCTCCGGCCGCATCTACGAACAGATCATCGCCCGCGAACGCCGCGGCGACTACCTGGGCAAGACTGTTCAAGTGATCCCCCACGTCACCAACGAAATCAAGGCAGCCATGAAACGCGTGGCCCAGGACGTGGACGTGGTGATCGTCGAAATCGGCGGCACCGTGGGCGACATTGAATCCCTGCCCTTCCTGGAGGCCATCCGCCAGATGCGCCACGAACAGGGCCGCAGCAACTGTCTGTTCGTCCACGTCACCCTGGTCCCCTATATCGCCGCCGCCGGCGAGATGAAGACCAAGCCCACCCAGCACAGCGTCAAGGAACTGCGCGCCCTCGGGATTCAGCCGGATATCCTGGTGTGCCGGTCGGAACGGTTCATCCCCCAGGAAATGAAAGAGAAGATCGCGCTCTTCTGCGACGTGGACGTGGAAGCCGTGGTCACCGCGCGCGACGTCAAATCGGTCTACGAAGTGCCGGTCACTTTCGCCGGCGAGGGAGTGGACGAAATCGTCCTGCGCCTGTTGAAAATCGACGCCCCGCAGCGCAACCTCAGCCGCTGGACCGAGATGCTGGAGCGCATGGAGAACCCGCGCGACGAGGTCACCATCGGTCTGGTGGGCAAGTACGTCGAGTATGAGGATTCCTATAAAAGCCTCAAGGAAGCCCTGCTCCACGGCGGCCTGGCGCACGAATTGAAGGTGAACATCCATTGGATCGAGGCCGAAGGCGTCAATGGCCCCGATTGGGAACGTCAACTCGACGGATACGACGGCATCCTGGTGCCCGGCGGCTTCGGCAAGCGCGGCATCGACGGGATGCTCAACGCGATTCGCTACGCCCGGGAGCGGAAGGTTCCCTACTTCGGCATCTGCCTGGGCATGCAGACCATGGTGATCGAGTATGCGCGCAATGTCTGCGGCCTGGAGGCGGCCGATTCCACCGAATTCAACCCCGGCACGCCGCACCGCGTCATCTTCAAACTGCGCGAGTTGAAAGGCGTCGACGAACTGGGCGGCACCATGCGTCTGGGCAGTTGGCCCTGCCGGCTGACCGAGAGCAGCTTTGCCTACCGCGCCTACGGAGTCCGTGAGATCCACGAACGCCATCGCCATCGCTACGAATTCAACCGCGAGTATGAGGAGCGCCTGAAAGCCTCCGGCCTCCGCATTACCGGCGAAACGCCCGACAACACCTACGTGGAGATCTGCGAAATCGCCGGCCACCCCTGGTTCCTGGGCTGCCAGTTCCACCCCGAGTTCAAGAGCAAACCCATGGAACCGCACCCGCTCTTCAAGGCCTTCATCGGCGCCGCGTACCAGCAGCGCCTCAAGAGCAAGGAAACCGGCCTGCGGTCGGAGCCGCAATACACGCGTGGCGATTGACTTTAGCTTATTCGGAAACAATCGGCCGCTGGTCTTGATCGCGGGACCCTGTGTTATCGAAAGCGAAGAGCATGTCCACCGCATGGCGCACGCCATCCGCCGGGCCGTGGGTGAATTCGTCTTCAAGGCGTCTTTCGATAAGGCCAACCGTACCTCGGCCGGCGCGTACCGTGGCCCTGGATTGATGGAGGGGTTGCGCATTTTGGCCGGCGTCAAGGCCGAAGGCTTCCCCATCCTGACGGATATCCACGAGCCTGCCCAGGCCAAACCGGCAGCGGAGATAGCCGACATTCTACAGATCCCCGCCTTTCTCTGCCGCCAGACCGATCTGCTGCTGGCCGCCGGCCGCACGGGCCGCATCGTCAACATTAAGAAGGGCCAGTTCGTGGCGCCGCACGACATCCACCGTGCCGCCGAAAAGGTGGCTTCCACGGGCAACCGCCAGGTCATCCTGACCGAACGCGGGTCTTCCTTCGGCTACAACAACCTGGTGGTGGATATGCGCGGTCTCTCGATCATGCGCGATGCCGGCTGGCCGGTGGTCTTCGATGCCACCCACTCCGTCCAACTCCCGGGCGGCGCCGGCGCCTCGTCGAGCGGCCAGCCCCAATTCATCGCACCCTTGGCCAGAGCAGCCGTGGCCGCTGGAGTCGACGGCATCTTCGTGGAAGTCCACGACAACCCCGAGAAGGCGTTGTCGGACGGGGCTAACGCATTGCATCTAGATAAGTTAGCGGACTTCTGGCGGAGTTTGCAGGCGATCGATGAGGTGGTGAAGAGTTTCTAGCCGCAACAGTTGCGCGAACTTCTCCGAGACCGACAGTTCCCCTCAACGCCCTGCCCCGCCGATTCGTCATAATAAGAGAAGGACCCTATGTTAGATCGCCGCCGCCGCCGAGGCTTTTCCCTCATTGAGTTGCTGATCGTGATTACGATCATCCTCCTCATCATTTCGATTGCCGCCCCCAAGTACCGCCAGGTACAGATGCTCTCGCGCGAGACCGCCGCTTTGAGCGCCATCAGAACCATCCAGACCATGCAGGTGCAGTACGAATCGCAGTTCGGCCGCTTTGCGACGAAGCTCGAAGAATTAGGCCCGCCGACCAGCGGGACGCCCTCCGCCGCGGGCGCCGCCCTGATCGGCAGCGACTTGTCGCAGGGCCTGAACAAGGGTTACAAATACACGATGACCGCGGTCCCGGGGGGCTACCAGATCACCGCCATACCCGTGGTGTTCGGCAGTGACGGCAACCGTGCGTTCTACTCGGACCAAACCATGGAGATTCGAGTGAAGTCCGGAGGCCCAGCCACCGCGGACAGCGACGTGTTCAAGTAGCGTTGACATGACCAATCGACGAGGTGTCCGGATCGGCGTCATCTGCGTTCGCCGTACGGTAGTTCCTCATCCTCCCTTCTGCAAATTTTTGCAAACTCTGCACAATAATTCGACAGTTCCCTGAGTCTCCTGTTTTAGGATGGATAGAAAATGACTGAAGGAACTTCGCGGCGCGGCTTTTTTATCGTCGGCATCTACTCCTTGGGCGCCCTGATCGCGGCGGCGCTGGGACTGCCCGCCGCGGCTTACCTCTTGCTGCCTCCCAAGGCTCGCAAGGAAGATGTATGGATCGAGGTGGGAGACGTCACCAGGCTGACTCCCAATTCGCCCGTCGAGCTCACCTTCCGCCGCAACCGCGTGGACGGCTGGAAAGTCCTCAGCGAGAAGAGCACCGCATGGGTAGTCAAACAGGCCGACGACCGGGTGGTTGCCTTCGGTCCGCAGTGTACCCACTTGGGCTGCGCCTACCATTGGGAAGACGGCAAGAACGATTTCCTCTGCCCCTGTCACACCTCGGTGTTTTCCATTGATGGCGCGGTGATTTCCGGTCCCGCACCGCGGCCCCTCGATCGCTACGAAACCAAAATCGACGGTACCAAACTGATGCTCGGCCGACTTCGCCAGTCCACGGAGTCGCAAGGATGAAGCGCACGCTCGCCGGCATCGCCCGATGGCTCGATCATCGCACGGGCATTCAATCCGCGGCTCGTCAGTTTCTGTACGAAGAGATCCCGGCCTCCAGCGGCTGGCATCAGGTCTTCGGCAGCGTCGCCGTCTTTCTGTTCCTCACCCAGGCCTTTACGGGTGTGCTGCTGGCGTTCAACTATGCCCCCACGCCCGGCGACGCCTACAACAGCCTGCGCTACATCCTCACGGAGTTGACGTGCGGCCGCCTGATACGTGGGCTGCATCACTGGGGCGCCAGCATGATGATTGTCGTGGTGGTGCTCCACATGGTGCAGGTCTTTCTGTGGGGCGCATACAAAAAGCCGCGCGAAGCCACCTGGATGGTGGGCGTGGTGCTTCTGCTGGTCACGCTGGCCTACGGCCTCACCGGATACCTGTTGCCCTGGGACAATCGGGCGTATTGGGGCACGGTCGTCACCACGCAGATCGCCGGGCAGGCTCCCATTCTCGGCCCGTATTTGCAGCGCCTCATCGGCGCGAACGGGGGAGCCATCGGCGTGGTCACCTTTGCGCGATTCTACGGCATGCATGTGTTGCTGCTGCCGCCCGCCACGCTGCTCCTGATTGCCATCCATGTTTACCTGGTGCGCAAGCATGGCGCCGCTCCCCAACCCAGCGACGAAGCGCGCCCCAAGCAGCCGTTCTACCCCCGCCAGGTATTCAAGGACACGGTGGCCATCTTCGCGGCCTTTGCGATTCTCTTCGTGATGGCGGTCGCCGCGCGCGTGCCGCTCGAACAACTGGCCGACCCCACGGACACCGCCTACATTCCGCGGCCCGAATGGTATTTCCTGTTCCTCTTCCAGACCCTGAAGCTGTTCAAGCCCCCGCTCGAAGTGGTGGGCAGCGTGGTCTTGCCCGGCCTGGCCGTTCTGACGCTGATCCTGGCGCCCTTTATCGACCGCAGCCAGATGATCGCGGTCACGCGCCGCACCTTTGCCATCGCGTTCGTGGTGCTGGCCGCCATCGGATGGGGCGGCCTCACTGCCGCCGCCGTGAAGAGCACTCCCGCGGAGGCCCGCGAAGCCGCTGTCGATTATTCCGCGCCTACCGACTGGATGCAGCTCTCCCCCGAAGAGATGGCCGGGGTAGCCTACTTCCGCCAGGAGAACTGCATCAGTTGTCACGTGGTTGGCGACCATGGCAACAAGATCGGTCCCGACCTCACGCAGGCGTCCATACACAAGGATGTCCCCTGGATGGTCGACCATTTCAAACGTCCCGCCGCCATGCGCCCGGGCAGTTCCATGCCGTCCATTCAGCTCAGCGACGCACAACTCAGCTCCCTGGCTTCGTTCCTGTTGAAGCTGACCCCCGCCAACGCCAGCGCTCTTGAAAACGCCCCCGATTTTGCCACCCAGGGCGCGCTTCTCTTCAAGGCCGACAAGTGCGGGGGTTGTCACAAGATCAATGGTTCCGGCGGCGCCTTCGGACCGCCGCTGAACGGCTTGGCCAAGCGTCAAAGCCGCAGTTGGGTGGAAGACCATTTCGCCAATCCCCAAAAGCTGGTCCCGGATTCGATAATGCCGGCATACCAGCTATCGCCGAAGGATTTAAATAATCTGACGAGCTATTTGTTCGCGTTGCCGGAGTAGAAACGGGTTACGAAATCCGGTAGACGTAGGCGTCTTCAATGAAGCGGTCGCCAATCAACTGGCCGCCCAGGCGCATCCCTTCGACGCTCTTGGTTTTTCCGAAAAGGCGCCGCAGTTCCTTAATAAAAGGGTCGGTCATCGGAAGGATCATAATAGGCGGGGTCTTTCTCGGCGTGAATCCGGCGCCCTCCAGCGCCTCATGGATTAAGCCATACCCTTCCCTGAGATCGGGACTGTCGAGCCGGCGCGCGGCAACAATCAGCCGCCAATTTTCGTACTCGGACAAAAACGCCCATAGCGCCACTCCGACCTTCAACCTGGCGCGGTCGAGAATGTCAACTAGGTCTTCGACCGCTTGAAAGAGTATTTGTAACCAAACTTTTTGCGGGCGGCTTTGCGGTCGAATTTCCAGTTAATTTTGACGCAAGCGCGATTGGTGCGTCGGTTCCAAGCCTTGGCTTG
>Ga0182018_10000819_pt1 | contig 38573 bp, 26 predicted proteins | sample 812P2MmetaG_FD_120490 | JGI IMG/M metagenome (GOLD analysis project Ga0182018, IMG submission 120490) | Permafrost microbial communities from Stordalen Mire, Sweden - 812P2M metaG | ecosystem: Environmental > Terrestrial > Soil > Wetlands > Permafrost | place: Sweden: Stordalen | collected... | reverse complement strand
TCGCCCGATATCTGGATACCGTGGACCTTGGCCGTTAGGGTCGACCTCGTCGAACTTACCGGAGCAAACCCTTTTGCTCCGCTCCACGCGATAGGAAATCTTCAAAATACTCGGAAACTTTTATGGGGATGACCTCGTCTATACAGGCAAGACCACTCGCGGGGTAGGGGGCTAACCACCACAGGGCAACCGACCGTCAGCACCCTACCCCAATTTACCACCCCCTGTGCTTTCAAGTGATTTGAAACACTTACGGAAGACAACTTGCTGGGTCGTGGTGGGTTGTACTGGGTCATTTTCCGAAATTAGGGCAAAATTGGGGCAAGTTTTCCGGTCTCATTTTCCTAATTTCTATGTAATTTTGAGATAGACTACCTCCATACAATTTCACATTCACGAAAGTTTGGACGACGGACTTTTTCGAAACGCCTCAAACATCTCGTGCCGCCCTCAGTCTGTGAATAATTCGGATTCTTGATCTTCAGCCAGCCGTGTTCGGCGTAGACGCGTTCATTTCGTATTTCTTTCCAAGGATGTTCCACCACAACAGTTTGAAGATTCCGGTCGTAGGTAGAGCGGCGTTCTTTCAAATCGTTATCTGCGACGGAGGGGATACGTGAAGTTTAGCATTCCCCGGAATAAGAGCGGACGTGGATAGCTTTGGCACCTCGATGGTATCCTCGGCCCATATGGGATTGGGCATATCGCTAAATCCGGCTGACATCTTCAAGATCTTTTCGGAGCGGTCAAGCCGTACGAGACTACAGATTGCTTCGTGGCTGGATGAAGTCGCTAAAGAGGCTCGAGATCTCGCAGACATTTGGAAGAAAACGGATGTGGCCCTCGTTGAGGCCGTATAGGAAAACTACGCGATAGCACGCCATCGCTGGGCAAAGTCTTCAGTAAACGCGGTATCGGAAACTGACCCACTACCAATTCCTGGCCTAAATGCTTCGTGACTTTAGGGCCTAGAGCAAGTGGTGTCGGCTCCAAGTGTCGCGTGCCATCTCCACAAAAACTAAAGTACCATTTCCAGCCTCTAGGCCTTCTGAAACTCTCCGCAAATAAGGGGGGCGCATGAAAGCCAAACAACAAACCCTGTCACAAGCATTTTACAATGTCATTATCGAAACCATCCGTACTCGAAGGCAGCGACCGGGGATTCAATACGCGAACGATCCTCAACTGATGTTTGAGGCTGTTCGAGATGTAGTCGTGAGTCACCCCAACCTTTTTCTGGCGGAAATCGAAATCGACAGGATCTACAAGGATATATCCGAAGAAGCAAGGCGATACCTCCAAGACCACTCAGAGCACGTACAAAGAAAAGACTACACTTTTGTTCTGGTTGAGATAAAAGCCATGCTTCGCCAGATGAAAAATAAAACAGTCTAATCGGCAGGGTTCAGCCGTTAACGGAGCTGTAGAGGCAAATCGGTTGAAGGGCTCAATGAAGCCGATGCAAGCAAAGTCGGTCGGGGTTCCCCGAAAGATTGTTGACTTTCACTTTGATGAAGACTGCGAGTGGATAGCCGAACTCGAATGCGGGCATCAACAGCGAGTCCGTCACAATCCACCTTGGATTGTCCACCCTTGGGTAACAACCCCTCAGGGCAGACTCGAACACCTCGGACGGGAGTTGAACTGCACGGTTTGTGGCTCAAATTGAATTCCTCGAATGGACCGACGCGGATCATCTCAGGCGTTCGAAGTTAGTCGGCTTGCGGGAACGACAAAGACCCGCGCAAGATTGGCAAAGAGCATTGAGGCGCAGCGGGTCAAGATCCGGGTCGCTTTAGATAATTTCACAGCGGAAGCAACGACAAGGTCATGTCAGTGCCGGTTGCGAGACGCATGCTCCGGATGAGACTGGCGTACCTGTGCGGGTCTGGGCGTTCCAGTTCACGCATAAAAACTGCATCCGCTTCTTTACTGACGTTCCCGATGGAAGAAGAGTCGCGACAGCGGTTCTCGGCAGCCGTAGTTCCATACTCGCAACTCGATCATTCCGTGTGGCTTAGATTTGCGACTCGAGATTTGCGCCCGGATTTTATTCGCGATATGCCCGGCCAAGACACAGAGGTAGAGAACGGTCTGTTCCCTACCCCATCTAAGCTTGACCTTTGTTCAGCTCCTCAACAACAAGGACTTGCTGTTTTTTTGCTGGCACGGGTCCGCACCTGCTTAATCGGGCAGTCAGACTCCAACACAGTTATGTGAAGATATGTAACTTGAGGAGTCTGGGTCCATGCGATGCCGCTTCTGGGGGAATTTCTGAAGCGGTAATTCCGCCGAACGATCGAACCGTCTTCCGACTATAATTCCGCGCATGGATGGCTTCCCTTCTTCTCGGACTGGGCCCGACCCCTATCTGCGGATGCACTGCGTCAACGTTTACGTCCGCGACCAGGATCGCAGCCTGCAATTCTATCTGGAGCGGCTTGGGTTTCACTTGGCGTTTGATACGCGGTTGCAGACTGGAGAGCGATGGGTGGCGGTGGCGCCCCCGGACGGCACGGCGATTCTGGCGCTGGTCCCCGCCAAGCCTGACTCCCCGCAGTACAAGCTGATTGGGCGGAGTACCCAGGTGGTGTTTATCACCGAGGATGTGACCGCCAAATACCTGGAGTGGTCGAAGCGCGGGGTCAAGTTTTCGCATACGCCCCGACTGAAGCGGATTCAATTCCAACGGGAGGCGCGCGCGATCAGTCGCGAGCCACTAGCGCCGCATTCTGACGCATCGCCGATGCTGGGGGAACACGCGAGCATCTGGGGAGGTGTGTTCACGCGGTTCCGAGACGTGGACGGGAACTCGTTCTCGCTGGTGAGCTTCGATGAGGTGACCCTGGCCGTCGAGGCGCAACGCCGCAACGTCGCCGAGAAGTTAGAGTTAGAAAAGCGCGCGTCGCGTGAATTGGAAATCGCCAAGGAAGTGCAGGCACGATTGTTTCCACAGAAATCACCGATCATTCCATCGCTCGACTACGCCGGTATTTGCATCCAGGCGCGGCAGGTGGGCGGTGACTATTACGATTTCCTCGATTTGGGGCCGCAGCGGTTGGGGCTGGTGATTGGGGACGTTGTGGGAAAAGGAATTGCAGCCGCACTGCTGATGGCCAACCTGCAAGCGAATTTGCGTAGCCAGTGCGCTATCGCCTTGGATCGGCCGCAGGACGTGCTGCGAGCCGTGAACCGTTTGTTCTGCGAGAACACGCCCATTGGCGGCTTTGCCACGCTTTTCTTCGCAGAATACGAGCAAGAGACGGGGCGTCTGCGCTACGTTAACTGCGGGCATCTTTGCGGGTTAATACTGCGTGGAAATGATGCCGTGGAACGGCTGGATGCGACGGGAACGGTGCTGGGACTTTTCGAGGATTGGGACTGCGAGATGGGGGAGCGCAGGATCTCTGCAGGGGACACCCTGGCGTTGTACACCGACGGGATTACCGAAGCGTTCGACAATGCGGAAGAGGAATTCGGCGAGGAGCGGTTAGTTGCGGCGTTGCGAAAGCATGGGGCGTGTTGCTCCCGAGAATTGCTCGAAGCAATTGTGGCCGAAGTGAGAGGGTTCAGCCCCCGTGAACAACGAGACGACATTACGATGATCGTCGCGAAGTGCAGGTGAAAGAACGGTTTGCGCCAATTTACTTACTCCCATCACTCATATCTAGCCGATGGAGCATACGCTAGGCGATCGCGCGCAGCTTGGTCAGGCGCTGCTCGGCTGCTGCCAGGGTTTGTTCTTTTTTGCAGAAGGTGAATCGGATTTGCGCGGCGCCGTCATTGGGGTCGTTGTAGAAGCTCGAGCCGGGAACCGTGGCTACACCGATTTCTTCGACCAAGTACTTGGAGAAGCGGACGTCTCTGGTGGCCCCGGGATAGCGGGTTGGGTCGGGATCGGGGAAGCGGGAGATGTCGGTCATGATGTAGTAGGCGCCGCGGGGTTTGAAGACCGTGAAACCGGCTTGCGTCAAAATCTTCAGAAGCCGGGCGCGTTTTTCGGCATAGCTGGTGGCGAGTTTGTCGTAGTAGGACTGCGGCTGTTTGAGTGCGATAGCGCCGGCTTGTTGCAGCGGGGCGGCGGCGCCGACGGTCAGGAAATCGTGGACCTTGCGGATGGACGCGGTAACTTCGGGCGGGGCGATGGCCCAACCGACGCGCCATCCGGTGACGCTGTAGGTTTTGGACATGCCGTTGATGACGATGGTGCGGTCACGCATGCCGTCGATGCGCGCCATGGTGATGTGTTCGTTGCCGTCGTAGAGGATGTGCTCGTAGATTTCGTCGGTGATGCACAACGCGTTCCAGCGATGGCAAAGGTCGCGGATGAATTCCAGTTCGGCGAAGGTGAAAACCTTTCCGGTGGGGTTGTTGGGTGTGTTGAGGATGATGGCTTTTGTTTTTGGGCCGAAGGCCGAGGCTAATTCGTCTTCGTCGTAGGTCCAGACGGAATTTTCGTCTTTCGGCGGCGACATCTTTACAAAGCGCGGGGTGGCGCCGCTTAGGATAGCGTCTGGGCCGTAGTTTTCGTAGTACGGTTCAAAGACTACGATTTCATCTCCCGGGTTGATGATGGCCATCATTGCCGACATCATGGCTTCGGTGGATCCGCAGCAGATGGTGATTTCGCGTTCGGGGTCGATGTGGATTCCCTGGGTGCGCTCGAATTTTTCTACGATGGCGTCGCGCAGGGCTTTCGCGCCCCAGGTAATCGCGTACTGGTTGATATCGTCGGAGATAGCCTGCCGGGCGGCTTCTTTTATTTCCGCAGGCGCGGCAAAGTCAGGAAATCCCTGGGAAAGATTTACGGCGTTGTGCTTTAGGGCCAGCCGCGTCATCTCGCGGATTACAGACTCGGTGAATTGCTCAGCCTTGGCGGACAGCATGCGGCGACCGATTTGCGCCAGGGTGGTCTCGGGAGAGGTCATAGGTTTCGATAGAAAGTTTAGCGTTGAAGATGAGAAAAACAAAGGGAAGAAGGATTAGCCACGGAGGCACAGAGACACAGAAAAAAGAAAGAGAGAGGATAGGAAAGAGAAAACGAAAGGAGGTTTAGACGAAACGCCGCCCAACTCAAGGCTCACTGAGCCCGCGTCAGCGATTTGGGTCTGGGGAGGCGTCGGCGGTGGCCGGGGTTGTGACCGTTGGGGGCGCGATGGTCGGGGTTGCCGTCGCGGGAGCGGCAGGAGCGACGGCCGCCGTGGAAGCGGGAGGTTCGCCTGGGCCGTATATCCTACGGTAGACTTCGGCATTGCGCAGAACGATTTGGACATAGTCGCGGGTTTCGGTAAAGGGGATGGACTCGACCAGTTCGGCGATTTCTTCGTAGTTGCGCTCGGCACGCCAGGCGGCAATGCGGTCTTCGCCGGCGTTGAACGCGGCCAGCGCATATTCCGGGGCGCCGGTGGCTCGTTGCAGGTCGGCGATATAGAGCATGCCTAGTTCGAGATTGTATTCGGGGTCGAAGAGTTTGGTTTTTACGTAGCGAACGTTCAGCTGTTTGGCTAAACGCTTTCCTGTTTTCGGCAGCACCTGCATCAAGCCAATCGCGTTTGCGTGGGAGACGGCGTCGGCCTGGAATGTGGACTCCTGGCGGATGAGACCGGCGGCGATCATAGGATCGAAATTATTGCGCGCGGCTTCGCGGCGCAGCGAAGTCTCATAAGGAAGCGGGTAGAGCGTTTTCCAGACGTTCACCGGAACGTCGGAGAATTTGCGCGCGTCGAAATTAGGAACGATCAAGCGCCCGTAGGCCATGCCGGCGGCGAAGTGCCCCTGATCGAAGGCGGCCTGCGCGGCTTCAAAGAGCAAACGCGGTGAGCCCGTAGCGTAGAACGCCGATTTCAGCTCTAGTTCAGCGCTCGCGTCGAATGCGATGATGCGGAGAGCTTGCGCGCGCACCCAGCGATCCTGAGCGGCGGCGGGAACCGGTTCGTCGAAGGGACGCAACGCCGGCGCGGGCGGGATTGTGGCGAGAAAGTCCGATGGATCTTCGTCGCCAGGTGCCATTTTGTCCAGACGAATGGCGGCCGCGTGGCCGAAGTACGTTTGCGGGAAGTGATCCACATCGGCGCGGAAATAAGCACGAGCATGGCTGGGATTGCCGCTGCGTTCGGCGTTGCGGCCGAGCCAGTACAGCGCGTCAGGAGCGTCCGCGGAAGACGGATACTTGCGCACAAATGCGGTCAGCTTGTCGTCGGCATACGGCTGGCGATCGAGGTACGCGATCCACGCGACGCGCCACTCGCAAAAGAAGGCGTACTTCCCTTCCGGGAAACCATCGAGCACGCGCTGGTAGTAGCTGACTGCTTTGATCCGGTCGAGTTCCACCCAATAGTAATTGCCGACCATCATCAGGGCTTCTTCGGACCATTTGCTGGTGGGATATTTCTGCACGAGCTGTTCGGCCGCCGTGAGCATTTCGGATTCTTTTTTCGCGGAGCGCTCGAATTGCGAGTAAACAAAGATGCGCTCGGCATCGACCTCGGGATCGGAGATGGCCAGCGAGGAAACCAGCGATGGCGAACCTTTCAACTGCACGCGAGCCTCGGCGGCGCGAAGTTGTGCGTGCTGGCGGTGCGCGGGATCTTTTGACGACGCGGCGAGCTTTTCAAATTCCGCGCGGGCGTCCTTCCATTTGTGCTGGTTGTAGAAAATCTGCGCGCGTTCTACCTGCAACTCCACGCTGGGAACCGGATACTCGCGGCTTAGCGTGGATTTCAACTGCGGGAGCGCGATTGCCGCAATCTTACCTTCGTCGGACAGCGGATTCTTGTAATAGAGAAGCTGATAGTCCTTCGCCGCACGAGCGTATTGGTGTGCCGCCTTGTAGGCCTGAGCCCGCAGCAAGAGAAGCGCGGGATGAACCGAAGTCGCCGGATACGCTTCCAATTCCTCAATCGCCGCCTCAGGATGGCCTGCTTCGATGGCGGCGGGAGCCAGCGCCTCGAGAAATTGCTCCTTCATCGCCGTATTGGGATAGTCGCGCCCAATTACCTGCAGCGCGGTGAAGGCTTCAGCATTCTGTTTCAGGAGGCGCTGCGTCTGAGCGGTCCAATACAGAACATAGTCGCCAAGCAGCGTGTCACTCTTCGCTTTTGTGAGCCACACCAGCGATTGTTGCGCGCGATTCTTGTTGTAGTCGTCGTAGCCAAGCGCCAGCGCGGCGCGGGCGCCCCACACGTTGCCGGCATTTTTCCCCGCGAACGCGGAAAGCTTTTCGTATGCGCCGGGCGTGGCGTTGTGCAGCGCCCGAGCCAAGCTCGAAAGTTCGCGTTGCGCGGCCTCGTCTTCCGGCGTGGCGGCGGTAATCTCCGGAGCGGAAGTGCTGGGCGTGCAGCCTGTGCGGCAAGGAACGGACTTCGGCTTGTTCGATTTTTTCTTCTTGGAGTGAACCGTCTGCGCAGGAACATCGAACGGCACGGCAGCCAGAAGCGCAACCGACAGAAGGATCGCCAATGCGCGGGAAAAATAAACGGCGCGAGGTTTCGCTAGTCCATGTCGCCGCCAATTCCGGCGAGCGTTGTTCGCAAATGAAATGCGCGACGATGCCGCAAACGCGAACTCAGCGGTGCTGCGCGGTCGTGGCGTAAGGATATTCGCCGAGGGCATGAGCATCGCCCTCCGCGAGGATCTCCACCATCCAGCGATAAAAGTAATCCACCGGGTGGTCCATGATGGGTTTGAATCGACGGTCGTATTCTCGATGAGCTTTCTCAATGTCATCACGCAATCGGACGCAGATATCTTTGTGCTCCCGGCCGAGGCGCACCTGCTCCGGTCGTAACATCTTAATATCTTGCATCGAAACTTTGGCGACTCTATTTGCGCGGCGGTGCAGTTCCTGTTCCTCGGCCGACAAGCGGCCGACGTCGAACGCGCTGGCGTCTTCGGACTCGCCGGGTGCCGGAGGAGGCGTCTCGATCTCGGGTGCTTCGGCAACGGGCAATTCGGCGTGCGACGCAGGTGCGGGCGATTGGTGGGCTTCCACGACCGTCGGCGCGGCATGCACCACGGAGGCCGGGTCGGGCGTCGGAACTGGCGCCGGAGCAACATGACTCGCGGCGGCAGCGGGCTCGACAGCCGACAGCGTAGCGGCAATCCGAGCGATTTCGGCTTCGAAGGGCGATCGTGGTCCCGGCTGCAGCGTCACCGCCACAAATCGCGACAACACATCTAGGGTGGCTGTCAGCGCCGCAGCGGAAGTCTGCGCCCGCAGCATCGGCGGCAACGCGTTGACTGGTTTGCTGCTGCCGCACGCGGCAACCACATCGGCAATGGCCTGATGCAGCTCATCCGACGTCCGCTGGATGCGCTCCAGGTTATCGCGCAAGGCTCGCGAGACGGCCTGTTCGATGACGCTCGGCGTATTGGGTTCTGGTGGCATACCGGTTTCTGGCGATTTCGCCCAAAATCTCCCGTTTTGTGATTCTGGAAGGTAGGGCCTGCGCCGTCAACCGCCTAACCGTACTCCTGTGCCTAGAAGTACCCCTTTGAGCCCCGGGCCTTATCTCGCGCCTCGGACGGAACGCCGCAGGGTGCGACATCCTTATCTATGTCTATGCCGGGTGACTCATTCCTTCTTTGTGGCTCGGGCCCATCCTCCTGCGGTTTGTCTAGGTACCCATCGTTTCTGCGGATTACACAGAAAGGATGGGGATTTCGTCTCTGGCTGCCTCGCGAGGCAGCAATCGATACGTTCGAATACGAGTTTTACCCGATGGCGCACCGACCAAACCTCCCCTAGATTGAGCGTGCCTTATGAAACCGAGCCTCGCATGACCCAGCTCTCTGCAGAAACTCCCGTTCGCATTCTGATCGTAGATGATCACGCGGTCGTCCGCCAAGGCCTGAAGACGATCCTGAACGCCCAGGAGGGCTGGACCGTCTGCGCCGAAGCCAAGTCCGGAGAAGAAGCGCTGGCCTTGGCCAATCAACTCCGGCCAGAGATCGTGGTGATGGACCTAAGCATGCCAGGGATGAGTGGCCTCGACGCTCTGCGGGCCATCCGCAGCCGCTTGCCGAACGCTGGCATCGTAATTCTGACGCTCCACTTCTCCGTTCAACTAGTTCGCGAAATCGTCAAGCTGGGCGCTCGCGGTTACGTGATGAAGTCCGACGCGGATCGCGACCTGGTTGACGCGGTCTCCGCAGTCGCAGCCGGCAAAACATACTTCACCGCTCAAATCACCACCCACGGCGTAGCGGCCGCGACACCGCCTCGCGCGACGTCCATCCCGTCGCCATCGCCAACGGCGCTGACCGAGCGGGAACGCGACGCCGTCCGTACGATAGCCCAGACCATGCGCAAGCTTCTGTAACCTCGACCGCCTTCCAGTGTGCGAACCCGTGTCTTTCGCCAAGCCACAGTTTTCCTCACGACACGTCGTTCACAGGTTGCGGTAAACGGTCCGCGACGAGTTCATCATCTGACCCTTCGCGTAGCTGCCAAAATCCTGTAGAAGTCTCCAACTAAAAACCGCTCTCCCTGGAAGCCCGCTGTGAAGCCAGAATGTGCCTCGAGACATATACTTATAATTCGGCGACATTTCCCTGGCGACGGCGGGCTTCCGGACAGCTAATCGCACCGATCGAGCGTTGAGCTGTCGCTAGGGAATCGCTAGCTGCCTGCTCGCTTGCGAACGGTGGTAAAATAGAAGGGTCAATGGGGGCGACACGGTTTCGACGGAAGCTGTCGCGGCTCGGAGGCATGCCGGGACCCACCTGCCCGCAACTTGGTGGAAACTAGAAATGCCAACAACAACTTGGCACTTGCAGCTTAATTAATTAAGCGCACGCTTCCCCGGGCTTTGCTCATGGGCCCGGTCAGAAGCGTCAAACAGTGAGCTGGCCTGAGCCTTTCGGTCCGTAAGGCTCGGGCGAGAACCATCGGACTAGCCGGCTGCGTTTCTTGCTCATTCTGAGCGTGGCGGGCGAAACCCACTGAATTGAGCTAAGCATGTAGGCTCCGTGTCGTAGCGCTTTTCGGACGGGGGTTCGACTCCCCCCGCCTCCACCACTTCAAAGTCTCTGTAATCAATGGATTACAGGTGTTTTAGATGTTGTTGCGTTCCAGTTGCATCCCACTACTGGAGGCGGGGGAACACGAATGGCCTCCAGGACCGCATTGAGTATCACTGGACGTTGATCGGCACCAACACCGGGCCGGGAGGGGCCGGACACCGGATTCGCATCAGTGGCTTCGAGGTCTGGCAGATTGGAGCGGATGGACTCATCGCCTCCTCGCAGGGCCACTTCGGTAGCTCCGAATACCGTCGTCAATTCGACAGCGGCGTGACAGAACGGATCGATGGCACGATTCCTGCGTCGACGCATTCCATAAACTACGCCTTCCCTTGCTAACCTCAGGGGCTGTTCTCACCGAATTATTCCACCTGGTTGGCGATACGCGCTCGGAGATGGAGGCCGCTTGGCGGTTCGTACGTTCCGGAGCACTGGTCCTCGGTACAATCGAACATGCGGAACTGCAGCACGTGCATGGTTTGATGTCGCGCTATTGCGATCGACCCATGGATTTTGCCGATCGCACGCTCGTGTATCTGGCGAGGCGTGAATTTGTTTCTGTAATTCTTACCGTTGATCATGCAGATTTTGCGACCTACCGCATTGAAGGAAAGCGCCAGTTCCGGGTATTCCCGGCCAATCACCCGTAAAAGCTGCTACCCGCAGTTTACAGAATTCCTGCGACTGAAGAAGAAGTACGATCCTGAAGAGCGTTTTCAGAAGCGACTAGTACCGACACACAGATCCATGTTCGCGGACAACCGCTAGACGTTGTGCCGACGTCTGCGCGTCGCGGCGTGTAGCCTTGTCGACTCGCTTAAGATTCGCACGCACAGCCAAGATGCAACGGAGCCGAGGTGATGATGGGTTATACCATCGACTCGCAGACGACACCATGTAAGTGCGAGTAGTTGTTGCGGCCCGGCACTGCCCTACGAGGCTCCGGCTCAACAAGGCCCGTCGAACGGGGCCCCGAATGAGGAATGTCTGTGCCGCCGCTCGAAAAATAGTCTATCCTCGGCCCCTGCCATGAATTATGTACAGATCAGGCCGCACGCTGCTGCTGCTCGATTCGTGCAGTGCTATTGGATGTTAGAAGATGCCGCCGGTAGTGAGGGTATGCAGCGCATTGTGCCGGATGGCCGGCCCGCGCTGATTTTGAATTGGGGGCAGCCGTTTGAGAGTTATGCAGATGGAGTTTGGACGCGGCAGCCTGGATGCTTCTTCGTCGGGCAGATTACCGGTCCGCTGTTGCTGCGGCCTTCCGGGCCCGCAGCCATGTTGGGGATTTCGTTTCATCCGCATGGAGCGGCTCAGCTCTTGCGCGTGCCGATGCGCGAATTGACGGATTCGGCGATAGGGCTGGAGGATTTGGGTTTCTTAGGGACGCGGCCTTTGTTGCTTGCGCTGGAGCGGTTGCGGGATAGGTATTCGCTGCGAGCGGGGTCGGCAGCGCTGGACGCCGTTTTGCAGGCGTTCGCGGAGCGGAGTCTTGTCGGCGATGACCCGGTCGCGCACGCGGTGCTCGAAATGGAGCGTTCCGGTGGGCTGGTTCGGATCCGCGGCTTGGCCGATCGCTTGAGTTGGAGTTCGCGGCAATTGCAGCGCCGGTTTCGGGATGGGGTCGGGATTTCGCCGAAACTGTTTTGCCGGATGCAGAGGTTTCAGCGTGTTTTCGCGGCGATGGATCGCCCTGATTCAAATTGGGTTAGTGCCGCCGTGGGTTGTGGATATTACGACCAGGCGCATCTGATCCGCGACTATCGCGAATTTTCCGGGAAGACGCCGACTACCCTGCTGGCGCAGGAGATGGATTTGTCGCGGCGCTTTGTGTGCCCGGATGTCATGTCGCATTTTTCCAAGACTCCCGGGAATCTTTCCCGCTAGAGTGCCTTAACGCGAGCCGCAGCGCGGACGACGCATTCCTGGAGGAGATATGAAGGCAGCAATTGTGGTCATGGCGATGTTCGTGTGCGGGGCTTTTTTGCTGGCTCGACCGAAGACTTCTACTGGCGCCGCGGAAGACGTTGCGTCGCACGGGGCAGTCTCGTCGCACGCAGCAGCTTCGTCTCGCGGTTCGAGCGCGGACGCTAGCGTGATGAAGCAGCAGATCGTCGCCAAGGAACGCGAGGGGTTGGAAGCGCTCAAGAGCGGCAAGCTCGAGTTGTTTGGCGATCTGACCGCAGACGATGCGGTGTTTGTGGACGCGGCCGGTCCGGCGACCAAGGCTCAGGTTATGAGCAACGTTGCGGGATTTCAACTCACGGAATACGCCATGGATGATGTGCGATTCGCGGCGATTTCGGAGAAGGCTGGGTTGATCAGTTACACGATCACGGAAAAAGGCGTTTCACACGGACACGAGTTTGCGGCTCACGTTTACGTTTCGTCGGTGTGGGCGGAGCGCGGCGGCAAGTGGGTTTGCCTGTTCAGCCAGGAGACGGCGGCGCGGCCTCCACGAATTGGGAATTGAAATCTGTCGGAGGTCTGGCGTGTAACTACGGGTGTATCGGATAGGTAAGTAGCACCGCATCACGATTGCGCGAGCAAACGCCAAGATTGACCCGGCAGCAAGAGATCTCAAACTATCCATACCCACAATCACGAGTGCTCTGGAATCGCTCACCAAGCTCAAAATTGCGAAGGAATCAACCGGCGAACGGAGAGACCGTCTGTTTGCCTATCCTCGGCACCTACACATCCTAAGCGAGGGAACGGAGCCTCTGAACAGTTAGTCCATCTCGACAATGCGAGTTTCGCGCGGACCTGAAGTGTCAGAAGTCGTCATGGAACGCCACTTCGCCTTTGACGGCCACTTGATACGCTGACACGCGCCGTTCGAAGAAATTGGTCAATTCCTGCACGTCCTGGAGTTCCATGAATCCGAACGGATTCTTAGAACCAAAAACCGGTGCGATGCCGAGCGCTTCGAGGCGACGATCCGCGACGTATTGCAAATATTCCCGCATGTCGGTTGGAGATAGACCGCTAACGCCAAGACTCAACACGTCGTCCGCAAACGCCATCTCGCATTCCACAGCGTCCTCCAGCATCGCGGTCACGCGTTGCTCCATATTCTTGTCAAATAAGCCAGGCTCCTGTTCTCGGACCGTGCGGCTCACTTGCAAGGCAAATTGAATGTGAGCACTCTCGTCGCGGAAGACCCAGTTGGTGCCCGTCGCGAGCCCGTGCAGCAGACCCCGCGACCGAAGAAAATAGACGTAGGCGAAAGCTGCGAAGAAAAAGAGACCTTCGATGCAGCAGGCAAAGCAGATTAGGTTCAGCAGGAAATCGCGGCGATCCTCAAGCGTGCGAATCTCCGTAAGTTGGTTGATGGAGTCGATCCATCGGAAACAGAATTCCGCTTTCTTGCGAATGGAGGGAATATTTTCCACCGCGTCGAAAGCCTTCTTGCGCTCTTCAGGCTCCGAAATGTAAGTGTCGAGGAGCGTCAGATAGAAGTCCACGTGCTGGGCTTCCTCGAATAGCTGACGCGACAGGTACATACGCGCTTCCGGCGAGTTGATGTGCTTGTACAGATTGAGGACCAGATTATTTCCGACAATCGAATCCCCGGTGGCAAAGAACGCCACGAGGCGATTGATGAGGTGTTGCTCCGCCGGTGTCATCCGCTCCCGCAAGTCAGCCAGATCGGTTGAAAAATCTACCTCTTCGACGGTCCATGTGTTCTTAATCGCCGCCTTGTACTGTTCGTAGAAAACGGGGTACTTCATGGGTCTGAGAGTCAAATCGAATCCTGGATCGAGAATCATGTTCAGCTCCTTTTCTTCGTTCGGTTAAGAGATCTCTACTGGCATGCGTCGCAAGACCCGGGATTTTCCAGAGAGCAGGCGACGGACTGCGTGGCGGAAACTGGGACTGTCGTCTTGGCAATTTCCGTCGCCGGACGGGAACGCAGGTAGTAGGTCGTCTTGAGGCCTTTCTTCCACGCGTACATGTACATGGAAGAAAGTTTTCCTATATTCGGGCTCTGCACGAACAGATTCAACGATTGGCTTTGGTCAATGAACGCGCCTCGGTCGGCGGCCATGTCAATCAACGAGCGCATGGGGATTTCCCATACCGTGCGATAGATCGCGCGAATATCTTCGGGAATCTCCACAATGTTCTGGATGGAACCATCCGACAGTTTGAGGCGATTCCGCATGCCTTCGTTCCATAGGTCAAGCTTTTTGAGTTCGAGTACCAGGTGACGATTGATCTGGAGGAAATCGCCCGAGAGCGTCTCCCGCTTGAACAGATTCGAGACTTGCGGTTCGATGCACTCGAAGGCGCCGACGATCGATGCGATCGTCGCCGTCGGGGCGATGGCGATGAGGAGCGAGTTGCGCAAACCGACTGTGCGAATCCGGCTTCGCAATTCCTCCCAACGCGCCGTCTTAACCGGCGGAATGCCCCAAAGGTCCATCTGCAGAACACCTTCGGACGCTCGTGTTTCGGCGAAGGCGGGATGCGGGCCGATTTCTTCGGCCAGCACGCAAGAGGCATCCAAGGCATGAAAGTAAATTTCTTCCTGGATGCGCTTCGAGAGCTGCCGTGCTTCCGGAGCATCGAACGGGAGTCGCAGGGCGAAAAACACATCCTGCAGCCCCATGACCCCTAAACCCACCGGCCGCCACTTGTGATTTGAATCGCAGGCCGGAGTGATCGGATAGAAATTGATATCGATAACGCGATCGAGAAACTTCACTGCCGTACGGACGGTTCTGGCGAGCTTTTCGAAATCAAATTGGCCTTCGGACAAATGCTTTCCAAGATTGATCGAGCCGAGATTGCACACCGCCGTCTCTTGCCTGGAACTTACCTCTGTTATCTCAGTACAGAGATTCGAGAGATGTACGACATTCACCTGCTTGGCTGTTTGATTCGATTTCAAGTTGCAGGCGTCTTTGAACGTCATCCAACCGTTTCCGGTTTCTGCCAGCACCTTCATCATCCTCGCGTAGAGATCGCGCGCTTTGACCTGGCGCGTAAACAACTGCGACTGTTCAGCTTTGACGTACGCCGCTTCAAATGTTTCGCCGACGAGATCGGGAAGATGCGGTACCGCTTTGGGATCGAAGAGCGACCAGACTTCGTTGGCTTCGACCCGTTTCATGAAAAGGTCGGGAATCCAATTGGCAAGATTCAGATTGTAAGTACGTTGCGCGTTGTCTCCCGTGTTTTCGCGCAGTTCCAAGAACTCCTCAATGTCCGCGTGCCAAGACTCTAAATACACGCAACACGCGCCTTTGCGTTTGCCTCCTTGGTTCACAGCGGCAACGGAAGAATCCAATGTTTTGAGCCATGGGACAATTCCTTTGCTTTGGCCATTTGTGGCGCGGATCAACGAGCCTCGAGAGCGCACGCGGTGATAGGCCAACCCGATCCCTCCCGCAAATTTCGAGAGCAGCGCTACGTCTTTGTATTTTTCGTAGATGGCTTCGAGATTGTCGGCGGGGGAATCGAGCAAATAGCAGGAAGACATCTGCGCGTGCTTGGTTCCGGAATTGAAAAGCGTGGGCGAGCTGGGCATGTAATCGTGAGCGGAGATCACGCGATAGAACTCGACCGCCTCTTGAACCGTACGAGACAGTCCACAGGCCACGCGGAGGAAAAACTGCTGAGGCGTTTCGAGGGCTTCGCGTGTTTCCGGGTGTCGCAACAGGTAGCGGTCGTAGAGCGTGCGCAAGCCGAAATATTCGAACAAATCGCTGCAACGATCATCAATTGCATCGTTCAATTTGCGGGAATTCAAAGCCGCGAAAGCGGCGGTGTCTCTCGAAACCAGGCCGTGCTGCTTTCCCATGGCGATCGATTGCGAAAAAGAATGGATGTCCTGGTTGGCAACTTCCTTGGTAATGAAACCGTCGAGAAGGCGGGCCGCGAGCTTCGAATATTCAGGCTCTTCCGCGATGAGAGACGCCGCGGTCTGAATCGACAATAGATCGAGTTCCTTGGTAGTAGCACCGTTGAAGAGCCCGCCGATCGTTTTGCTCGCGATGCGGATCGGATCCACCGATCGCATCCCATCGCAGCAGCGCTCGACGGCGCGCACGATCTTGTTTACGTCGGCAGGCTCCAGTGATCCATTGCGTTTGCGAACCTGCATCTGTGACGCATTGGAGGAGACAAGAAACGGAGCTGCGGGTTCGATAGTGCCAACACGAACGGGAGTTGCCATGAATGCCTTTTCCGCCAAACACAAAAGGGAAAGGAGATGAAATGGAGAAACAGCAAAAGACGCCAGTTCATCGCCAACCTCCCCTCGGAGGCCTGCACGATTTCACGCCGGGTGTGGCGTGGTTACTGGCAGGTCTTCGGACTTGCAGGCGTGCCCGACCGACAAGATCGGGGTTTCTACTGGCCCATCTTCCCGGTTTCAGAGAAAACCAGTGGTCTTGGGGTGTTCGATCCTGCTTACCGCTGCGGGGCAGTCCCGGATTCACACCGGGTTCCCTTTAACGTTCCCCTGGGAACGTCACCAGCAAACGAACCACAAGATAGAGGGTTGATCGCTTCATGTCAACCCAAATGTTGCGGTTTTGCTGTGATCGCGGTGGCGAAGAGGAGGCTCACGGCTCCTTAGGCCTGCTTAAGCGGGATCGTAGTTTAGGTTTGGCCCGAGCCATCGCTCGACTTCGGCTGCGCTCATTCCCTTGCGCTGCTGGTAGTCAATTACCTGATCGCGGCCGATTTTTCCCAAACTGAAATACCGCGATTCTGGGTGAGCAAAGTACAGCCCGCTCACGCTGGAGCCAGGCCACATCGCAAATGATTCGGTAATCAGCATTCCTGTGTTCTTCTGCACGTCGAGCAATCGCCACAACGGGCCCTTCTCGGTGTGATCCGGGCAGGCTGGATAGCCCGCGGCAGGCCGGATGCCGCGATACTTTTCTTGAATTAACTCTGCGTTGCTCAGGCCTTCTTCGAGGCCGTAACCCCATTCATCCCGCGCCCGTTTGTGCAGGCATTCGGCGAAAGCTTCAGCCAGACGGTCGGCAATGGCCTCAGCCATGATGGCGTTGTAGTCGTCGTTTTCCGCCCTGAACCGGTCGCACAATTCTTTCAGACCGATCCCGCTCGTCACCGCGAAAGCACCGATGTAATCCGCCAGTCCCGCCTCTTTCGGCGCGATAAAGTCGGAGAGCGACCGGCACGGCTCATTGCCCTCCCGGTTCGCTTGCTGGCGCAGAAAGTGGAATCTTTCAATCACCTTTTCGCGTTTGCAGTCGGTATAGAGTTCGACATCGTCGCCCACAGCGTTCGCAGGAAAGAAGCCATATACACCGCGCGCCGTGATCGACTTTTTCTCAACGATAAGGTCGAGCAGCGCTTTGCCTTCGGCGAATAGCTGGCGCGCTTGCGTACCGCGATCCCCTTCTTCGAGAATGCGCGGGTAAACACCCTTCAGGCCCCAGGTGTGGAAGAACGGCGTCCAGTCGATGAACTCGCGCAGCGTCGCCAAAGGAAAGTTGTCCAGCACGCGCACACCCGTAAATGTGGGCACGGCCAAGTCTTCAGCGTGCCACTCGATGGGAGTACGCCTTTTGCGAGCCGTCTCAAGGGAAACAACCTGATCGCGCGGCTTCGCGTGGACCTTGCGAAGAGCCTCGTAGTCGGCACGATGCTGCGCCACGAACTCCGCTTTGCCTTCGTCACTCAACAGGCTCGTCGTCACGGGTACCGCCCGACTCGCGTCGAGGACATGCACAACCGGTTCGCTGTACTGCGGCGCAATCTTCACGGCCGTGTGAGCGCGGCTCGTGGTTGCGCCACCAATGAGCAGCGGCAACTTGAAACCCTGACGCTCCATCTCGCGTGCCACGTGCACCATCTCATCGAGCGAGGGTGTGATCAATCCGCTTAGGCCGATCATGTCCGCGTTCTCGGCCTTGGCACGTTCGAGGATTTTTTCGCACGGGACCATGACACCCATGTCGATCACTTCGTAGTTGTTGCAGGCCAGGACAACGCCAACAATATTTTTGCCGATGTCGTGAACATCCCCCTTGACAGTTGCCAATACGATTTTTCCCTGCGCCTTGACGGCCTGCCCAGCTGCAGTCATCGCCGCCTTCTCGGCTTCCATGAACGGCGTGAGGTGCGCCACGGCTTTTTTCATCACCCGGGCAGATTTAACGACCTGGGGCAGGAACATCTTGCCCGCTCCAAACAAATCACCGACCACACTCATCCCGGCCATCAACGGACCTTCGATCACCAAGAGAGGACGGCCCAACTTAAGGCGGGCTTCCTCCGCGTCAAGCTCGATGAAGGCGTCAATGCCTTTTACCAGCGCGTGAGAAAGACGCTCCTCAACCGTTCCATTGCGCCATTCTTCCGCCTTTTTTTCACTTACAACCGCGCCGACGTTCTTCAGTTTCTCGCCGAAATCCACCAGCCGCTCGGTCGCGTCAGGACGCCGGTTCAGCAACACGTCCTCGACCAGTTCTTTCAGCTCAGGATCGATCTCTTCATATACTTCGAGCATCCCGGCATTCACGATGCCCATGTCCATACCCGACGCGATGGCGTGATACAGAAAAGCCGAATGCATGGCTTCACGAACTTTGTTGTTGCCTCGAAAGCTGAATGAGATGTTGGAGACGCCGCCGCTTACTTTCGCGTGTGGCAGGTTGGCTTTGATCCACCGCGTGGCGTTGATGAAATCCACCGCGTAGTTGTTGTGCTCTTCCATGCCGGTGGCAACCGTAAGAATGTTCGGGTCGAAGATAATGTCTTCGGGCGGGAAACCAACCTCGTCCACGAGAAGTCGGTAGGCGCGCTCGCAAATGCGGATCTTCTCGTCGTAAGTCGCAGCTTGGCCCTTTTCGTCGAAGGCCATGACCACCACCGCCGCGCCGTATTTCAAAACGGTTGCCGCGTTCTGGAGAAACTTCTCTTCGCCTTCTTTCAGCGAAATCGAATTGACGATTCCCTTGCCCTGCAGGCACTTGAGTCCCGCCTGGATGACCTCCCACTTCGAGGAGTCCACCATGAACGGCACCTTGGCCACCTCGGGTTCGCTCGCCAGCAACTGAAGGAAGCGCGTCATGGCCGCCACGCCATCGATCATGCCCTCGTCCATACAGATGTCGATGACGTTCGCGCCATTCTCGACTTGTTGCCGGGCCACGCTTACGGCTTGTTCGAATTTGCCCTCTTTCACTAATTTCGCGAACTTCGGCGAACCGGCGACGTTTGTCCGTTCGCCGATCATGATGTAAACGCCGGCCTGTTGCGTGAACGGCTGCGATCCGGAAAGACGAAGTGGCTTGGTCTCCGTGGCCTCGGGTACCTTGTTGGTTTCGGTCACGCTCACGCCGCAGTCTCTCTCTCGTGGCGCGCTTCGCCCCACTTCCGCGGCGGCTGGCCTTCGAGCGCTTTGGCAATTGCCGCGATGTGCTCCGGGGTGTTGCCACAGCAGCCGCCGGCGATGTTGATCAGTCCGGCGCGCGCAAAATCACCCAAATAATGCGCCATGTCGTTCGGGCCCAGATCGAAACCGGTTTCTGAAAGCGGGTTCGGCAATCCGGCATTTGGGTAGCACGAGATCGGCACATCCGCCTTCTCAGAGAGTTCGCTCAAAAACGGATACATCAGATCCGGACCTAGCGAACAATTCAGTCCTACCGAGAGGGGCTTTACGTGCTTCACCGCATTCCAAAACGCTTCGGTCGTCTGCGCGGAGATCAGCGTCTCGCCACCGCGCCCGACTGCCGCGGAAATCATTACCGGCAACTCTTTGCCGTCCTGATCGAAGACCTCACGAATAGCGACCAGCGCCGCCTTGGCGTTGAGCGAGTCAAAGATCGTCTCCACGAGAAGCAAGTCGACTCCACCGACGATGAGCGCACGGACCTGCTCGGCGTACGCAGTTTTGACTTGATCGAACGTGACGACCCGGAATCCGGCATCGTCCGCATCGGGCGAGTTTGAGAGTGACACGGTTAGCGGTCCAATCGCACCCGCCACGAAACGTTGACGCGCAGTTTCGTTCCCGACTCGATCGGCCCATTCCCGGCATTGTCGTGCCGATTGCTCATTGATCTCCCAAGCCAAGTTGCGGAGAAATGGATCGTGGATGATTTTCTCGTAGAAGTCGGGATCCTTCCGGCCGCCGTGCTCGCGAGGATCCTCCACGAAGAACTCGCTCTGCGTGATACTCGTCGCGCCGAAGGTATTCGTCTCGATGATGTCCGCTCCCGCCTCCAAAAAGCGGCGGTGAATATCGCCGATCATCTTCGGTTGAGTCAGGGAAAAGATATCTCCGTTGTTCAGCAAGTCCTTCGTTGAATCCTTGAAGCGCTCGCCTCGAATGTCCGCTTCCTTCATTCCATAGGTGCGAATTGTCGTACCCATCGCGCCGTCGATGATCGCAATGCGATTTTCGAGAATCTTCTCCAAAGGATATAAGGGGCGTTTGGTCATATCGGAGGGTGGGGCGTCGTTTGCCGACATCAATAACATCCACGGCATTCGGTACCGTACCCGCACCTTTCATTATAACGACATCGCGATACGGATGGTGGTGTAGCGAACGACTGATATTCCAGAGATAATGTTGTGCGGACGGCGTCGGTGCTCGTAAGAATTGACCGTAAGCCCGCTGCCGGAGAATGGAAAAAGTGCAATCCGTGGCAATGCGATTTCAAGGTGGACGAAAATCATTCGCACCCGCAGGCGCTGTCACGGGAATCGGAAGCCTGCCGCTTACGTCCGTTCCCTCGGCGATCCAGTCGATTGCTGAATTCTCGCCAGAAGTCCCCTTCTGGCCTCAGCTACCGCAGCTCTCGGTGTCGGAAAGTGCTATCGGCCAGGGGTTGAGTTGCCTCGCAGACCTAATTGAACCGCGAAGTGAAGGTTACGGCTTCCAGGTCAAAGCCGGCCAGATCGATGGGGTTGTCGAGGCGCTTCATGGCAGTAGCGGAGCGTTGACATCGCAAAATGCGGCTGGCTTCGGTGCGTTCGAAAGCGCTTTGTCCTCTGGTCTTTTCAGCTCGGCGGTAGCCGTGAAAGGCCAAATCGAAGGACCGATTACGCTCTCAGCTTATCTATTCCACCAGGGCAGGCCGTTTCTCTCCGATTCCGGGCTCTTTGCCGCCATTGCATTTCATGTCTCACAGATGATTTCCTGGCAGATTGAGCGATTGAAACTAGCCGGGTTGCCTGTGCTGCTTTTTGTGGATGAGCCGGCGCTGTGCCTGGAAAGTCTTGTGCACGCTGTCTCGGAAGAGCAAAGGCTCAGCGCACTGGCGGCCACTCTCGAGAATGCGCGAGTTCGCGGGGCCTACGCCGGACTCCATTGTTGTGCGGCGCGCCCCTTCGAGCGCATGTGCCGCGCAAAGCCTGATATTCTTTCCTTCGACGCTCACGAGGGACTCGACTTATTTTTTGCCGACTGGCACGCACTTGATTTCGTTCAGCAAGGAGGAACCGTCGCCTACGGGCTGGTGCCCACTCGAACCGGTCTGAATGCGGCCGATGCAGCGAGCATCTTTATTCGTTGGTTGAAAGCGGCGTCTCTCGCTGGCGACCCGCAGAAATTTGCGCAGCGCGCTATGATCACGGCGACTTGCGGTCTGGGACTGCTCGATGAATCCTCCATCGAAGAGTCCTTCGGCGTCGCGCATAGCATAAGCAAACTTGTCCGAACATTGGTTGGTTCAGAAGCCAACCTTGAAGAGCTCTGCGAATAGACGGAAATTAGAAAAGGAAGTGACCGACTTAGAAGCCTAGGTTTCCGTGAGCAAGGGACTCGCTTGATCCTGGAACCGTTGCATCCGAACTCGCCTGTTGGCTGTATTGGCCGTAGGTTGTCAATCGCGTCGGCCTCATCCGAAGCGCACTGGTGATTGTATAATCGGCCCTTCGCTCGAGCCAATACCGTTCGGTTGGAGGAAATCAGATTGCGGTGGCGCATCGCCATACTGGTCAGTGCTGCGATCGCCATCAGCTACCTTGATCGCCAGACCCTTCCCGTTGCCATCAAAGCGATCAATAGGGACATTCCGATCACCAATGAGCAATTCTCTACTCTGCAGTCCGCCTTCTTGTTTGCGTACGCTTTGATGTATGCGGGCGGTGGAAAATTGGTGGATGTCCTTGGAACTCGGCTCGGTTTGACCGTCATTATGGTGTTCTGGTCAGTTGCCTGTGCCAGCCACGCCTTGGCTAATGGCGTGGTCATGCTGGCAATTAGCCGATTTCTGCTGGGTATGGGCGAAGGCGGCGGTTTTCCTGCCGCGACCCGTGCCGTCGCGGAATGGTTCCCAACGCCAGAGCGAGCCACGGCGATGGGCATCATTAATGCCGGAACCGCGGTGGGCGCCGTGATCGCGCCTCCTCTGATTGCGCTCATTCTTGGCTTCACGAATTGGCGTTGGATCTTCCTCCTCACCGGTGGAGTCGGTTTGCTTTGGACTGCCTGGTGGATGTGGTCGTATCTTCCTCCCACCATCCACGCAAGCGAGACGGCGCAATCGGCTGCACACTGTTCGACGCACTACCCGTGGGGCAAGCTCTTTCGTATCCGCGAAACCTGGGGACTGGTGACCGCCAAATTTCTGAGCGATGCGGCCTGGTTCTTCTACCTTTTCTGGCTTCCGAAATATCTTTATGACTCCCGTGGTTTTGACATCAAATCCGTGGGCTTATTCGCCTGGATGCCCCACGCTGCTGCTGGAGTCGGTTGTCTCTTGGGTGGCGGTTTCTCCAGTTATCTGGTTCGGCGTCACTGCTCTCTCGGTCTCTCCCGCAAACTGGCGCTCGGCATTAGTGCCGGGGTCATGCCATTTGTCATTTTGGTTCCCCACGTACCGGTGGCTTGGACGATCGCTATCTTCTGCCTGGCGTTCTTCGGCCAGCAATCCTGGTCAACCATTGTCATGGTTCTGCCCGCGGATCTCTTCCCGCAGAATGTCGTCGGATCCGTTGCCGGACTGGTGGGTTTTGGCGGAGCGATGGGCGGCATTGTCTTCGGGCAGCTCGCCGGGTATCTTCTCGATCATGGTTTCGGATATGGCGCGGTTTTTGCCGTTGCAGGCACACTTCACGTCACGGCTTTTGTGGTTATTCTCGCCGCCGTTCCGAGCGTCTTGCCTTTGAAGCTGACACGGGATTTGAATTACGGAGTAGTCCAATGAAAATTACGGAGATTCGCACCCGCGTGTTGCGCTGGCGTGGCAAGACCGTTTCGCTACCTCCACACTTCTGTACCAACCCCATGGATCTTTTGGACCTGCCTGAACCATCCATGCAGACATTCACCTTTCACGGCTGGCTGGTGGTTGAAGTGTTCACCGATGAGGGTCACGTGGGATTGGGCAATGCTGCTCTCGCGCCTCAGGCCACAAAACAGGTGATCGATCTCTATCTAAAACCTCTGCTTCTAGGCCAGGATCCATGGGAGCTCGAACGCCTATGGCAACACATGTATCGCAAGACGATGGCCTTCGGCCGCAAGGGAATCGGCATGGTCGCGATCAGCGCGCTGGATATAGCCTTGTGGGACTTGCTCGGCAAATCCGCCAAACAGCCCGTGTTTCGATTACTGGGGGGCCGTACGAAAGCTCGGATTCCCGTTTACGCATCGCGTCTGTACTCTGTGGAACTGAACGAACTCGCAGCGGAAGCCAAGCGATACAAAGACCAAGGCTATCAGGCCATGAAATTGCGTTTCGGATGGGGGCCTGCGGACGGCGCTCGCGGCATACAGCGCAACATAGAACTGGTCCGAACCGTCCGGGAGAGCGTGGGAGACGGCATCGATGTGATGGCCGACGCGTACATGGGTTGGACTCTTGACTACGCCAAGAGAATTTTGCCTCTACTCGAACCCTTTCGCCTTCGATGGCTGGAAGAACCGGTGATCCCCGATGACATCCAAGGTTACGCGGAACTGAAATCCTTCGGACGAATTCCGATCGCGGGTGGTGAGCACGAATTTACGCTCTATGGATTTCGTGATCTGCTGGAGGCTCGTGCGGTGGACTACATTCAGTTCGACACGAATCGCGTGGGCGGAATCAGCCAGGCCCGCAAGATCGCTGCTCTCGCCGAGGCTTACTCCGTGCCGGTGATTCCTCATGCCGGCCAGATGCACAACTATCACGTAGTAATGGCCAGCTTGAACTCACCCATGGCGGAATATTTTCCGATCGTCGACGTTGAAGTAGGCAACGAATTGTTCTGGTATATTTTCCAGGGCGAGCCCAAAGCGAAAGATGGCTTTATCAATCTCGACGAAAATACTCCAGGCCTTGGACTGACCATCAATGAAACGGGCCTCGAGCAGTTTGAGACCATCGAATAGCCTTGGAGCATCCGATACCGTCGCGATAGTCCTCTAACAATGCGATGACACAACCTATGGCAAAACCGTCGGTCGCGATTCTCGGGCTGGGCATCATGGGCTCGGGCATGGCCCGACGCCTTCTCTCTGCGAATTTTCCGCTGGCTGTCTACAACCGAAGTCGCGAGAAATGTCTTCCGCTCGCAGAGGCCGGCGCATTTGTCGCCAATACACCAGGAGAGGCGGCCTCCCGCGCACAAATCATTATAAGTATGGTAGCGAATGACGCGGCTTCCAGCGCGGTATGGCTGGGGAAAGAAGGCGCTTTGTCGGCGGCGTCTGCGGATTCTATCTTGATTGAGTCCAGCACGCTGACCGTCGGCTGGGTCCGCGAACTTGCCGCCAAGGCCACAGGGCTTGGCTGCCAATTCCTGGACGCGCCAGTTACCGGCAGCAAGCCCCAGGCTGCGTCCGGCGAATTACTCTTTCTGGTTGGCGGCTCGATGGATGCGATGGAGGCTGCACGGCCTGTATTTTCTGTGCTAGGTCGGGCCGTCGTACATCTGGGCGCAACGGGAAGCGGCGCGCTTATGAAGCTCATTAACAACTTTTTGTGTGGTGTACAAGCCGCATCGTTCGCTGAAGCCGTGTCTCTTATCGATGCCGGCGGATTGGATCGCGTCCAGGCTATGTCCATTCTTTCCAGCGGAGCTGCTGGAAGCGGAATACTTAACAGAGTGGCGGACAGGATCTTGACGAATGACTTCACGCCAAATTTTGCGCTTCGATGGATGGCCAAGGATCTTTCCTATGCTGTCGATGGCGCTGCTGGTAAGGGAGTCTCGCTCCCAGTCGCAACTGCGGCACTGGCGGTGTTCCAGAAAGCCATCGCTGACGGCCGCGGCGACGAAGACTTCTCTGCCGTCACCAAGTCGCCGCAACGGGATCCGGATATCGACGCGACCGTCCGATGAAATCCTCGTTACCTGGCCGATCCCTGACTGGTTTGAGAGTCGAACGCGGTGACCCAGTTGAAAATCACACGGCGCGATTCGGCGTCGTCACTGGACCGAATCAAGATAAGGTACAAATCCTCGCGCGTTGGTCCGTAATTTATAAACGGATTTGGTCGCGGTAATGTAAAGAGTTCGGTAGTCCGCGTCGCCCCACGTCAAATTGGCCGGCTGTTCGGGAACTACAATCGTGCCCAGATGGTGCCCCTGCGCATCCCATACCCAAATCCCTTTGGGACCAGTCACGTAGATGTTTCCCTGTTGATCCACTCGCATGCCATCAGGCACTCCTTCGCCTTTCCCTCCCGGCTCGTCGGCGAAGATGCGGCCATTGGCTAGCGTTCCGTTGGCCACAAAGTCGTAAGAGCGGATGTTTCGCTGCTCGCTGTCATCGACGTAGAAGTGCTTGCCGTCGGAGGAGAAGGCGAGGCCGTTCGGCTGCGAGAGTTCCTTGGCGAGCAAGGCGACGTTGCCCTTTTCATCGAGACGATAGACGCCCTGGAAGGGGATCTCCTGCTTCTCGCCTGGGGGAAGATCCAACGTAGGATCGGTGAAGTAGATGGCGCCATCCGGACCAAGAACAACGTCGTTGGGACTGTTGAATTTCTTCCCGTCGTAGTGGTCCGCAAGAATCGTGTACTTGCCATCCGGAGTGACGCGGATGATCGCGCGCAAAACGCTGGCGCAGTCGAGGAGGCGCAACTGCCGGTCATAGGTGTTCCCGTCGGGATCGCCCAGGCTGATCAATTCCTCTTTGTGGCCATCGGAATAAACGCGAAAAATTTTGTTGATCTCTTCGTCGCTTACGTACAGGAAGCCGCTCTTGTCCCAGACCGGCCCTTCGGTGAAGCCGAATCCGGTCGCAACCGTCTCCAGCTTTGCTTGCTTGGGAATGAGCTTCCAGAACTCTGGTGAGTCGGCCTGTAGTTCGAACTGGCGCAGGGGATTTTTGTCTTGTGACTTGGTCTTAGACGGGCTGCACAACACCAGAACGGCGCCGACACTGACCGCTATCTTCAGAGCCCAATCGTTCACGCGTTTCTCCTTAACGGTAAATGCTTCCCGACCGGAACTGGCTCTCCGCGCCCCCACTCGTCTTCATCGCTCCAGCCGAAGATCTTCTGATCGGTGTCGGATTTGTCCTGGTGAGCCATACTCATAGCACGCGCCTCCACCAAAAAGACGCAGACCATACTCCCCTCTTGACAACGTTAATTAAATCGAATTAATAACACACTGCAGGCGCGTGTCAAGCATCAACAAAGGTTTTGTGCCTGCCTTTTTCGTTAGCTCTCCCGAAGTACAATTCTGGGGCGAGCCGGGAGCAACGGTTTGATTAACGAGGTCCAAGGTCCTCACGGTTCGCGCAGTCAAGCCTCGGTACGACTTGACGCAGACATTTGTGATACCTCTTCATCCCCCACGGTCGTGCGTCTTTCCCCGCTGATCCTCCTGGTGTTAGAGTTCGTCCTGGAACCCTCACGGAGAAAGACATGAACATTCAAGTTCCGCGTTTTCTTATGTGGGTCGCGATCGCAACATTGGCCGGTGGTTTGGCTACCATGGGATTGTTAACCTCGGCTCGCCTGAGCGCCGCAGCTTCAAACCAATCCGTGGCTGCTGGCGGCGGAGATGAGGGTGCCCTTCTGGGCGGTTATCGCCACGTTGAAGTGGCTTCCGTTTCTGACGCGATGGAAAAGGTGGCCGGCAGGAAAATCTACATGTCGCACCACATGCGACCGATTTTCCCGGCGAAGTTCGCGGGCTTTGCCGTCACCGTGCTCTTGAAAAAGGAAACGAATCACGATCCGAACGCGCTCGACGGCATGCTCACGGCGATCGACCAAGGCGCACCTAACTCCGTCTATGTGATGGTTGTCGAAGATGGTGCCGACATCGCCGGCATGGGCGGTCTGATGGGCACGGCGATGGCCGCGCGAGATTTTTCGGGAGCGGTCATCGACGGTGGCGTCCGTGACGTGGCCTACCTGCAGAAGATTGGCTTTCCCGTGTTCGGCCTCGGCATCGTGCCCTCAACTTCGGTGGGCCATTATCGATTTGCGGGTGCGAATATTCCGGTAGTCTGCGACGGTGTCGCTGTAAGCGCCGGCGACATCATTTCCGCTGACGCCGATGGGGTTGTGGTCGTTCCCCGCGCCTCCGCTGTTGAGGTTCTTAAGGTCGCGCAGGACATGGACTTTAAGGAACACTCAATGTACGCGACAATCGAGAAACTGAAATCAATAGTGCAGGCGGTAAAGCAATTCGGGCGGCTATGAGGAAAGGCCTTCGATCATTTCGCGATGCAACCTGGCGCGTCGTCTTGTGGCAGCCTTATTCCTGCAGGGCATTGGCTCACACGGTCCGTCCGCGCTGGCATTTCACCACCGGTCAATCGATTCAACGCATCGCCCATGAGCGGCGCGATCTTCGGCAAACGATGTGTGACTATGGCCGCTGGGACCGACGTTTTTAGTTTTGCATTGCGGTACCGTTTCGCTCGACAAATTGAACTGAGAGGAGAAACACAAATGTTTTCGGATCTTTTTACCCGCAGGGCATTCGCAACCCGCTTCGCTACTCTTTTCTCTGGCTTGGGGCTCGCTGCCGCCGCGCCGTCCGCTGAGGCCGCGGCGGAAAACGCGAAAGACGATACCGGAGGCGTCAAGAAACTAGGCTGGGATGGCAAACCTGCGGGGACGGGCTTCATCACGCCTCTCATCACCTACAACGGAGTGATCTATATCGCTGGCCAGGGCGCGCATTCCCACGACACGGGTGAAACTTTTCCCAAGGACATTGACAATCACACCAAACACGTCATGGAGTATGTGAAGCACTACGTGGAGCTCGGTGGCGGCACCATGGACAGCATTCTGCAACTCACCGTGTTTCTGGCCAAAATCGAAGACTACGACGGCATGAACAATGTCTTCAAGACTTACTTCCCCAACGGCGGCCCCGCAAGAACAACTGTCGCCGTCGCAAATTTACCCGGAGATTCTTTGGTGGAAATCAACTGCACGGCTGCCATCGTAAAGAGTTAAAAAGACAAACGGAGCGAATGGATGGCACTCAACTTGAAGTGGACGCGACGTACATTCATGGGCAGCTTCGGCGCTAGCGCCTGCGCGATCCTGAATTCCAGGAAGCTATTCGGTGGAACTTCCCCTACCGCGGGCAAGGGCGCCGACAAGATCAGCGGCTTCGGCGAAACCGGAAACATTTACGAAGAGCTCGGCGTGACCACCGTCATCAACGGTCAAGGCACTATGACCGTTCTGGGCGGCTCACTCATGCGTCCGGAGGTCGAAGCAGTGATGGCCCTCGCAGGCCGTCATTTCTGTAGCATCCCCGATCTCGAAGTCGCAGCCGGCAAACGCATCGCGGAGATGCTGAAACTTCCCGACGGCTACACGGCCATCGTGACTTCCGGTGCGGCCGCCGCGATGCAGTCTGGTCTGGCCGGCATCCTTACCGGCGACAATCCTGAATTGATAGAGCGCTTGCCGGATCTCACCGGCATGAAATCCGAAGTCATCATTCAGAAATCCCATCGCAATCCCTTCGATCACCAGCTACGCGCGACTGGTGTGAAGCTGATCGAGGTCGAAAGCCGCGACGACCTTCGCCGGGCCATCAATCCCAAGACCGCGATGATGCATTTTTCCAACTTCGCGAATTCCATCGGCGAAATCAAAGTCGACGAATGGCTGAAGATCGCCAAGGAAAACAACATTCCCGCGTTCCTTGATGCGGCGGCGGATACTCCTCCGGTTTCCCATCTATGGGACTACACGAAGATGGGCTACGACCTTGTGGCATTCAGTGGAGGCAAAGCGATTCGCGGCCCGCAATGCGCGGGCATGCTGATCGGTCGCAAGGATCTGGTCGCGTATGCTTTGCTGAACAACAGTCCGCATGAAGACACTCTGGGCCGCTGTGCGAAAGTCGGCAAAGAAGAAATCGTCGGGATGGTCAAAGCGCTCGAGCTCTATTTGAAGGAAGATCACGAAGCGTTGGATAAGGAGTGGTGGCGCCAGCTCGATTTGGTTTCCGGCGAAGTTACCAAAATCCCTGGTGTCAGTACCGCTTTTGACGTACCCGACATAGCCAACCACGTGCCCCACATGGAGATCAATTGGGATCCACGCCGCATCCATTTGAGCCCGCATGATGCCAGCAGGCAATTGCGCAGCGGCAAACCTTCGATCGTGCTCGAGAGCTCTAGCACCGGATTGGGTATGAATTCATTCATGCTGCAACCCGGCGAGGAGAAAATCATCGCGGAACACTTGGTTCAACTCTTGCGCGCGCACACTACATGATCGAGAAACCAGCAAGCCGCGTTCGCTGGTTTCTCATCGGGTGGCTGTTCGTCCTGAGCGCCGTTGCTTTTCTCGATCGTGTGAATCTTTCGATCGCGGGAAGTTCGCTTTCCCGCGAATACCACCTCAGCAACGTTCAGTTCGGCTTGCTTTCGACAGCGCTGCTCATCGGTTACACGCTGTTCCAGACTCCCGCCGGATGGCTCGCTGACCGCTTTGGACCGCGGCGCGTGCTGACCGGCGCAGTCCTGTGGTGGGGGGGCTTCACCGCGCTCACCGCGGCAGTTCCTGTTTCCATCAGCACTCCATTACTCGCCCTTGTGGCCATTCGTTTTCTTCTGGGATCGGGCGAAGCCATCATGTATCCCGCCTCCAATCAATTTGTGTCGCGATGGATTCCCACGCAGGAACGCGGCGCGGCGAATGGCTTGATTTTCGCGGGCGTTGGCGTTGGTTCAGGTTTTTCTCCTTTTGTGGTCACGTACACCATGGCGCATCACGGCTGGCGATTTTCCTTTTGGGTTTGCGCCCTGATCGGCTGCGCCGTGGGAGTTGTGTGGTATCTCGCGGCACGTGACACTCCGCAGCAGCATTCGCGCGTATCGCAATCGGAGCTGGCCAAGATCCAGTCCGGCCTTACTCTCGGCGCGCCAACAAACAGGGCCGCCATCACAAGCCCTCCTTGGGCACGAATTCTTACCAACAAGGACCTTTGGCTCGTCACCGCGAGTTATTTCTGTTACGGCTACGTTGCTTGGATTTTTTTCGCCTGGTTTTATCGCTATCTCAGCGAAGTGCGTGGCCTGAATTTGAAAGCGAGCGCCTTCTACGGAACACTTCCCTTTCTTGCCATGGCGATTTCCTGCCCGCTCGGCGGAGTCCTCAGCGATATGCTGACGCGTACCGCGGGACGGCGCATCGGCAGATGTGGGGTCGCGGCGTTTGCGATTGCGCTAGCGGGCATCTTTCTTGCGTTCGGCTCCAGAGTCGACAATGCCCGACTCGCAAGCGTTGTGCTGGCTGGGGGCGCCGGGGCTCTGTACCTGTCTCAAAGTTCGTTCTGGTCCGTCAGCGCCGACATCGGCGGTTCGTTTTCCGGTTCTGTCTCCGGCTTCATGAACATGGGAGCGCAGGCCGGAGGCGCGCTCACGGCCTCTCTGACCCCGTGGATTGCGGCGCGTTACGGTTGGACGGCTTCGTTTCTTGTGGCTGCGGCACTGTGTGGGATCGGAGCGTTCGCGTGGCTTCTGGTCGATCCCGATCGCAGGCAAGTTGCTTCGTTGCCAGCCACGACATCGTAGAAGGCCAACACGCAACCGAACACGCTAAGAACCGTCTACTGTGTGAGTCCCTTAACGTCGCCTCGGAGCACGGTGATGGAGGCTTTCGGGAGAACGAAAGTGCGATCGCGTGTTTCGGGCACGATGGTGGCCACGGTTGGCCCGTCCGGATCGGCGTGACTGTTCTCTCCGTCGTTTTTCCACACGTACTGCTCGCTGCCAAAGGTCGCCAAGGTGACGGGACCGGAAAACGATGCCTTTCGCTTGTTCTTGGAATCTTCAAAATCAACGCGCACAGTATGGGGATTGCTCTCGTCGCGATTGACCAGCATCACCGCCCACTCTCGGTCCGGGCGATGTAACGCATAGGAAGTGACGAGCGCATTTCCCTCGCTGTCCTGGACGCTGACCGAGGACGGGAACATGTGATGCACGCCAGACCGATGCTGCACCCACTCGAGGTTGATCATATGCGCGGCGAAGTAAAGAGACGTGTAGCCGGTAATGTTGTAATCGCGGTCAGCCACAAAGTTGGACCAAGTGGCCCAGCCGAGACAAGTATCGCGCACCGGCTCGGGCTGAATGGGCGAATGGTAGAAAGCGGCGCCGCCGCCTTCAAAAAACGAGCCGACATTGTCCGCGAGCCATAAGGCCGCAAAGATGGTGCTCATAGGTCCGGTGAGACTAGAGGCAAGGTGGTCCTCGGTCACCATCAGCGGCACGTCTTTCGGCACGCCGTCTACTCTCCACACCTGGAGAATGTGTTTCATCAATTGGGGCTCCTGGTACAGAGTCTTCCAGGTGATGGTGCAGGGCTCAAAGGGATAGTGTTCGAACGATACAAAGGAAAGATCGGAGATGCGACCATGGACTTTCAGGTACGCCACGAAGCGCCCCATCCAAGACTTGCGATCCTGGGCGTCTGGCCAAACGGTGATGTCTTCGTTGACCCCTTCGAAAACCGGTCCTCCCAACTTGAGCTTCGGATCGACTTTGTGAATAGCTGCGGCCCATTGGAGGTAGAGTGCGCCGTAGTCCTCCGGCAGAGCATGCTTCCCGTCGGGCTCTTCACCTAGCTCGATGCCGGAAATGGGGTAGCCGCGACGTTCGATATAGGCGATCTGAGCAGCAGCATCGTCGGGCGTGCCGTAAAGCATGGTCACGGGAATCATGGCGGGAAGATTGTTGGTGAGCCCGCTGGCGAAGAAGAGATCGAAGCCGCTGTGCTGCGAAGGTCCGCTGGCGTTAACGTCACCCGCCGAGTGCCAGGGGTCGATGGAAGAAGTGCAGTACGAGATCTTTTGGTGCTCGGAAGCGTCGCTGACGGCCGCCGTAAATTCATTGTTAACACCTGTGGTGCCAACTTCGACTTCTTTCATGGCGTATCCAACGCAGTTGCGAATGTCGTCTGCGCCGTGCTCATCGCACGTGTTCGACGACTCCGTCATCCAGATCCGGAAGTACTGCGCGGAAACCGGGGCTTCGACGAGCTTGAGAGTTACCGTGCCGCCTGAAGCGTCTGTTAGCGTGCCGGAAGGGAAAGTTTTCCACTCCCCCTGGGGACCCCGGTCGAAGTCGAGAGCGTCTTTTCCAATCCAGTATTCGACCCGGTAGGTTCGGGCATAGGGGGCGGCCCAAGTGATGCGGATCGCGTTTACGAGTTTCTCAGACTTCAAGTCCACGACAACCCATTGCGGGTGAAGCGCGTCGCTTTCGCCGGTAAATTTGGAGGTAAGGTACGGATTGCTTTTCCAATAGGTGAGCGTGGGACCTTGGATCGGGCGGTCACCGCTGGTCGAAAACCCGCGGTGCGGCAGGGCGTAAGGAAGAATGTAGCGGAGGGGCTCGTTGAGCTCGGTGCTGCCCGTGAAATAGCCGCTCTTGTGGTCCGCATCGCTCCACGTTCCATTCTCGGTCCAGTGCCACGCCGCCATACGAAGCTCGGTGTTGTTGCGATAGCTGATCGGGCCCCATCCCGCCGAGAGGGATTCCTGGATGATGTGCGGGGTGTAAACCTTGTCGATTCCGAAATGCGATAAGACGTCGATGGAACTCCCCAGCGCGCTGTCCGGATCGAACGAGTTAATGGCGCGGCCCGGAGCTGCTTCGACGTGAACCGTGGCCACGGGTTCTCTCACCTGGGCGCGGACGCCGCCAGCGCACAGGTACGACGCCATTGCCACAGCTATAGTTGCAAGAGAATGCCCTTTCATCGTCCGAACCCCTCGAAATATCGGCGGCAGATGATAGCGTATTTTTGGCTGTCCTTCGCCTTTTTTCCGTCGATTTGACATCGCGTGAGAAGCGGAAAATGCCTCTTCGCCGGGGCTCACTCGTGTGCCCACCCAGTCAGAAAGTCAGTGCGAATCGATTCCATCACGGCTCAGATTTTATGAACTATAAACGCCTTTGCGGGATAGAATGCGGTTCTGCTTGCTTGCGGTATTTCACGTTCCTTTTGAGCCAGGAGGCAAGTCTTGTTACAGCGGAGAGTCTTGTACGCAATTCTGATGACCTGTGCGGCAGTCCTGGGGGTACCGCACCGCGTCCGTGCCCAGGAGAGCTATGCGGTGATCACGCAAAATGGCGTCTCCATGAAAACGCGTGACGGCGTGACTCTTCATGCCGACATTTACCGTCCAAGGGCTGACGGAAAGTTCCCGGTCATCCTCATGCGTACGCCTTACGACAAGAGCGTCGGTTGGGCGGCTGCGCCGGCGTATCAGGTAGCCAGCCACGGCTACGTCTTCATCATACAAGACGTTCGCGGGCGCTATACATCGGAAGGCGAGTGGTATCCGTTTCGCCACGATTCGGAAGATGGCTACGACGCCGTGGAATGGGCTGCTGCGTTGCCTTACTCGAACGGCAAAGTCGGCATGACGGGGGGCTCCTACGTCGGCGCTACGCAGATGCTCGCCGCAATCGCACATCCTCCGCATCTTGCGGGAATCTGCCCGGTAGTCACGGCCAGCAATTATCATGACGGCTGGACCTATCAGAGCGGTGCGCTCGAACAGTGGTTCGACCAGAATTGGACCACTCAGCTGGCCACGAACACCATGTGGCGATTGATTGAGAAAGACACCAATGCGCTAATTGGCGCGCCCACTCTACCGCTTACTCACTATTCGGCGTTCAATTATCCAGCGCTTCCGGCGGGCGCGGAGGCCACGGCGCAACTTGCGCCGTATTATCTTGATTGGCTCGCGCACCCGGACTACGACGCATATTGGAAGCAGTGGTCCATCGAGGAGCGTTTTTCCGATATTCAAGTCCCGGCCCTTCACATCGGCGGCTGGTACGACATTTTTCTGGGCGGGACGCTGCGCAATTACATGGGAATCAAAGCCCATGGCGGTACGGACGCGGCGCGCAAGGGCCAGCGCCTGCTGATCCAAATCGGCGGGCATGCCGGTTTCGGCCGCCACATCGGCGACGTCGACTTCGGCGATGAGGCGATCAAATTTCCTTCCACGGCCGTCTTGCTTGCCTGGTATGACTATCTCTTCAAGGGCGTGCAGAACGAATTTGGCACCGAAGGCGCCGCCGCGGGCAAACCGGTGCACGTTTTCGTCATGGGCGAGAACGCCTACCACCAGGAATCGGATTGGCCTCCGCCGCAAGCCAAACCGACTCGCTACTTCCTGCATTCGGGCAGTTCTGCAAATTCATTGCGCGGCGACGGGAGCCTTTCCCTCACACCGCCTAAGAAGGAAGCAGCCGATAAATTCACCTATGACCCGGCCAATCCTGTGCCCACGATTGGCGGCTCGCTTTGCTGTGACCAGGAACACTACGAGCCGGGCCCGCGCGACCAGCGTGCCGCGGAAAATCGCGACGACGTGCTTGTCTATTCCACCAAGCCGCTCGGCGAGGATATGGAAGTCACCGGGCCGGTCACACTTGAGCTCTGGGCCAAATCCTCTGCCGTGGACACCGATTTCACCGCAAAGCTCGTGGACGTGGCGCCCAATGGCTTGGCGTTGAATCTCACCGACGGAATCCTCCGCATGCGTTATCGCGATTCGCAGGAGAAGCCCGAAATGATGAATCCCGACCAGGTTTATAAAATCACGGTAGACCTGTGGGCTACGAGCAACGCATTCAGGAAGGGCCACATCCTTCGCCTGGAGGTTTCCAGCAGCAATTTCCCGCGCTTCGATCGCAACCTGAATACTGGCGCAGAACAAGCGACGAGCCGTGAGTTTATCTCGGCCACCAACACGATCCTGCACGACGCCGAGCATCCCTCGGCGCTCGTTCTGCCGGTGATGCCAGCCGGGCCCCCCGCGCCATGACGATTTGCGCTTATGGCCGCGTGCTAAGACCAGCAGACCGACAGCGCACTGCGGAGCATCAAGATCGCTAGGTTCGGAAGAGGTAGCTCGTGCCGAGAACAAGAGTCGCCGTTCTGCTTCTCACAATCGGCTCTTGTTCAGCACATGCTTGGCCGCAACAGCAGCCATCCGATAATGCGCCACAACAAACCGTGTCTCCGCCGCCGGGGGAAAACACGGGACGCGCAGGCTTCGCCGGGGACAATGTCTGCAGCTCATGCCATCAGGACAAGTTCCGAACATTCGAGTTAACGGCTCACCACCGCACTTCCCATCTGGCCAGCGCTGATTCCATCGCAGGCAGTTTCACTCCGCCAGGCAACACCATGAAAACGGTCAACCCCGCGCTCTCTTTCCGAATGGATGCCAGGGACGGCGGTTTTTATCAAACGGCGATCTTTGGGGAGCTGCCGCACGCAACAGAACGTTCAGAGGCGTTTGGCATCGTGATCGGCTCCGGAGGAAAGGGGCAAACATATCTGTATTGGAAAGGCGATGAGCTTTTTCAGCTACCCATTTCCTACTGGACGCAGATCCGCCAGTGGGTCAACAGTCCTGGATATCTGGACGGGGAAGCAAATTTCGACCGCCCCGTACCTCCTCGTTGCGTTGAATGCCATGCGACTTACTTTAAGTCGCTGGCTCCTTCGCGCCTGATGAATCGCTACGACCGGACGGATTTTGTCCTGGGGATTTCCTGCGAACGCTGCCACGGTCCCGGCCAGGAGCATGCGTCCCGCCACGGATCATCTCAGGCCGACGCGCCCCCCGGAGAAGCCATCGCGAATCCCGCGAAGCTTTCCCGCGATCGACAGATCGAGGTGTGCGCTCAGTGCCATGGAGGTTTCGGAGAGGCGGTCGCTCCCGCATTCTCTTTTCAGCCTGGAGAACCGCTCGCGGACGCCATCAAACTCCAACGACCCGCTCCGGGCGCCAGTGTGGATGTTCACGGAAATCAGGTGGCCCTTCTGGCAAGGAGCCGCTGCTATCAATCATCGCCTACCATGACCTGCTCGACCTGCCACGACGAACATGCGCCGGAACGCGCCGCGCCCAGCTACTCCAGCCGGTGCCTCACCTGCCATGAGCCCGACAAGTGCGGGATGTACGCCAAGCTAGGCGCGCAGATCGCGAGCAATTGTATTGATTGCCACATGCCGGTCCAGCAATCGAAAGTGATTGTTTCCGACGTCAACGGTACGGATGTGAAAGCAAATGTCCGTAATCACTGGATCAAGGTTTACGGCGAATCTCCGGCGCACTGAATTCGCAGATCAGCGCAAAGTGGACGCACGGCGGGCTTCTTAGTGCGAAGCTTGTCCGCTCATCTCCATCGCCCACACCGCGGCTGGACGCATGTACATGGATGCTCTGAAATTTCCGGTGTCGTCCCAGGCCTCCGGCGTTCGGAACCAATATCCCTTGGTCTCATAAATTACGTGATGAATACCCCAAGCGGTACGGTAAGCCTCATCTTTTAAGCCTTCACTCAGCAGCAGCGACGCCAGCCCGAAACTGGTGCCGACCCAGACCTCCTGCGCTTGTTCATTGTCTCGAATAATGGCGCCGTTGGCGGTCATCCCGTTGGCCGCACCCATTTCCCCGTTACCGAATTTCATCACGTTGTTCGCGAAAATCTTTTTCAGCGCGGAGATTTGCATTTCTCGGGGGACGAGATCGCCCAATCCGGTCATATTCGCGTACCATTGTCCCGCCAATTGATCCGCCTGGATGCTGTCGCGATATTCGCTCTCCATGTCATAGCGGAAATATTCGCCGTTCCATAGTTTGTCAATGTAGGTCTTCTGCGCTTTCTGGAATAGATTGTGATATTCGTCTGCGGCTTGTGTTTCGCCAAGGATTCGACCGGTTTCCTCTGAAGCTCGCAACGCCGCAAGCCACAACCCGCCGCAGTACGCACTCACGCCGCGCACCACCCAGGAATCGTACGTCTGATCCGGGTAACCGCTGTTTTCTGGTATTCCACCTCCATGGTCAAACTGCCTTAAATAGGTCATGGCAGATTGGACGGCAGGCCACATCTCGCGCAGAAAGGCCTTGTCGCTCTTTCCGGTCAGAACATAGTCGCGATAGACCATCAGAACAAATTTCGAATTCAGATCCTTCCAGTCGTTGGTGTCCTGCCAACCAGGCTCATTGACGGTAATGAACGGATCTCCTTCGGGAACTCCTAAGTCGTGCGGCACCGCGCCTATCTTTTTGCGTTTGTGGAGTACCGGGCTTCCGGTCTGCTGCGTTTTCCAGACCCATAGCCCCAATTCCGGATATTCACGCGGAACGGTCTGTGCGAATTCGCGCAAGACTTGCTTGTCGATCGTGGGCCAAAACTTCAAAAGCGGGATGGAAGCGTAAAAGCGAACGTCCAGCGTTCCGTAGTAGGCGTAGTCGAAACATTCCAGCAGCGCGAATGTCGCGGGCAAGCTGTGGTCGGAATTCACCGGGCGCCCCCAAAACGTGCCGCCATCGGTCAACGTGTAGAGTTCATTAAAAAGCATGCCGCGATACCAAGCCGGCTTGCTCTCATCCTTACTATAGGGAGATTGCCAGGCATCGATGGCGTCACTCCAATCGGCCGCGTGGAGTAACCCGTCGCGCGCGATGGCCCAGGAATTGTTGCCGCTGGTGCTGTAAAAGTCGGTGTAGCGGCGATTCCACTTGCGGCCCTGCCCAAACTCGACCACCGGAAAATCCCAGGCGATCACCATGGGGATTACCTTTTTCTCGCCGGGCTGTAGTGTGAACCTGACCGCCACCGCACCACCCAACTTCTCGCTGGCACTTACCCAGGAAGTATCGCTGTCCGCCAACCTTCCGTCCTTCGAGAAAGGAACCCACACGGCCTTGCCGTCGCCGTCCGCAAGAAATTCCGTCTGATAGGTAACTTCCACGCCGGGCGATTCCAGCGCTGCGATAGAAAATTCGCCATCCCATTCGTTTTGTGCGCCGTCGGCGCGACTGCGGTCAAACACGACGCCTTTCATCGTCTCGGTCGCGGCCACAGAATCTTTGCGGAAATGGTTTTCGTTTCCCTGATTCAAAGCGCCCTGAAAATCGTGTGTGTACGTTCGGAACCATCCTCCCATGTTGGTCCAGGACAAGAGAACGGAAACGGTGATGGCCTTGTTCGTAGGATTTTCCGCGTGCCACCGATAGACCGCTACCGGATAACTCGATTCCTTGTAGTTGTCGGGCAGAATTGGGGAAAACTGCTCTAAGACGACGTGCGCGGGGAATTTGTCCCATTTGTAGTCATACCAGGACTTCGGAAACAG
>Ga0182018_10000818_pt1 | contig 38585 bp, 33 predicted proteins | sample 812P2MmetaG_FD_120490 | JGI IMG/M metagenome (GOLD analysis project Ga0182018, IMG submission 120490) | Permafrost microbial communities from Stordalen Mire, Sweden - 812P2M metaG | ecosystem: Environmental > Terrestrial > Soil > Wetlands > Permafrost | place: Sweden: Stordalen | collected... | reverse complement strand
GCGCCCGGGGCGTCCCCCACCACCAGCGCGTACGTCTTCTTGGAGACGCTCCCCGGCGACTTGCCCCCCCGGACCATGATCGCCTCCTCGGCCTCCTCCCTGGTGTAGCCAGGCACCGCCCCGGTCACCACCACCGTCAGGCCGGCCAGGGTCTGGGCGGGGCCAGCCGCGCCGGCGGCGCCAGGGCGGTCCGCAGCGGCCCCGGGTTCCTCGGTGGCGACGCCGGCGGCGCGCAGGCGCGCCAGCACCGCCTGGTTGGTGGGCATGGCCAGGAACTCGGCGATGCTGGCGGCGATCACCGCTCCGATGCCCTCGACGGCCGCCAGATCCTCCTCGGTCGCAGCCATGATCGTCTGCAGGGTGCCCAGGCCCCGGGCCACCGCCCGCGCTCCTGTCGGGCCCAGGTGGCGGATCCCGAGCCCGACCAGCAGGCGGCTGAGCGGTTGGGCGGTGGACGCGGCGATGCCGGCCACCAGGTTGGCCGCCGACAGGGTGGCGAACCGTTCGAGCTCGGCCAGCTGAGCCACGGTCAGTGCATAGAGGTCGGCCGGGTCGGCGATCAGCCCGGCCCGGACGAGCTGGAGCACGCGCTCCTCACCCAACCCTTCGATGTCCATGGCCGACCGTGAGGCGTAGTGGACGATCTTCTGCACGCGCTGGGCCGGGCAGTCGATGTTGGTGCAGTAGGTGTCACTCTCACCCTCGAGGCGCACGAGCGGCTGACCGCACGAGGGGCACGAGGTGGGGAACTTCCACCGTGGCTTGCGGCGCTTCGGCACTCCTGGTCCCGTGAGCACCGGACCGACGATCTCGGGAATGACATCGCCCGCCTTGCGCACGATCACGATGTCACCGGGCCGGACGTCCTTTAACCGCACCTGGTCCTCGTTGTGCAACGTGGCCATCTCGACGGTGGAACCGCCGACGAAGACGGGCACCATGCGTCCGAACGGTGTGGCCCGGCCGGTGCGGCCGATCGACACCTGAATGCCGAGCAGCTTTGACGTCCGCTCCTCGGGTGGGAATTTGAAGGCGATGGCCCAGCGGGGCGCCCGGGAGGTGGCGCCCAGGCGCGCGTGGAGCGACAGGTCGTCGACCTTGCTCACCACACCATCGATCTCGTAGGCCAGGGCGTGCCGCTCCTGTTCGAGTTCGAGGCAGCGGGCGATGACTGCCTCGACCCCCGTGACCAGCCGGGCATCGGTGCTGACCGGGAACCCCGCCTTCTTGAGCAGGGCCAAGGTGGCCGATTGCCTGGTCGCGGGCCAGTGGCTCCCCTCGGGCGCACCCTCCACCTCGCCCACCTGGTAGGCCCAGAACGAGAGGGGTCGGGTGGCCGTGACGGCCGGGTCCTTTTGCCTGAGCGCGCCGGCAGCGGCGTTGCGGGGGTTGACGAAAAGCTTGAGACCGGCCGCTTCCTGGCGCTTGTTCATCGCCGCGAAGTCGGCCAGTGCGATGTAGATCTCGCCGCGGATCTCGAGAAGCGGGGGGAACGGGCCCGCCTTGGAGTCGAGGGTCTTCGGCACGTTCTTGACCGTCGCCACGTTGGCCGTGACGTCCTCGCCGGTGATCCCGTCTCCTCGGGTGGCGGCCCGGCTCAACCGCCCGTGCTCATAGGTCAACGACATGGCCACCCCGTCGACCTTGGGCTCGCTCGAAAAATCGAGATGGTCCAGGTCCAGGTCTGGTATCTGGCGGCGCAGGCGCTCGGCCCAGGCCCGCAGCTCCACCTCTTCGAACGCGTTGTCCAGGCTCATCATGGGGACGCGGTGCCGGACGGGCTGGAACAGCCCGAGGGGCGGCGCGCCGACGGTCTGCGTCGGTGAATCGGGGGTGACAAGGGCTGGATACGCAGCCTCGATCTCCTTGAGCTCGCGCACCAAGAGGTCGTATTCGGCATCGGGAATCTCGGGCGCGTCGAGGGCGTGGTAGCGCTCGTTGTGATACTCGATCAGCTGGCGCAACTCGGCCGCCCGGGCTGCCACCTCCGGCGGCGTGTCGTCGGCCACGATCAGGCGGCGATGCCGGCGCCGACGACCGCGTCCGGATCAACGACGTCGTAGAGGGCTACCGTCTGGCCGGGCGCCACGGGGCGCTGCGGGCTGTCGAACTCCACGACCAGGCCGTCGGCGTTGGCGCCGACCGTGCAGGAAGCCGGCCGTCCGTGCGCGCTCACCTGGGCGATGGCGCGCGCGCCGAGGGCAAGGGGCTGGTTCACCCAGGTGAGCGTGGCCCGGCGCAGCACGACCGCCGAGATATTCGCCTCCGCTGCACTGCCCACCGTGACGCGCCGGGCCGGTACGTCCACGGCGACGACGTAATGGCGGCTGCCATCGTTGCCGTGGCCCATCCCCCGGCGCTGCCCCACCGTCACCAGCTCCACGGCGTCGACCCGGCCCACCGGATCCCCCCGTCCGTCCACCACCTCGGCGGGGTGGAACGCCAATTTGTCGGCCAGGAAGCCCTGTCGCCCCTCGATGCTGCCGATGAAGCACACGTCCTGGCTGTCGGGCTTGGCCGCGGTGCGCAGGCCCAGGCGGACGGCGTGGGCCCGGACATCGCTCTTGGTCATTTCACCGATGGGGAAGACCACCCGCGCCAGCTCGGACTGGCCGAGCATGGACAGGACGTAGGACTGGTCCTTGGCGACGTCCGCACCCCGCCGCAGCTCGTGCGGGCCATTGGCCGCCCGCGTGACCCGGGCGTGGTGCCCGGTGGCCAGCCGGTCGAAACCCAGTCGATCCGACCGCTCCAACAGCCGGTCGAATTTGATGGCCCGGTTGCACTCGATGCAGGGGTTGGGCGTCCGACCCCGGGCGTGGGCCTCCACGTACGGCGCCACCACGTGCCGATCGAAATCCTCGGTCAGGTTGAAGACGTGGTGGTCGATGCCGAGCTGCTGGGCCACCCGGCGCGCGTCATCGACATCGGCCACCGAGCAGCATCCCGAGTCGGAGAACCCTCCCCACAACTTGAGCGTCGCCCCCACGACGTCGTGGCCCGCTTCGACGAGTAGGGCGGCGGCGACCGACGAGTCCACTCCTCCCGACATGGCCACCAGCACGCGCATCCGACCAGTGTGCCACCCCCTCTCAGGGGTCATGGCGCAAGGAGGCCACGACCGGGGGCACCACCGCCAGGGCGCGATCGATGTCGGCAGCGGTCGTGTCACGGCCCATGGTGAAGCGGATGGAGCCACGGGCGAGGCGGTCGGGCACCCCCATGGCCGCCAGGACATGGCTGGCCTCGAGGGCGCCGCTGGCGCAGGAGGATCCCCCCGACGCGCAGATCCCGTGCGCGTCAAGCGCAACGAGCAACTCCTCGCGCTCGACACCGGGCAGGCACAGGTGCAGATGACCGGGAAGGGTGGCCACGCCCGGGGGGACTGTCCGGCACGCGCCGGCGATGGACGCCACCAATCCGCCGGCCAAGCGGTCGCGCAGCGCCGCGACGCGCTGCGCCACCTCGACCCTTTCCGCGGCGGCCAGGTGCAGTGCGGTGGCCAGACCCACGGCCCCGACCACGTCCTGCGTGCCGCTGCGCCGCTCCCGCTCCTGGCCTCCTCCGTGCTGGCGGGGTGCCAGCGCCACCCCCGCGCGCACCGCCAGCACGCCGACCCCGACCGGGCCCCCGAGCTTGTGCGCGCTCAGCGCCACCAGGTCGGCGCCCGCGGCGCTCTCGGCCAGATCCAAGAAGGAGGCCGCCTGCACTGCGTCGGTGAAGACCACGGCGGTGTCGCTGGCGCGCCGGACGGTCTCGACGACACGGTCGAGGGGCTGGAGCACCCCGGTCTCGTTGTTGGCCAGCATCACCGCCACCAGCGCGGTGGCGCCATCGACTGCGGCCTCCAGCGCGTGGAGGTCCACCAGCCCACTCCCGTCGACCGGCAGCTCGTGCCAGGTCACCGACGCCGATTGCGCCGCGGCGCGGCACGATTCGCGCACCGCCGGGTGCTCCACGGCTGAGCTCAACAACGACGCGGACCGCGGGGCGCGGCACCCCGCGCCGAGCGCGCCGAACACGGCCAGGTTGGCCGACTCGGTGCCACCCGAGGTGAAGACGATCTCGCCGGGTTGGCGGCCCATGGACGCGGCTACCTCGTCACGTGCCTCCTCGAGCAGGCGCCGGGCGCGCTGCGCCGGGCGATGGCTGCCCGTCGGGTTCCCGAGCGGGAGCGCACGCGCCGCGGCCATGGCATCGGCCACCTCGGGGCGCAATGGTGTCGTGGCCCCGTGATCGAGATACGTGGTGGGACAGTCGCTCATCGACCGGGCGTCACGTGATCCAGACTGTCTTGGCGTTGCAGAACTCCTTGAGCCCCAACTCGGAGAGCTCGCGGCCGAAGCCCGATCGCTTGATCCCCCCGAAGGGCAGCTCCGGCGTGGAGACCACCATGGCGTTGACGAACACGGCGCCGGCCTCGATCCCCGCGATGCACCGCCGCTGCTCGTCCTCGTCGTTGGTCCACACGCTCGACCCCAGGCCGAACGAGGTGGCATTGGCCACCACCAGGGCGGCGTCGAGGTCGGCCACGCGCTCCACCATGGCGACCGGGCCGAAGATCTCCTCCGCCGCCACCGGCATGTCCCGCGTGACGCCGGAGAGCACGGCGGGCTTGAAGTACCACCCGGGTCCGTCGACGGGCGTTCCGCCGTGCACCACCGCGCCCTGTGCGCGGGCGGCCTCGATCTGCCCCACCAGCTCCGCCCGCTGCACCTCGGTGACGATGGGACCGACCTCGGTGGCGGGATCGAAGGGATCACCCACGACGAGCGCGTCCATCGCCGCGGTGAAGCGCTGCAGGAACTCGTCTGCGATGGGCTCGACCACGATGAACCGCTTGGCGGCGATGCACGACTGCCCGTTGTTCTGTACCCGCGCCGCCACCGCAATGCGGACCACCGCCTCGAGGTCGGCCGACTCGAGCACGATGAAGGGGTCCGAGCCACCGAGCTCGAGCACGCTCTTCTTCAGCGCGTGGCCCGCCGCCGCCGCAACCGACATGCCGGCATGCTCGCTTCCGGTCAGGGTCACCGCGGCGATCCGGGGGTCGGCAATGATCCCGGCGATGTCCTTGCTCTCGACGAAGAGGTTGGTGAACCCGCCTTCGGGCAGCCCGGCGCGGCGGAAGATGTCCTCGAGCAACAGCGCGGTCTGCGGGACATTGGAAGCGTGCTTGAGCAGGCCGACGTTGCCCACCATCAGCGCCGGCGCGGCGAACCGCACCACCTGCCAGAGCGGGAAGTTCCACGGCATGATGGCGAGCACGGGGCCGATCGGCTCATAGCGGACGTACGAGCGGGTCGCGCGCGTCGGGATCTGCTCGTCGGCCAAGAGGGATTCGGCGTGCTCGGCGAACCAGCGCAGTCCCACCGCGCATTTGGCCGCCTCGGCCCGGGCGCTGGCAAAGGTCTTTCCCATTTCCGTGGTCACGATGCGCGCGATGTCGGGCCCCTCACCTTCGAACAGCTCGGCCGCGCTGATCAGGTGGCGGGCGCGCTCGGCGAACGTCGTGGTGCGGTAGTCGGCGTAGGCGTCCGCCGCCTGCGCCAGGAGTTTCTCCACCTCGTCCGGGGTGTGCAAGGGGAAGGTCTTCTCGGTCTGACCGGTAGCGGGATTGATGGTGGCGTAGGGCATGTTCTGATTCTTACCGCTGCGCCGGTCCTTCAATCCCCCGAGAGGCCGAGCTGGCGCGGAATCGCCCGGCGGAGCAGCTTCCCCGTGACCGTGTGCGGCAGCTCCCCGGTGGCGAAGTACGCCTTCGGTCGCTTGTAGGGCGCCAGATGTTCCGCCGCCCGCGCCCGCAGGGCGCGCTCGGTCACCGTGGGATCGGCGACGTAGGCCGCGCACACCACCTGGCCCCATTGCTCGTCGGGCAGCCCGAACACAGCAACCTCGCGGAGCCCGGGGACAGCGGCCAGCACCGCCTCGACCTCGGCCGGGTAGACGTTGACCCCTCCGCTGATGATCAGGTCGTGCCGCCGCCCCGTCAGGTAGAGATAGCCGTCGTCGTCCAGCCTCCCCAAGTCACCGACGGTGCAGGCGGAGCCACGCCAGGCGGCGCGGGTGGCCGCCGCATCGCCCCAGTAACGGAAGCGGGCGAAGGCCGGCATGTCGCACCAGATGGTGCCGGCATCGCCGGTCGAGCCCCCGGGGTCGTCCCCGTCGTCGGGCTGCCCGTCGTCTATGGGCGTGATCGACAGGCGCCGCCCCGGGCGGGCCCGCCCGACCGTGCCCGGGTGCGCCAGCCACTCGTCGGGGCTGCACACGGTGAACTGGGCCTCGGTCGACCCGTAGAACTCCCACAGCGATCCGGGCCGAACCCGCGCCATGGTGGCCCGCTTCAGCGGCGCCGGGCAGGGGGCGCCGGCGTGGGCCAGGAGGCGCAGCGAATCGAAGTGCTCCTCCTCGCCGAGTTCGGGCGCGGACACGAGCCGCTGCAGATGGGTCGGGACCAAGAACGCCGTGGTCGGGCGCAGGCGGCGCAGGACGTCAAGCGCGGTCGCGGCGTCGAAGCGGCTGAGGACGGCCAGCGAGCCCCCCGCCAACAGGGTGCCTGCGGAGAACCGCACCGACACGGTGTGGTACATCGGCGAGCAGACCATGTGCAGGTCGTGCGGGTCGAAGTGCCACACCGCCGCCTCGTCCTCGCACACCGCCCGAGCCGTCGCCTCGTCCCACAACCCGGTCGTGACCCCCTTGGGCCGCCCCGTGGTGCCCGAGGTGTAGTGCATCGGCCGGGTCAGCGGATAGGGCGACAACTCCGCCGGCGGGCCCTCCATCAGAGCGGACAGCGCCGGCAGCGAGAGCACGCGCCACGAGGGCCCGGCGTCGTCGATCAGGCGGTCCCGCTCGCCGTCGGTCAAGGTGGCGTTCAACAAGACGGGGATCAGGCCGGTCCGGGCCGCACCGAGCACGGCGCAGATGAGGTCGGCCGACGACCCGAGGCAGAAGACGACCCGATCGCCCGGGCGGCAGCCCGACAGCCGCAACGCGCCGGCGGCGCGGCGCTGGCGCTCCTCGGCTTCGGGCGCGGTCAGCACCTCCACCGTGGGCGCGTCGCTCTTCACCGTGGGTCAGCGTAGTGACCGCCCCTCTCGCCTCCTCCCCGTGCGACGATGGAGGCTGATGCAGGGCGACGACGTGGGAAGGGCCGGCGCGTTGGTGGAGCGGGCGCGGCGGATCGTCGTGCTCTCCGGGGCCGGCATCTCCACCGACTCGGGCATCCCCGACTTCCGCGGGCCCAACGGGGTGTGGACGAAGGATCCGGAGGCCGAGAGGGCGGCCAACCTCGACGTGTATCTGGGCGACCCCGCCGTGCGGCGCCGGGCCTGGCAGAACCGCCTGACCTCACCCCTACTGGCGGCAGAGCCCAATCCGGGCCACCGCGCCCTGGTCACGCTCGAACGCTCCGGCCGGCTGGACCTGCTCGTGACGCAGAACATCGACGGACTGCACCAAAAGGCCGGCACCGACCCCGCCCGCATCGTGGAGATCCACGGCAACTCCGCCGAGATCGTCTGCCTGCGCTGCGGGCATCGCCAAGCCGCCGAGCCCGTGCACGACCGCGTGCGCGCCGGCGAGACGGATCCCACCTGTGACGAGGGAGGGCCCGGCGGGCGAGCCTGCGGCGGGATCCTCAAGTCGGCCACGATCAGCTTCGGCCAGAGCCTCGTCGCCCGCGACTTGGCCCGCGCCGAGTCGGCGGCCAGCCGCTGCGACCTTCTCTTGGCCGTGGGATCGACGCTGGCCGTCTACCCCGCCGCCGGCGTGGTGCCGATCGCGGCGCGCGCCGGCGCCGCTGTGGTGATCGTCAACGGCGGGCCCACCGAGTTGGACCGGCTGGCCGATGTCGTCGTCTTCGGCTCCATCAGCGAGGTGCTACCCAAGATGGTGGAGGGCGGCCGCCCCGCCGGCGCGTGAGCCGCCACTCCCGAGCGGCTGTCGTCCCGAGCGGCTGTCGTCCCAGGCGGCTTTCGTCCCGGGCGGCTCAGGCCTTTTCGGACTTGGACTTGCGGCGGGGCTTGAGGGCGAACCACCAGATGCTGGCCATCGTCCCCAAAATGCCGACGGCGGCGGCGACCGGCTTCACCACTTTGCGGGCACCGCTCTTCGGCATGGGGGGAGACACTACTGCGCCGCTCCGCGGTCAGGCGCGCTCCATGGCCAGGCGCTGCGCCTGGTGGGCGCGGGCTGCGGCGACGAGCGCGTCGAACGGTCGCTGGTCGCCGCCCTCCTCGGGGTGCCACTGCACGCCCAGCACGAAGGGCGCGTCCGGGAGCTCGACTGCCTCGATGACCCCGTCTTCGGCGTGCGCGGTCGCCACCAAGCCGGTGCCCAGCACGTTGATCGACTGATGATGTGAGCACAGCACTGTCGTCGTGCTCCCGAAGACCGATGCCACCACGGTGCCCGGCACGGTGGTGACCTCCACGTCGCCGAACACCGATGGAGCGCGACGGTGCCGCTCGTTACCCACCACATCGGGCAGGTGCTGGTGCAGCGTGCCCCCGAGCTCGACGTTGAGGATCTGGCAGCCCCGGCAGACCGCGAGCACCGGGAGGCCGACCTCCAGCGCAGCGGACAGGAGCGCCCGCTCGCTGTCGTCCCGGATCGCGTTGACCCCGGCCACCTCGGGTTCTCGCGTCTCCCCGTACGCCGCCGGGTCGACGTCACCCCCGCCCGTCAGCACCAGGCCGTCGACCGCGGCGATCACCGCGGCGGCACCGGAGCCCGGGCCTCCGGCGGCGCTCCGCGGCGGCGGGAGCAGCACCGGGCGCCCGCCGGCGGCGGCCACCAGCTCGTAGTAGGACTCGGGCAGGACCGCGGCAGGGCGTTCCCACGCCCCCCAGGCGGCGTTGGCGACGTAGGTGGAGATACCGATGAGGGGGATCGTCACGGACGCTTCTTTCTGATGCGGGCCCGCGCGGTCGGTGACGGCTCGCACGGTCCTAGCGTACAAAACCGTTGGACGCTGCCCCGCAGGCACGCCATCATGCGTCATGCCCGGACAAGAGCTGATCGCCAATGGGATTGCCGACGGATCCATCGACACCGTCGTGTTGGCCTTTCCCGACATGCACGGTCGACCGGTGGGCAAACGGGTGACGCCTGATTTCTTCAGCGCCCACGTGGCCGAGCACGGGATCGAGGTCTGCGACTACCTGCTGGCCGTCGACATCGACATGACCCCGCTCCCGGGCTACCGCTTCGCCAACTGGGACCTGGGCTACGGGGATGTCGTGGCCCATCCCGACTTCAGCACCGCCCGCCACATCCCGTGGCTTCCCGGCACGGCCATGGTGATCGGCGACCTCACCGACGAGGCGGGGACGCCGGTGGAGGTGTCGCCCCGGCAGATCCTGCGCCGGCAGATCGCCCGGGCCGTCGAGCGGGGCTTCCGGGTCTCGAGCGCCACCGAGCTCGAGTTCTTCCTCTTCCGCGACACCTACGAGGAGGCCCACGCAAAGGGGTGGAAGGGCCTGACGCCGCACTCGCAGACCATTGAGGACTACCAGCTGCTGCAGACCTCGCGCGAGGAGTACATCCTGCGGCGCATCCGCCACGAGATGTGCGCCGCCGACATCCCGGTGGAGTTCTCCAAGGGCGAGGCCGGTCGCGGCCAGCACGAGGTGAACGTGACCTACGCCGGCGCGCTCGAGACGGCGGATCGGCACCTCGTCTTCAAGAACGGGATCAAGGAGATCGCCGCCCAAGAGGGGCGCGCCGCCACGTTCATGGCCAAGTGGACCATGGACGATGTCGGCTCGTCGTGCCACGTGCACAACAGCTTGTGGGACAGCACCACGGGCGAGCCCCTGATGGCCGACGCCGCGCACGCCACCGGCCTCTCCACCGTGGGGCGCCGCTTTCTCGCCGGGCAGCTCCACGCCGCCCGCCAGCTGGCCTGGTGCGCCGCTCCCACGCTGAACTCGTACCGGCGCTACGTGCCCGGGAGCTGGGCGCCCACGGCGGTGGTGTGGGGGGAGGACAACCGCACCTGCGGCTTCCGCGTGGTGGGACACGGCGCCGGGCGGCGGATCGAGAGCCGGGTGCCGGGGGCCGACGTCAACCCGTACCTGGTGGTGGCCGCCTGCATCGCGGCCGGCCTCTATGGGATCGATCACGAGCTCGAGCTGCCCGAGGCCTACCCGACGAACGCCTACACAGCGGCCGATGTGCCCCGGATCCCCTCCACCCTCGTGGAGGCCATCGCCGAGCTGGCGGGCTCGGAGGTGGCCGCCGAGGCGTTCGGTCCCGACGTCCACCACCACCTGCTCAACACCGCGCAACAAGAGTGGGAGGCGGCCAACCGGCACGTGTCGGACTGGGAGCTGGCGCGCAACTTCGAAAGGATCTAGTGCGCCTACCCCGCCGCCTGCGCCGCAAGCTCATCTCCCTCCTCGGCGGGACCGATCGGGCGGCCGGCTCGCCCACGGACGGCGTGCCGGCCGGCGCGATCGCCGTCGACGGGGCGCTCGGGATGCTCTACCCGACGCGGGATCCCGCCGATCTGCATGCGCACGCGCACGGGCTGGTGGGCGACGCCGTCTTCGACCTGCACGGCTTGCGGCAGATACTGAGCACCATCGACCGTCAGTTCTCGCCGTCACCAATGAGCATCCGCTTCGGCCCCGACGACATCATCAGGCACCGCATCGACGAAGGGGTGACCCTGTGCCTCGACCGCGACGACGGTGCGGTGTCCCAGCCTCTGCTCAACGGCAACTACGAGGCACACCTGATCCCGGTGTTCCGCCAGTTCTGCCGGCCGGGCATGACGGTGGTCGACGTGGGGGCCAACGTCGGGCTGTACACCATGCTGGCCTCCGTGCTCGTGGGCGCGGCCGGCCGCGTCGTGGCGATTGAGCCGAGCTCGGAGAACTGCCGGCTCATCCTCCTCTCCGTCGAGGCCAACCAGGCCCACAACGTGGAGGTGCTCCCGTTGGCACTCGACCGGTCCCGGGGTTGGTCGAACCTGTCGGGGCACTTCGGCTCGAACGCGGGGCTGGTGGCCGAGGACGCCACCAGCCTGGCGTCGGGTTGGAGCGAGATCGTGCCCACGTTCGCCCTCGACGATCTCGTCGAGGGACCCGTCCATTTCTTGAAGATCGATGTGGAAGGGGCCGAAGGCCGGGTGGTGGCCGGGGCCCAGCGCCTGCTCGAGACCTGGCGGCCGGTCGTGGCCACCGAGCTCAGCCTCGAGATGCTGCCGCGGGTGTCGGGCCTCAGCGGGGCGGAGTACCTCGCCGGGTTCGAGGCGCTCGGCTACCGCATCTCGCTCCTCAACCGCGAGACGGGCCACCCCGACCCCCCCACTTCGGCGAGCGAGCTCCTGGGGGCCTGGAAGGACCCGCTGCAGATAGAGGACCTGCTCCTGCTCCCTCCCGGCGGCTGAAGGTCGCGCCGTGCGTACGGGCGCGGCGCGGGCGCCTCAGGCCCCGTGCCCGCTCACGCGGGCGCCGTTCAACCGTTTGTGGATGCCCTTCGTCTTCTCATAAAGGTTGACGAACTCCTTGAGGAGGGGTGCATAGACGGCGCTTGCCGCTTCGTCGGGCGTGTAGACGGCCTTCACCGCCACCATGGCGGGGACGTCGGCCAGGGTCAGGTGACCCAGCGCACGGTGCGTGAGAAGGCCGGCCCCCCGCACGTTGGCCAGCACCGGGTCGGCGATCTGGCTGATGGTCCGTCCCATCACGTCGGCATGGATCTGTGACCACAGGTCCGAGTTGGCGCCACCGCCCACGAACGCGAGGGAGGCGAAACGCCTCTTGGTGTACTTCTCCACGGCGCCGAGCAACCAGGCCGAATTGAGGGCGACGCCCTCGAAGACGGCCCGCACCATGTCGGCGCGGGTGGACGAGAGCGAGATGTTGTGAAAGCCCCCGCGGATGGTGTGGTCGTCGACCGGGGATCGCTCCCCGTTCAACCATGGGGTGAACAGGATCCCGCGGGCACCGGGGGCGACACCGGCGGCGGTCTCGTTGAGCAACGCGAAGGCGTCGTCGGGCACCGTGGCGCCGGCGTCGAGCGCGTCCCTCGGGAAGAGCAGGTTGTCCCGTAACCAGGTCAGGCAGGCCCCTCCCGTCTCGTGCTCGTCCGCCACGAGGTAGCGCCCGGGAAGGCCCGAGGGGATCGAAGCGATGTTGGTCAACGCGTCCGTCTTCTTGAAAGGGACATGGCAGCTGATCCAGCTGGAGGTCCCGATGTAGAGGTGCCCGGCGAAGTCATCCACCGCACCCGACCCGACAGCCGCCGAGTGCAGGTCCCCGGTGCCGGCCACGACAGGGGTGCCGGCCAGGAGGCCGAGCTCGGCCGCCGCGGCCGGCGTCAACCCGCCGAGGACACTTCCGGTGGGCACGAGTTCGGGCAGGGTCCTTCTCTCGAGCCCCGCCATCTCGAGGAGGCTGTCGTCGTACGCGATGGCATCGATGTCCCGGTTGTCGGTGACCCAGTGCAGGGTGATGGAGTCGTGCGACGCCCGGGCCAAGCCGGTCAGGCGCAGGCCGAGATAGTCCACGGGCTCGAGAAAGACGGCCGTGGCGCTGTAGACGTCTTGGCGTTCCTCGCGCAGGAAGTGGATGTGGCCTACCGGGTCCTTGCCGGACAGGCTCGGAATGCCCCCGGTGCGGCGCACCCAGCGGGCGAGTTTCGGAGCGGAGTAGCCCTGGACGTTCAGCGCCCCCCGCACCACACGCGTGATTGCGCCGGCCCCGCGGGAATCCAGCCAGATGATGGAGGGGCCGATGGCGCGACCGTCTTCCCCCACCGCGACCGTGCCGGACCACTGCGCCGTGCAGCCGACACCGACGACTCGCTCGGGCGCCACGCCGCTCTCCGCCAGGGCGCGCCGGCCCGCGGCGACGATGGCCCGCCACCACTCCTCGGGCTCCTGTTCGGCCGCCCCGTCGTCACCCAGCGCGATGCCGACCTTCTCGAAGGCGTGGGCGGCGATCCGGCCCCGGGCCGAGATGACGGCCACCTTGGGCCCGCCGGTACCCAGATCGACCGCGAGCGCATAGCTCTCTTCCGGGCCCGCCTCGGCCACGGCCCGCAAGGGCGTGGGCGCGGCGGCCGGCAGGGTCGGCACCGACGTGGTCCGCATGCCGCCGAAGCGTAACCCCGGCGCACGGCGCCCGACCCACCCATCGTGGGCCGGCGCGCCGTCAGCCGGCGCGTTCTTGACCTACTCGGCCAGGCCGGCTTCGACTTCCAGCTCGATCTTGACCTTGTTGCCGACGACGACACTGCCGTCGAGCAGCGCGTGGTTGAAGGTCACCCCGAAGTCGCGCCGGTCGATCTCGCCGACGGCGGAGAACGCCACGACTGACTTGCCCTCGGCCATGGCGGGGCCTTCGCCCAGGTACTCCAGGTCGAACTCCACCGGCTTGGTGACGCCACGGATGGTGAGGTCGGTGGACAGCTTCCAGTCCGTATCACTCACCTTCTTGAGGCCGGTGCTCTTCAGGGTGAGGGTCGGGTGGTTCTCGACGTCCAAGAAGTCGTTCGTGCGCAGGTGGTCATCACGCATGTTCTGGTTGGTGTGGATGCTGGCGGCCTTTACCTCTGCCTCCAGTGTGGAATCCTCGGGGTTCTCGGCCACGGTGAACGCGCCGGAGAATTCGGCGAAACGGCCACGCACCTTGGTGCCCACCAGGTGGCGGGCTACGAACCCGACCTCTGTGTGCGCAGGGTCGATAGCGTACGTGCCGACTTTGGGCTGGGTGATTATAGCCATTTGGGCCTCCTTAGGGGTGGTGCGTACTTTGTTGATGCGATAGTATCTGATTAAACAGATACTTGTCAAACAGATACTCCGCAATCAGGTAACCACGGTTGCGTGGTACGATCGTGCAGATTGAGGGAGCGATATGAGCACTGCGACTTTCCCCGAGCAGGGCGATGCGGTACACGACGACGCTCGCGCCGTGGGCGGCACGTGCGAGATCCTGGCGGGCATCGACGACGGGCGCCTGCGGCTCATGGGCCTGCTGGTGGGCGCGCAGCGCCGGCTCTCCTACCTGCTGGGGCGCGAGCTCGAGGAGTCCGTCGGCATCCCGATGGTCTGGTTCGACGTGCTCCTGCACATCGGCGCGGCACCCGAGGGACGGCTCACCATGAGCAAGCTGAGCACCGAGGTAGCGCTGACCACCGGTGGGGTCACCCGGTTGGTGGACCGGATGGTGGAGGCCGGAATGGTGGCCCGCCAGAACTGCCCTTCGGATCGTCGCAGCGTCCACGTCGTGCTGACGCCCACCGGTCGGTCCACGCTCGGCCGGGCGATCGCCGCGCACATCGAGGGCATTGACCGGCACCTGATGGCACCCCTGGACGACAAGGACCGCGCCGCGCTGACCGTTGCCCTCTCCAAGTTGGCGCGCCCGGGCTGCTGAGCGCGTCGGCGAGCCTGTCGGCGCCAGCGCCGGCACTGAGCCGCGAGCTACGCGCCCTCGGCCTTGCGCAACCAGACGCGCGCCGTGAACCTGCCCTCTTCGGTCTCCAGCTCCAACGGGGTGCCCTCGCCCTCGCCCGGGCCGATCACGATGTCCACCGCCAGGACCTCGCGGGCGATGTAATCGAAATGCCCCACCAACATATCCAGCCCCACGAAGTGGAGGTGGATGCGGTCGGACACGTCGAGCCCACTGCTCTTTCGTAACTCCTGCACCAGCCTGACCACTTCACGAGCCAGGCCGCGGTGGCGGAGGGATTCGTCGAGCGTCAGGTCGAGCGCCACCACCTCTCCCCCCTCGCGCGAGACGGCAAATCCCTGCTGCCCGCGGATCCGCAGCTGCACGTCATCGGGACCGAGCTCCACCGCCCCTCCCGGCAGGTCGACCGTGATCGGCTCCCCGGCTTCGAGCGCCGCTGCGGCAGCGGCACTGTCGAGCGCGGCCAGAGCCGGTCGCACGTCCTTCGCCCGGTCCAGCAGGCGTGGTCCGAGCGTGCGGAAATTGGCGGACAGTTCGAACTCGAGCACCTCGCTCAGCTCGTCGGCCACGTCGATCTCGTCGACGTTGAGCTCCTCGGCGACGATGTCATAGAGGATCGGGGGTGCGCCCGACGGCAGGAAGACGAGGGCCCGCGAGAGGGGCTGGCGCACCCTTACCCCGGCCTCGCTGCGGGCGGCGCGCCCGAGGGAGGTGAGGCGGCGAGCCAGGTCCATCTGCGCCTCGAGATCGCGGTCGACCATGTCCTCTCCGAATGCGGGCCAGTCAGCCAGATGCACCGACTGGCTCGCATCGGCCCCACACAGCGCGCGCCACACGACATCGGCGACGAATGGGCAGAAGGGAGCCAGCAAGAGCGCAATGGCGCGCAGCGCCTCGTGCAGCGTCGCCTGGGCGCTGAGTGTGTCCCCCGGAGGAGCGTCGGGGTCGGTGCGCCAGAAACGGCGGCGGCTCCGGCGCACGTACCAGTTGGAGAGGTCGTCGACCAAGGCGCCCAGCGCGGAGGCGGCGTCGAGCGGCTCGTAGCCCTCGAGCGCCGTGGTCATCGTGACGCCGGTGCTGGCCAGACGGGACAGGATCCAGCGGTCGAGCTCGCCCCGCTCCGCCAGTGGCGGCACCCCAGGGTCGGACGGGTCGAAGCCGTTCAACGAGGCATACGTGGTGAAGAAGCTGAACGTGTTCCACAGCTTGAGCAGCATGTCGCGCAGTGCCGTGTCGATGGCACCCAGGCTGGCGCGCGTGGGCGTCCAAGGTGAGCCCTGGCTGAACATCCACCACCGCAGGGCATCCGCTCCCCTGGTGTCGAGAATGGTCCAGGGATCGATGATGTTGCCCAGTGACTTGGACATCTTGCGGCCGTCAGCGTCGATGATGTGTCCCAGGCAGACCACGTGCGTGTACGGGCTCTGGCCGAACACCAGGGTGTTGACGGCCAACAAGGAGTAGAACCAGCCCCGCGTCTGGTCGATCGCCTCGGAGATGAAATCGGCCGGGAAGGAGAACGCCTCCGCCGATCCCGCGACGTGGGGATAGCCCACCTGGGCCGCCGGCATCGAGCCCGAGTCGAACCAGGCATCGATGACGGGCGCCACCCGCCGCGCTGTCGTGTCCTCGTCCGGCAGCCCGTCGGTGGCGCACTCGGGGCAGGCGAATTCCACCTCATCGATGACCGGCCGGTGGGGGTCGATGCCGGTCACGTCGCGGCCACACAGCGACGACAGTTCGGCCAGCGAGCCGACGCAATGGGTGTGGCCGTGCGCACAGCGCCAGATCGGCAGCGGGGTGCCCCAGTAGCGGTCACGGGAGAGCGCCCAGTCGACGTTGTTGGACAGCCACTCACCGAAGCGGCCGTCGCGGATGTAGGCCGGGTGCCAGTCGATGGTCGCATTAGCGGCCAGCAGGTCGTCCTTGCGGGTGGAGGTGGCGACGTACCAACTCGGCTTGCCCCAATAGATAAGGGGGGTACCGCATCTCCAGCAATGCGGGTACGAGTGCACATAGGGATAGCGCCGCAGCAGGAGGCCCGACGCCTCCAGCCGATCGTTGATGACGGTGTTGGCGACGCGCACCGCCTGGCCGGCCAGCCACGGGATGTCCTCGGTGAAGCGGCCGTCAGGCCCCACCGGATTCAACGACGGGAGCCCGTTGTCGCGCCCGATCTGGCGGTCGATCTCACCGAAGGCAGGGGCCAGGTGCACGAGCCCCGTCCCCTCTTCGGTTGTCACGTAACCGGCCGGGACCACGCGCCAGCCGTCGGCCCCGGGGGGCGGCGCCAGATCGTCGAAGGGACGCTGGTAGCGCAGGCCCACCAAGGCGCTGCCGGCGATGCGCCCGCTGATGCGGGCACGTGCGCCCTCGCCCAGCACGTCGTCGACCAGGTCCTCGGCCATGACCAACCCGTCCACGACGGCATAGGTGAGGTCCGGGTTCACCGCCACCCCGGTGTTGGACAGCAGCGTCCACGGCGTGGTGGTCCAGACGGCCAGCGCTTGGGCCGCACCGAGCACCGCCGGCTCCGGGTCCGTGATCGGGAATCGCACGTAGGCCGACTCGTCCTCTTCGTCGCTGTAGACACCGGGCTGGCCCAGTTCGTGGCTCGACAGCGCCGTCCCGCAGCGGGGGCAGTAGGGGACGACCTTGAGATCCTCGTAGAGGAGACCCTGGTCGAAGAGTTGGCGCAGGTGCCACCAGACTGACTCGATGTAGGTCGGATCGAGCGTCCAGTAGGCCGCATCCGTGTCGAGCCAGTACCCGATGCGGGTGGTCAAGCGGGTGAACTCGTCGACATAGGTGTAGACCGACTCGCGACAGAGGCGAACGAACTCGGCGATGCCGATTTCATCCTCTATCTGCTTCTTGCCCGTGATGCCCAGCCTCTTCTCCACCTCGACCTCGACGGGGAGGCCGTGGGTGTCCCATCCGCCCCGACGTGCCACGTAGGCGCCGCGCATGGCGTGAAACCGGCAGAACAAATCCTTGTAGACGCGCGCCCACACATGATGGAGACCGGGCTTGCCGTTGGCCGTGGGCGGTCCTTCGTAGAAGACCCATTCCGGTGCGCCCTCGCGCTGCTCGATGGAACGCTCGAAGACGCGGTGGTCGGCCCAGCGGGCCAGCTCGGCCTGCTCGAGGGCGACGAAATCAGTATCGGGGGGGACAGGTGTGAACACGCACGCTCAAGTGTCTACGCCCGGGCACAGAGTCCCTCGGCGTGTCGGAAAGACTAGAGGCTGTGGAAGCACTCCCCTCCCCTCTCGTGAAGCGTTCCCCTCTCGAGAAGCGCGCCAAGGCATCGGGCGCCGCCATCGCAGTCGAGCCCTTCGATGGGCCGGCCGCGCAAATGGGTGGTCGCGCAAGCCGAGGCCGAGCTGGTAGCGCGCTACGGATTCTTCACCGAGGAGACGGGATTGTGGGGCGCGCCGTTCGGCCCACTAGGTCAGAGGCCATAAAAGGCCCGCCGTGGTGGTCCGGTACCCGGACCACCACGTAACCGGACTTGTGACGCGTCCAGCCGCCCTTCCATCGCCGTTCGAGGAGCCGGCAACCGACCTGCATGCCCGCAGGTGGCCGAGGACGACGCCACCGCTCCAGTGTTGACGATCCGTCGGTCGCAGCACTACCTTGCCCCGGGTGGCCGACCAGACCTGGCCGAGCATCAACACGATCGCTCGCCACGCTTTGGACGCGGCCACCCGTCGTGGCAGACGCTGGCTGAACCGGCCGGCCCCGAGCCTCCCGGTCGCCGGCGCCGAGCTGCCCGCCGTGTTCGGCGACTACCTGGCGGCCCTCCACGAGGCCCGCACGTTCTGTCTCGGTGACATGCCCCCGGGCGCGCGCACCGTCCTCAGTATGGGAGCCAGCGGCGCGTACTTCGATTGGTTCGCCCGGGCCTATGGCGGCGTGGAACGCCACATCGCGGTCGAGGCGTTCTTCCCCCGACCGGCCGAGCTTCCCGAGAACGTCGAGTGGGTGGCCGCCGACCTGGCCGGACCGGACGGTGTGGCTACCGTGGACTCGGGCAGCGTCGACCTCGTCTTCTCCGGGCAGAACATCGAGCATCTCTGGCCCGAGCAAGTGGTCGCCCTCCTTGCCGAGTCCAGCCGCGTGCTCCGGCCGAAGGGCTGGCTCGTGGTCGATAGCCCGAACCGGAACCTGACCGAGGCCTACCGCTGGACCATGGAGGAGCACACCGTCGAGCTGGCCCCCGAGGAGGCCACCCGCCTACTCGAACTGGCCGGGTTCGAGATCGTGACCATGAAAGGTCTGTGGCTCTGCCGACGGGACGGCGAGCTCTTGGAGCTGCAACCGCCTGGCACCGTTGCCGGTGCGTCGGAGGTACTCGAGCGCATGATGAAGGCGGCCGGCCGTCCGGCGGACTCGTTCGTCTGGTGGGCCGAGGCCCGCAAGGTGGCTGAGCCGGACGTGGCCGGCCTCGAGCGCGAGGTCCGTGCCATCTTCGCCGACCACTCGGAGGAGCGGGTCGGACGGATGCTGTCCAACGAGGGCACGCCGTGCACCCTGGCCGACGGCCGGGCCGGCGTGAGCCTCGAGAAGGGTAGCTCGGGCTACCTATTCTTCGGACCCTACCTGCCCCTGCGAGCCGGCAGCTACGAGCTGGCCGTCGAGCTCGAATGGGCCGACTGCCACGACCAGGACTGCCCGGTCGGGGTCCTCGAGGTGGTGGCGCGCGACGGACCCCGGGGCGAGGTCCTTGTCCTCCCAAGTGGACCGGCCGGACGAACGGTGGTGCGGTACACCCTGGACCTCGAGGCGCTCCACTTCGGGGTCCAGGCCCGCCTGAGGTCGACCGGGACCGCACTGCTCTCCGCTCCGCTGTCGCTGTCCGTCACACCCGACCCGTACCAGTCCCGCTAGACCAGATAGAGGACGATCGGTTCGCCTCCGGAGGGCGATAGCGTGATGGAGCCGGGCTCTCGCGCCGAGGATCTGTCGTCGGCAGGCGACGGGGACATGAGCTCGATCAGGGGTAGCCGAACGCCCGGTGGCGGTCCCGGTCCCGCAATGGCCGTCAGATGCTGGAGTGTGGGCCATGCGCAGAGGGCGACCGGTTCTTATTGTGTCGCCCAAGGTCCACCGGCGGGAGCGTTCCTGGTCGCCCGGATCGGCCCGGACCGGTGCCCGGTCGGCGGGGTTGGAGTGCGCCCGGTCGGCGAGCGGATCGGGGAGGTGAGGCGGTTGTGAGTGTGTCCGGACCTTCGAGGCGCCGGCCTCGCCCGCGCCGTCATGCGAGAGATCGAGGAACCCACCGGCTGGGGCACACCGCGCTGCGGCTCGAGACGGGTCCCGACAACCCGAAGCGGCCGCTCATTTCCCGGCGGTTTGCGCCAGGGCGTCGAGCTGGGGCCCGTCGATGTCGAGCAAGGAGCCGAGCACGAGGTCGGCCAGACCGAAGGCGGGTTGGTGCGCCTCGCCGGGCTCGGGTACGGCGATGCAGGTCATGGAGGCCGCCTTGGCGGCGAGCACCCCGGCGGGCGCGTCCTCCCAGACCAGGCAGCGCCGGGGCGCCGCGCCCAGCTTGGCCGCCGCCGTCAGGAAGACGGCGGGATGCGGCTTCCCCCACTCCTCGTCCTCGGCCGAGTGCACCAGCGCGAAGTGCTGCCGCAGGCCGAAGTGCGCGAGCGCGGTGTCGATGAGGCGGTACTGCGAGGACGAGGCCACGGCCAGGGGCAGGCCGCGCGCGGCGCACAAGGCGATGGCATGCTCGGCGCCCGGCTTGAGCTCCCCCTTGGACAACAGGAGGGCGATGACGCGATCGACGATCGTCACCGCCACCTCGGCCGGGGTCGGTCCCGCCCAGGGATACCGGGCCCACCAGTACGCGGTGACCTCACCCACGAACATGCCCTTGGTGCCCCGGCAACGGTCCCGGGACAGCGGCACCCCGAGGTCGCCCAGTATCTCTATTTCAGCCTCGTGCCAGAGGATCTCCGAGTCGATGAGCAGACCGTCCATGTCGAAGATGGAGGCGGAGAACCCCACCGGCGCGGGCGCCGGCTCGCTCAAGTTGCCAGCGAGGCCTCGATGGCGTCGACGATGGCCGGGTCCTCCGGCTCCACCTGGGGCCGGAAGCGCCCGATCACCTCGCCGGTACGCGACACCAGGAACTTCTCGAAGTTCCAGGTGATGTCCCCGGCGGTGCCCTCGGCGTCGGGTGTGGCGGTGAGCTCGTCGTAAATCGGGTGGCGGTCGTCGCCGTTCACGTCGATCTTCTCGAACAGCGGGAAGCTCACCCCGTAGGTGGTCGAGCAGAACTGCTGGATCTCCTCGGCCGTCCCCGGCTCCTGCCCCATGAACTGGTTGGAGGGGAAGCCGACCACCGAGAAGCCGCGGTCGCCGTATGTCTTCTGCAACCGTTCGAGCCCTTCGTACTGCGGGGTCAGCCCGCACTTGGATGCCACGTTGACCACGAGGAGCGTCTTGCCGGCGTAGGCGCCGAGCGACGAGTCGTCGCCTTGGAGGGTGTGCACGGGAATGTCGTAAAGGGCCATGGGCCGAGGATACCGGCACCGTAAGGCGATCGCCCCGGCGCGTAGGGTGGACGGCGTGCACGCCGTGGTGATCCGGGACAACGAGCTCCACTTCGAAGAACGCCCCGATCCGGTTCCGGGCGACACCGAGCTGCTGGTCGAGGTCCGGGCGGCCGGGATCAACGGCGCCGACCTCATGCAGCGCATCGGGCTCTACCCGGCTCCCCCGGGCGTCCCCGCCGACATACCCGGCATGGAGCTCGCCGGTGAGGTCCGCGCCGTGGGCGCGCGGGTGCGCCGCTACGCGCCCGGCGACCGGGTGATGGCCGTCGTGGCGGGCGGTGCGCAGGCGACGCTGGCTGTGGTCGAAGAGTCGCATGCCCTGGCTGTCCCCGACTCGCTGCCCTGGCCCGAGGCCGGGGGCTTCCCCGAGGTGTTCTCGACCGCCTTCGACGCCCTGCTCAGCCAGGCCGGGCTCCGCATGGGTGAGCGGGTGCTCGTCTCTGGGGGCGCGGGGGGAGTCGGCACCGCCGGCGTGCAGATCGCCGCTGCCGCGGGGGCCGTCGTGGTGGCGACGGTGCGCGATGCGGCGCGGCGTGACGCGGTCGTGGCCCTGGGTGCCGGCGTGGCGATCGACCCCGCCGACGTTGCGGCCCATGGGCCCTACGACGTTGTCCTCGAACTCGTCGGGGCGGCCAGCCTGCCGTCCGTGCTGCCCCACCTGGCCACGGGCGCCCGGGTGGTGGTGATCGGCGTGGGATCGGGGGCCACCCTGGAGCTCAATCTGCTCCAGCTCATGGGGACGCGGGCCCGGATCGGCGGCTCAACGCTGCGCCCCCGCAGCCGCAGCGAGAAGGCCGACGTCGCCGCCGGCGTGGCCGCCCACGTCCTCCCCCACCTGGCATCGGGGCGCATCAGCGTCCCGGTTTGTGCCACGTTTCCCATGGCCGATGCCCAGGCGGCGTATGAGTTTTTTGCCGCCGGCGGGAAGTTGGGCAAGGTGGTCCTGGTCGCGTGACATCCCGCTCGGCGTGATCGCCGCGGTCCTCTTCGACGGCGATCAGACGCTGTGGGATCTCCACAAGGTCATGGCTGTCGCCCTGGCCGCCGTGCTCGACGAGCTCCGGCTCGCCCGCCCGGGTGCGCGCGCCGACGCGCTGACCGTCGCCGACCTGCAATCCGACCGTGCCGAGGTCGCCCGCGAGTGCGCCGGGATCGAGTTCAACATGGGCCGGCTGCGCACGCTGGGGTTCGCCCGCGTGCTGCAACGCCTGCGCGACGAGGGAGCGCCGGGGGACGAGTCCGATGAGCACGCCCTGGCGGCACGACTCTCCTCGTCCTATCTCGCCCATCGCGATCGCGACCCAGCCCTCTTCGCAGACACGCTGCCCTGCCTCGCGGCGTTGCGCACCGACTACCGCCTCGGGCTTGTCTCCAACGGGAGCCGTTCGCCCGACGTCGTCGGCCTGGCCGGGTACTTCAAAGCCGTCGTCTTCTCGCAGGACCACAACGTGGCCAAGCCGGACCGCGGCATCTTCGCCATCGTCGAGCAACTCCTGGGCATCCCTCCCGACTCCGCCGTCCTGGTAGGCGACCACCCCCTCAACGACGTGGTCGGCGCCAAGCGGTCCGGGTGGCGGGCTGTGTGGCTCGACCGTACGGGAGACGGGACCTACCGGGCGCCGGAGGGATGTCGCGAAGAGCCCGATGCCGTTGTCACCTCGCTCACCCAGCTCCCCGACGTTTTGCGGGCCCTCTGAGCTCAGCGGGTCAGGATGACCACTCCGGCGTTCGCCCCGCGCCCGACGGTGTGCGAGAGCGCCACCCGGGCGCCGTCGACCTGACGGTCGCCGCACTGGCCGCGGAGCTGGCGCACGAGCTCGACGACCTGGCCCAGGGCGGACGCACCGAGCGGCTCGCCTTTGGAGAGCAAGCCCCCACTCGGGTTCACCGGTAGCCGCCCCCCCAGCGCGGTGTCGCCCGAGGCGAGAAGGGCGGCCGAACCACCCGGAGCACACAACCCGATCTCCTCGTAGGAGATCAGCTCCCGCGCCGCGTCGGTGTCCTGGCACTCCACGACGTCGAGGTCCGCCGGACCCAATCCCGCCTCCTCGAACGCGGCGGTCGCGGCCAGTGTGGTCGGGGAGGGCACCGCGTCGTCCGTGAGTCCCGACATCGGCGTGGACTCGCTGAGCACCGATCCGGGCAGATGGGAGCGCAGGACCGCCGCGGCCAGCGTGACGTGCGGCGGCGACCTGGGCGGCGGCGACCCGGGCGAATCGGCCTGGCGCCGCAGCACGACTGCGGCCGCTCCCTCATTGGGCGAGCAGAGCATGAAGAGGTGCAGCGGCTCGCAGATCACCCGCGAGGCCAGCACCTCTTCGGGCGTGATCTCCTTTTGGAACATGGCGTCGGGATTCGACGCCCCGTGCCGGCGGTTCTTGACCACCACCTGGGCCAGGTGGTCCTTGGTCACACCGGAGGTCACCGCCAAGCGCTGCGCCCGCAGGGCGAAGAACGACGGGGTGGCCGCCAGCCCCGCCTCTTCCTGCCAGGGATCGAAGAAGGAGGAGCGGATGATGCCGCGCGGCATCTTCTCGGTCCCGAAGACGAGCACCGTGTCGTACTGCCCGGCCGCGAGGGCGCCGGCGGCCAGCATGAGCGCCGCCCCGCCGCTCGCACAACCCGCCTCGACGTCGACGATGGGCATGCCGGTCATGCCGAGCCGGCTGAGCACCTTGTGGCCGGTGGCCACCCCGCCGTAGGCCGTCCCGCAGAACGCCGCTTGGAAGCCCCCTCTGGCTACCCCGGCCTCGTGCAGCGCGGCCCGCACGGCGTGGACTCCCATGTCCGTGGTGGTGACCCCTTCGAATCGGCCGAAGGGGTGCATCCCCACCCCGGCGATCACGACCCCCGTCATGGCGCGCCGGGGGCGAAGGCGTACGTGACCACGTCGTTGCCCTCGGCATCGGCGTGGAGGGCCACGATGCGGAGCTCCATGGGCTGCCCGGCGGCGAGTGCAGCCGGGTCGCTCTCGGTCAGGCGGGCGATGATCCGGATGCCTTCGGGCAGCTCGACGATGCCGAAGCCGTAGGGGATCTCGCCCTGGTACCCCGGAGGGGGGGAGGTGACCGCGGTCCAGGCCCACAGCGTGCCGCTGCCGGCGAGCTCCACCGGGACGGGGTCCTCCGTGGCGCAGTAGGGGCAGGTGTCATGGCGCGGAAAGTGGTGCGCGCCGCAGGCCGTGCACCGGCTGCCCAGGAGCGTCGGTACCTCTCCATCGGTGAACAGTCCTGGCTGCACCATCGTCCGCACGGGCGTTGTCCTCACCCCGCGAGCTCGACGAGCTCGAGTGCGTCGAACTCCCAAAAGGCGCGCAGCGAGGCGAGCCTGCCCGCGCCGTTCGAACGGTAGGTGTACACCCCGCGCACCACGGCCTGGTGGGTCCCACCGGCCAGCGTGGTGCGGATGATCCCGACGTCGGCTACCTCGTCACCGCAGAGGTACGACGCCTCGATCTCGAACGTGATCGCCTCGCTCGGCGCGATCACCGTGTCGTAGAACGCGGCAATGGCCTCTTTGCCATGATGGCCCTTTCCTTCCGGGTCGAACGGGGACGGACCGATCGGATCGTGCACCACCGCGTCCTCGGCGAACAGGTTCAACCATCCGTCGCGATCCCGGGCGTGCACGGCGGCGCGTGACCGAATGCCCAGCTCTCGTGCTGTCAGTGGCGCATCCGTCATCTCGTTGCCATCCCTCCCCCCTGCTCGTCCAATCCAGTCCTTCTTCAGGACGCCTTGTGCAGGACATCATCACTGAAGCGCCGCAGGCTGTCGAGCTTGGTCTGCAGGGTCTCGGTGTCCGGTCCGGGATCGTAGGGCCACCGGAAGCCGACGATCACGTCGGTCACCCCCGCTTCCTCGAGTTGGTGCACGCCGGCCACGCTGTAGGCGTCGGTGGAGATGACGTGGACCTCGAACGACTTGTCCTCCCGGCCGTACTGGCGGCGTAGCGCAGCGAGACGCGCCAGCAGGTCCGGCAGGTCGGCCGGGTCCCCGCCCCCGTGCAGCCAGCCGTCGCCCGACCTGGCGGCGCGGCGCAGGGCGGCGTCGTGGTGACCGCCGATCAGAATGGGCACCGGCTTGGTCGGTGCCGGGCTCATCTTGACGGAGGGAAGGTCGAAGACCTCGCCGTCGTACGCGAAGTACTCACCGGTCATCAGGCCACGCAGTATGTCGATCTGCTCGTCCATCCGCTTCCCGCGCCCTTCCCACGGCACACCGCACACCGCATAGTCCTCGGGCCAGGGGCTCGTCCCCACACCGAGCAGGAGCCGGTTGTTCGTGAGCACCGCGGTGGAGCTGACCTGCTTGGCCACCAAGACCGGGTGGCGGATCGGGAGCTTGAGCACGAAGGTGACGAAGCGCAGCTTCGTGGTCACGGCGCCCATGGCCGGTATCAGGGAGAACGGCTCGAGGAACGGCTTGCCGTCGAGGAACTCGCGCGTGCCGTCGGGGTTGAACGGATAGCGCGTGTCGGACTCCTCGGGGTAGCAAATGCTGTCGGGGACGACCATGGAGTCATAGCCCGCCTCCTCTGCCGCCGCGGCCAGGGGCAGGTAGTACGACGGATCGGTCATCGATTCGGCATACGAGAAACGCATGGACACCTCCAAAGGGCGCGCGGTGGGATGTGACCGCATTCGCCGCCGCCTACCATGCGGCTCGTGCCCGCTCATCCTGCCAGGACCGATGCGACCGGTCACAACCCGGTGACCGGCCAGCCCCACGTCGCGGGCGACACCCCCTTGGCCATCGATCTCTCGCTGGAGGATCTCGAGAGGGAGGCCCGGCACGTCATCGGGGAGATGGCATGGGCCTACTACTCCGGCGGAGCGGACGACGAGCGCCTCCTGGCCGGGAACGTCGACGCCTGGGCGCACTGGCAGCTCCACCCCCGGGTCCTCGCCGGCGTCTCGGAGGTCGACCTCAGCGCCACGCTCTTGGGCACGACCGTCACCTCGCCGGTGGTGATCGCGCCGACCGCGATCCAGGGCCTGGCCCACCCCGAGGGGGAGACGGCGACGGCGCGCGGCGCGGCGTCGGTGGGCGCCCTCATGGTCCTCTCCTCGCTCGCCACCTCCTCGCTCGAGGAGGTGGCGGCGGCGGCACCCGGAGCGCCCCGCTGGATGCAGGTGTACATCCTGCGCGATCGGGCTCGTACGGTCGAACTGGCCCAACGCGCCGCGGCACACGCGTACGGGGCCCTCGTCCTCACGGTCGACGCCCCGGTGTCCGGACTCCGGTTGCGCGAGCTGCGCGGGGGCGTGCACCTGCCCCACGACCTGGCCCTGCCCAACCTGGCCGGTGCCAGCACCCAGCGTGCCCACGAGGGTGGGTTCATGGCGGTCGTGACCGGGGAGTTCGAACCCGCCCTGACGCCCGACGACATCGGGTGGCTGGCCGGCCTCACCGATCTCCCGGTTGTGGCCAAGGGGGTCCAGCGGGCCGACGACGCCCTGCGCTGCATCGAGGCCGGGGCCGCCGCGATCGTGGTGTCCAATCACGGCGCGCGCCAGCTGGCCGACGCACCGGCGACGGCGGACATCCTCGGCGAGATCGTCGACGCCGTGGGCGACCGGGCCGAGGTTTACGTCGACGGGGGCATCCGGCGGGCGCCCGACGTCGTCAAGGCACTCGCACTTGGGGCACGCGCCGTGCTGATCGGCCGGCCGTCACTGTGGGCGGTCGCCGCCGGGGGGTCTGACGGGGTGGCGTCGCTCCTACGCTGGTACACATCCGAACTGCGGCGCACCATGGCGCTGTGTGGGGCAGACAGCCTGCCCGCGATCGACCGCTCCCTCGTGCGCCGGGCAGCGGGCTGGGACTTGGATAGCGGTCGGCCATGACCACCGTGGCGGCCATGGTGGCGGCACGGGCGGAGGACGATCGGACCGGCGTCCTCGACGCCACGGGCACCTGGACCTGGCGCCAGGCCGTGGCCGAGGGGGCGACGCGGGGCGCACTGGCCCAGTCGCTGCACGGCCGTGGACCGTTCCACATCGGCGTGCTGTTGCCCAACGGCCCCGAGTACCTGTTCTGGCTCAACGGCGCCGCCCTCGCCGGAGCAGCCATCGTCGGCGTCAATCCCACCAGGCGCGGCGAAGCCCTGGCGGCCGACATCAGGGCCACCGATTGCGCGCTCATCGTGACCGACGGCGACGGGGCCGCCCTTCTCGACGGGCTCGCGCTCGGCCTGGAGCCCGCGCAGGTGCTGGTGACCGGGACACCGCGCTACCGGTCGCTCCTGGCTCAGTTCGCCGCCGACGATGCGGTCGCCGGTGGACGCGCCCGTGCGCTCGTCGCCGGGGCCGACCAGATCGCCGAGGACTCCCTCTACCTGCTCATCTTCACGTCGGGCACGACGGGCACGCCCAAGGCCGTCCGTTGCACGCAGGGCCGGCTGGCCGGCATCGCCGAGATGGCCGGCCCCGGGTACGGCTACGCGTCCGACGACGTGTGCTACTGCCCCATGCCCCTCTTTCACGGGAACGCGCTCATGGCGCTGTGGGGACCGGCGGTCATGATGGGCGCCGCGCTCGCCGTGCGACCCCGCTTCAGCGCGTCGGCCTTCCTTGACGACGTGCGCCGCTTCGGGGCGACCAAATTCAGCTACGTCGGCAAGGCCATCGCGTACATCCTGGCCACTCCCGAGCGGCCCGACGACGCGACGAACACGCTCCGCAGCGCGTTCGGCACGGAGGCTTCGGTGCGCGACCGGGCCCGCTTTCGCGAGCGCTTCGGGTGCTTCCTCATAGAGGGCTACGGCCAGAGCGAGGGCGGTGCCACGCTCAATCCCGTCCCCGACATGCCCCCCAACGCGTTAGGCCGGCCCACGGCAGGGGTGGACATGGCAGTCATCAGCCCCACGTCCGGCGAAGAGTGCCCGCCCGCCCAACTCGACGAGCACGGCCGTCTCCTCAACGCCGGCGACGCCATCGGCGAAATCGTCAACCGGAGCGGGCGGGGCAAGTTCGAGGGCTACTACCGCCACGAGAGCGCCGAAAAGGATCGTCTGCGCAACGGCTGGTACTGGACCGGCGACCTCGGGTACGTCGACGCCGAGGGCTTCTTCTACTTCGCCGGCCGAACGGGCGACTGGCTCCGCGTCGACTCGGAGAACTTCGCCGCCGGGCCGGTCGAGGCCATCGTGTCGCGCCACCCTGACGTCAGCGTGGCCGCCGTCTACCCCGTGCCCGATTCGGACGCGGGGGCCGGCGATCAGGTCATGGCGGCGCTGGAGCTGGTGCCGGGCGCCACGTTCGAGCCCGCCGCGTTCGCCGACTGGCTGCACGGCCAGCCCGATATGGGCACCAAGTGGTTCCCCCGTTTCGTGCGCATCTCCGCCTCGCTGCCCCAGACGGCGACGGGGAAGGTGACCAAGGTGCCGCTGCGCGCGGAGGCGTGGGAGTGCGCCGACCCCATGTGGTGGCGCCCGCCGCACGCCGCGGCGACGGCGTACCGGCCGCTGACCGAGAGCGACCGCCAGGCTCTGGCCGCCGCCCTGGCCGAGCACGGGCGTCCTCCCGTGGGCGCGGGAGGGCCGGCGTGAGCGATCCCGCCTCGGACTTCGCCCACATGTGGGAGTGGTTCGCCACCCACTGCCACGGGTACTCGCCGCTCTACGAGCGCATCTCGGCGGCGGTGGCCTCCGACCCCGAACTCCTCGCCGGGCTGCAGGCGGTGCCGCCCTCGGGGCAGCTCCCCCCCGCCCTCTTGGCGGCGGTCCACTACCTGGTACTCGGGGAACCCGCGCAGCCTCTGGCCGACGTGTACAGCGGGCGCTCGGATGCCGATCCCGGCCCCCTCTTCCTCGAGCTCTGCCGCGCGCGACGAGAGGAGATCATGGACATCCTCGCCACCCGGCACATCCAGACCAACGACTGCGGACGCAGCGCGGTGATCGGGCCAGCCATCACCTGGCTCGCCGCGGCGATCGATGCCCCGTTCGCGCTGGTCGATGTCGGTGCGAGCGCCGGCTTGAACCTGCTCTGTGACCGTTACCGCATCGACTACGGCAGCCACGGCACCACGGGGCCGGCCGATTCGCCGGTTGCCATCGACTGCCGCGTGGCCGCCGGGCAACCGCCGATCGCCACCCACCTTCCCCCCTTCGTGGCACGCGTGGGCATCGACCGTGCCCCGATAGATCTCACCGATCCCGATGACGCCCGCTGGCTCCTCGCCTGTGTGTGGCCCGACACCGGGCGTCTCGAGCGCACGGCGGCGTCGATACAACTGGCGCGCCAGGACCTGCCCCGCGTCGTCGCCGGGGACGCCAACGCAACGCTCCCGGGCGTGCTCAGCGCGCTGCCGAGCGACGTCGTGGTCATCGTCGTGACCACATGGGCCTTCGCCTATTTCAGCACGCAGGACCGCCAGGAGTTCCTGGAGCTTCTCGACCGGGCGTCGCACCGGCGGGTCATCGCCTGGTTGAGCGCCGAGGGCGCCGGCACCGTGGAGGCCCTCACCGCGCTGGCACCGCCGGCCGACGACGCCGGCCAATCCGACCTCCTCGGCGCCGTCGTCTTCGAGGGCGGGGAACGGCGCGCCCAGTTGCTCGGCTTGGTCCAAGAGCACGGTGCCTGGATCGACTGGCGGGCCGGCCCATCCGCCACCCCGACGGCACCGCGGTGACAGCCCTGCGCGTGGGGCTGGTCATCCTCCCCTCGGACCGCTGGCGGGAGGCGCGGCGCCAGTGGGAGTGGGCCGACGACGTCGGCTTTGCCACGGCGTGGACCTACGACCACATCCGCTGGGGTGGCATGCCGGACGGCCCCTGGCACGCCGCGGTCCCCGTGTTGGCCGCCGCGGCGGCGGTGACGCGCCGGATACGGCTGGGCACGCTGGTCGCCACCCCCAATTTCCGCCATCCGGTGACCCTGGCCCGCGAGGTGCTCGCCCTGGACGACCTGAGCGAGGGCCGCTTCGACCTGGGCATCGGTCCGGGCAGCGAGGGACCCGATGCCACCGCGCTGGGGCACGAACCCTGGAGCGTGACCGAGCGCATGGACCGGTTCGAAGAGTTCCTGCTGATGATCCGTCCGGTGCTCGACGGCACTGCAAGCACCCGCACCACCATGGCGGGCCGCTACTACGCGTGCGCCGAGGCCCCCAGCACCCCGGGGGCGCTGCAGGAGGCACCCTTCCCGCTGACCGTGGCCGCCGGCGGCCAACGCGGCGTGCGCCTGGCCGTGGCCCACGGGCAGCAGTGGGTGACTATCGGTCCCACCGGGCCCGGGCCTCGCGATCCCGCCGACATGGCGGCGATCGTCGGCCGCCAGTGCGCGCTCGTGGCACGCGCCTGTGCCGAGGCGGGGCGCGCTCCGCAGAGCCTGCGCAAGGTGCTGTTGTGGACACCGGTGGAGCCGGTGCTCACCTCGGTTTCCCAATTCGACGAGCTCGCGGCACCCTATGTCGCGCTGGGCTTCGACCAATTCGTGCTGCACCACCCGGCGCAGACCGGCCCCTACAGGGGTGACCTCTCCGTGTTCGAGGAGATCGCAGCCCGGCACGCGTAGAACGGGCGTCGGCCGTCAGGCGCGGGCGGCCATGCACACGTCCAACTCGGCGCGGCGCTCCGCCGGTTCGACGCGCTCGATGACGATGTCGTGGCTCCCCACCCAGCGTGCTGCCTCGCCGAGCGCCGACGCCACGTGGCGCGCCGCGTCCGTCGTACGCAAGGTGACCTGTTTGGCCACCAGGGTGGCGCCGCGGCGGCCCGGGTCCACCAGACCCACGAGCTTCGTACCGCCCAGCACCGGCATGGCGAAGTAGCCGTACTGGCGCTGCGCCCGGGGGACGTAAGCCTCGAGGCGATGCCGGAACCCGAAGAGACGCTCCGTGCGGGGCCGGTCCCAGGTCAAAGAGTCGAAAGGCGACAGCGCGACACTGCGGGAGGTCAGCCGCCGGTTCAGCACATCGGCGGTCCCCGGCATGGCGTACGCCGGGCGACCCCAACCCGCCACGAGGACCGGCTCCAGGTCGGTGTCGCCGACGACCTTTTGCACCAGCTTCACGGGGAGGCCCTTGTAGGCGGCCAGATCGGCCGCGGTAGCCACCCCGAGCGCGTGACCGGCCACAGCCACCAGCGCGACAGCGCACTGCTCGTCGCTCCAGTCATCGTGGCGCAGCTCAGCGGGGATGACCCGGTCGGAAAGGTCGTAGACGCGCTGGAAGCCGCGCCGTTCCCGGCAGGCCAGCTCGCCGGTGTCGAGCAGCCATTCGGCGGCGATCTTGATCTCCGACCAGTCCCACCAGGTGCCGCCCTTCTTGGCTCCGCCCAGTTGGCGCGCCGTCAGGGGACCTTCGTCGCGCAGGCGCCGCATGACGTCGGCACAGCTGGCGGCCTGGTCCTCGAGACGATGCCATCGCCGCCCCCGGGCACGAAGGGCGCGGCGTTTGAAGGCATACGCCGGCCACTCGTGGAGGGGCAGGACACAGGCGGCATGGGACCAGTACTCGAAGGTGGCGCTCGACGGTCCCCAGTACGCCTCCTCTATCTCGAGGCGGCTGACGGCTCCGTGCCGCGCGTAGGCGACGAGTTCGTGCGAACGGGCCAGCACCGAGATGGTGTCGAGCTGCACGCCACCGAGGCGGCGCACCATGTCGGCCGGCCCCCCTCTGGAGCGCGGCCCCAGGAGCCCCTGTGCGAAAAGAGCCACCTTGCGCGCTTCGCCGGTGCTGAGCGCGGGGAGGACACCGGACATGGCCGCCCAAGCTACCGGGGGGCGGTGCGCATCCATCATCCGCGGCGGCGAGCGACAGCGCGCCGTGTGCGGTCAGGCCACTCCGGGCGCCAGCGAACCGCCTTCCCCTAAGCGGAGCTCGGCCGCCGCGTCGCCACGGAGATGGTGCAGGCGGAGCACCAGCGCGACCCCTCCGGCCACGATGGCGGCCAGACCGGCCCCGCACAACGCCCCCCGGATGCCGAGCAGGTCCACCAAGGGCGCTGAGAAGGCCATGCCGATGGAGACGGCGCCGAACGTCAGTCCGGTGAAGACGGCGCAGGCCCGACCGGCGAGATGCGCCGGGGCCCTCTGGAGCAGCAGCGTCCGCGCCCCGACCATCTGGACCCCGTCGCCCACGCCGCCGATGCCGTAGGCGGCGATGGCCATCCACATGGTGGGCGCGAGGGCACCCGTGGCCACGCCGATCCCGAGCACGAACAAGCCGATGACGATGCCCGGCGCCAGCGCACGCGCGGGGAGGCGCCCCGCGATGACGGTACCCAGGGTCATGCCGCCGGTCCACGCCGTGACGAGGAGGGCGTAGCCGGTGGTCCCACCGTGCAACACCTTTTCGGCCAAGAACAACTCGGCAACCATGCTGACCCCGAGGAAGGCGATCATGGCCGAGACCACGAGCACCAGGAGTCCCAACGGCCGGTCGCGGCGCAGGTAGCGGAGACCCGCTGCCATCCCGTCGTCCGCGCCCTCATGGGCACGGGCCCGCGTACTGCGCAGTCCCATGGCGGTGATCCCGAGGCTGAAGACGACGGAGACGCCGGCGTCGAGGAGCAGCGCGGTGGTCGTGCCGCCGATACTGCCGACGACGCCGGCCAGGAGGGGGCCGATGGCGGTGCCGCCCATGGTCGCGCCCTGGAGCCGACTGGTGGCGCGCACGAGCGGGACGTCCCCCGCCAGGAGCGGGATGGCGGCAGTGAGCCCGGGCTGCAGGACGCTGTCCGCCACGCCGAAACACAGGACGAGCGCAATGGTGGCGGTCAAGGTATGGACGAAGGCCAAGCCACACAGAGCAGCCGCCACCACGAGGGCAGCGGCGGCCAGCAGCCGGCCCATGGGCAGGCGGTCGAGGAGGAGGCCGGAGAGTGGCGCGAGCAGGACCACCGGCAGCCCCCCGGCCAACAGGACCATGGTGACGGCCACCGTCGAGTGGGTCTCCTGGTAGACGCGCAGCGACAGCGCGACGTAGGCCAGGCCGTTGCCGGCTGCCGCCATCACCTGGAGCCCGGTGGCGACGCGCAGGGGACGGCCGGGTTTGGGGGCGACGGGGGAGTTGAAGGGTTCGCTGTTGACGGGTTCGCTGTGCATTTTCGAATCTCTGGTCAAGGGCTCGTGGTGTGCGGGGCGTGGGCAGGGACCAGGTCCCGCCTAAGGAAGAGGTCGGTGGGGCGGCGCGGCGGCCAGATGGTCCCGATGCCGGGGCACCCAGGGGTGGGCAGCGGGCGCGGTGACTGCCGGCAGAGCCGCGAGAGCTCGGACCGCGGGTGCTCTCACCGGAAGGGACTCAAACCAACATGACGACAGCCTATACCGCGAGAGCGCGACGGCCCGGGTGCGATGCCGCGCTCAGCCCGCCCAGACCAAGGTGGCCACCGGTTCGGGTCGGCTCAGGCCCTTGAGGGTCGTCTCGCGGTCGTCGACAAAACGGAACTCCTCGGTGCGTGCCACCATCATCGCCGAGAGCGAGGACACCAGGATCTCCCCGGGAGCGGCGACGTCGGCGAGGCGGCTGGCCACAATCACGGTATGCCCCACGAAGTCGTCGTCCTCCTCCACGGCCTCCCCGGTGTGCACCCCGATGTGGATGCGAATGGGTCGCTCCGGATGCGTAGCGCAGTAGGCGCTGAAGCTGCGCTGCATGTCAGAGGCACAGCGCAGGGCGCGGGCGACGCCTCCGAAGGCCACCATGAAGCCGTCCCCTTGAACCTTTATCTCGCGCCCGCCATGGGTAGCGAGGAGCCCGCGCACAATCTGATGGTGGTCCGCCAAGACCTCCCGCGACGCCTGGTCGCCCAGGCGCTCGGTCATCCCGGCGTAGTCGACCATGTCGCTGAACAAGATGGTGACCGTCCCCTCGACCGGCGCCGGCGCGCTTCCGGTCGGGTCATCGCCCGCCTCGTCAGAAGGTGGGGGAGCGGCCACGGCGCCCTGCGCTTCCCGTTCGCGCTCGCGGGGGCGCTCCCGCTCGCGGCCGTAGCGGCGGTGGGCGTGACGATGGGCCCGGAACTGCTCCTGGAGGTCACGGCGAAGGGCCTCGAGGTCGATGGGGCCGGCCCCCGGTGTGCCGACACCGGCCAGGCTGGGCATGTTGGGCAGGGCGCTGACGGTTCCGAGCACCTGCTCCACGATCGTCTGCCCGATGGGGCGCCCCGATCGGACCGGGCGACTCCGCACCTCGATCCCGCCCATGACAGCGAAGCCCCGGACGCGGATCCGGGGCGACCCCGGGATGAGGGGCACCCGCCGCAGACGCAGGTTGCGGCCGCCCATGAACGAGAAGCCCTCGAGCTCCACGTCGAAGCCCTCGGGGACGGTGATCTTGACGCCGCCCCAGAAGGCCACGGCCGTGATCACCACCTCGGGCCCGTCGATCTCGGCGTGGCGGAGGTCCAGGTCGCAGCCGCCCATCACCGCGACCGCGGTTGTCCGACCGCTGATCCTCCAGCGCCCCTTGGCCTCAGACCCGCTCATCACCGCCACGAAGCGGCGGCGGGCCCGGCGGCGGCTCGCCTCCTCCGGCGCCGTCGCCGTGGTCGGGAGATCGGCGAGGGCCGCGTTGAGATCGCCCCGGGTGCGGGCCTCGAGTGCGGTCCCCATCCGCTCGGAGAACTCGTCGAGCGTGAGGCGCCCGACCACCACGTGCTCGCGCAGGAGCGTGACCGCCTGGTCCCGTTCCGCGTCCGACACCCGCTGGTCCACCGACCCCGCGGTCGGTGGCACCAAGGGGAAGGCGGCCTGCGGTCCGGTTCGACCATCGGGCTCGCGCGGATCGGCCATTGGTGCAGTTTGCTCGCTCACGATGCCGAGTGCACGGCCCGCTGCGCTCCGTGCCCGGGTGTCGAGGCCCTCAGGCGATGAGTTTGGCCAATGGGGTGTACGGCATCCCGTGGGCCTCGGCGACGGGCTCGTACACCACTTCCCCGGCCACCACGTTGACACCTTCGGCCAGGGCGGGGTCCTCTCGGACCGCTTCCTTCCAGCCGTGGGAGGCGATGTTCTGGGTGTACGGCAGGGTGGCGTTGGCCAGGGCGTGGGTCGAGGTGTGGGGCACTGCTCCAGGCATGTTGGCGACGCAATAGAAGATGGAACCGTGCGCCTCGAAGGTCGGGTGCGAGTGCGTCGTGGGACGGGTCGACTCGAAGCACCCGCCTTGATCGACCGCGATGTCCACCAGGACCGATCCCCGGCGCATCTTCTCGACCAGCGCGTCGGAGACCAACTTCGGGGCGCGCGCCCCTACCACGAGGACGGCCCCGATCACGATGTCGGCGTCGATGCAGACCTCCTCAATCGCATGTTGCGACGAGGCGATCGTCTCCAGCGCGCCGCGGAAGTGATGGTCGACCTGGCGCAGGCGATCAAGGTTGCGATCGAGCACGAAGACCTCCGAGTGCATCCCCACCGCAATGGTGGCGGCGGCCATGCCCGAGACGCCGGCACCGAGGATGACGACCCGGGCGGCCCGCACCCCGGGCACACCGGTCACGAGGACCCCCCGGCCGCCGCCGGCGCGCATCAAGTGGTGCGCCCCCATCAGCGGGGCCATGCGGCCGGCGACCTCGCTCATGGGCGCCAGGAGCGGAAGCGAGTTGTCGGGCTGACGGACCGTCTCGTAGGCGATGGCCACATTGCCGCCGGCGATCAGCGCCGCGGTGCATTCCCGCGAAGCCGCCAGATGCAGGTACGTGAAGAGGACCTGACCGGAGCGCGCCCCCAGGCGGTCATACTCCGAGGGGACCGGCTCCTTCACCTTGCACACCAGGTCGGCGTCCGCCCAGACATCGTCGGCCGCGGCGATGATCTGGGCCCCGGTGCGGACGAACTCGTCGTCGGGCATGGACGAGCCCAACCCGGCGCCGGCCTCCACGTAGACCGTGTGGCCGACCGAGGTCAGCTCCCGCACCCCGGCCGGGGTGAGAGCAACGCGATACTCGTCTTCCTTCAATTCCTTGGGAACCCCGATGATCACCGCTCACTCCTCGATGTAGCTCATGACGTGCTTGACCCGGGTGTAGTCCTCGAACCCGTACATGGAGAGATCCTTCCCGTAGCCCGACCGCTTGAAGCCGCCATGCGGCATCTCAGCGACGAGGGGGATGTGGGTGTTGATCCACACGCACCCGAAGTCGAGGTCCCGCGCCATGCGGAGGGCGCGCCCGTGGTCGCGGGTCCACACCGACGACGCCAGGCCGTACTCCACGCCGTTGGCCCATCGCAGTGCCTCCGCCTCGTCACTGAACTCTTGGACGGTGATGACCGGACCGAAGACCTCGGACTGCACCAGCTCGTCGTCTTGGCGCAGGCCGGCCACGACCGTCGGCGCGTAGCAGTAACCGCGCTCTCCGACCGCCGTCCCTCCGGTCAGGACCGAGGCATGGGCTGGCGCGCGCTCTATGAAGCCGCGCACGCGCTCGAGCTGGGCCGGATTGTTCAGTGGCCCGAAATCAGCGCCCTCGACGTCGGTGCCGCCGACGACGGTCCCCTCGGCCTGCTCGACCAGCGCAGCCAGAAAATCGTCGTGCACCCCGGGTCCGGCCAGCACCCGCGTGGCCGCCGTGCAGTCCTGCCCGGCGTTGAAGTAGCCGGCGCCCGCGATGCCCGCCGCGGCCGACGCCGGATCCGCGTCGTCGAAGACGATCACGGGTGCCTTGCCGCCCAGCTCGAGATGGACACGCTTGAGCGTCGGCGCGGCGGCCGCAGCGACCTCCATACCCGCCCGGACCGAGCCGGTCACCGAGACCATGGCGGGGATCTGATGCACCACCAGGGCGCGGCCGGTGTCGCGGTCCCCGCAGACCACATTGAACACGCCCGGGGGAAGGTGCTCGGCCATGATCTCGGCCATCAGCAACGAGGTGACCGGAGTGGTGTCCGACGGCTTGAGCACCATGGTGTTCCCCGCTGCCAACGCGGGTGCGAACTTCCACACGGCCATCATGAAGGGGTAGTTCCATGGTGTCACCGCCCCGCAGACGCCGATGGGCTCGCGCCGGACGAAGGATGTGTGCCCGGCCATGTACTCGCTGGCCGCCAGGCCCTGCAGGTGCCGGGCCGCGCCGGCGAAGAAGCGGATCTGGTCGAGGGCGGGAGGGAGCTCCTCGTCCATCGTCAGCCCGAACGGCTTCCCGGTGTTCTCACACTCGGCCCGCACCAGCTCCTCTCCTCGCGCGGCGATGGCATCGGCGATACGAAAGAGGGCCAGGCTCCGTTCCGAAGGGGTGGTGCGGCGCCACGACGTGAACGCCTCCGCCGCCACGCGGAGGGCCCGGTCCACGTCGGCAGGGCCGGACACAGGCGCCTCGGCGAACGGCTCACCGGTCGAGGGGTTGCGCAGCGGGGCGGTGGGGCCGTCTTCGGCATCGCAATAGGCCCCGCCGATAAAATTCTGCAACCTGCGCACGGTGCTCCCTTCCGCTCTGTGCCGTGGATCGGCCCCCCGGTACACAATCACACAATGGGGGTAGGGCAACAAGCGATTCCGCAGTAAATGTAATGTCAAACGCCGAATTCTGCTTGACTAGTACGGTGTTTGTGAAAGAATTCGGCAAAGCGCGGGCCACCGACAGGCCCGGAGAACGCGGATGAGGGGACGCATGTCCGAACCGGACCGCCCGGCGGAGACGAACAGCGAGGGGCCCGAGGGCGGTGCCGGCGCGACCCCCCTGCTCGATGCGCCCAACCGGGCCATCATCGAGGCATTGCAGCGTGACGGTCGCCAGCCCTACGGCGCCATCGCCCACGCGGTCGGATTGTCCGAAGCGGCAGTGCGCCGCCGTGTCCAACGCCTGCGCGAAGCGGGGATCATGCAGATCGTCGCCGTTACCGATCCACTCCAACTGGGCTTCACCCGCCAGGCCATGATCGGGATCACCGTCGAGGGCGACGTGCGGGCGGTCGCCGACAAGCTCTCCGCCCTGGCCGAGGTGGACTACGTCGTCATGTGCGCCGGCTCGTTCGACCTGTTGGCCGAGGTGGTCTGCGAGGACGACGAGCGACTGCTCCAGGTGCTCAACGACTCAGTGCGCTCGATTCCCGGGGTCCGCGCCACCGAGACCTTCCTGTACCTGAAGCTGGCCAAGCAAACGTATACGTGGGGCACGCGGTAAGCGGGCAACCGCGCCATCCGCCGTGACCGGAGTGGAGGACCAATGAACAGCAATCCCGAGAATTCCAATTTGAGCGACGTAGCGCGCCGTCACCTGTGGATGCACTTCAGCCGCATGGGTTCCTACAAGACGCATGAGGTGCCCGTGATGGTGCGCGGCGAGGGAGCCTACGTGTGGGACCAGCACGGCAAGCGCTACCTGGACGGCCTCGCCGGACTCTTCACTTCGCAGCTGGGTCACGGGCGCACCGAGCTGGCCGAGGCGGGCGCCAAGCAGGCGAGCACGCTGGCGTACTTCCCCCTGTGGACGTACGCCCACCCGCGCGCCATCGAGCTGGCCGAGCGCCTGGCGGGCTATGCACCAGGCGACCTCAACCGCGTCTTCTTCACGTCCGGGGGATCCGAAGCCGTCGAGTCGGCATGGAAGCTGGCCCGGCAGTACTTCCGGATCACCGGTCAACCCCAACGGACCAAGGTCATCAGCCGCGACATCGCCTATCACGGGACCACCATGG
>Ga0182018_10000817_pt1 | contig 38639 bp, 23 predicted proteins | sample 812P2MmetaG_FD_120490 | JGI IMG/M metagenome (GOLD analysis project Ga0182018, IMG submission 120490) | Permafrost microbial communities from Stordalen Mire, Sweden - 812P2M metaG | ecosystem: Environmental > Terrestrial > Soil > Wetlands > Permafrost | place: Sweden: Stordalen | collected... | reverse complement strand
TTCCGCCGCTCCGATCCGGGATCTTGCGCGCGCTAGCTCCGCCTACAGCAAATGCGAAGGGGTAGGCACCGGGCTGAAATAACTCCCTCGCGCCCGGACCGATTCCGCATTCCGTCGACAACGTTCTTCCCACCATCAATCAGCTTGATTGGCCCCGGACGGCGTTCGGGGAGATCGCGATGCCGCCGGCATCGCCCGGTCGCGCGCTTCCCCCAAGGGGACTTGGGACAACGCGGCCGCCGCACATCCCCGACTCGGTGGGAACGACTACCGGCCATCCGAGGCTCCAGACGGCTATAATTGGCGTATGGCTGCAAAGAAGGTGGGTGCAAAGTTTGTCGAGGTAAAAGCATCGTTCGCCCAGCAAAGGGGCTGGCGAATTTTCAGCTTCGTGATTGACTCCACGACCTTCGACCGCATCGCGTTCGTGAGCCGTCGCGATGATGACAAGGACGCCGGATACCAGCGCAATCTCTCAAAGCAGCGGGCATCCGACATCGCGCGCTACATCGACAAGGAGAACGGGTGTATTCCGAACAGCATTCTCGTCAACCTAGAAGACGGTGCCAGTTACGATGAGAAGACCCAAACCCTGCGAATCCCTGACCAGCCGAAGGCTGCGTGGGTTATTGATGGGCAGCATCGCATGTTTGGTTTGCGGCAAGCCAGGACCACTTACGATCTCGTCATCACAGCGTTCCTCGGGATCGACGTTGCGGAACAGGCCAAGCAGTTCAAAATCATTAGGGTTATCAAGCCGTCGCCGGATCCCGTCAGGTCAACCTGGCCATACCAGGGTGATTCTGGATCTTCATTGAGTTTGGTTGCGAGCTCGTGCCCCCGCTGCTGAACAAAGGTTCCGTCCTTTGTCAGATCCAACAGGTCATAGAGAAGCGAGGTCGGCACTCCCTCGGGCGTCACTTATTCGTGGTTCGGTCTGATCTTGTTAAGCTAGCAACCACCCGGCCGGCATCAATGCAGAGGCTGGGTTTCTCCCGCACCGCGAGGCGCGCCGAGTGCCAACTTCCCAACATTCAAGCCAGCACAGGGATGTGCGCGAAGACCTACCTGTGGTGCCCCCGGTCCCGAAACGGCCTTCGAGGAAGTGGGACCCCGCCAGGAGATCTCCGCCTCCATTCAGACTATTCCCCCGTATCCTTCGTCACAATAGAGAAGACATGCCCGAGAGCCGCGCGGCCCAGATGATTCGCGAGGCCTTCCAGTCCGGAAGGCCCCTGACCTACGTTCATTCCCCCGAAGAGCAGCGCGTCGCCACGGTTCTGGACGAAGTGAGCCGCGGTTCGCTCGATTCCATACCGCTCCCGCTCTGGACCTGGAGTGTCACCGAAGGGATGCTTCGCGCCGGCGGAACCGCCGAACCCGGCGCCGAGACCGCTCGCGGAGCACTCGACTTCATCGTGGCCTACCAGGGCCCCGCCATATTCCACCTCAAGGACTTTCACGAGCCGCTGCGCGAATCCTCCGAGGTGCGGCGCCGCCTGCGCGACGTCTATGAGAGCTGCCGCGACCAGCGGAAGTTCGTCGTTATCACCTCTCCGGTGCGGTTTCTGCCCGAAGAGATCGAGCGTAGCGTGCTGTTTCTGGAACTGCGTCCGCCCGATCTGGTGGAACTGGTGGAGTTTCTGCGCTCCGAAACCCGCCAAAGCGCCATGGGTACCGCCCCCGAAGACGTCCTCCAACAAGTGGCGCGCGCCCTCAAGGGCCTCACCCTCGACGAAGCCCGCTACGCCTTGCGCCGCGCGCTGGCGGGCGGACGCCAATTGGGATCCGATTCCCTCCCGGCGCTATTGGAAGAGAAGCGGCTGTTGGTAAACCGCAGCGGCGTGATCGAATATGTCGCTTCGGGCACCGATCTGAATGACGTCGGCGGCCTCGACGGCCTGAAGAAATGGCTACTGGAACGCCGCAAGCTGTTTGAGATGCGCGAGAGTATCAGCGCCGAAATCGTCCCCAAGGGGTTGCTCATGATGGGCATTCCGGGCTGCGGGAAGAGCCTGTGCGTGAAGGCCATCGCGAGCTGTTTTCAGCTTCCGCTGTATCGCGTGGACATGACGGAGATCTTCTCCGGCCGCCACGGCAAGCCGGAAGGCGTGTTCGTGCAGTGCTGCCACATGATGGAAGAGATGGCGCCGGCGGTCATGTGGTTCGACGAAATCGAGATGGGCCTCAAGACCACCGAAACCGGCGGCGAGCAAGGCCGCATCTTCGGCTTCTTCCTGACCTGGATGCAGGAGAAGACGCGCGGTCTATTCGTGGCCGCCACCGCCAACCGCATCGAAACGCTGCCCGCCGAGATGATCCGCAAAGGCCGCTTCGACGAAGTCTTTTTCGTCGACCTGCCACTGGAAAACGAACAGATCGAAATCTTCCGCATTCATCTGGTCCGCCGCGGCGTGGACATCTCCCGGTTCAACTTGCCGCAACTGACCCAGTTCACCGTAGGGTGGACGGGCGCGGAGATCGAACAATGCGTGATCTCCGCCATCACGCGTGCGCGCCTGGCGGACCGGGACATCACGGAGTCCGACCTGATCGGCATCGCCGCCAAGCAGGTTCCGCTCTCGCGCACCATGAAGGAGCAAATCAGCCACATTCGCGGTTGGGCCTTCGAGCGCGCCATCCGCGCGTCCCCGCATCCGCAAAATCGTTAAGAGATTCTTAGCCGCCGATGAACCACTCATGGCCCGGGCGGGCCACCCTGAAAAATGAACCGCTTACGCCGTGTTTTCGGAGCAACGCCAGACGACCGCGGATAAAGGCCGATCATCGGCGGCCGATAGCCGCGCAACGGCGTGCGCATGCCTGAGGCAATACGCTTTCAGGAGAGCCGGATCACGGGAAATCCGCTTGTCCGGCTCGACGAGGGGAGAGTGGGTCGCGCCGCAAGGCGCCGCCCTCTCTCCTACCGTACCGGCTAACCCCGCGATAAGGCCGTGTCTACGTCGTTGCGCTTGGTCACCGTGCTCGACGTACTGTCCAAGTACGCCTCCGCGGGACCCAGCGGGTACCCCCCTGCGCGCGCCTCGTATCCACGGCCTTCTCACGCGCCTCGCGACGAAATCCGATGAGAAATGCGAGCTAAGAATCTTGTCTTAAGCTACCGTTCGAACACCAATCCCGCCGCGGGCAGAATGGGAAACATTTTGTCGAGCGTGATGGAGGCCATCCGGTTGCCGCTGTTGAAACCGTTGAAGCTCTCGAAAACATAGTTGGCGCGGTTGGTGAGGTTGATGAGTTCCCCGTAGAGAGTGAGCTTCCACTTATCGTGGGTCCACGCCTTGTTGACGCGGAAATCGGCGCGCGAATAGGGACTCAGGCGCAACTGATTCCGGCTGACGGCAAGATAGTACACCGATCCGATCTGTTGCAGATACCCGGGAATGGGGAAGCCGCTGCCGTAGCTCCAGCGCATGCTCAGGTTCACGCTGGGACGCAGGCGGTATCCGCCGTAGACATTGACGGTGTGGCGTTGATCGTAGTCCGAAGGGAATGTCTCGTGGGTGATGCCTTCGCGCATGCCGGTGCGGCCGAAAGCATACGATACCCAGCCGGTGAGGCGGTTGGCGGTGGAATGCTGCACGAAGATTTCGGCGCCGCGCGCATATCCGCGCAACGAGTTCGCATAGGGCGGATTGAGCGGCGGCGCGAAGACCGTTCCGTCGACGATGCGGGCGTCGGCCAGCGGCTGAAAAGGCAGGTCGCGATCGGCGCGGTTGTAGAACTCGGCGCGAATGCGGGTCCGCTGGCCGATACGCTGTTCGATGCCCGCCGTGGTGTGGTTGGAACGGGTGGGCAGCAGCCCGCGGCTGCCCAGCGGGGAAGTCAGCAGCGAGATTTCGGGATACTGCACGTATTGGCCCCAGGCGAACTGGAGATTGGTGGTATGAGTAATGCCGAAGGCGGCGGAGGCCGAGGGTGAAACGGCCGCAACCTTGTCGATGGAGTGACGGTCCCAGCGGGCGCCGGCGGTAAAATGCAGGCGGCCGGACCAGCCGGTCCAGGTTTGTTGCAGATAGCCGCCTAAGCGCAGCGCGTTGCCGTTGAAATGGTCCAGAATCTGCGGCGCGGTGACCACCGTCTGGTAGAGGTCGGAGAAACCCTCGTCGCGGATCTGGCGCATCGACCAGCCAATCTCCAGAGGACTGGTGGGATTCCACATCCAGGTGGCGCTGGTGTTCCATACCCATTCGCCATAGAAGCCGGCGCTGGTGGGCAGGTCATTGGGATTGTGGTCGTCGAACTTTTCGCGCATCCAGGCGGCGTGGCTGACAACCAGCAGGCGGTCGACCGGCGAGTAGCGCCAGCCGAGGTTGGCGAAGGTGAAGTGGTAGCCGGCGGTGACGATGGAATTGATGCCCAGGCCGGCGCCGCCGTTGGGCCGGTTCAAGTTGGAAAAGCTCTCCAGGAAATAGAGGGTGACGGTGCTCTTGGGTGTGAGGTCGTAGCTGAGGCGCGTCTGGGCGTCTTCGAGGCCGAAGAGGAACGTGTTGTTGGGGAAGGTCCGGGCGAGGAGGTACTGGAGATAGCTTTTGCGCACGACGGCCAGCCAGGAGCCGCGGTGCTTCTTTTTGCCGAAGGGGCCCTCGGCGACGAGGCCGGCGTTGGAGACGCTGGCGTTCACGCGAAAGTCGATGCCGGTGAGGCTGCCGTCGCGCGTGGCGATGTCCAGAACGCCGGCGGAGCGGTCCGCGAAGCGGGCGGGGAAGGCGCCCTCGTGGAGTTCCATGGCTTCCACCATGTCGCCGTCGAAGGAGGTGCCGCTGCCGGTGAGGCTTTGGCCCTGGATCATGTGGAAGGGCTCGTGCAACAGGACGCCATCGGCATAGAAACCGATGCGGCTGTAGTCGGCGCCGCGCAGGGAGAAGCGGGCGTCGAAGTCGTTGTTGGAGGAGACGCCGGGGAGACTCTGGACGGAGCGCAGCGGGTCGTCGACCAGCACGCTGGCCAGGTTCTTGATGTCGTTGCCGGCCAGTACGAGAGCGCCGGGACTGTCGGGGCGGGCGGGTTCGAAGGGGCTGGCCTTGGCTTCCACGGTGTCGGTCTGGTGGAAGGTGTCGGGGCTGAGGACAATGTCGAAATCCACGGCGCCGCCGGCATCCAGGTGAAACGGTTTCTTCACCAGGTGGTAGCCCACGGTGGAGACGCTGAGGACGTAATCGCCCGGCGCCACGCCGGTGAGGTGGAACTTGCCGTTGTCGCCGGTGGCAGTGCGATAGGGTCCGCCGCCGAGCAGAATTTCGACGCGGGCCAGCGCTTCCCCGCCGCGGGCATCGACAACCGAGCCGATGACGTCTCCGGTAGTTTGTGCGAAGGCTGGCAAGGCGAGGGCGAAACTGGCGAACACCAGGAACCGGGACATGAATAGGACTGATGATAGCGCGGCGCGGGATCATCCGCGACCCCGGGAAGTGCAGCTTGCAGCTTTCAGCTTTCAGCTTTCAGCTTTCAGCTTGCCCCTTCGCCGCTTAGGTTCCCGACCGCCGCCTGGAGGTCCAGCGTGCGCACCAGGCGCAACAGCGAGCTGGGATGGAGGCCGAGGAGCGATGCGGCGTGAACGTGGCTTCCATGCGCCTGCCGGTAGGCTTTCAGAATCAGTTCGCGCTTGGCCTCTAGGACTGCCCGGTTGTAACGGGGAACGATATCGCCGGGCGCGTCCACGGCCGGCAGCACGGATTCGGGCAGATCTTCAGGCAGAATGCCTTCGGTGGAACCCACGGCCACGGCGCCGCGGATGGCGCTTTCCAGTTCGCGCACGTTGCCGGGCCAATCGTAACGCAGCAGACAGTCGCGGGCGGCGGCGGTGATCCCCAGGACGCGCCTTTTCTGGCGGGCGGCCTGCTCGATGCGGAAGTAATTGGCCAGCAGCGGAATGTCCTGGCGGCGCTGGCGCAGCGGCGGCATCTCCACGGACAGGACGCACAGGCGGAAATAAAGGTCCTGGCGGAAAGAGCTCTCTTGCGCGGCGGCCCACAGGTCGCGATCGGTGGCGGCGAGCACGCGCAGATCGGCGGCGATGGGGCCGGTTCCTCCCAGCCGCTTGAACTGCCTCTCCTCGAGAACCCGGAGCAGCTTGCTCTGCAGCGCCGGGGGCAGGCCGGCGATCTCGTTCAGAAAGAGAGTGCCGCCTTCGGCCAGTTCGAGCTTGCCCTTTTTCCGGGCAATGGCGCCGGGGAAGGCGCCGCGCTCATGGCCGAACAACTCGCTCTCCAGCAACGTCTCGCTCAGCGCCGCACAATTGACGGCCTCGAACGGTCTGTGCGCGCGCAGGCTGTGGTCATGCAGGGCGCGCGCCACCAATTCTTTGCCGGTGCCCTTCTCGCCCGCGATCAGCACAATGGAATCGAGCGGCGCCACCTTACCGATAAACTCCACAACGCGCCGGATGGCCGGGCTTTCGCCGCCGATACGGTATGGCAGCACCGGCGGAGCGGCGGGAGATTCCGCCGTGGATTCCTCCAGCAGGAACACGAAGACCGAAGTGCCAATGGCGATCTGGTCGCCGTGCACCAGCACTCTCTCCTTGATGGGAATGCCGTTCACGAAGGTGCCGTTCTGGCTGTCGTGGTCGGTGAGCCGGAAGCGCGGGGACACGTAATCGATGGTGCAGTGCTGCCGGGAGATGCTCAGGTCGGCGGCGGAGAGCGTGTTGCCGGATTTTCGTCCGATGGAGAAGGAATCGCTCGCAATGGGGAAAGTCGAGCCCTTCAGCGGACCATCGATAGCGATGAGTTGTGGTGTCACGGTGCCGCTAACGAGTATCTTATGCCGGGCGGCCGGAAACAAGGCGGCGGCGTCGCATCGAGACCGGCGTGCCGGTGGATAACGGGAACGCCGCGGTCAGGGAGGGCCGGCGCCACGGTCGAGGCATAACCGGGCCCGCGTTTCTCAGGTCTCGTCCGGGCAAGCTAGAGATAGAGCGTGCCCCACCAAGCCGAGGCAGATTGCCGTTGCCCTCATGGTTGCCGCGGCGCCAAATGAAAAAAGGCAGGCGCTTGCGCACCTGCCCGGAACACAAACAGGGTTGAACTAGAACGTAAAGCGCGCGCTGACCTGCAGGCGGCGTGCCTGCGTGCCATCGGGGAAACCGCCATCGCTCAGTCCATTACCGAAGGCCGGAAAGGGAGTATACGTAAGCACGCCTTTGGCCTCGGTGAACATCTGCGAAGACAAGGAAGTAGGCGACCAGTTGTTGGCAATGTTATACGCCTCGAAGTTCAGGCCGAGACTCATGCCTTCGCGGGGCAGGGGAATGAACTTGGTCAGGCGGAAATTCTCCTGTTCCACCCAGGGCGTGTAGAGGCTGTTCACCGGTTCGAAGGGCACGCGGAAATTCCCATTAAATCCGTCGAGGGCATCGGCGGAGTAGAGCATGGTGGTGGGCGTGTCGTTCATCTTGATTGTGGGGCTACCACTCGGACGGCCGCTCTGAAGCGTCGTGATGCTCGAGAGCTGCCAGTTGTTGACGACGTACTTGGCGAATGCGCCGGTGGAATGCGTGAACGTGGGCGACCAGACAAACGCGATGACGACCCTCTGCCGCTGATCCAGCGCGCCGCTGCCTTTATCGAAGCCATATTGGCCGTTATAGGTCCACAGCGCATCGCTGAACCCGAAGATCGCGTTGGTGGCAGCGCCCTGCCCGTCGTCGATTTCGTGGGACCAGGTGTACGATGCCGACGCCTGGAATCCGTGGGAAAACCGCTTCGCGAAATCCACGGTGAGCGCGTCGTACCAACTGCTGACGCCGTTGGTTTCTTCGTAGATGGGGCCGAAATTCGAGTTCGGCCGCACACTCGTCGAGTAAACCTGGGTGGTATAGGCGGTTGGAATGTTGGAGGGTGCGCCGGAGATGATGTAGGTGAACGGCGTACCGAGCGCTGGAGCGTTGATGTCCTGCGTTCCGTAGAGATTGACTCCGCGGCTGAAGATTCCGGAAACGGTAAGCACCATATCCTTAGAGAACTGGCGCTCTACCGCGACCGTGGCCTGTTCGGAATAGGGTGTCTTGAGGTTCGGGCTGAGGACGTCCAGCGTGGAAGCACCCGACGTGATCCCGGTAACCGGCGCCGCGAGGGCGTTTGGGAAGACCGGGCCGGCGGCCAGCAAGGTCGCGTTCGACGAAGTCAAAGAGTCGGAGATCTGATAAATGCCATTGCCGGTGTAAATGTCGTCCAGCATGCCGCCGATAACGCGTGCGAAGAACGTTCCGGCGCCGGCGCGGATTACCGTCTTGTCGTTGAGCCTATAGGCGAGTCCGACGCGCGGCATCAGATTCTTCGTGCCGGTGTGCAGCGGTGCGCCGGTCATCGGGTACAACGGGTTTGCAGCCGGCGGCGGCGGCATAAACGTACGTTCGTACCGAGCGCCCAGGGTCACGGTCAGACGATCGGAAACCTTCCACTGATCCTGCAGATACATTCCGATGTCTTTGATGCTGTAATCCACCAGGGGATTGCCGAACGTCTGGCTGTACCCCGTCCAAGTTTTGGCCCCGGTGGTGTTGCCGGTGTAGTCCTCGGCGAACGTGGTGGGGGTCGCATAGGTATAGGACCCGTACCGGTTGCTGAGATAGTTGACGTTGTCGTTGACGTGTTCGAAGGTGAACCCCACCTTAATCGTGTGTTTGCCCTTTACCCAGCTCACGTCGTCGGCGACCTCGTTGCGGACCTCCAGAGGCTCGACGCGCGGGAGGTAGTTTGCCGGTCCAAGCGCGACGCCGGCTACACTCACATCCAGATAGCCAAGGCCACCACCCAGTTCCGCCTGGTCGAAGCCGTCCGCCTGGCGGTCGGTATCGAGGCCATAGCGGAATGAGTTGACCAAGCTGTTGGAGATCACCGAGGTCCAGGTCGCCTTCCCGTTGCGCACGAACACGCTGTCATCGCCGTTGCCGGTGATTCCCGCGCCGCTGGTGGAAGAAAGACCGGTCTGGATGCCATTGGGGGACTTCCAGCGCAGGTAATTGAAACTGGCGCTGAAAGTGTTGCGGTCGTTGAGGTGATAGTCCAGCCTGCCGAAGTACAGGTCATTGCTCGCTTTGCGCGGAATCTGCCCAAAGAAGCGCGGAAGCAGTCCGTTAATCGCCGAGCACTGAGCGGTGGTGGCGGGCGCCGCGCAAGTCAACCAGACCTGGTTGGTGGTGTCGACGAAGCCGGCCTTCACCTCGCTGTCGACAAAGGGAAAATTCCGGCGTGTGATGTCCGCGCTCAGGAAGAAGAACAGCTTGTCCTTGACAATCGTGCCGCCTACCGTTCCGCCGGTCTGAATGCGGTGTTCGGTGGGGTTAAAGGCGGAATAAGGATCGTGAGCGTCGAAGCCGGTGCTGCGGAGGAAGTAGAACGCGCTCCCGTGAACGGTGTTGGTGCCGCTCTTGGTCACGGTGTTCACCACGCCGCCCATGGCCCGGCCGTATTCGGCCGAGAAATTCGCCGATACCACCTCGAACTCCTGGACCGCGTCGGCGGAGATCTGCGACTGGATCCGGGTTCGTCCGGCGTTCTCGTCGTAGAACTGCTCGGTGTTGTCGTTGCCGTCCAGCAGAAACGAGTTATTGCCGGCGACGCCGCGGAAGGTGAGCAGGCCGAAGGTGGCGTCGTTGGTCACACCGGGCGTATTCAGCACGAAAGAGTCGACGCGGCGGCCGTTGATCGGCAGGTTCATAATATCCCGCGTGTCGACCACCTGGGAAACGTCGGTCTTGGTGTCTTCCAGCAGTTGAGCGGCGGCGTTCACTTCGACGGACGTCGTCGTCTGGCCGAGTGACAGCGGAATGTTGAGGCTCAAATTCTGGCCGACCTCCAAATCGACCGTGGCGTCGTACGGGGCAAAGCCCGCTGCGGTGACCACGACCTTATAGCCGGCGCCCGGAGTCAAGGCGGGCGCCGAAAAGATCCCGGCGTTATTGGTGGTAAGGGTGCGCACTACTCCACGCGAGTCGCTGGAGATCACAACCTTGGCGTTGGGGACCACGGAGCCGGAGGGGTCTTTCACCTCTCCCGAAAGGCCGGCAACGCCGCCCGCGGACTGCGCGAAACACGACGCAGCGCCGAACAGGATAATCGTGGCTGCAACACTGAAACCGACGATCTTCGATTGCATATACTTATCTGCTCCCTTGCGACCGATTGAAAATGACCATTCTGGCCTTTCGGACAACCGCGCCGCTTGCGAAATACTCTACCTTCATCGAGTAAACCTCCAAAAAAGTATTGCCGGCCGGAAATTCCCACTACCCCAAATCGCGGAATGCGTGGACTCGGGGCGACACAATTCACGAAAACGAGAGCATGTGGAATGCCGTGGCGATTCCCGAAGCATACAAAAACCTCTCGAAGTTCCTTTGTGTATTGCCAGAATAACAGAGGTTCATGACAATTTCGCTACTGAAATTGCGTGACGGAGTTAAATCCGTCGGGATCGGAAACCGGGGGCGTAGAAAAGGCGATGAAGGGGTCTGGAAGGCGGATTTTCTTCTGTTTTTCACAGGACCGATCTCCCGTTTTCGAGAGGCCGGCGCGGCGGTTATGGCAGATTCAGAACTGCCGCGCTCGACAAGATTTGTCACCCGCGGTACATGCTATAGCGGCACGTGCAAAGTTCCCACCATCCCCGAAGGAATATCCCGGAACCCCAAGCTGAATCCGGTTGTGCCCGGCGGCGTCTTCACCCTCGCGCCCAGTTTGAGACCCTGATCCTGAATCTGGCGATACAGGGCATCGGTGAAACTCAACGGAATCGTGGTCAGTTGCTCCACCTTGCCCACGACCACCAGAAACTGCAACGATCCGGTCCACTTCCCGTCCTTGGGTTCGAGTGTGATGTTGCGCGGATCAATGGTCACCGACGCCTGGTAGCCTCCCTCCACCGGTTCCAGATGGACGTGGAAGCCGATGCCGGCTAATGCGATCGGATGGGTGATCGCATCGGCGAGCGACGGGGCCACTGCCGCATCCCGCGCCGCTACGTAACCGGGCCGATACCGCAACTTCATGTCTGGCCGCTTCGCCGTCACCTCCAGGCGGTGAAAGGATCCGTCGAGGCCATCGGCGGGTACCGAAAACGCCAGCGAATAGCTTACCCGGGAATCGCCGGCGGCCTCCTGAATGGCGGCGTTGAGATCGTTGATGTTGTGGAACGCGCGGCCACCGGTCTCTTCGGCCAGGGTTTCGAGGGTTTCGTAATTGAAATCGGGCGGCGGGGCGGCTTTGGGCGGGCTATTCCGCTTGCCGAGCGAAGCCCGGTCGGCCTGGAGTGCCGGTGGCAACGCGATGCCGCGCGCGTCTACCGGATAGACGGCAACATCGGACTCGTTCAAGGCGCGAATCGCGCGCGCCACGTCGCTCTCAAACGATTGGCCCGTGCCCGGCAAATCCGCATTCGACGCATTCGCGGACGATGCAATAGGTGGGACGATGCCGCCCGATTTCGCCCCGCCGCCGCCCCCCGACCCGCCGCGCCCGCCGGAGCGTCCGGACTGGCGCGCGTTCGTGTCGCTTTGGGGCATGCCGTCTACGACATTGTTCAAGCCCAGTTGAATCGGAAAACCGCCCGAAATCCAGATCAACGTTTTCCGGCCGGGAATGCCCTCCAAGTGTCCGGCGATGGTTTCGAGCGCCGCGGCGGTGCGGGTCGCGCGCACCGTTTGGGTGTATTCGATGTAGGGCTGGTTGGAAGACTGCATGAAGCTGTCCCACATCGCGGTGGTCTGCCGATCGCCGGTGAGCGAGTTGGACGAAGCGGGTGGCGCGGTTTCGGCTGTCACTTCGGGATTCACGCGATTGGCGTGCTTCGCGAGGGCCGCCAGAAGCGAAGCCATGTCCTGCGAGAAATCGTGCAGCAGCGAGAGCGAGTCGCCCAACACGAAAACGGCCACGCGGCTGTCGGCCGGCAGGGCCCGCAGGTACCGCAGGAAGTCTTTCTTGGCAAGATCCTGGTCGGTGAGCTGGGTATTCAATTCATCGAACAGAAACACCGTCACGGCCTGATTTTCCGGCCCTGGCCTGTTGGTGAACGTGAGCCGGGCCGGCGAACTCGAAGCCACGGTTGCCGTTTGGCTGGCTTTTTCCAGCGCAAAGAGCGTGATTTTTTGTTCCCGGCCATTGTCCCGCAGCGTGAAATCGTCGCGCTTGAGATCTTCCACCGGTTTGCCATGCTTGTCCTTGACGACTACATTCACCAGGACCACATGGGTCCCCGTGCGAATCAAGAGCTGATCGGGTGTGGATTGCGGGACCGCCCTGGGCGCCAGCCAGAGAAGCGGCGCCATCGGCAAAATGGATAGAGGGAAACCGCGAGTTGGCATGCGCGCCTCCGGAAAGCAAACCCTATTTCGGAGTTTACTTCACTTGGGGGGGGCAGGAGGTGTTCCCCCTGCCCCACCAAGCACCATCACCACGAAAAATGCAGGGCCAGTTGCAGGAAGCGCGGACTGCCGATGGTGTGCTGAATGATTCCCAGGCTGCCCTTGGGAGGGAACACCGGCGGCGGTTCGAAATCGTTGAAGAAGGTTACGTCGTTGTTCGGCGCGTCGAAATCCGGATGGTTGAAAACGTTGAACGCGTCGAAGTTCAGGCGCAACCGGTAACGTTCGCCGATTTTGAACTCCTTGCGCAGCGTCATATCGAAGCGCACCTGGAAAGGACCGCGGAACATGTTGCGCCCCGAATTGCCATACAGCGATTCGTAGTTGTCGCAGCCGGAGGCGTCGCATGCCGGTACGCCGGACGTGCCGGGGGCAACGAACTGGGGTGAAAAATCGCTGGCGTTCAGCACTGGTTCACCGGCGTTGACACCCGTGGTTCCCTGCAACTGGGCCTGCTTCGCCGTGACCCCGGGCTTCAAGGGAACGATGGGATTGGTAAGCTCGTCGTCGGTGCCGAAATACAAGCTCCCCACCGAACCGGTGTAGTCGTACACGCTATAGGGCTGGCCGCTTTGCGCAACCGTTTGTCCGCCGATCGTCCATCCGTTCACGAAATTGCCCAGGGACTTGTTGGAAGTGACGTTGGGAATTGTGTAGCTGTAATTGACCAGGAAAACATGCGTCTGGTCGAAGTCGGCGGAGGCGTAATTGGAGTGCGGATAGAGAGGATTGTTCCCCGTAAAGAATAGTCCCAGACCGCTCTGCTCATCGAGCGCGTGCGACCAGGTATAGGAAGCGGTTAATTGCAGGCCGAACGACAGCCGCTTTCTGGCCTGAAGCTGTAAGGCGTTATAAGACGAGATGCCTTCCGCCTCATACAGCACGGAATTCATGTCGTAACCGGGATAGGGCACGCGAACCGGCGCATTGCCGGAGAATTCCGAAGTGGACACGGTTTCGAGGTCCATCTCATTCAGGCCATAAGAGTAGACTTGGCCGTTGATGGGGTTCTGCGCCGTGGCGATTCCCGGTTGGTTGAAGGCGATCGGCAATACTTCATGTACGCCGTGGTTGCCGACGTAACCCGCGCTTAACAACCAGTCGTTGGACGCCTGATACTGCAAGTCGAAAGTCCAGTTCGTCGTATAAGGGAGCTTGTTATTGATCGCATAGCCGCCGAACAGGAACGGGCCATACAGATTGCCCGCCGGGAACTTGCCCGATATGGTCTGGGCGATGTTTGGCAGAAGCGCCTGGAACGCGGCGGCGCTGCCCGGGGGAACGGCGGGAGCGGCGGTTCCAAAGGGAGTTGCGAGGGTCGATCCGCTAGCGGCAGCGGTCTCCGCCACAAACGGCGGCGCCAACGTAACCCCGAACGGACCGTTGAATCCCGCACCTGCGCTGGGCGAAAACTCGCTGAAAAACTCGCCGCGGTCATAGTAGATGCCGATTCCCGTGCGCACGGTCAAATGGGACATCGGCGACCATGCGATACCGAGCCGCGGTGCGAAACCATACTGGTGCTGGGTTAACAGGGAATTGCCGGCTCCCGCCGTTGCGAAGGTCGGGTTGTTGCCGGCGATTTCGAATCCCGAACTGGTAATGGTGTCGGTGGCCGAGTTATAGGCGTAGGCGCTCGGGTTGAACGCCGTCAGCTTTCCGTACTTCTCGGTAAGTGGACCCTCATAGTCCCAACGCAGACCCAGAGTAATGGTAAGGTTACTGGCCGCTTTGAAGTTATCGTTCACATACAAACCGGAAGTATGCGAGCGATAATAGCGGCTGGCGGAGCCGTCGAACGCCAGCGAGGAGGTACCGGTCTTGACCGTGCCTTCGGCGAAGGTGAGGAACGAGCTGAATCGAATGGTGTCGGTGTTGGTATTGTTGTTGACGATGTTGAGCTGCGTGTCGTCGTACTGCGCTCCGAAAGAGAGCGTGTGCCGTCCCTTCACCCAGTTCAGCGTGGTTCCAATCTCACCCTGATTTTGGAACATGCCCGCGTTCCCGAAGCTGGAACTAGGACCGTATTCCAATGCGTTCGCCAGGGTGGGATCGTCGCTCGAAATCAGAATCTGGGGGAAGCCCGTCGAGCCGAGCAGGTTGATACCGAACTGGCTGGGATTGAAGTCCTGACTGGTATTGGCGTAGGCCCGGAGGCGATTGAACCCCACGCGCTGGAGCCAGGTGAGATGGGGAGTCAGCACGATGGTGTTGTTGATGGACGCTACCTGGCTGCCGGCGGAGAGTTGCTGCGGAAAACCGAGCAGCGAACCAACGGCGCCGAACGGGCTATTGGTGGGGTTGTTCTGTAGATAGTATTTCCCGGAGAGGCGATCGCTATCGCTGATCACGTAATCGATGGTTCCGATTCCCTGGTCTACGTTCGCGGATGAGTTCGGCCCTTGTATGACCGCGTCGTATCCCAATTGTGTGGCGGTAGCCTTATTGGTGATTTGTGCGCTGGGAATCAGATATTGGCCATTGGGCAGTTGAGCCTGCAGCAAGGACAGCGAGGGCGCGGCGATCTGGCTGGCGGCGAACGTCGAGCTATAGCCGGACGACTGCACCGCGGCAACAATGCCCGCCGCGCTGCGGTCGTTGGTGAGGCCCAGAGGCACCGTTACATCCCTGGTGGACTCGGCGGCGTCAACCACCCGAACGCCCTGGTAGGAGACGAAGTAAAAAAGCTTGTCCTTTTTGATGGGACCGCCGACCGTGCCCCCGAACTGGTTACGGTTCAAGAACGGCACCTTCTGGGTGATGGCGGGCGAGGCATTGTAGAAAAACGGCGCGGCGTTCATGGCGCTGTTCTGGAACTTCTCGAACACCGTGCCGTGAATTTCGTTGGTGCCCGACTTGGTGATCACGCTGATATGAGCGCCGCTGTGGGCGCCTTGCGAGGCGTCGTACATGGCCGAGTTCACCGAAATCTCCTGGATCGCTTCCACCGGAGGAGTGGGGAGCGCCTGGCCGATCGCATTGTAGACCGAGACGCTTTGGATGGAGCCGCCACCGCCGAAACTCTCGCCGGTATTGAGCACGAACCGATTCTCGCCGACCTGGCTGGACGAGTTTCCGTTGAACAGATTATTGGTGCTGATGCCGTTCATCGAAAAACTGTTGCTGGTGTCGCGCTGTCCATTGGCGAAAATGGCCTGATTGCCCAGCCCGGCGTTGGCACCGGCCCCGCTCACGAAATCCGCGTGCACACCGGGACTCATAATCGCCAGTTGGGTGAAGCTGCCGGTTGCCAGGGGTGTTTCCTGAATGGTCAACTGGTCGACCACGTAACCGTTGGTGGTATCCACCTGGTTCATCAATGCCACTGCCGCCACTTCGACCGTGGTGGCCACCGAACCCACACGCAAGTTGACGTCGACGGTGGCCGTGCGGTCCGAATTCACCAGAACTTCCTTATGAGTTTCGGTGTCGAATCCTTCCTTGGTGATGGTGAGTTGATAGGTACCGGCCGGAAGATTCGCAATACTGTACGACCCGTTGACCTGCGTCGTTTCCGATATCGAAAGGTTGGTGGCGGCGTTGACGGCCTTGACCGTAGCGCCGGGCACGGCTGCGCCCGACGGATCCTTTACCGTGCCGGTAATGGCGCCGAAAACCTGCTGGGCTTGCAGTTGCAGTTGGAATACGGCGCCCAAGAGCAGGAACGTCAAGCAGACAGGTCTCCTGAACAGAGCGGTTGGCGAGCTAGCGAAGATCCGGAACAACCCCATCATTTTAAGGACTCCCTTTTCTGATGTATCCAAAATGTAATCGAAGATTTCCATCCTGGACCGAGATTTCCTGTCAGTATACAACGAGTCGCCTTCCCCTCGATTCTGCGCGCGGCTTTTTGGGCTTTATGGTGCTGGAGAATCGCCGGTTGGGTGCAGTTGACGAGAGCCTGTGGAAATTGGGGCAGTGCCTGCGCCCGCCGCGGTTCGATCCACTGACGACGTTACGCCACCAGTGGATCGACCCGCCACGGATCCATCAGAACAACAAACTGAGAGACATCTGCATGAAGCGGGGGCTGCCGATGGTATCCTGAATGACCCCGAACGTGGTTTGCGAAGCGATGCTCTTGATGGCCGGTACGCCGCTCTTCACGGAGTACAGGCTCAGGTCGTTGTTCGGCACATCAAAGCTGGGAGTGTTGGTGAGGTTAAAGGCATCCGCCTGGAAGCGGAGCGTGAAGCGCTCGCCGATGCGGGTGGTTTTGATGACCGAAAGATCCAACCGCTTCTGGAACGGGCCGCGGAACAGGTTGCGCGCAGTATTGCCGAAGATGGTTTCCGCGTTATCGCAAAGCTGGGCGCCGGCGGATGACACCGTGCAAGCCGGTACGCCCATGGTTCCGGGAGCGATGGTGGGGACGTAGAAATCGGCCGAGTTCACCAGCGGATTGCCGGGGTTGATGTTGGTGGTGCCTTGCAGCTTGGCCTGATTCGCCGTGACACCGGGATTGAGCGGCAGTTCGGGATTGATCAGTTCCACGAAGCTGCTGTAATACAAGCCGCCCACCGAACCCGAGTAATCGTAGATGTCGTAAGGTTCGCCGCTCTGGAAGCTCGTAATTCCGCTCAGCGCCCATCCATTTGCAAACTTGCTCAGCAGCGAGTTGCCGGAAACCGCCTTGGGGATCTCGTAAAACACCTGCCCTACCGCAACATGCGGCCGGTCATACGCGGAGGTTCCGTAAGAGGAGTGCACGTTCAGCGGGTTGTTTCCCTCGAAGAACAGACCGAGGTTGCTTTGTTCGTCGAGGGTGTGCGAGTAGGTATAAGCCGCGGTGATTTGCAGTCCGTGGCTGAGCCGCTTGCGCAATCCCAACTGCAGGGCGTTGTAGTTGGAGATGCCCTCCGCCTCGTAGAGCACGGAGTTATCGGAGAATCCCAGAAATGGGGCGCGCAAATCGGTATTTCCACCATCGTAAGTCTTCAGAGTCTCCGACGGCACCACGTTGAACCCGTAAGAGGTGGTCTGCCCGTTGATGGAATTGGAAGCTGTAGCGATGCCCGGCTGGTTGAAGGGAATCGGCAGCACCTGGTGACTGTTGTGATTGCCCACGTAGCCGACAGTCACTGTCATGCTGTTGGTGGGCTGCCACTGCAGGTCGAACGTCCAATTGACGCTGTAAGGCAGCTTGTTGTTGGCGTCGTAACCGCCAAACAGGAACGGCGTCGCTCCGGTGGAGAGCTTAGCGGCGTTGGGAAGCAGCGCAGTGATCGCGGCCGGGTTGGTCACCGGAGGCGGCAGGGTGGCGCCGGCGAACGGCTCGGCGAGCGTGCCCGTCGAGGTGTTGCCCACCTGTTGCACGAATGGCGGCGCCAGGGTCACTCCGAACGGGCCGTTGAACCCGCTGCCGGCAGCCGGAGAAAGCTCGCTGAAGTATTCGCCGCGGTCGGAATACATCCCGATGCCGGAGCGCACCACCACGTTCTTCAATTGCGACGGGGTCCAGGCCACGCCGATGCGCGGCGCCACGATCCATTGTGGTGCGGTCAAGGTGGAGTCGGAAGTTCCCTTCGTGCCGAGAATCGGGTTGTTGCCGCCCACCACGATTCCGCTGTTCACGACCGTATCGGAGGCGGCGTTGTACTGGTAAAGATTCGGATTGAATCCGGTCAGATTGCCGTATTTTTCGGAAAGCGGACCGTCGAAATCGTAGCGCACTCCCAGGGTCAGGCTGAGGTTGGATGCCAGCTTGAAGTTGTCCAGGATGAAGGCGCCCACCTGATCGGCGCGGTAGTAGCGGTTACTGGCGCCATCGAAAAACTTCCCGCCGGTGTTCGGAGCGCCGGTAAACAGCGTGGGCCAGTCCGGGAACGTGATTTGCGCCGTGTTGTTCTGGTTGTTGATGATGTTGAGCTGTGTATGTGTCCAGCTTGCGCCGATGCGCAGGGTATGCCGGCCGATCAGCCAGCTCAAAGTGCTGGAGCCTTCGTAGTTATTCTGGTACGATCCCGCGTTCGCGAAGTTCGAGCTGCTTCCGAGAGTGAGGCTCTTACCGGATACGCCGTTGGTGTCATCGGAATGCGAAATTGTGATTGCCGGGAAGTTGGTGCTGCCGAAGATATCGATACCCACGGACTGGGGAGTGAACGGCTGTTGCGTTTCGGTATACGTATACTGACGCGTCACGCCGGCACGGTTTTCCCAAGTCATATGCGGAGTCAGGATTGTGGTGCTGGAGAGCGTCGCCGTGGGCGCCCCAGCCTTGGTCACTTTGGGAAAGCCCAAAACCGCCGATCCGAATGGGCTGGAAGTGGGATTGTCCTGATAAAAGCCTTTGAAGGAGAGCCGTTCCTTGTCGTTCAACAGGTAATCCACATCGGCCACGCCCTGTCTTTCCGCGAACGTCGATGGCTCGCTCAGGGCCACGTCGTAGCCGAACTGTTTCAGCGTGGCGGGATTATTTGTAAAGGGAGTGGGAATCACATACTGGCCGTTCACTTTAGCGTTGAACAGGTTAATGGCGGCCTGATTGATGGCGCTGGGCGCGACCGTGAGTCCGAAAGACGACAGCGCCATGGCTGCCAGGCCCGTCGCGCTGCGGTCGGCCGTCAGACCGAGCGGCACCGTAAAAGTGCTCTGGCCGGCCAGCGCGTCGCTATCGTGAATCCCCTGGTAGCCGAGAAAATAAAAGACCTTGTCCTTAATTACGGCGCCGCCGGCGCTGGCGCCGTAGCGGTCGTAATGGATCGCGGGAACCTTGTTGTTGGCGGTGTACGCCGGGCTGGAGTTGCGGAAGAACGGAGCCGCGTTGAAGATGGTGTTTTGCAGGTGCTCATAGAGTTGTCCGTGCAGCGCATTAGTTCCCGAACGCGTGATGGTTTCAATCTGCGCCCCCGATTTTCCGCCCTGCGACACGTCATAGCCGCCTGAATTGACGCGCAGTTCCTGCATGAACTCGGGAGCCGGAGTCGCCATGCCTTCCCCGATGGCATCGTATACCGCGCCGCTGGTCTGCACGCTGCCGTCGCTTTGAAAGCTCTCGCCGGTGTTGAGCGTCCACCGGCCGGACGCCACGTCGCTGGTGGATTTCCCGTTGAACAGGTTGTCCGCGCTGGTTCCGTTAATGGAGAAGCTGTTGCTCGAATCGCGCTGTCCATTGGCCCAGATCGCTTGGTTGCCAAGGCCCGCATTACTGCCCGCGCCGCTCAGAAAGTCGGCGCTCAGTCCCGGGCTGAGAATGGCGAGTTGCGTGAAACTCCCGGTGCCGAGGGGCGAATTGTTGATCGCGTCGGAATCCAGCACGTACCCTGTAGTCGTGTCGGTCTGGTTCAGCAACGGCGTAGCGGTGACGTCTACCGTGGTAGCTACCGCGCCTACCTCCAGTTTTCCGTTGACTGTGGTGGTGCGGTCGCCCTGCACTAGAATCGACGTGTGGTTCTCGGTCTTGAAACCTTCTTTGCCGAAACTGACGCTATAGTTTCCGATGGGCAAATCCGGCGCCTGGTAAGAACCATTGGACGACGCGATCAGTTTGATTAGCAGGTTGGTGTCGGTATTCTTGACCGTCACTGCCGCCCCGGGAACAGCCGCTCCCGTGGCATCTACCACCGTACCGGTGATACCGCCGAGTAGTTGTTGGGCGCACACCGGCAATGGACCGGCTGACGCGATTGCCAACACGAACACAGAAATGGTGTGATACGCGAGACGCACTATAAAGACCTCCGTTGGGATTGGGGCAGGGTCAGAATAACAAACGGATGTGACAACTACGTTAGGATTCCCGTAACAAAAGGTTAAAGGCGGCGGCGGGCTCGCATGTTTACGTTGGTATTTTCGGGCAATCGCATCCTGGCTATACTGAAGCGTACCGAAACGTAATGGAAAAGCTAGAGGATAGATTGAAGGCCGTAAGCCAACGGATCGCGCGCGCGGCCGACCGGGCGCGGCGCGATCCGGCCGGAATCCTCCTGCTGGCCGTCACCAAAGTATTTCCCGCCGCCGCCATTCGTGAAGCCTACGATTTGGGACTGCGCGATTTCGGCGAGAACTACGTCCAGGAATTCGAAGGCAAAGCGCCGCAGCTTGCCGATTTGACGGGTGCGCGCTACCACTTGATCGGCCATTTGCAATCGAACAAATCCAAGAAGGCCGTGGAGCTGTTCCACGTGGTCCAGACCGTGGATTCGGCCAAGCTGGCGCGGCGTTTGAACGAATCCCCACGCGCGCTGGACGTGATGCTGGAAGTCAAGCTCTCAACCGAAGAGGCAAAAAGCGGCGCCGCCCAGGCGGAACTGCCCGGCCTGATCGCGGCGGTGCGCGCTTGTGAAAATCTGCGCTTGCTGGGCCTGATGACCATGCCGCCGTGGTCGGACGATCCGGAGGCCGCGCGCGGCTATTTCCGGGGCCTCCACGAGTTGGCCCAACAGCACGGCCTGGCGCAGCTCTCCATGGGCATGTCCCACGACTTGGAGACGGCCATCGAAGAGGGTTCCACCTGCGTGCGCGTGGGAACCGCGCTCTTCGGCAAACGGATCAAGCCGTGACCGTCGGATTCTACGCCCCCCTGCCGCCGGCGCGTACCGGAGTGGCCGACTATGCGGCCGCGCTGCTGGCGGAGCTGAGAAAGCATGGGCGGGTGGAAGTAGCGCCGTCCGCCTGCGACGTCGCGCTCTATCACTTGGGCAATAACGGCTTGCATGGCGACATTTATCGGCGTGCGTTAGAGGTTCCCGGAGTGGCGGTGTTGCACGACGCGGTGCTGCATCATTTCCTGCTGGGGCGTTTGGACGAAGCCGCATACATCGACGAGTTCGTATACAACTACGGGGAGTGGAATCGCGGCATGGCGGTGGCGCTGTGGCGCGGGCGCGCGTCGTCGGGGACCGACCGGCGCTATTTCGATTACCCCATGCTCCGGCGGATTGTGGAACGGTCGCGCGCCGTGGTGGTGCATAATCCGGCGGCCGCGCGAGTGGTGCGGGAGGTGGGGCATGCTACAGCTTGCCCTGCGAGCCTCGACGTCGAAATCCCCCACCTGTTCGTTACCCCGCACGATCTGCCCGGGGGCGCGGAAGCCATGCGGTGGCGACAGCGGTGGGGAGTGGAGCCTGGAACGTTTCTCTTCGGCGTCTTCGGATACCTCCGGGAATCCAAGCGGCTGGTGACCGTGATGGAGGCCTTCGCCGATCTGCATCGCAACCATCCGCGGACGGCGTTGCTGGTGGCCGGACAGTTCGTGTCGACGGACCTGGAGCGGGCCGTCGAGCCCATGCTCTCCCATCCGGGAGTGATTCGGCGGACTCACCTGGCGGAGCGCGAATTCTGGTTGGCGGCGCAGGCTGTGGACGCCGGCATCAATCCGCGGTATCCGGCGGCCGGGGAAAGCTCGGGGATCGCCATCCGCCTGATGGGCCTTGGCAAGCCGGTGATGATGACGGAATCGCTCGAATGCTCGCGATTTCCAGAGGATGCCTGCATTCGCATCCCTTCGGGAGTTGCCGAACGGGATTCCTTGCGCGAGCACATGCTGATGCTGGCATCGATGCCGGAAGTGGCCGCGGCTATCGGCGAAAGGGCCGCCGCGCATATTCAGGCGCACCATCGGGTGGATCAGGTTGGGGAACAGTACTGGCAATTGCTCCGCGGCATCACTCAAACGGCTGGCCGAATCTGATTTCGTTTCGATCGAGATCCCGCACGCAAAAATCGCGCAGCCCCCACGGATGGCTGACCGGCTCGCCCTGGACATCGGCGCCCTTCGCGCGCAGTTCCGCATAAAGCTGGTCGGCATTCTCGACGTACACGTAGGCGGGCCCGATCCCCGCATGCCGCTCGGTGCGGGCGATCAGCAGGAGGGTCACCGCGTCGCGGTCCATCACACCGATGTTGGGGTCCTGATAATTCACGTGGAAACCGAGCACGTCGCGATAATGCGCGATCCCACCGGGGATGTCGTCCAGCGGTAGTTCCGGCAAAGCCTTTTGGAACATGCGCGGAGTTGGCGTGGAATCCGGGACATGGTAGGACTGGCCGAACCACAGCGTATTCCCGTCGGGGTCGCGGATCTCGAACATCCGCATCTTAATCCAGTTGACCTTTTCGATTTCACTCGGGCGGCCGCCGCGGGCGCGGACGGCCGCATGCATGGCGGCGACGTCGCCGGTCTGGAAAAAGACGATGGCGGACGCGGAAGCTTGGGTGTCGAAGTGCAGGAGTGCGGGCCCGCATGCGGCCTCGATGCCGTCCGGAGCGTCGCGTATTTCGAATCCCAGTACGTCGCGATAAAAGGCGGCACTGCGGGCGGTATCGGAGACACCGAGGTAACGCATTACGGGTGCGACGATGTCAGGTTGGCGAGCAGATGGCGGATCGGGATTCATATGCCGGGCGTTGTCGCGATCTCCACGATTATATTACCGGCGATGCGCACCCGGGGCCCGCAACCTGTGCTTTCAGCGGCCTGTCGCCAGCAGACCGCCGACCAGTGCCGCAAATGCTACCGGTTAGCCCATGACGATCGATGAACGATATATCGCCGATCAATCTTGCCAAGACGCAAGCTCGACCCTCTGCCCTCGACGGCATTTTTGTGGGAATTCCGGCTTTCGAGTAGCTGTAAGGGCTTGCGGGGGCTAGCCTGAAGTTGCCCTCCGCCGTTCACTCCGCCAGTAATTGCCTGCGGCAGCAAGGATTTTGATCTCCCCCTTTCCCGTTTCCCCCTCCGGGGGAAAGCCGGGGGGGCGGGTTCCCCCCACGCCGCCAAAGGCGGGCGGCTCCCCCCACAAGAGGGGTTTCAAAACGCTCCGCTGCCCCCCCCTTGTGCATCCCCCCGGTTGAGCTGAGGCTTTGCACCCCCCAGGCGTGTAGCCGGAAGCGCCTTTTTTCAAGGCGCATCGCCATCTGCCAGGCTACGCAAAGGAAGCTTGCCGCGCTTGAGGAGAGAAGGTCTGGCCGTAGAGTAAATCAACTCTTTCTTATCGGCGTTTATCGGCGTTCATCAGCTAATCATGTCTTGCTTGTTTTCAAAGTCGCATCTCTTTCAGCAGCCGCCGCGCCGAGAAGCCCACAATCCCCAGGAACGCCACGCAACTGATCGCTACCACGGTGAACTGCCGCTGCGGCGTGAGCCGTCCCACTTCTCCCCCTCTTGCGCCAAAATCCAGTCCGACCCGCAGCCGTACCGTGGCCGCCACCCGGCCGTCCTGGTTGTCCAGCACCACTACATAATCTCCGCCCCGCCTCACGATGTCCGTAAAATAACCGCGAGACCCTTCCGGCGTCACCAGAATGCTGCCCGGCAGATCGGCGCTCATCCGTTCCAGATCCTCGCGCAGCATCAGCGCCGCCCGTACCTTCCCTGAGCCGCTCAATACTTCGTAACTGGCGGAAATCCGCGCCGGCCGTCGATCGAGCGCGACCTCCACGTACTTCCAGTCGCCAGCCGGAATCTGGTGGACTTCGTCCATCACTTCCCTGCCCGCCGACGCGGCCAGTAGCACAATCGAGGCAAGCAGCATCATGAGGAGCGAAGACCTTCCGGCAGGCCCTCCCTGTCGCCCGAACGGCAACAATAAAGGCCATGAACGACAGTATGGCACAGCCGCGGCACGGCCTTTCGCCGCTGGAGCTGCCCGGCTGGAATACCACGAATCGGTTGCATCGCCGCCTTCCTGCCCGCCTGCCTGTTTCTCGTTTCCGGCCTCTGGAAAATCACCGGCGCCCGTGCCGCCATTCGTATGGTGCAAGCCCGAGTCCCCGAATCCCTCAGCCTTACCGCTGCCCCGGCATGACCGCCTTCGCCCAGCGGCGTGGCGACAATCGTGTCTCCGGAGTTTGGCCACCTTCCCGCGCGGAGGGCAAGCTAAACCAAAGCATGCCCCACGCATGCCGCTGATCCTGGCGGGCCATGCCAGTTTAGCTTGCCCATCGGCATGCGGAGCACGCCGATGTCGTGGGCGCCTCCCCGGCTCCGCTATAATCGCGAGTGTGGCCGTTTCCGAACTCGAACTCTATCGCCGGCAGTTTGAACAGATTCAACAGCAAGCCAACGAATTGACGGCGGGCCTCAACGAGGCCCGCTTCAACTGGCGCTTGTCCCCCCAGGATTGGTCCATCGAAGAGTGCCTGGCTCATCTCACCATGGTGGGACAGTGGGAAGTCCGCGCCATTGACCAAGCCATCGACCATGGCAAAGAACGCGGCATCACCGGCCAGGGCCCATTCGAGTACGGCGCCATCGACCGGTTCATCGTCCACCAGACCGAACCGCCGGTGCGCAGCCCCTTGCCCGCGGGGCGTCACTTCGTTCCGTTGCACGGCCAGCCAGTGACCGCTGTGATGCCGACTTTCCTGCATGTCCAGAGCCAGATCCTCCTCCAATTGTCCCGTGCCGAGGGCCTGGACCTGCGGCGCGTCAAAGTCGCGACCCCCATTTCGCGCTTTCTGAAGATGAGTCTGGGCATGATGTTCGCCCAAATCGCCGCCCACGAGCGCCGCCATCTGGAGCAAGCCCGCCGCGTCCGCGAAAAACTGCCGCTGTAATTTCCACCCCTGAATCCGATATGATGGCGGGATCATGCGCAGAACCGCCGCTTGCCTGCTATTGGCCGCCACCCTCTGGTCCGCCCCGCCCGCACAGAAGAACGACGAGGCGTATACGGCCAAAATCCTGCAGTACACCACCGAGAAATATTTCCTAACCGAGTTGGTGGACCACTTGCCCGCGTCCGACACCGTACCCACCCCGGAAAAGGTGTTGGGTTACGCCATCGGCACGCCCAATAAGCTGACCTACACCAAGGACATCCACCGCTACATGCGGGAACTCGAGAAAGCCTCCAAGCGCGTCAAGACCTTCGTCATCGGCCACTCCGAAGAGGGCCGCGAAATCCTGCTGGTGGCGGTCTCCGACGAGGCCAATCTGGCCCAGCTCGACCACTACAAAGACCTCACCGCCCGTCTCGCCGACCCCCGCAAGACGTCCCAGGCGGAGGCCGACAAGCTCACGTCCGAAGCCCTGCCGTTCTACTGGGCATCGGGCAGCATTCACTCTACCGAGACCGGGTCGCCCGAAATGCTGATGGAGCTGGCCTATCGGTTGGCGGTGGAGGAGTCGCCGTATATTCAGAACATCCGCAAGAACATGATCGTGCTGATCACCCCCACCACCGAAGTGGATGGCCGAGACCGCGAGGTGGACGTCTACAACTACCGCAAGGCCTTCCCCAACAAGCCGGCGCCCAACCTGGTCTATTGGGGCAAATACGTGGCGCACGACAACAACCGCGACGGCATCGGCATGGCGCTCCAGCTCAGCAAGACCATGATGGCCACGTTCCTGGACTTCCACCCCACGGTGCTGCACGATCTGCACGAATCGCAGCCGTTCCTCTACGTCTCCACCGGCATGGGCCCCTACAATGCCTGGCTCGACCCGCTGGTGATCGACGAATGGCAGAAGATGGCCTACGTGGATATCGAGGAGTTCACCAAGCGCGGTGTTCCCGGCGTCTGGACCCACAATTATTATGACGGCTGGGCGCCCAATTACATGTTCTACGTGGCGAACGGCCACAATTCCATCGGCCGCTTCTACGAAACTTTCGGCGGCAACGGCGCAGACACCGGCGTGCGCACCGTGCCGGCCAACTCCACCAGCCGCGCCTGGTACCGGCCGAATCCGCCGCTCGCGCGCGTCAATTGGTCCATCCGCAACAACGTCAATCTGCAACAAAGCGGCCTGCTGTTCTCCATGAACAGCGTGGCCAACAACCGCAAGCAGTACCTGGACAATTTCTACCTCAAGGGCAAACGGAGCGTGGCGAAGGCCACCGCCGAAGGTCCCGCCGCATGGGTGATTCCGGCCGACGATCCGCGCCCCGGCGAGGCCGCCGAACTGGTGAACGAGCTGCGCATGCAGGGCGTCGAGGTGAATCGCCTGAACGCGGCCACCGATAAGTTCCCGGCCGGCAGCTACGTCATCCGCATGGATCAGCCCTACAGCCGCTGCGCCGACATGCTGCTCGATACGCAATACTACAACGTCAACGATCCGCCGCCTTATGACGATACCGGCTGGACGCTGGGTCCGCTGCACAACGTGACCACCGTGCGGGTGAGCCAACCGGACATTCTACAGAGTCCGATGACGCTGCTGACCGCGGAGGCCAAGCCGCAGGGCGGAGTCACCGGCGCCGCCACCGCCGTCTATCTCATCAATCACAATGCCGACAACACCCTGGCGACGCTCCGTTTCAAACTCAAAGACGTGAAAATGTTCGCCGCGGAAGAGGGCTTCAAGGCCGAGAATCGCGATTTCAACGCCGGCTCCTGGGTGATCCGGGCCGAGGGCAATCCCGCCGATCTGCGCGCGCGACTGCAGAGCGCCGGAGTAGCGCTGGGAGTCTCAGCCTACGCCACTAATACCGCGCCCGGCGTGCCGATGCACGAGCTGGCCGTCCCGCGGATCGCCTTCGTTCACACGTGGACCAATACCCAGAACGAAGGCTGGTTCCGCATCGCGTTCGACCGCCTGCAGATCCCCTACGACTACATTTCCGATATCAAACTGGGCGCCATTACCGATCTGCGCGCCAAGTATGACGTGATTGTGCTCGGCCCGGTAGGCGGCACCGCGCAACGCATCGTCAATGGGACTCCGAAGACGGGTGAGCCGGTGCCGTTCCAGAAGAGCGATGTCACTCCCAACCTGGGCGGCGCGCCCGATTCGACCGACGACATGCGTGGCGGCATGGGGCTACAGGGCATCGACAATATCGGCAAGTTCATCGACGCCGGCGGGCTGTTCGTCACCATCACGGGGAACGCGTCGATTCCGATCGACTACGGCATGGCGGAAGGCGTCAGCATTCTCACCGCGGCCGACCTGCGCGTGCGCGGCAGCGTGCTCAATTCCACGGTCAGCGACAAGCGCAGTCCCATCGCCTACGGCTACGGCGACAAGCTGGCGCTGTATTTCAGCTCGGCGCCGGTGCTCTCGGTGGGCGGCGCGGGCGGTGGTTTCGGCGGGGGCGGGGGCGGGGGACGCGGCGGGCGCGGCGGCGGGGCGGCAGCCGGCGGGGGACGCGGAGGTGTCGGCGCCGGCCGTCCCACCGGCCGTGGCAACGCCAACGAACAGGATACTCCGCAGGCGCGGCCGCTCTCGATGAACACGCCGTCTACTACGATGGCGGCGGCGCAGCCCGGCGACGAACCGCCCACCGGCGATCTCAACGGCGGAGGCGGCGAGGGCGGAGGCAGAGGCGGCCGGGGTGGCGCGCAACTGCCGCCGGAGATGCGTCCGCGCGTGGTCGTCCGCTTCGCCGCCGAGAGCGACCTGCTGGTTTCCGGCATGCTGGCCGGCGGTTCCGAGTTGGCCAACCAGGCCGCGGTGGTCGACGTGCCGCGCGGCAAGGGCCACGTCGTGATGTTCGCCAACAATCCCATGTGGCGCAACGAAACGCAGGGCAGCTACTTCCTGCTCTTTAATGCGATGCTGAATTACGATCATCTGGCCGCCGGTGTGCAGGCCGCACCAGCCGCCGGAGGCAGAGGCCGCCGCGGCGGCGGGCAGTAGAATATCTGTATGACACTCGATGAGGATGGCGGCTTGGTGACCGAGACTGCGGAGCAGGGCCTGCGCCGCGCGCGGGACCTCGTGCGAAAGTACATCCCGGAGGAGACGCGGCTCTCCGAGGAGATCGTCGCGGATCATCGTGCGGAGGCGGCCCGCGAGCGGCAGGAATAGGACGCCGGTATTCGATACTCGGGGGCGCCAATCGGCGAAGCGGCCCGGCTCCACCGCTTACTTGACCGGCCTCTCCGGCTTCAAATATTCCGCCAGGAATCGATACACGTCGCGCCGCGACTCCTTGGCCAGCTTGGTATCCAGCCGCCCGAACTCATGTCCCCCGGGCGCGTTCTCGTAAATCTTGTACTCGAATTTCTTCCCCGCCGCCTTGAGCGCGGTCACGAATCGCTCGATCTCGATCACATTCACATCTTCGTCATTGGTATTCCCGTGAATCAGCAGCGGCGTCTCCAGCTTGTCCGCGTAAGTGATGGGCGAGCGCTTCAAATACTCCTGAATATCGGCCTGCACGGTCTTCCCGATATGCTGCTGCGCCGAAAAAATCGACTGATACGAAGGGTCGTGATACCCCAGCCGCAGCACCAGATCCGTCACCGGCACTCCCGCATAGGCCGCCGCGTACGCGCCCGGGTGCAGCAGAATGTTCATCAGCGAAATAAAACCGCCGTGGCTCCAGCCCATCATTCCTACACGCTTGGCGTCCAGGAAGTCGTAATTCTCCAGCATCCACTCGCGCGCCTGGAACACGTCCTCCACCTCCAGCCCGCCATAATCGATCTCGTTGTAGAATCCGGTTCCGTAACCGGTGCTCCCGCGATAGTCCGGACCGATCACGGAATAGCCTTGCTGCACCAGTTCCTTCACCACGCTGTATTCATAGTCGCGCCCGAAATCGCTGTGAATCCCCTGGTGCGCGAACACGATCAGCGGCTGTTTCCTGGTCTTATCGATATTCTTGGGCACGAACGTCATCGCATGGATGATCATCGGGTTCTTGGCGCCCGGCCCGGTGGGATTCGGCGGCTTGTGCCGCGGCGCACTGGTGTAGCGGATTTCGTTCACCTCGGCGATATCGCCAAGCTGCGCGTACCACTTCTGTACTTCGATCGCCTTGATCAAAGCGTCCGAGCCCTGATCGCGCGCGGCGGCCTCGCCTGCTTCGCCGCCCGCCGGCGCCGCGGGAGCCGCCGGAGTCGCGGTGGCTGGCGCACCCCCTCTCTGAGCCTGAACCACGGAGCAAAAAGCAACACAGACCAACCCGATTCGCAAGAGCATCTACTTCTTATATCACCTGCCTGGTTCCTGCGATATCATGAATTCCTATCCGCCGTAGTAGAGACAGCCCTATGACTCGCAACCGAACCGCCCTCTTATTCGCCGCCATCGCCCTGCTGGCGGCTTCCATTCCGGCCAGCCCGCCGCCTGACGCCTATCCCGCCAGCCTCTGGTCCGGCATGCGTTACCGCCAGATCGGGCCTTTCCGCGGCGGCCGCGTTACCGCCGTCACCGGCGTGCCGTCAGAGCCTTTCACCTTTTATATGGGATCTACCGGCGGCGGCGTCTGGAAGACCACCGACGCGGGCCACTCCTGGGCCAACGTCTCCGACGGTTTCTTCTCCGTCGCCTCCATGGGCGCCATCGAAGTCTCTCTATCCGACCCCAACATCGTCTATGCCGGCACCGGGTCGTCGAAAATCCGCAGCAACGTCTCCATCGGTCGCGGCATCTACAAGTCCACCGACGCAGGCAGGACCTGGACCTTCCGCGGCCTCCGCGACGTGGGCCAGATCGCCACCGTCCGCATCCATCCTTCCAATCCCGACATCGTTTATGTCGCCGCGCAGGGCAATCCTTTCGTCGCCAACAAGGAGCGCGGTGTCTATCGCACCGCCGACGGCGGTCAGACCTGGAAGCTGGTATTTCACCTCTCCGATACCGCCGGCGCCGCCGATCTCGAACTCCAGCCCGGCCACCCGGACGTCGTATTTGCCTGCCTCTGGCATGCGCAGCGCAAGCCGTGGACCATCGTCAGCGGCGCTCGCGAAGGCGGCATCTATAAAAGCAGCGATAGCGGCGATACCTGGTCCAAGCTCGCGGGCGGCCTGCCCAACGACCTCTTCGGCCGTTCCAACGTGGCCTTCTCCGCGGCCGCGCCCAACCGCGTCTACGCCCTCATCGAAGCCAAACCGGGCTCCGGGCTCTACCGTTCCGAAGACGCCGGGGCCACCTGGAGCATCGTCAACAGCTCCGCTAATTTGATCACGCGGCCGTTCTACTACGACACCCTCGGCGTCGACCCCACCAACGCCGACGTTGTCTGGATCGGCAACGAAGGCTGGTTCAAAAGCACCGACGGCGGCAAGAGTTTCCACTCCTCGCCAATTCCCCACGGCGACAACCACGACCTGTGGATCAATCCCAGGAACTCGCAGTACATGATCCAGGGCAACGACGGCGGCGCCACCATTTCGCTCGATGGCGGCCGCACCTGGAGCACCGAGGACAACCAGCCCACCGCCGAAATCTATCAGGTCGCGGTGGACAATCAGTATCCCTACCTGGTCTACGGCGGGCAGCAGGATGACAACACCCTGATCGTCCCCAGCCTGCCGCTGGGCAGTGGCCAGGCGTTCCGCACCGGCCCGGGCTGCGAAACCGGCCCCATCATCCCCGACAAGGACAATCCACAAATCGTCTACGGTGGTTGCAAGGGCCAGTTCAGCCGCCTCAATCTCAACACCGCGGATGAAGAGCGCTACTGGGTGGGCGCCGAGTCGCTTTACGGCAACGCCGGCGGCGATCTGCTGTACCGTTTCCAGCGCGTTTCTCCCATGGAGGTTTCGCCCTTCGCCCCCCACACTGTCTACTACGGTTCGCAATACCTGCACCGTACCGGCGATGGCGGCGTCACCTGGCAGAAGATCAGCCCCGATCTCACCGCGCACCCCGACGGCACGCAGGGCGCCAGCGGCGAGCCCATCACCCGCGACGCCACCGGCGAAGAAGTTTACTCCACCCTCTACGCCATTCGCGAATCGCCCATCCAAAAGGGTCTCATCTGGACCGGCTCCAACGACGGCCTGGTCTTCGTCACGCGCGACGACGCCAAAACGTGGACCAACGTCACACCCGCCGGACTCCTTCCGGGCGGCCGCGTGCAGAACATCGAGCCCAGCCCCCACCGCCCCGGCACGGCCTACATCGCGATGTACCGGTACCTGCTGGGCGACTTTGCGCCCTACCTCTACCGCACCGACGACTTCGGCAAGTCATGGACCCGCCTCACGGATGGTTCGAACGGCATCGCCGACGACGAGCCCACCCGCGTGGTGCGCGAAGATCCCGACCGCGCCGGCCTGTTGTACGCCGGCACCGAATTCGGCATGTACGTCTCCTTCGATAACGGCGCGCACTGGCAATCCTTCCAGATGAACCTGCCCGTCACACCGGTCACCGACATCAAGGTCGCGCATCGGGATTTGGTGGTGTCCACGCAAGGCCGCTCCTTCTGGATCCTCGACAACCTAACGCCGCTGCATCAACTCAATCAGCAGACTACCTCCGCGTCGGCCACCTTATTCGCGCCACGAGAAGCCATTCGCACCGCCCCGCGCGGCGGCTTCGGTGGTGGAGGCCGCGGCGCCGCCGGCCCGCAATATCCCGCATCGGGGGCGGCCATCGACTACTATCTGGCCACAGCGCCCTCGAGCGACGTCGTCATGGAAGTGCTCGATGCTTCCGGCAATGTGGTTCGCCGCTTCACCAGCGCCGCCCCATCCGCCGCGGAAACCGCGCCACCCGCCGCCGAGGATGCCGCGCCCAGCGAAGAAGGCGATGGCGCGCCGCGCGGCCGTAGCGGTCCCACGCGCCTCGAAAACAGCGCGGGCATGCATCGTTTCACCTGGGATCTGCGCTACCCCGGCCCCTGGCAGAGCGCCGCGCGTCCCGAGGGCCCCAACGGACCCATGGCCGCGCCCGGCCAGTACTCCGTCCGCCTCACCTCAGGCTCGTGGACCGCAACTCAGCCGCTGCGCCTCACGGAAGATCCGCGCATCACCGGGGATGGCGTCACCACCGCCGACCTCCGCGAACAGTTCGAGCACAACCTGCGCGTACGCGATCTGGTCGGCGAGGTCAACCGCATGGTCGCGCGCCTGCGCGCCGCACAAGCCCAGTTCAAGAACGCCACCGGCGCGCGGGCGGACACCATTCTGCCCCGCTTGAACGAGTTGGCCTCGCACCTGATCACGCCGGCCATCCGTTACAGCAAGCCAGAGCTGCAGACCCACATCACGTACCTGTACAGCTTGACCACGGCCACGGACCAGAAGATCGGCCAGGATGCCGTGGAGCGCCTGACCACGCTTCGCAAGGAATTGGACGCGCGCATCGCCGAGCTGAATAAGATTCTCGGACAGTAAGATAGCCATTGTTCACCGGCTGCCAATAATGGTCCTATGCTGGATGCATGGCCACATTCGCCCACGATGTCCGCTACGCCTTGCGCATGCTGGCGCGGAGCCCGGGATTCGCGGCGATAGCGATCTTCACGCTGGCGGTGGGAATCGGCGCCGACACGGCGATCTTCAGCGTGGCCAACGCTCTGCTGCTGCGGCCGCTGCCGTACTCGCGGCCCGATCGACTGGTTTTGATCGATGGCGAACGAAAGGATTCCGCCATCGGCGGCGCCCAGCTCTCCTGGCTGCGATTCACGCCGGTGAATGAAAGTCAGCGCTCCTTTTCCGGCCTGGCGGCCTTCACTAACGAGACCTTCAACCTCACCGGGCGCGGCGATCCGGCGCAACTCGCGGCCGCCCGCGTCTCGTGGAATTTCTTCGACGTCCTCGGCGTGCATCCCGCGATGGGGCGGGCATTCCGTCCAGAGGAAGACAAGCCCGGCGGCGAAAACGTGGTGCTCATCAGCAGCGGCCTGTGGGAGCGGCGCTTTGCGGCCGCCGCCCATATTATCGGCCAACCGGTCACGTTGGATTCCAAGGACTATACGGTCATCGGCGTGCTCCCGCGCAACTTTCAATTTGGCTTGCTGGGCGCAAACATCGACGTCTACGCCCCGCGCGTTTTCGAATTGAACCTGGTGACCTCGGCGCAGGTGCAAGCCGGGGTCGGCTTTCTGAATTTCGTGGCGCGGCTTCGCAACGGCGTGGAACTCCGCCAGGCGCAAGCGGAGATGAACACACTGGCGGCCCAGTACCGCCGCGACAATCCCAAAGCCCCGGATGCCGACCCCGGTCTCACCATCCGGGTAGGTAACTTGCAAGACCAGATGGTTGCAGGTGTACGGACTGCTTTGCTGATCCTGTTCGGCGCGGTGGGCCTGGTATTGCTGATCGCTTGCGCCAACGTCTCCAGCCTGCTGCTCTCGCGCGCCCTGGGCCGCAAGCGCGAGATGGCCGTTCGCACGGCCATCGGGGCTCCGCGCGGTGCGCTCGTCCGGCAGCTTCTCACCGAGAGCCTGATCCTGGCAATGGCCGGAGGCGCGTTCGGGGCCGCTCTGAGCGCCTGGGGAACGCGACCGCTGGCTGCGATGGCGCAGCGCAGCTTGCCGTTGGCCTCCGGGATTCGCGCCGATTCCGCGGTGCTGGCCTTCACGCTGGCGGTGTCGCTGTTGGCCGGGGTTCTCTTCGGGTTGGCGCCGGCCCTGCAGGTGTCGCAGCTCGATCTGAATTCGGTGCTGCGGTCGGAAGGCCGCGGCGCCACGTCGGGCCGCCGGCCCAACCTGTTGCGTAATCTTCTGGTGGTGTCGCAGGTTGCTTGGTCGACGATTCTGCTGGTCGGCGCCGGATTGCTGGTGCGCAACTTCATCCAACTGCGCAGCGCCAGCCCCGGATTCGACTCACGCCATCTGCTCACCATGAACATTACGCTCCCCCCGGCGCGCTACCCCGAGGGACCGCGGATGATCGCTTTCTTCCGCGAACTGGTGCGCCAGACGAGCGGCGTGCCAGGAGTACGATCGGTAGCCATCTCGTCGGCGCTGCCGCTCAATCCCGTCCGCCTTTCTCCCGCGCTGCCGGAGGGTCAGCCGGCGGTTCCACTGGCCGAGCGGCCGCTGTTCAACATTCAGACGCTCAGCCCGCGGTACGCGGAAACCATGCGCCTGCCTTTACTGGCCGGACGCGAGTTCACGGAACACGACGAGCAACCGCCCAGGGTGTTGGTGGTGAACCAGACTTTGGCGCATCGCTTCTGGCCGAATGAAAACCCCATCGGCAAACACATCACGGTGGGCCGCGCGGCGACACCCTCGGAAGTGATCGGAGTGCTGGGCGACGTGCGCAATATCGGTGTGGCGGCGGACGTGCGACCGGAGATCTACCTGCCCTTCGCGCAGCTCCCCTGGGCCTCCATGAATCTGGTGGTTCGCACCGCGGGCGACCCTCATGGGTACGTCGCCGCCGTGAGGCGGTGCGTGCTGGCGGTGGATCAGGCTCAGCCGGTCACGCAGGTCCTGAGCATGGAGGAAGTGCTGGCCGAGGGCGCCCGGCAGCCGCGGTTTCTCACTACGTTGCTGGGCGGCCTCGCGGCAATTGCGCTGGTGCTGGCGCTCGTGGGGATCTACGGGGCGGTGGCCTACTCCGTCAGCGAGCGCACGCAGGAAATGGGAATTCGGATGGCGCTGGGCGCGGAGCGGGCGGATATTTCGCGGCTGGTGCTGCGGCAAGGAATGGCGCCGGTTTTGATCGGCATCGCCATCGGGTTGGCGGCGTCGATGGCGCTCACGCGGATGATGACCAGGATGCTGTACCACGTGAGCACCACCGATCCGTCAACCTTCGCCGGCGGCGCGGTGCTGTTTGCGGCCGTGGCAATGTTGGCCAGCTATCTGCCCGCGCGGAGAGCCACGCTGGTGGATCCGATGGTGGCGCTGCGCCGGGGTGCTTGACGCTGTATGCTCGAAGGATGTTGTTTTCCGGTTTTCCCGGCGTCGCGACGGCAGTGGGAATATTCGCGTTGATATGGCTCATCATGTACTGGCAGAGCAAGGGGCAACCGGTGGTCTTCGATCCCGGCGGCAAACACGGCGAGTTTGGCAAGAGGCTGCTTCCCATGTACCTGGACATTACGAAATTTGTCCTGGGCCTGGCGGCCGGATCGATCGTCCTGCTGGTCGGCTCGTTGAATTTCAATCAGTCGAATGCCCGCTCTTTGAAGAGCTTTGCGTCGCCCTTGTTCCTGGTAGCGATGAGCATCATCTATGGAGTGCTTTTCATGATCCTGCTGGCCTTGAACTACGAGCATCATCTCCATCATCCGAACGATCCGCATTCTTATACCCGATTCCAATACACGCGAAACCAATCACTCGGATTCGGAGCACTGGTCTGCTTCTGCATCAGTTACATCTGGCTGATCGCTGCGGCAACCCGCGCTTGAAATCGACTCGCGTCTCACGATAGATCGAGCGTTTGGACGATCGGTTTTTCGCCATCGAACCGGATGGCAGCCGGTGCCGGATGACGGCGCCAGGATCACTCCCGGCAGGATCGCCGCCGCCGCGAAACAGACCAGCGGCTGTCCGAGTTGCGTTGCACGTCAGCGTCAACCTGCTGGGGGCGCCCGGGCGCCGACCGGTTCGCCGGCGGCAAGAAACTCTCAGACCGCTGCCACGTCACGGAACGTCCGGCCCTGCGACGCGGCCACGCCGGCATGCGTGACGTATCCGTTATACGTATTCACGCCCTTCTTCAGCGCGGCATGACGCTCGCAGGCGCCTTCCAGGCCGTGGTTCGCCAACTCCAGCAGATACGGGAAGGTGGCGTTGGTGAGTGCGAACGTCGAAGTGTGCGGCACGGCGGCCGGCATGTTGGACACGCAATAGTGCAACACGCCGTCCACAAAGTAAACCGGCTCCGTGTGGGTGGTGGCATGCGACGTTTCGAAGCAACCGCCTTGATCGATGGCGACATCCACCACTACCGCTCCGCGTTTCATCGTGGCAATCATCTCGCGGCGCACCAGTCGCGGCGCGGAAGCGCCGGGAATCAGCACGGCGCCTACTACCAGGTCGGCAGTCTTCAGGTTTTCGCTGATGGTCCAGACGTTGGATGCCAGGGTGACTATCTCCCCTCCGAATATGTCGTCCAGTTGGCGCAGGCGGTTCAGACTGCGGTCGATGATGGTGACGTGGGCGCCCATCCCGACGGCGATCTTGGCCGCGTTGGTTCCCACGATGCCGCCGCCCAGGATCACCACATTGGCCGGCGCCACGCCCGGCACACCGCCCAGCAGGATACCGCGGCCGCCATTGGGTTTTTCCAGATACTGCGCGCCCACCTGGACTGCCATGCGCCCCGCCACTTCGCTCATCGGCGTGAGCAGGGGCAGGCTGTTGTCGCTTTCGAGGATGGTCTCATAGGCGACGCCGTTCACTTTGGATGTGAGCAGACGGTCGGTGAGGTCGGGGAGGGGCGCCAAATGCAAATATGTAAAGAGGATGAGCCCGGGCCGGAAAAAGTCGTACTCGGCCTTCTGTGGTTCTTTGACCTTCACTACCAGGTCGGCCCGCCGCCACACTTCCGTCGCCGAGTCCAGAATCGCCGCGCCGGCCTGCATGAACTCGCGGTCGGTAATCGAACTGCCCTCGCCCGCGTGCGCCTCGACCAGCACTTCGTGTCCCGCCTCGCGCAAAGCGATGACGCCACTGGGTACCAGGCCGACCCGCGTCTCGTGGTCTTTGATTTCCTTGGGAACGCCGATAATCATGAGGACTTTCTCCAAAATTAGAGTAACACCACGCCGCGGTGGTACGGACTTTGATGGGGAAGCGGCGGCAGTCGCACCGGACCTGCAATACCGAGCACAATCGCATTTGGGAACGAATTGCTGTCCCGGTCGGCAACCGGCTTGCACGTTCGGCGTGGTAGCCTCGCTCGACCTCAATCACCGGAAGGGGTTCTCGACTGCAATACCGAAATACTTCTGGCCTGGGTTCAGGTCCTCCGACCAGATTCGTCCACAACCGCCCTGCTCGGCGGCTGCCACAATCATTCCGTCATAGAAGGGCACACCGTATTCGGCGCGAACATCCACGGCACGGCGGACGACGTCGGCGTTGGGGACAACAACGCGAATCGGACCCAGGGCATCGAGCGCACGGCCGCGACATCCTTGGGATGCGCGGCAGGCCGCATCTTGTGCAGAAGGGTGGCCGCAAACTCCGCCAGCACCTGTGTCGACACCAAGATGTCTCCCGCCAGCGCCCTCCTGACGAGGTCCTGCGCGATGCGCCGCTTGCGTGAATCGCCCGGGTCGTAGGCGTAAACGAGCACACTCGTGTCGAGGAATTCAGGAGCGGGCATATAGGTCCGCCCGTTTCCAGGTTCGCTTGCCAACCTTGAACCGGAAGCCCTCGAAGCTGCGCTCCAACGCCTCGCGCTCCCGGCGCCTCCTGCCGGATGCGGCGTCGTCGGCAGCGAGCTGTTCCAGGTAGTCGCGAACCATGCCCGTCAGGGTAGTGTCCCGCTCGACGGCGATCTTCCGCACTTTCTTGATCAGTTCCTCGTCGATAGAGAGTGTCAGGTTCATATCCACCCATAATACGGCAAACCCATAACCCGTGTTCCCGAGGCGTTTTCGCCCGGCGGCATTTCTCGGGCACGACGCCTCGTCCCAGTGGATTACCGGACCCTGGCGCGTATGGGGAGCGATCCGCCTTCGACAGTGCGGAGAGCCGCACCCACGGGCGAGCCTTAGATGGCCATCGGGCAGCGGAACGGTGGCAGCGGGCGCCACGATGTAGAATGAAGCTGTGCCGGAGGCTCAGCCGGTTTTTCGGGATCATTATCCGTATGTTTGCCGAACCGGAATCGCCGCATCACGCGGCTCACTTCCACGCATATTACCAAGCGGAAGCCGGCATCTTCAGTTCTAATCCTGTGGAGCTAATTGGCGGTTCCTTACCACGGAGGCAGAGGAGGCTGGTGGAAGCGTGGGCGGAATTGCATGAAACTGAGTTGTTAGCGGGTTGGGAGCGCTTGCAGGAAGGCCGGAGCCCGGCATCCATTGAGCCGTTGAAATAGGTCGCTTATGAGTCATCCGGTTTATCGAATCCTGTCCTTCGACATCGTTGCTCCGTATACTCTCCGAGTTCGTTTCGACGACAACACCGAACAGACCGTCGATTTTCGGCCGGTTCTTGCGGGGAAACTGTACGGTCTGCTGCGCGATCTCGAGTTGTTCAATCAAGTACGGATTGACCCTGAGGTGGAAACGCTCGCGTGGCCTAACGGAGCGGATTTCGATCCCGCTACTTTGCACGAATGGCCCTCGAATGAGCAGGCGTTCCGGGAACTTGCGCGCCGCTGGGAGGCGGTGCAAGCGTGAACGTGGAACCGCTACGGATGCTCAAAAGGGAGGTGGAAGACCCATGCTATCGCAGGTTGCCGAAGGCGTCCGCGGGGAAGCGGAGCGTGCCTGCTCCCTCCTCTGATCGCCTTGCACCCGCATTGGCGCCGGTGCCGACAGGGAGCATATGGATGGTCGCGAGTGATGTGGGTCCGATCGCTATACCGGCTCAATCATGACGACTGTATGGTCATTTCCGGCCCATATCGGCGGTATGGGCGTTTTGCGGTCAAGTGAAGCCGCCACTTTCCCGGAAGGCCGCATCTGGGGTGTTTGCGGGCAACCGGGCACTTCCGCGCGATCCGGCGGCCACGTGCCCAACCGACTTCCTTCCGAGTGGCCGAC
>Ga0182018_10000816_pt1 | contig 38641 bp, 32 predicted proteins | sample 812P2MmetaG_FD_120490 | JGI IMG/M metagenome (GOLD analysis project Ga0182018, IMG submission 120490) | Permafrost microbial communities from Stordalen Mire, Sweden - 812P2M metaG | ecosystem: Environmental > Terrestrial > Soil > Wetlands > Permafrost | place: Sweden: Stordalen | collected... | reverse complement strand
GCCCGCGCCCGCGCCCGCGCCCGCGCCCGCGCCCGCGCCCGCGCCCGCGCCTGCGCTACGTCCAGGCCATGCGGCCGGTCGTACTCGCGTGGCACGCGGCGCAGCGGGTCTCGATCGCTTCCGCGCAGGAGCGGCCGTCGCCACCGCGTAGTATCGTCGCCCCGATGCACGGGGATCTCGAAACCGACTATCTCGTCGTGGGTGCCGGGGCCGCGGGGATGGCGTTCACCGACGCGCTCCTCGCGCATTCGGACGCGACCGTCGCCATCGTGGACCGCCGCCATGCGCCTGGAGGCCACTGGCTCGACGCCTATCCCTACGTCCGCCTCCATCAGCCGTCCGCTTTCTACGGCGTCGACTCCGTGCCGCTCGGGCAGGACGCCATCGACGCGACCGGGACGAACGCGGGCTTCTACGAGCTCGCCGGCGCCGACGAGCTGAGGGCCTACTACGAGCGGATCATGCACCGCCACTTCCTGCCCACGGGAAGGGTCCGGTACTTCCCGTGCTGCGACTACGTGGGCGAGCACCGTTTCGTCTCCCGGCTCACGGGGGCGTCGTCGAACGTGCGCGTGCGCCGCAAGCTCGTCGACACCACGTACATCGAGGGCACGATCCCGGCGACGGGCCCTCTACCCTTCGCGACGGCGGATGGCGTCCGCTGCGTGACGCCGAGCGAGCTCGCTCGCCTCGAGCAGCCTCCAGCTCGTTTCGTGATCATCGGCGGAGGCAAGACCGCGCTCGACGCATGCGTTTGGCTCCTCGAGCGACGCGTCCCGGCCACGGCCATTCGCTGGATCAGGCCGCGTGACGCCTGGTGGATGAACCGCAAGTTTCAGCAGCCGCACGCGCTCCTGCCGGACTTCTTGCAGGGCAGCGCGATCCAGATCGAGGCGATGGCCCAAGCCGGCTCGATCGACGAGCTCTTCGCCCGGCTCGAATCGGAAGGCGTCTTTCTCCGCATCGATCCCAAGGTCGCGCCGACCATGTTTCGCGGCGCCGTGCTGAGCGAGTCCGAGCTTCACCTTCTCCGCCAGATCGAGGATGTGGTCCGCATGGGGCACGTGCGGAGGATCGATCGCGACCAGATCATCCTCGACCAAGGCCGCGTGCCGACCGACGACCAGACGATCCACGTCCACTGCGCGGCGCGCGGGCTCGTGCGCCGGCCGCTCCGCCCCATCTTCGAACCGGGGCGGGTGACCGTCCAACCCTTCTTCTGGTCGTTCGCCTGCTACCAATTCGCGATGCTCGGGGTGATCGAGGCCACCGTGGAGAGCGACGAGCAGAAGAACGGCTTGTGCCCTCCGATCGCGTGGTGGGACGAGAACGCGGACTACTTGACCGCGTTCTTCGCGACGATGGCCTTCACGAGCGCCACCGCCGCACATCCTGCCGTCGCCAGCTGGAGCAAGGCGAGCCGTCTCAGCCCCGCCAGCGGCAGCGGCGCCCACCGAGACGACCCGCGCATCATCGCCTCCCGCGAACGGTTCAAGCGCTTCGGCCTTCCGGCAGCGATGAACCTGCAGAAGCTCATAGAGGACTTGCAGCGTTCCTCCGCGTGAGGGGAACCCGCATCCCGGTCGAGAGCATCCTTCGCAAGCTGTCGGAAGGGCCGACGGAGGCCGACCTCCTGGACGCGCACCCGCGGCTGACGCACGACGACATCCAGGCAGCGCTGCGCTACGCCGCTGACGCGCTGGCGCACGAGGTCATCGTGCTTCCGCGCGCGATGTAGCGCACTCGTGCGCTTCCTTGCCGACGAGAACCTGGACTTCGCGGTCGTGCGGGCCCTTCGCGCGGCCGGGCATGAGGTTCGCGCTCTTGCCGAAGAAGCAAGCCAGAGCGTGGTGCAAAGGGCGATGTGACTGCAGCCGCCTTCGTCGCAGCCCTTGGCAGAATGCGGCGAATCTGCCGCGCCTACGCTAGGCCGGTCATCGCCACCGTGAGTGCGGCGGGCGGAACGCGGGGTTCGGAACGCAGGCGCTCGCCCGCTCGAGGGCAGCCGCGTTGAGGTCGACGTCGACGACGTCGAAGCCGCGCAGAACGAGCCGGCGCGCCAACTCTCCCGTGCCGCACCCACGTCGAGCAGTCGCGTACGGGAGGGCGCACCGAACGCCTGGAGCCAGCGCTCGAGCGGCTCCAGATCGGACTTCGTCGGAATCGACTGATGAGCGTCCGACTGAGCCCGCGGGCGAACCCCGCCGCCCACCGGCCCTCGCCCTTGACGGGCCAATGCTCGGCGCGCGAAGTATCCCGATGCCATGTCGTCGCGCCACGAGAGGGGTTGAACCCCATCGCAGCCTCACGCCGGGGCTGTTTGCTCTCGTGGGAATCATCGCCTTCGCCCTTCCTGCCTGTAACACGCCATACACAGCTTGTGCTCCCGGTGATCCCCTTTGCAGCGCGGGCCTCGTGCCCCAAGACGGCGCAGCGCAGTCGAACGATGCCATCCAACCTGTTTGCGACACCATCACCAGTGTGGAGAACTGTGGCGCCTGCGGGATAGTTTGCTCCACGGGGATGCCCAACGCGCACGCCATCTGCACGGACGGAACGTGCGGCGTCGAGTGCGATTCCGGCTTCTATTCGTGCGAGGTCGCCTGCGTCGAGCTCAAGGATCTCGAGACCTGCGGTGGCGCCGAAGCCGACAGCGGCGAGCCGAATCCCGACGCGGCTGGCGACGACGCTTCTCTATCGGAAGATGCCCCGGAAGGCGGCGGGGATGGTGAGGCCGGGGGCTCGCTTGGCTGCGAACCCGACGGTGCGCTCGACGACGACGCGTCGGAGCCGACATGCTCGGGGACTACGCGGATTGCGTGGACGGTTCGTGCGCGGCGCGCATCGCCGGCACCAAGCAATGCTCCGGCTCACGAATAGGGATATCTGCGCGCGGTACATGGGAAAGCGCGTTGTGCGACTCTTGACGGCGCAGCCCCATTCGAGCGCACTTCACGCGCATCGGGGAGTCCGTCAAGGACCGGTAAACGATCGCGCGACCGCGCACGCCGCCAAGCGTGACAGGCCGTGCGGGCTGGGTGGCGTGGACCGCGTTGACATGTAGCCAGAGGTGCGGCAGAAGGGCGGCAAGCTTGGGGAGGTTCGTGCCCATGGTGGGTCGTGATGCGATCGGAGTCGTCGTCGGTCTTGTTCTCCTGACGGCCGTGGCGGCGCCCAGCTGCAGCAAGTCGTCGGAGTCCGGCATCGCCGGAAACTGCTCCATCAACAGCGACTGCGACGCGCCCCTCGTCTGCGCGTTCGGACGCTGTCACTCCGAGTGCGCGGAGTCGCGCGACTGCACATCGGGCGAGCGATGCGTCATCTCGACGGCCGGGGGAGGCGTCTGCCAACTCACGCAGGAGAGCACGTGCTCCGGCGGAGCCTTTTGTGAGGTCGGCGAGGTGTGCGGCGTGGACGAGCAGTGCCGAGTCTCATGCACGACCTCGGGCGTCTGCACGAAGGGCGACTACTGCCTCACCACCGGTGCCGCGGGAGCGTGCTACTCGGCGTCCAATACCGCCGACCAGGCCGCACTCATCGCCGCGGGCGTTCTCGCAGCGGACGGCGCAGTCCTCGGTGACGCATCCGTGATCGTGGTCGACGGTTCTGGTGGATCGAGCGGGGTCGGCCCGCAGGACGGAAGCGGATCGAGCGGTGGATCGAGCGGAGGCGACGGCACGGTCGCGACGAGCGCGTGCCCGAGCGCGCAGACGCAGTTCGGCTTCACGGCGCAGGGAGACACGAACGCGAGCTTCACCTCGGGCGTCGGGCTTCGCACGGCGAGCGGGATGCTCGTCTTCAGCGGATACGCCGGTCCGCCGACGGGCGGATTCACCGCGAGCGGCGACGGAGGTACCACCGTCAACCTCGTCTACGTCCAGTCGTTCGACCCCGGCCAGGGCACCACGACGAGCCAGGCGCAGCCCCTGTTCCAGGCGCCCGCAGGGACCAACTTCTTCGTCTACGGCGCCGCCATCGCGCCGACGGGGCAGATTGCCCTCGTGTACGGCTACAACGATTGCTGCACGATGCCCAACCTCCCATTTTTTGACTACGTGTACCCGTACGAATCCTTCTACGGGGCCGGAATCTACGCGGCGTTTCTCGATTCGTCGCCCGACGCAGGATCGCCTGGAGTGACGCTCGCACGCACGGTTCCACTCGAGACTGGGGAATACCTCGGTCAGCCCCATGTCATCTGGTCCGCGGCGACCCAGTCGTTCGTCTTCTCCTGGCACTCCCAACCGACGAACGGAAGTGGCGTGGCCATCGGGCAGGGCGTGGCGACGGTTCAGAAGTTCCTTGTGACCGGCGCGGCCGCCGGCGGCGATACCGATGTGGTGCCGACCAACGATTCGACAGGGGAGGTATTAGGAGGCAACAACGATCAGGGGGCCGTCGGCGTGTCTGGAAGCTTGTTCGGCGTCGTGTACGAGACCGGCGCCCCCAACGGGGTCGGTGGCCGAGAGCTCCCCTATCCGTTTCTGACTCTTCTCGACGCGCAGGGAAACCTGGTGGGAAGCACAATCCAGATTTCGTCGGTATCCACCAACGGCGCCAACTGGATCACCATCGCCGGGACAGCGCAGGGTTTCGTCTACCTCTACGACAACAGCCCCGGGGTCACGGGGGCGTTCATCCCGGTGTCCGGCGGAGCCGCCGTGCTTCCTGTGGACGGCGGCGCGGGCTTCCAGCCGATCGCCATCACCGGCACAATCGAGGCAACGAGCGCGGATGCGATCGCGGACGACACGCCGGCGGGAGGCGTGGGCGTGGCGTTGCTCTACGCGAACGGCGTCAGCTTCGCGTACGTGAACCCCGACGGGAGCGTGAAGCTCCAACCCAACAGGGTCTTCGCCCACACGTACGTTGTGAACGACGAATACTCCGTGGGCGTGTTCGGAGGCAGCTTCGCGCTGGCGCTCTACGACAGCGTCGCCCACTCGACGCAGATCGCGGCGTCCGGATGCCAGTAGCCTGGTGCGTCAACTGGCCCTTGTGCACGTTGTTCCGTTTGCATTGATGGCGCCGGTCGGATGCGGCGACGGAACGAATGCACTTGGCTCCGAGGCCGGCTCCGATTCGCCGCCATCTACCTGCGCTCAGGACACGAACTGCGCGGACGGACAACGTTGCTACGTTGCGATCGACGCCGGATCTTCCGCCAAGGGTGTTTGCCTAACGCCGAGCCCTCTTTGCCCGCCTCCATTCTATTGCCCTTGTCCGGGCATCTCAGTCCGGGCATGTGACGCGCCGCCCGGCTATCTGAACGTCCCGATGGGCCGCGGTGACGCGGCAGCCTGCTCGCAGGACACGGACTGCACGGGGCCAACACGTTGTTACTTTGGGATCACGGAGGGTTGCTCGGCCACAGGAGCGTGCCTTACGCCGGTCTCTGAAGGGACTGCCTGCGAGGCGAAGTCCTATTGCGATTGCACGGGGGGCTACGTCGGCGACTGCAACTCGCCCCCGTTCTATCAGCCCGTGCCCACCACGGGCGACTGTTACGACGCGGCCGCAGCACTCATCGACGCCGGTCCATCCAACTAACAACGAACTCACGAAACAATTGGTGGCTCTACGGATGCTACGCGATTGACGTGCCCTGAAAACCTCGGCATCGACGCCGGTGACGGCCTTGCGGCCACCGGAGGTGCTACTGTCCACGCACGTTCATGGCACGCGAAACCAAGCTGGACCGCCGGGATCTCCCCCGGTACACGCCGCAGGAAGCCGCGCACCACCTGGCGCTTCCGGTGTCGACGGTCCGCGCATGGTCCGTGGGCCAGCGTGGACGTCAGCGCGACAAGGTTCGGTTCTTCCAGCCGCTGATATCGCCCGCGCAGAAGACCCCGCTGTCGCTTTCGTTTTGGAACCTCGTCGAGCTCTACGTGCTGCGCTCCTTGCGTCGCACACACGACTTTCCCATGCCTTCCGACGGGCAAACGGTCATGCGCAGCGTGCTCGTCGATTCCCTGCGCCGCGTCGAGCGAGGGACAGACGGGCGCGTCGTGCGCTTCTATCCCTGGCTGAACGAGTCCACCGAAGTGCGGGCCGTCGAGATCGACCCAGACCGCGCCTTCGGCCGGCTTGTCCTCGTGGGCACGGGAATCCCGACACAAGCGATCGCCGAGCGGTTCGCGGAGGGGGACGACATCGACGTTCTCGCGCGCGACTTCGAGCTCGACGTCGCCAAGATCCAGCAAGCGCTCAGGTGGGAGCAGCGCAAGGCGCGTGCCGCGTGAGGCCCCGCGGGTGCGTGACGATGGTATTCGGCGCGACTACGCTTACCGCATGAAAGTGAGCAAGCCGCCCGTGCACACTGACGTCGTTCTATCCCTCGACTTCGACGAGTCGCGAGGCGCCGTGACCATCGCCACGTCGTGCCGCCCCGGCCTCAATCTGGGTGTGGCTCTCGGGTACGCCCTCACCGCTGATGAGGCAAGACAGCTTGCGACGGCGCTGACGACGTGGGCGGCTGACAAGTGACTGACCCCTTGTGACAGCTGCTACTGATGCGTCGCGAGAGTCCGACAGATAGCTCGAGCTGGCGCAAACTCCCGAGCTGCACGTGAGCCCGTTGTCGCACGCTGCCCGTTGCAGCACGGCTGGCCCTAACCGCCGCAGATCGTCGTCCCATCTCGGCTGCTCGCGTCGCCGCCGGGTTGGCCGCGAACCTCGCGGCATCCGATGAAGAGCCCGGCCCCGGTCCAGATGCTACGATAGGCATCGTGATGACGTCCGACCGGATCGAGATCAACCCCGCCGTCCTTCAGGGCAAGCCGGTGGTGAGGGGAACCCGCATCCCGGTCGAGAGCATCCTTCGCAAGCTGTCGGAAGGGGCGACGGAGGCCGACCTGCTGGACGCGCACCCGCGGCTGACGCACGACGACATCCAGGCATCGCTGCGCTACGCCGCTGACGCGCTGGCGCACGAGGTCATCGTGCTTCCGCGCACGATGTAGCGCACTCGTGCGCTTCCTTGCTGACGAGAACCTGGACTTCGCGGTCGTGCGGGCCCTTCGCGCGGCCGGGCATGACGTTCGCGCTCTTGCCGAAGAAGCAAGCCAGAGCGTGGACGCCGAGGTCATCGCGCTGGCCTCGCGGGAAGGGCGCATCCTCCTGACCGAGGACAAGGACTTCGGGTGGCTCGCCTTCGTCGCGGGGGCCGGAGGAGAAGGGGTCGTCCTGATCCGATTCCCCGCCACCGCGCGGCCGGTGCTCGGTCCTGCGGTCCTCGACCTGGTCGTCGCGCACGGTGATGCGCTGAGGGGCAGCTTCACCGTGCTGCAGCCCGGGCACGCCCGGATCAAGCCTGGTCCCTTCGAACCCTCGAGCCGCTAACCCGCACGCGTGCCTCTTCAACAAGCCCGAGCTGCCCGAGCCGACAACGACCGACGGGACTTGTTCGAGCTTCCCTTCCACCAACTCGGCTACGGACTCGAATCCCATCGAGCGCGCCGTCTCGATCGTTTCTTTGCTTCGGCGAAGGACTTCCGAGGGGCTGTCGGATGCGCGCCGCCTGCGCAGGATGTCATCGGTCACGGCCGCGAGACACAAGGCGAGGCCCGTCCGATGCATGACGGTATCGCCCAGCCTCTTGATCTCGGACGCGAAGGACACCGCTGCGTTGTTCAGCGGTGCCCGCGTCTTCGATGCATCCCGAAGTCCGCGAGCACGTCAGGCGCGTTGCCGTAGGAGGCCTTCACATAGGTCACCAGCGCACCCATGAGGGTGTGCAGGGCCGGCATGTTGGCCTTCTCGGCAGCGAGCTTCGCCTTGGTGGTCGCCTTGGCGGTGTTCACGTCCGTGCGAAGGGCCGCGACCTGCTGAAGCTTGGTCGCGACCTCCGCCGGCGTGTACGAGCCTCCCGCGAGCATTACTGTCGTTGCGCTCGCGAGGTGCTTGGCCGTCCCCGCGATCAACTGCTGCGCGGGTCGCCTCCCCCTTCGGAGAGGAGAGACACAGTCATGGCAAAAAGCACTGGAAAGGGCACGGTGGTCGCCCTCGCGGCGACGCGCCGTGACCGAGACTGGCCGAGCGACGCCGGGCTCCGTTGCCCGGCTGCGCTCATCGACTGCCTTCACTGGGTTAAGCCGCTCGAGAAGGCAATTCCGGACACCCTCATCGCGAAATAGATGCTCTCCCATGTCGATTTTGCGTAAGTCCGCGATATTCCGTCGCTCGGACGCGGGGGCATGTCGTCGTTCAAGCATCTCCCCTCGGGGGAGGCACGCGAATGTCCTTCATCCGTGCCCATCCCCTTTGGAGAGGCACGCGAATGTCCTTCATCCGTGCCCATCCCTTTTGGAGAGGCGCGCGAATGTCCTTCATCCGTGCCCATCCCTTTTGGGGAGGCACGCGAATGTCCTTCATCCGTGCCCGTCCCTTTTGGGGAGGCACGCGAATGTCCTTCATCCGTGCCCGTCCCTTTGGGGGAGGCGCGTGCATCTCGCTCATCCGTGCCCATCCCTTTGGGGGAGACGTGCCCATCACGTTCATTCGTGCCCGTCCCCTTTGGAGAGACGCGCCCATCACGCTCATTCGTGCCCGTCCCCTCGGGAGGGATGCGTCCTTCGCGCTCATTCGTTGGCCTCTCCGCAGAAGGGATGCCCCCCTCCCGCTTATTCACGGGCTTCTCCTCGACGTGAACGCGACCAAGCAGCGGAAGGCCGCGCCCCTCCGCTCGAATCGCCCGCCCATCGACGACGCGCGTGCCCGACTCCGCGACATCCACAGCCCCCCTCGCGACCACTGCTAGACTGAGCCGCCGTGACGCTGGCCGCTCGACCTCGTTCGCTGCCGATTGCGCCGACTGCGGCCCCCTCTCGACGAAACTTGCCCCTCGCCGACGACACTCGCACCGTCGATCGCGGGTGGCGCCCCGTCTACGCCGTATGGGAAGTCACCCTCAAGTGCGACCTCGCGTGCCGTCACTGCGGATCCCGCGCCGGACGCGCCAGGCCGGACGAGCTCTCCACGGCAGAAGCCCTCGACCTCGTATCCCAGATGGCCGCCCTCGGCGTCCGCGAGGTCACGCTCATCGGGGGCGAGGCCTACCTCCGGGACGACTGGCTCCAGATCGTGCGCGCCGTGCGCGGGCACGGGATGCAGTGCACGATGACGACCGGCGGACGCGGAGTCACGGGCGCCCTTGCGCGCGACGCGCGAGACGCCGGCATCCAGGGCGCCAGCGTGTCCGTGGACGGGCTTCGCGCGACACACGATCACATTCGCGCGCTCGACGGGAGCTTCGACCTGGCCATCCGCGCCCTGCGCGCCTTCAGGGACGCCGGACTTCCCACGTCGTCCAACACCCACATCAATAGGCTCAACCTTCGCCAGGTCCCCGAGCTGTTCGAGCTCCTCGTCGGCGAGAAGATCCGGTCGTGGATGATGCAGTTCACCGTCGCGATGGGGCGCGCCGCGGACGAGGATGGGCTGCTGCTCGAGCCGTACCAGGTGCTCGAAGCCATCCCCATGCTCGCTCGCATGAAGCATCGGGCGGACGAAGCCGGCGTGAAGTTCTGGGCGGGCAACAACATCGGTTACTTCGGGCCGCACGAGAGCACGCTTCGCGGGTCGTACCCCAAGGGGCACATGGGCTCGTGCGGGGCCGGGCGGGCAACCCTCGGCATCGAGGCCAACGGGGACATCAAGGGATGCCCGTCGCTCCCGACGAGCGACTACGTCGGCGGCAACGTGCGCGACCACTCGCTCGCGGACATCTGGGAGCGCTCCGCACCCCTCCGGTTCACGCGCGACCGCACGGTCGACGAGCTCTGGGGCCACTGCGCGCGCTGCTACTACCGCGAGACGTGCCTCGCCGGCTGCTCGTGGACGACGCACGTCCTCTTCGGCAAGCGCGGCAATAACCCCTTCTGCCATCACCGCGCCCTCGAGCTCTTGCGCGAAGGACGACGCGAGCGCATCGTACGGACGGAGGCTGCGGACGGGATGCCGTTCGACTACGGGAAGTACGAGATCGTCGAGGAGCCCTGGCCCGAGGGCGAGCTCGAACGGGCGCGCGCGGTCGCCAGCGGTGCCGAGACGCAACTCGCCGGCGCCGGGGAGGCATAGACATGGCCGATCGATTCGTTCTTTGCGCCGCGTGCTCTCGTCACGTGAAGGCGCAGGATGCGGCGTGCCCCTTTTGCGGCGCCTCCTTCTCGTCCGCGTCGTCCAGCCGCCCTTCGACCAGCGAGCCCTTTCGTCGCATGGCGGCCGCGGCAGCCGTGGCGGCGGGAGTTGCCGCAGCCACCGGGTGCTCACAGCACTCCAATGGCGCACCCTCCGTCGGCACGTTCTACGGGATCGCGACCCCCGTCGATTCGGGAGAGGACGCAGGGGGCGGCGGCAGCGACTTCGACGCACCCTCCACGGTCACGTTCTACGGGATCGCGACCCCCGTCGACGCTGGGCCGGGACAAGCCGACGCGCCGCCTGGGGTCGACGGAAGCGGCGACAGCCGCGACGGGAGCAACGACGCCCCGGGTTGACCGCGTCCGCGCCATGCCAGAAGGGAGTCGGCGCGTCGCCGCTGCCATGCCTGCACCCTAGGTGCACCTGCCGCGCCGTGCAGGAGACCGGTGTATTTCGGCCGAGACCGAGCGATGGCTAGGAGGCCGAGCGAGGAATACTGGCGTATTTCGAGCGAGGCCGACGACGCCAGCGCGAAGGTATCGGCCGAAAGACACCGGTCTACTCCCTAGACGCCTGTCGCGTCGGGGGCCCAGACGTACTTGTGCATCTGGAGCTGCACGCGGACGGGGAGGGCGTCCTCGAGGACCCACCGGACGAGGTCCTTCGGCGCGAGGCGGCCGAACACCGTGCTCGCGAGGAGGTTCGGCGTGCGGTCGGTCAGGTGGCGCTCGGGGATGGTGGCGCGCATCCATTCGTAGTCCACGCGGTCGGCGAGGACGAACTTGATCTCGTCGGTGCGCGTGATTTGCTTCAGGTTCTCCCACCGGTTGCGGTGCGACTCGCCGCTGCCGGGGCACTTGAGATCCATGATCTTGTGCACGCGCGGGTCGACCGCGGACACATCCGCCTCGCCGCTCGTCTCGACGAGGACCGTGCGCCCCGCGTCGCACAGCTCGGCCATCAGCGGGAAGACGCCCGGCTGCAGCAGCGGCTCGCCGCCGGTCAGCTCGACGAGCGGCGTACCGAAGGAGAGCGCCTTTGCGAGCACCTCCGCGCGCTCCATGCGCGTCCCGCCGTGGAACGCCTGCGGCGTGTCGCACCAGACGCACCGCAGGTTGCACCCGGTCGTCCGGACGAACGTGCAGGGGAGACCGGCGAACGTCGATTCGCCCTGAATGCTCGAATAGATCTCGTGAATGACGAGCGTCTCTTTAGAACCCATCGTCGACCCTGCGGGCACGGACGGGGCGCGGCGCCGGTGGCGGGACGTATCGCGGCAGGGTCCGCACGGGCGGAGGCGCGACGGGGGGCGGCGACGTGGACACGGGAGGCGAAGCGGCGACCACGACGGGAAGCGCGCTCGCTGACACCGTCGGCGGCGTCGCGTGAGCCTCCGAGACCGTGGGGGCGATCACGGGAGCGGAGACGCTCGGCGCTGGAGCGGCGACGGACGTGGCTTCCACGCTGCTGCGCGCGCCCGGTCGCAACGTCACCGCGAGAACGAGCCCGCCGACGGCGAGCACGCCCGCACCGGCCGCGGCGAAAGTGAGGGCCTTCCCGCGCGGCCGCGGTCGCGCCAGCCCTTCGACCGTCGTCGAGCTCAGCGCGCCCGCGACCCGAGACGCCCCGGTCTCCGACACACCGGTGCGAGAGATCGCGCCCGTGACCCGGACGTTCGAGCGCATCATCTCTTCGTACTTCTCGCGGTCAGCGGCGGCCTTCACGCCTAGCGTGATCGCCTCCTTTCGCTTCCGCGAAGGCTCCGCAACGTGCTCGCCGAGGAAGGACGCCACGGCCGCCGCGCTCGAGCTGGCCTTCGCCTCGACCATCGCTTCCTGGATCGCCTGCTGCATCTCCGCCGCCGTGGCATAGCGCCGGTCGGGCACCGTGGAGAGCGCCTGGTTGACGACGGCCACGATGGCGCGGTGCACGCTCGTGGGGAGGGGCGGCGGGGGCCTTCCGCTCGTCAGGAGGAGGAGCGTCTGCACGTCGTTCTCGCCGTCGTACGGCGGCTTGCCGGCGAGAAAGTGGTACATGATGGCGCCCACGGCCCAGAGGTCCGCGCGCCGGTCGACGTTGTGGCCGTGCGCTTGCTCCGGCGCCATGTAGCGGACCTTGCCCTTGAGGGTCTCGGTGTTCGTATCGCCGGCGCCCCGGTCGCGGGCCTTCGCGATTCCGAAGTCGATGAGCTTCGTGATGCCCCTCGTGCTCACGAGCACGTTCTGCGGGGAGACGTCGCGGTGCACGACGCCGAGGAGCGCCCCCTCGTCGTTGCGCAGCTCGTGGGCGGCGTGAAGGCCGCCGCACACCTCGGACATCAGGCGCAGGAGCACGCCCGGCGGCATCTTGATGCCCTTCTTCTGGAGCGAGCGATTCACCGTGGAGAGCGAGTCGCCGTCGACGTACTCCATCACGAGGTACGTCGTCTCGTGCTGCTCTCCCACGTCCAGGATCTGCGCGACGTTGGCGTGCTCGATGCGAGAGGCGATGCGTGCCTCGTCGACGAACATCTTTTGGAACCGCGCGTCGGCCGCGAACTTCGGGAGTATCGTCTTGACGGCGACCAGCTTCTCGAAGCCGTGCTTGCCCGTCTGGCGCGCGATCCACACGCTCGCCATTCCACCTTCGGCGATGGGACAGAGCAGCTCGTAGCGGTCGAGCTTGAAGCCCGGCGCGAGCGGCGATGGCCGAGGGGGCGGCGCAGTCACGGTCGAAAGTATCGCTGTTTGTCGGGGTCCTAACCAGGGCAACGCGGGAGCCCGAGAGACGCGCCCGCCCGGGCGGATCAATCCGGCGCGAGTGTGTCGGGGACGGGCGTCTCTCCGGCGTCGGCGTCGTAGGTCGGCGCCGCGGCCGGCACGAACGGCACACGCAGGGGGGGCAGCGTATGGGTGTAGTGACGGGCGAGCGCCCAGGCGGCGCCGGCGATGGCGAGCACCCCGAAGAAGACCGTTCGCAAGGCGCCGGTCGTCGAATACCGGGAGGCTCGAAGCAGCCGCCTCGAGGGCGATCTGGAAGGCTTCTTGGCAAAGGTCACGGGTGACGCCCAGCGTTTCGTGCGCGAGAGAGGGTAAGCTACCGCGCGTGGAGCCGCCCGCCGGACCGCCCTGGGACCTTCCGGTGTCAGAGGCGCCGCTCGTGTTCGTCGACCTCGAGATGACGGGGCTCGACGCCGTCCGCGACAGGGTCGTCGAGATCTGCGTCGAGCGGGTCGTCGGCGGCGAGCGCACGGGCTTCGTCTGTACGCTCCTCGACCCCGGCGAGCGGGTGGGCGGCGCGGCGCACGTCCACGGGATCGACGCGGCCCAGGTCTCCGGTGCCCCGCGCTTCGAGAGCATCGCTGGTGACGTACTCGCGCTCCTCGACGGGGCGATCCTCGTCGCCCACGCGGCCGTTTGGGACGTTCGCTTCCTCTCGGCGGAGTTCCAGCGCGCCGGCGTGAAGCTCCAGCGGATCGAGTGGATAGACACGCTGGTCCTCGCGCGGCGTGCGTTCGCCTTTCGGTCGTATTCGCTGGACGCCCTCTGCCGCGAGCTCTCCATCGAACGCGGCCAGGCCCACCGCGCCGAGAGCGACGTTCGCGCCATGCGCGAGCTCTTCGACCGCTGCGTCTCCACCCTGGCGCCGGCCAGCGCTCGCGATCTCTGGGAGGTTCGCATCGGCGAGCGCCGCGCCCGTCAGGCCATCGTCGACGCCTGCGAGGCAGCCGCCAAGCACGGCGCGCCGATGACGGTCACTTACCGCGCCTCCGCGCGTTCGGCCGAGCCCCTGTCGATGGTGATGCTCGAGGTCCGCTCGGACCTCGACCCGCCGCGCGTTGTGGGGTATCTGCTCCCCGGAAGAGGCCGGAGAGAGCTTCGGGCCGACCGCATCCTGCGGGTCGAGCCCCAGTCCGTCTCGGTCCCCCCCTGAGAGAGTCCACTCGATGCGTCGTGCCCTGGCCTTTCTTCTTCTCGCGCTGCCGCTGGCGTGTGGCCCCGCCGCTTCGCCTCAATCGTCCTCCCGATCACCCGCCGCCGCCAAGTGGACCGATCGCGCCAAGGCCAGCTACCGCGCCGGCGACTTCGAGGACGCCCGTGATGCGGTGGCTCACGCTCTCGCCGTTGCGCCGACTGACGCCGAGATTCGCGAGCTCTCGGCACGGATCGCGCTCGTCCGCCTCGACTTCGCCGAAGTCCTGCGGGTCACCGACGGGCTCGAGTCGACGGCGGTGCACGCGCTGAGGGGGAGGGCGTTGTGGTTCTCGGGCGACATCGAGCACGCGGCCGACGAGCTCGAGGCGCTTCTCACCGATCCTACGGTGAAGGATCCGTGGGCTCGCGAGGTCGCGTCCCTCGCGCGACGCGGATCGGGGAGGCACCCCTTCGAGATGGAGGGCGCGCTGGTCGGGGCCGTCGAGATGCCGCGAGCCATCGAGCGCGTTCCCCTCGGCGCCGCCGACGTCGTCCCGTGCGAGCTCGACGGCGAGCGGATACTCGCCCTCGTTGCCACGGGGTCGAGCGAGGTCCTGGTGGACTCGAACTCGCGGAAAGATCCTGCGTGGGTCAACCTGCGCTTCGATCACCTCGAGGTGAAGGACGTCCCCGCGCTGACGGAAGACCTCTCGGCCATCAGCCACCAGCTCGGCGTGCCCATCAAGGCGCTCATCGGGTCTCAGTTCCTGAGACACGCGCACGTCACGTTCGACCGGAGGGGCGATCAGTTCGTCGTGAGACGCCAGGACGCGCCGGCGCCGCCCGACGGCAGCCGCGTTCCCCTCTACTATCTGCGCGGCGGGGGCATGCTCTTGCGCGCGACCATCACGGCTCGCGACGACGATCCGATCGCGCTCTTCGTCGACAGTTCGCGTCCGTTTCCGCTCCTCTTGCAGGATGCCGCCTGGAAGAAGGCCGGGGTCGACGTGGGCTCGCTGACCCCGCTGCCGGACGCCCCGGGCGTCAAGCACGGGATGGTCCCCATCTTTCGGGTCGGCGGGTTCGACCTCGCCAAGATGCCCGCCATCGCCGGGGCCGACCTGGGCGAGCTGAGCACTGTGACGGACATCGATCTCGCCGGCATCATCGGGGCGGACTTGCTGTCCTTCTTCCGCGTAACGTTCGAGGACGAGGGCCGCTTCGTGTGGATCGAACCTGACCCCACGCTGCTCGGCGCCCAGACCGCCCAGTCGGGAGGACCACCCGCTCCGCTCGCATCCCCCGTTCCACCGCCCGCCGTCGCCCCCGCGCCGGCGAGCAGCAGCGGCAAGCGATGAGCCCCGGCGTCGCCCGCCTCGCCGTCTATGCCGGGAGCTTCGACCCCCCGACCCTGGGTCATCTCGATCTCATCGAGCGAGCGTCGGCGCTCTTCAGCGACGTCATCGTCGGCATCGGCCGGCACCCGTCGCGCAGCCCCCTCTTCACAGTGGAGGAGCGGCTGGACCTCGTCGCTCGGGTCTCGTCCCACCTGCCGAACGTCACGGTCGTGGCCTTCGAAGGGCTCCTCATTCACTTTTGCCAGCAGAAGAACGCGCGCGTCATCGTCCGCGGCCTGCGCGCGGCGACGGACTTCGAGTACGAGCTCCAGATCGCCCACGCGAACGCGGATCTCGAGCCCGCGGTGGATACCGTGTTTCTGCCCACGCGGACGAAGAACGGCTTCATCAGCGCGTCGCTGGTGCGCGAGATCGCCAGCCACTCGGGGGACGTGAGCCGCTACGCTCCGGCCCTCGTCTGCGAGGCCCTCGTGACGAAGTTCGCGAAGCGGTGACTCATGCCTCCGATTTCGCAGTCGCCCCCGTCGTCGATTGCGGCTCGCCTCGAGGACTGCGTCTTCGCGGTGCGCAAGCGGCTGACGGGGGCCGCACCTCGCGTAGGGGTCGTCCTCGGCAGCGGGCTCGGTGCCTTCGCGGACTCGCTCCAGGGCCTCGTGAAGATCCCCTACGGCGACCTCCCTCACATGCCCACCCCGGCCGTCGCCGGGCACCCGGGCAACCTGTGCTTCGGCAAGGTCGCGGGCGTGCCCGTCGTCTGCATGCAGGGCCGCGTGCACCTCTACGAAGGCCACCCGATCGACCGCGTCGTGCAGGGCGTGCGGGTCATGGCGCGCCTGGGGGTGGGCTGCGTCCTCATCACCAACGCCGCGGGGGGCCTCTCACCGGCGTGGTCGCCGGGTGACCTCATGGTCATCACGGATCACGTCAACCTGACGGGCACGTCGCCGCTCGTCGGGATCAACGACGACGCCGGCCCGCGCTTCCCCGACATGAGCGCGGCCTACGACGGCGCGCTCCGCGAGGCCTTGCTCGGCGTGGCAGGGGAAGCGGGCATTCCCATGCAGCAGGGGGTCTACGCGGCGATGCTGGGGCCGCAGTACGAGACGCCGGCGGAGATCCGGATGCTGCGGTCGCTCGGAGCGGACGCGGTGGGGATGAGCACGGTGAGCGAGGTCATCGCGCTGCGCCACATGGGCGTGCGGGTCGGGGGGCTCTCGTGCATCACGAACCTTGCGGCGGGCGTCAGCCCGCGTCCTCTCGAGCACGCCGAGGTGGAGGCGACGGCGCGCTCGCGTCAGGTGGCGCTCACGACGCTCCTCACGGGCTGGATCGCGCGCGCCTCAGAAGCGGCGTCGTGAGGCTTCGGGCCACGGCGGCTGACGAGTTGGTGACCGCGGCGCGGGCGGCTCGCGCTCGCGCGTACGCTCCTTACTCACGCTACCGCGTGGGCGCGGCCGTGCTGACGCGGGCCGGGGGCATCTACGCGGGCTGCAACGTCGAGAACGCGACGTACGGCGCCACGCTGTGTGCCGAGAGGTCGGCCATCGCTGCGATGGTCTCGGCAGGCGATAGCGACCCCGTTGCCTGCGCCGTGGTGACGGCGGGGCCGAAGCCCGGAACCCCGTGCGGGATCTGCCGGCAGGTGCTGGTCGAGTTCGCGCGCGAGATGACGCTCGTTCTCGTCGCGGAGGACGCGAAGGGACGGATCGTTGCCCGTCGCTCGGACCGTGTCTCGCGCCTCCTCCCTCACGCCTTCGGACTCTCGACCCGCAAATAGCCAGGGAGGTCGCAGAGGGAGCGAGCGCCTCGCGCACGAGGGGTCGCCCCCCCATCTCTGGGCCCGGCGCCACCGTCGGCGGTCCTTTCAACCCAAGCAACCGCTTGAAACCACGGCTTCTTCCCGTTGGCCCAACTCATGCTCTATCAAGCGTCGACCACCCAGGGGAGCCCCCATGAAGCGCCAAACCATCGCCGCATCGCTGAGCCTCTTCGGCCTCGCAGGCACCCTCGCCTTGGCGGGGGGCTGCAGCAACCAGTCCACGAGCAGTCAGGCCAGCAACGGGATCGGCGTCGAGTCGATCTTGTTCATCAAGCGCCAGAACACCATCTACAACCCCGACGGAACGGTGACCATCGACGTGGCCGGCGGTAACGGCCAGGTGCTGGACTACCAGCGCTACGAGCCGGGCGGCAGCTTGAACCTGCTCTCCCCCGCCAGCGCAACCGGCACGGTCACGAACCTGACGAGCTCCTTCACGACGGCGGACTTCAACGGGGCGGACGTGTCGTTCGACGCGACGCAGGCCGTCTTCTCGATGAAGACGGACAACAACGACCACTACCACATCTATACGGTGCAGCTGACGCCCGGGGCCGAAGGCACGTTCATCGTCCACCAGAAGACGGCGGGCGACTACGACGACATCAACCCGATCTACGTCCAGGGCGGTCTCATCGCCTTCGTCACGAACGAGATGTACACGGCGATGGGGACGCGGGCCGACGAGTACGAGCACGCGCGCGAGGCCCTGCAGCTCGCGACGATCACGGTCGACGGCGGCGACGCCAACAGGCACCTCTTCGCGCAGAACCTCTCGCACCTCGTGGCGCCGTTCCTTCGTTACGACGGACGCATCGGATTCTCGCAGTGGGAGCACTTCGCCTCCACCAACGACGTGAAGCTCCGCCTGGTCAACCCGGACGGGACGCAGGAGGTCGCGGTCGCCGGCCAGCACGTGAACAGCCTGGGACAGGACAAGCCGGGCGACGCGCTCTTCACGGTCCACGAGATATCCCCGAACGTCATGGTGGGCATCGTCACGGCGCGCGACCGGACGATTCACGCGGGTGCGCTCGTCCAGATCGACGCGCGAAACCACAACGACCCCGTTTGCCTCGACACGGCGAACTACGCGAGCGGCGCGACGCTGGGTCACCAGTGCCTGAACGAGGAAGACGTCCGCTACGACGTGCTGACGCCGCTCGTGCCGACGGGCACGGACCCGTCGCCGGTCGGGCGCTATCGCGAGCCGAGCGTCCTGCCGGACGGTCGCATCCTGACGTCGTGGGCAGACGGCCCCGTCAGCGACCTCAGCGAGCAGTCGCTGACGCCGCCGGACTTCGGCATCTACCTCTTCGACCAGACGACGGGCCAGAACCAGCTCGTCTACAACGACCGCGCCACGTGGGACCTGAACGCCATCGCCGTCGTCCCGCGCGCCGAGCCGGCCGCCATCGGGAACAACAAGTACGTCCAGGACTCGACGAAGCCCGCCGTCATCGGCTCGGTCGACATCTCGCAGACGAGCTTGAACGAAGTCGTGACCGGTGCAGAGTTCAACAACGTCCCCCTCGGACAAGCCCTGGCGGAGGGGACGGTCGCCGTTCGCGTCGTAGAGGGGTTCTCGAGCGAGGCGGCCAAGGGCGTCTCGATGTTCGGCCTCACGATGTTCGAGGGCGCCGCCGTCCTCGGCGAGGCCCCGGTCTACGCCGACCACAGCTGGGAAGTGAACGTCCCGCCGTACATCCCGATTCACTTGCAGCCCATCGACAAGTTCGGCCTCGCCATTCGTAACCAGCAGCTCTGGATCCAGGCGATGCCCGAAGACTCTCGCCGCTGCGTCGGCTGCCACGAGTCGCGCACGGGCCAGGGCGTGCCCGCGAACGGGCCGACGACGGTCGCCGAGCAGCAGCTCCCGCTGCCCTCGTTCACCGAGCCGATCCCCGACCGCACCGAGTTCCCCTGGAACACGAAAATCCAGACCATCCTCGATTCGAAGTGCGTCACCTGCCACAACTCGGACACGACGAGCTACTACCAGGTGACGCGTACGGACCCGGTGTCCGGCCTGGTCACGACGTACCAGGTGCCGACCCTCGACCTCTCGAGTACGCCCGTCACCGTCTTCTACGACCGCAAGGTGGCGACATGGCCGGCGTCGTACGTCTCGATCTTCTACCCGGCGACGCTGAGCATGGACGCGGACACCACCGGGGGCATCACGGCCGCCGGCGCAGCGGCTCCCTGCTCGGCGCCGGGCCTCAACGCGACGCCCGCGGGCTGCACGCCGCTCTGGGGCATCCCGGGAAGCGCGCGAGCATCCGCCCTGCCGCAGAAGCTCAACCTGCACGGTCTCATCAGCGGCGTGCCGGACGGCACGACCGCGTGGCCCGTCGCGACCAACCCCTTCCACCCGGAAGACCAGGGCGCGTCGTACTCGCTCACCGACACCGAGCGCCAGACGCTCGCGGTCTATCCGATGGACCTCGGCGGCCAGTACTGGGCTCGCCAGAATACCGGGTTCGTCGCATTCACGACTGGCGACCCAGTCACCCCCGTCAGCGCGATTCCGTGAGGAAAGAGGAGAGACGCCATGCGAAGTAATAGTGTTCTTCAGTTCGCGATGGGTTGCTTCCTCGCGGCCACCACGTTTGCTGCAACCGACGCCCACAGTGACCCCGGGGCGCCTCGTCAAGTCACGCCAAGCGGCCCCGGCTTCCAGGGCGTGTACGGCCAGATGCCCGCCAGTCAGGTCGAGTTCATCTCGACGGCGAACGCGATCAAAAGCGCCGCGGTCAGCGGCGCCCCGACGCTCATCTGGGAGACGCTCGAGCACGGGGAGAAGGTCGAGTGCCTCGACTGCATCTCGGTGGTCGCGCCGCTCCTCTACGACTCGAACGCGAAGAACCGCGAGATCGCGGCGTGGTGGCTGAGGCGCCGCATCTTCGGCGTGTTCGGCCCGGGCGAGGTCTACGAGCAGACGCTTCAGACCCTGCAGACGAGCACGAACGCCGTCAATCGGTCCTACGCGGCCTACGCGCTGGGCGAGTTCTTCCTGGCCCCAGGCATCGCCGCGTGTGCGACAGCCCTTCGGGGTGACGGCGACGCGCGCGTGCGCACGGCCGCTGCAAGCGCGCTCGGACGCCTGAACGACGACGGTTCGGGGGCGCTCGCGGTGGGCCTCGCCGATTCGGACCCCGGCGTGAAGCTCGCGGCGCTTGCGTCCGCGGGCCGGATCAACGCGTTCTCCAGTCTCTCCAGCGTCGCCGCGTTGACCGTCGACGCCAGCAGCGACGTACGGCGCCGGGCGGTAGAGATCCTCGAGACGCTCTACGCGACGGACGCCGTGGTGCCCATCTCGGCCGCGGCCCAGACGGACGCCGATCCGCGCGTGCGCGCGGCGGCCTGCCACGCCTTGGGCACGCTCGGTGACTCGAGCGCCGTGCCGGTGTTGCAGAAGCTGTCAACGAGCGATCCGAACGGACTAGTCCGCGACATGGCGCAGATCGCCATGCTGGAGCTCTAGTCGAGCGGTTAGCATGGGGCGATGGCTCGAGCCTCCTCCTTCGCCGTCTGCGCGGCTCTCGCTATTGTCGTCGCATGCGTCTCCGGCGCCTGCACGATCATAGAGCCGCAGCAGACGACGTTCTTCGATCAGACGATCGCCCCGGTTCTCCAGACGTCGTGCGTCCGGACGAACACGGGCGTGGGCTGCCACGTATCCGACGTCAAGGGCAACGCGTTCGGGAACCTGGACCTGAGCAGCTACGAGGGCGTCGATCGCCGACACGATCTCCTCCTCGACTACGGGCCGTATCTGCAGCCGTCGCTGCTCGTGAAGAACGTGCCGCCGTACCAGCTCACGCTCCAGCTGTGGGACGGGACGAAGACGCTCGTGACGACGGACATCAAGCACACCGGCGGGCAGGTGCTCGACCCGACCGCCAGCTCTTACCTGATCGTGCGCCAGTGGATCGAGAACGGCGCGACCTTGGGCAACACGGGCGTCCCCCCGGTCAATCTCCCGCGAACCCCGTGCTCGGACGTCGTCCCGCAGGCCACCGGGTTCGACCCCGATAACGATCCCACGACCTCGGACTTCGGCGTCTTCACGAGCTCCGCCGCTCCGGTGCTCCAGACCTGCGTCGCCGGCAACTGCCACGGGACGAGCGTCAACGCGCTCTATCTCACGTGCGGTACCTCGGCCCAGGAGGTGCGGTGGAACTACTTCGCGGCGGTGAACTACCTCGCCGCGACGCCCGAGGAAGCCGAGATCGTGCGCCGTCCGCTGGCCACTTCGCAGGGCGGCAGCTACCACGAGGGCGGCCCGCTCTTCGCCTCGGTGAACGACGCCGGCTACCTCGCGCTCGTGCGATGGGCCCAGGCCCACGGCCCGCCCAATCCGCAGAACCTCGACCCGGCGTTCGTCTTCTTCGCGCAGATGGTGCAGCCCATGCTCGCCAAGAAGGGCTGCATGATGGCGCAGTGCCACTCGGCGGCGATGTTCCACGACTTCCGCCTGCGCGGCGGCTCGGCCGGGAGCTTCGCCCTCACGACGACGCAGAAGAACTACGCCTTCGCCATCGCCCAGATGTCGTTCGAGAGCGACGACGTGAGCGCGAGCCGCCTGGTCCGGAAGAACCTCTACCGGCCCATCCTCTGCGGCGCGAACGGAGTCGGCATCACGCATCGCGGGGGGCCTCTCCTCGAAGACTTCAGCAGCCACCTTCCCGCCGGCACGCTCTGCGCGCCCGCGACGTACGGCATGCTGTGCGACCAGGCGAACTATTCGTTCGAGCCCGCGAACGCCGACCAGATCCCCGCGTACTGCGTCATCCGCGAGTGGCACCGGCGCGAACGCGCGGAGCGCGCCCTCCTGCCGATGTCGGAGATCGTCTACGTCAGCAAGCCCGTCCCCGCGGCTCCCGATCGCCCGCAAGACTTCGACGTCTTCGCCGGCGGCGCCAGCCTGCACATGGTCTCGGCGTCGATCACGGCGGGCGTCGTGCAGAACGTCGGCGCGGACATGGCGGTCGATCTCACCACCTGCGGTCTCGCCGCGACGGCGGACGTGCGGCGCCCCGCGGTGTCGTGGGACGCAAAGACCATCGCCTTCGCGGCCCGCTCGACGGCAAGCGACGCGCTCGGCGTCTACACGATGAACGCGGACGGCACGGGCTGCGCGCTACAACCAAACATCGCCAACCACGCCTCCAGCGCGAACGGCTTGCTCGAACACGACTTCGATCCGGCGTTCAGCCCGCCCGGCCCGGACGGGACGGAGCGCATCGTCTTCGCCTCCACCCGCGGCAATCTCGACTCGACGGCCTTCAACTACTCGGGCCCCACGCGGACGCCCGAGGACCCCACCAAACCGAACGCGAACCTCTACGTCCTCGAGCCCGACCCGAACAGCACGACCGGTGCGCTCCGCGTTCGGCAGCTCACCTGGCAGCTGAACATGGAGCGACTGCCGAGCTTCATGCAGGACGGACGGCTCATCTTCACGACCGAGAAGCGCGAGCCCGGGTTCTACGAGCTCGCCCTTCGCCGGCAGAACCTCGACGGCGGCGACTACCACCCGCTCTACTCGCAGCGCGCGACCATCGGGTACACCCAGGCCACGTACGGCGTCGAGCTTGCCCACAAGGACTTCGCGACGATCTTCAGCAACCAGAACGCCGTGCACGGAGCGGGGACGATCGCTGTGTTCAATCGCTCGATCGGCCCCGACTTCACCAGCATGAACGCGAAGGACTACCTCGTCGATCCGACCGTCATCGTGCCGACCTCGCCGTCGGCGCTCGAGCCGGATTTCTTCCAGCACTCGCTGGAGATTGTCGCGTCCGATGGGTCGTACACGAGCCCGTCGCCTCTGCCGGACGGGCAGATGCTCGTCAGCTTCGGCGCGGGAACGCCCTCGAGCTTCGGCGGCGACTACGACGTGTACGTCCTCGATCCGGCGAGCGGGGCCAAGACGATGCTCGTCGGGGCGGCCGGGACTGCGGAGGTCGAGGCCGTCGCGGTGTACCCGCGCGTCCCCAAGGGGATCTTCGTGTCGGCGCTCGACGAGCCGAACGGCCACACGACCGTCGTGCCCGACGTGAACACCGCCGACGTCACGGTGCTGGACATGACGGTCCTCGGATCGCTGCTCTTCCAGAACACGTCCACCGGTCGCATCCTTGAGCCTGACCTCAGGAGCTTCGACGTCTACGAGGACCTGCCGCCCGACGTGTCGAGTTTCGCCGCGGGCGGGACCAACACGGCCAGCGACGCGTACGGCCAAGTGTACGTTCGGAGACGCCTCCGCGGCACCGTCCCCGTCGCCGACGACGGCTCGGCGCACTTCCTCGTTCCCGGAGGGATGCCGATGGTCCTCCACCTCTCGAACACCAGCGAGTCGCAGATGCTGAGCCTGCCGCGCTGGCAGCGCGAAGAGATGACGTTCGTCCCCGGCGAGCAGGTGCACCAGGGGTTCCCGAGCGTCTTCTTCAACGGGTTGTGCGCGGGCTGCCACGGATCCATCAGCGGAAAGCCCGTCGACTTCGCCCTCAACCCCGACTTCCTGACCGAGGCTTCGAGCGTCGTGGCCGTGGGGCAACCCCCCATCGACCTCACCGGCGCCGCGTCTCAGGGCGGGGGCGTGATCGGGCCACCCTTCTCGCCCTGACACACGCTAGAAGGGGGGGATGATCGCCAAGACCCCGGGAAGAGCGCCAGGAAAGCAGGGCCATTTCTCACTCGGCGCCCTCGGCGTCCTCGCGATCTTCCCGCTCGCTTGTGGTGCCGAGCGTCCGCCGCCCGTCATTCCGCCCCCGACGACGGCCACCGTTGCGGCGTCGCCCTCGGCCCCGCCGGCCAGCTACGACCCCAACCTCAAAGGCCCGGACGAGGCCGCGCTCGACCGGTCCGTCGCGCCTTGCGACGACTTCTACCAGTTCGCGTGCGGGAACTGGATGAAGTCGACCCCCGTCCCCGACGACGAGGCGAGCTGGGTGCGAAGCTTCAGCGTCATCCACGAGGACAACCAGAAGGCGCTGCGAGCCATCCTCGAGCGCGACGCGAAGGGCGACACGAGCGGCGACGCCTATGGCCAGAAGCTCGGTGACTTCTGGACGTCGTGCATGGATGAGCAGGCCGTCGAGAAGCGGGTCAAGGAAGACCTGAAGCCCGAGCTCGCGCGCATCGACGCCGTGCGCGACGCGAAGACGCTCGTCACCGAGCTCGCCCACCTTCACTCGATCGGCGTCGGGGCTGCGTTCGGGTTCGACAGCGAGGTCGACTTCAAGGACGCGACGCACATGATCGCGGGGGTCGCCCAGGGCGGCCTCGGGCTTCCCGAACGGGACTATTACTTCCGCGACGACGCGCGAACGAAGGACGTCCGCCAGGCCTACCTGAAGCACGTGGCACGGACCCTCGAGCTCCTGGGCGACGCACCCAAGCGCGCCGAGGCGGGCGCCGGTACGGTGCTGGCGATCGAGACCGACCTGGCGGGTGCGTCGATGACCAACGTCGAGCTCCGCGACCCGCAGAAGGTCTACCACCGGCTCGATCTCGACGGGCTGAAGAACCTCGCCCCCGAAGTCTCCTGGGACGGCTACCTCGCCGCGATCGGCTTTCCCGGCATCACCGCGATCAACGTCGCCCAGCCGGACTTCGTGAAGAAGCTCGACGCGATGACGAAGACGGTGAAGCCCGCGGACTGGCGGACGTACCTGCGCTGGCACCTCGCGCGCACGATCTCGCCGTTCCTGTCATCGAAGTTCGTCGACGAGTGGTTCCAGTTCCGGCAAGTGCTCACGGGGACGAAGGTCCTCCAGCCCCGCTGGAAGCGGTGCGTCCGCTTCGCCGACCAGATGCTCGGCGAGGCGCTGGCGCAGCCGTTCGTGAAGGAATACCTGGGGGAGGACGGCAAACAGGCGGCCGAGAAGATGGTCGCGGGCATCGAGACGTCCATGAAGGTCGACCTCGAGGGCCTTTCGTGGATGGACGAAACGACGCGCACCGGGGCCGAGGACAAGCTCGCGAAGATCGTGAACATGATCGGCTACCCGACCAAGTGGAGGAACTACGACGCGGTGGCGATCGACCGCAACTCGTTCGTCGCCAACGTCGCGCGAGCGAGCGCGTTCGAAGTGAAGCGGCAGCTCGCGAAGGTGGGGCAGCCCGTCGACAAGGAGGAGTGGCAGATGACCCCTCCGATGGTGAACGCCTACTACGAGCCGACGATGAACGAGATGGTGTTCCCGGCGGGTATCCTGCAGGTGCCCTTCTACGGCAAGCAGCAGGCCCCGGCGCTGAACTTCGGAGCGATCGGGATGGTGGTGGGCCACGAGCTCACGCACGCGTTCGACGACGAGGGGCGCCAGTTCGACGCGGAGGGCAACCTGCGCGACTGGTGGACGCCGAACGTCGGCGCCGAGTTCGACAAGCGCGCGAGCTGCGTCGAGCACCAGTACGACGACTACGTGGTCGTCGACGACGCCCACGTGAAGGGCAAGCTGACGCTCGGCGAGAACATCGCGGACCTCGGCGGCGTGAAGCTCTCGTTCGCGGCGTTCGAGCGCTCCGAGAGGGAGCGCCCGTCGACCCCTCCGATCGGGGGCTTCACGCCGGAGCAGCAGTTCTTTCTCGGCTTCGCCCAGGCGTGGTGCGCCAACTACCGCCCCGAAGCGCTGCGCCTCCTCGTGGCGACCAACCCGCACTCGCCGCCCAAGTACCGCGTCGAGGGCCCCCTCTCGAACGTCCCCGAGTTCGCCACGGCATTCCAGTGCAAGGAGGGCTCAAGGATGGTGCGGCCCAAGGAGAAGCACTGCGACGTGTGGTGAGGGTTGTGAGCCGCCAAGGCGCGAAGACGCCAAGGAGAGGGAGGGGATCCCGGACAACTTCCCTTCTCTTTGCGCCTTCGCGGCTTGGCGGCTCCTCTCGCCCTAACCGTGCATTCCGACGACGAGCTCGTCGGCGTGCACCACGACGGCGAGTGGGGCGAGCTCGGACGGGAGCTCTTGGCGCGTCTTGCCGGCGACCATCGCGGCGTCGGGGGCGCTGCAGCGGGCAAGGCCACGGGCGATGTCGCGGCCCTCGACGTCCACGATGCGGACCGCGTCGCCCGCACGGAAGTCGCCCCGTACGCCCAGCACGCCTACGGAGAGGACGCTCTTGCCCTTCGCGCGGACGGCGGCCGCGGCGCCTCGGTCGAGCAAGATGTCGCCGCGCGGGCGGAGGGTGAAGGCGATCCAGTACTTGCGAGCGCTCAGGCGCTGAGGTGCCGCCACGAAGAGAGTGCCGACGTCTTCCCCGGCGAGCACGGCGTCGAGCACGCCCGGGGTCCTTCCGTCGGCGACGACGACGTTCGATCCTCCCAGGGCAGCGCGACGCGCCGCCTCGACCTTGCTCGCCATTCCGCCCGTCCCGACCGACCCCTTCGACGGCCGCACGTGCGGCAACGCATCCCGCGCCACGTCGCGCACGACCGAGACACGCTGCCCGTCCCCGTCGAGGAGCCCCTCCACGTCACTCAGGAGCACGACCAGCTCGGCGTCCACGAGCGGCGCCACCATCGCCGCCAGTTGATCGTTGTCCCCGAAGCGGATCTCGTCGACCGCGACCGAATCGTTCTCGTTCAGAATCGGGATCGCTCCAGCCTCGAGCAGCGCGCCCAGGGCCGCCCGCGCGTTGTTGGCCCGCGCGCGGTCAGCCAGGTCCGAATGGGTGAGGAGCACCTGGGCCACCGCGAGCTTCCGGGCGGCGAACGCCTCCTCGTACGCGCGCATCAGCAGGGATTGCCCCGCCGCCGCCGCGGCCTGGAGCCTCGCCATCTCCTTGGGCCGCGCCCTGTACCCGAGCTTCTTCATCCCGAGGGCGATCGCGCCACTCGACACGACGACGAACGCGGTTGCCTTGCGAGCGGCGACGGTCGACGCGAGGCTGGCGTACACGGCGCCATCGGCGGCCAGCGTGCGCGAGCCAATCTTCACGACAACGCGCCGTGCGCGCGCGACCGAAGCGCGAGGGTCAGCCATCGGAGCTCGCGAGCAGCTCGTCGAACGCCGCGTCCAGGCGGCGCATGAGCCGCGCGGGGACGCCGGCGGCCCCCACGAGCAGCCCGTCGACGAGCGCCGTCGTGGGGTCTCGCTGGTCGTCGACCGCATCAGGCTCGGATACGGGTACCGCGACCACGCTGAGCGCTCGCGTCAGCGCGCCGTCGATGGCATGCCGCACCCGGCGCGCCTCCTCCACGTCGATTCGCACCGTCTCCTGCTTGCGACCCCCGGCGAGGTAGCGGTCGAAGAGATGCCCCAGCGCGTACGTCTGGATCGCGTGCCTCAGCGGCCAGATCATACCGGCGGGCCCCACCCGCGTCAGCGTCCTCAGCGCCAGCCTCACGCCGACGTAGCGGACGGTCTTCGCGAGCGCCCCTCGCGGATGGTCCGGGCTCGAAGGGTCGGCGAGGAGATCGCGTGCCTCGTGCGCGAGCGAGAGGCCGTGGCGGACGGCGACGTCGTGCACGAGGGCACCGCGCACCCGGCGAGCGAGCGCGTCGGGGACCCACGGCAACGGCACCGTGCCTGCCGTGGCACCGAGCGCTGCATAGACCCCGAGACGTCCGCCGTCGATCCTCGATGACGCTCGTTCATCCAGCGCGCTCGCGCCGTCAGGGGAGAGGGGGGAAGGCGGCCGCATGCTGCTACCGCGCGAGTCTACGCGAAGGCGAGCCCGATCGGACGGAGCTCGAGCACGACGGCGTCCGAAGCCTCGGCGATGCGCAACAGATCGCAGGTCGCGAGCGGACCGCGATCGATGCTCAGTCGCGAGGGCGTCTCGCCGTCCACCCCCCCTCCGACGACGCGCCCGCCCGCCTCCTTCACGGCAAGGGCGAACGCACGGACGTCGCCGACCATGCGAAGAGAGCACGCGCGATCCGCGGCGGCGATCTCGGCGGGGTCGCCCTGCGCGGCGACGTGCGATCCGAAGACGACGATGGCCTCGTCGGCCGCAAGCGCCACCGGCGACTCGAGCTGCAACCGCCCCGCGAAGTACGCCGTCCGCCGGTCGGCAAGCGCTCGAACCATCGTGCGCGCGAACTGGGGAACGACGTCGGGCGGCAGGCCCGTGATCGCATCCTCGACCAGCAACGTCATCGCCCCCGTCGCGAGCGCCGCCGCCAGCACCGTCGCACGCCGGACGGCGGTGACGGACTTCCCGAGCTTCGTAGCGCCCATCGCGCCGAGGGCCATCCGCGACAGCGACTCACCCGCGAGGTCGTTCGCCACCCTACGCGAGTGTCCCGCGAGGCGAGCGCTCCACGTCACGTACTGGCGCACGGTCCACCGCGGCGGCATCGGCGGGTCGAGGGGCGCTCCGGCGATCGCGCCCGCGCGCACGCCTTCGATGGGCACCCGTCCGTCCACGCGCAGCCCACCGCGCGCTGCTGCCCGCAGGCCCGCGGCAGCCTCGAACAAGGCGCTCGCCGCACCGAGTACGAGGACGTGCTCCCCGGTGGAGGTCACCGATAGGCCGTCGATCGCCGGCACGCCATGAACGTCGACGCGCAGGGACAAGGCATCGAGCAACGGGTCCACGGGGCCAATCCTAGGGTAGCCTGGAGGCCCAGCGGGGAAGGACTGGCACGTGTGTCGCAGTACACGCTGCAGTCACGTTTCTTTCAGGGGGTAACGCGAGCCATGTCCCGAGAGTCCCGTTCGACGACCCTGTTGAAAGCCCCCAGACGTGAGGGGTTACGCCCCCGTTTGTGGCTCCTGGCGCTGATTGGCGTCGGTGTCGCATGCTCCAACGGCAACGCCGACCAGGTGACCGCCCCGAACGACCTGGGGATGATAAGCACGATGGCGCCCTACTACACCGACGGCAATCTCACGCTGTACGAGTCGCAGAAGCCCGTCATGCTCCCGGTGCGCATGCCCACGAGCGCCGAAGTCTCCGCGCTCCAGGCGGGTTCCAAGGTGACGCCCTACCCGCGCGCGCCATTTCTGACCGTGGCCGACGAGAGCATCGAGGTGCACTACACCATCACGAACGTCGACAGCACCGAGCACGCGGTGTGGCTGCTCATCGATCCGTGGAACGAGTTCGTGCGGTGGCGGCCCGGCATCACCGTCGTCGACGACGACGTGACGGTGCCGAACGAGGGCTACGATCAGGCCTTCTCGGTCCCCGCAAACTCGCGCATCGAGGGGACGCTGACGACCGACGACATGCAGGAGATCGCGACCAAGCTTGCCTCGGTCGAGAACGTCATGGCGAGTCCCGATGCGATGACGGGGACCGTCCCGCAGTACCCGTCGGGGATGGAGCAGGGCGCGACGACGCTGGACACGACGACGTTGTGCAACAACATCTTCGACTACCAGAACCGTTCGAACTCCGACCCCCCCGACCCCCTCTTCACGCCTTGGATCCCGTCGGTCATCGCGGGCGTCACGGGGTTCGACCTCGGCATACGCACGTACGACAGCGCCGCGAACGTCGCGGTGGAGATCACGATGGACATCGTGGATCTCAGCCCCAACAGCAATCGCTTCGTCACGCAGGGCGACTCGTCGACCAAGACGATCGGCCTCCCGCCGGTGACGCTTTCTCCGCCGGCCGCGAAGTTCTAGGCGGGAATCGCTCTCTCGCGGGCGATGCGCCCGCAGAGTCGCGCGCTGTCGCGTGGGCGGCGCTCTTGGGTCGTCGCCGTTCTGAAGAGAAACATCGCCGGCAAATCGAGCATCTCCGCCTTCTTGCACGTCTCACGCAGGCTGGTAAGAGTCCCGTGGTGACGGCGCGCCGCGACGACGAAGAGCGTGTCGGCGAGGAGCGTAGCGTCCCGGCGCTGCCCATCGCACCGTCGATGGGGCCGGCGCTGGCGGCCATCAGGGCCCCATTGCAGCGCGCAGCGGTCGACCGTCGCGTCATCGCCATCAGCGGCCTCGCCATCGCCCTCGGTCTCGTGGCGGCGTTCATCGCCCGCCTGCTCACGACGCTCATCGGCCTCATCACGAACCTCGCCTTCTACGGTCGCTGGTCGTTCACCTTCGTGGGGCCGGCGAACAACCACCTGGGCGCGCTCGTCGTGGTCGTCCCCGTCGTCGGCGGGCTCATCGTTGGCGTGATGGCGCGGTACGGCTCGGCGGCCATCCGTGGTCACGGCATCCCCGAGGCGATGGAGCAGGTCCTCTTCAACGAGAGCCGGATCCCCGCGCGCATCACGTTCCTCAAACCCGTGTCCGCCGCCATCTCCATCGGTACCGGCGGCCCGTTCGGAGCCGAGGGGCCCATCATCGCCACGGGCGGCGCGCTGGGGTCGCTCATCGGTCAGGTGCTCCGCGTCTCCGCTCAAGAGCGCAAGACGCTGCTCGCGGCGGGGGCGGCGGCGGGAATGTCGGCCACGTTCGCCAGCCCCGTCAGTGCCGTCCTCCTCGCCATCGAGCTCCTCCTCTTCGAATACCGCCTGCGGTCACTGGTGCCCGTCGCCCTAGCGAGCGCGGCGGCGTGCGGCGCCCGGATCGCCCTCGTCGGCCCGGAGCCGGCCTTCACGATGCCAATGGTCTCCGCCCCCAGCGGCACGGCGCTCGCCATCTACGTCGCCATGGGCGTCGTGATGGGGGTCGCGTCAATGCTGGTGACGCGCGCGGTCTACGCCGTGGAGGACGCCTTCGAGCGGCTGCCGATGCACTGGATGTGGTGGCCCGCCATCGGAGGCGTCGTCGTGGGGCTGGTGGGCTGGTACTCGCCGCACACGATGGGCGTCGGCTACGACAACATCGACCGCATCCTGCAGGGCGACTTCGCGGGGAGCGCCGTCCTCGTCTTTTGCCTGCTCAAGCTCGTCTCGTGGTGTCTGTCGCTGGGCACCGGCACCTCCGGCGGCACGCTCGCGCCGCTCTTCACGATCGGCGGCGGGCTCGGGTCGGCCATGGGCGCAGCCGTCGTGTGGGCGCTTCCCTCGGCGGGCGTTGACATCCGCGTGGCAGCGCTCGTGGGTATGGCGGCGCTCTTCGCAGGCGCGTCGCGCGCGCTCCTGGCATCCGTGGTCTTCGCCTTCGAGACGACGCGGCAGCCGATGGGCCTGTTGCCCCTGCTCGCGGGATGCACGATGGCGTACCTCGTCTCGGCGCTGCTGATGCGGCACTCGATCATGACGGAGAAGATTGCGAGGCGAGGAGCCCGTGTCGTCAGCGACTACGTGGCCGACTTCCTCGACCAGGTCCGCGTGGGCGACGTCGCGGCGGCCCCGGTCGTCGTCCTGAGGGCGGACGACACGCTCGAGCATGTCCGCACGTGGATGGCCAAGCACGCCGAGGGCTCGGCCCACCAGGGCTTCCCCGTCGTCGACGACGACGATCGCCTCATCGGCGTCGTGACGCGACGCGATCTGCTCGATACGGGCGCCGCCCTTGCCACGTTGAGGTCCGCGGTCAAGCGTGCTCCCGCGGTGGTCTTCGACGACTCGTCCTTGAGGGAGGCCGCCGACCACATGGTGAGCGAAGGCGTCGGCCGCCTCCCCGTCGTTGCGCGCGACGACCCCGCGCGTGTCATCGGGATCGTCACCCGAAGCGACGTCATCGCCGCCCATGCGCCCCGTCTCGATGGCGAGCGTCTCGATGAGCCTCGCTACCGGCTTCCCATGGCCCGCCCCCGCGCTCCCGTGCGTCCCCTTCCACGAGAGTGACCTACAGGGCTCGCATGTCCGCGACGAAGGCCCGCGTGGTCGTGGCAGGTGTCTCGAGTGGCGTGGGTAAGACGACCGCGACCGTCGCAATCGCACGCGCGCTCGCCGCACGCGGGCTTCGGGTCGCGCTGTTCAAGTGCGGCCCGGACTACCTCGATCCGACGTATCACGCACGCGCGACGGGGCGCCCGTCGCACAACCTCGATGGCTGGATGATGGGTCGTGCGGCCGTGCTCTCCACGTTCGACCGGGGCTCGAGAGATGCGGACATCGCCATCGTGGAGGGGGTCATGGGGCTCTTCGACGGTGCGTCGCCCACGAGCGACCGGGGCTCGACGGCCGAGATCGCGAAGTGGTTGAAGGCGCCCGTCCTCGCGGTCGTGGACGCGTCGGGCATGGCCCGAACAGTGGCCGCCGTCGCACACGGGCTCGACAAGTTCGACCCGGAGCTTCGCCTCTCCGGGGTCGTCTGCAACCGCGTCGGGAGCAAGGGGCATCTCGCTCTCTTGCGCTCCGCTTCGCCGCACGTTCCGGTGGTCGGAGGGCTGCCCGAGGAGGCGTCGCTGCGCTTCCCCGAACGGCACCTCGGGCTCTACGCGGCCGACGAGCGCAGTCTCCCCGACGCCGTTCTCGACCGGTGGGGTGAGGTTGCCAGCGACTGGATCGCCCTCGACGCCGTAACCAGGATCGCCGAGAGCGCCGGTCCCCTGCCCGCGGTCGCTTCTGCCACCGCGGATCATCCACGCACGCCCTGCCGGATCGGCCTCGCGTGGGACGAGGCGTTTCACTTTTACTATGACGACAACCTGCGTCGCCTGGAGGAACTCGGCGCGACGCTCGTTCGCTTCTCGCCAGTCCACGACGCCCGGCTTCCCGACGTCGACGGCATCTACATAGGTGGCGGCTACCCCGAAGTGCACGCCGCGGCGCTTGCGGCGAACGAGGCGATGCATCGGTCGCTCCGCGACTTCGCGAGGAGCGGCGGTCCCGTATACGCCGAGTGCGGCGGCCTGATGGTCCTCGCCGGGTCCATACGGACGCTGGACGGGCGCTCTCATACGATGACCGGCATCCTTCGAGGCGAGGCCGTGATGAAGGAGAAGCTCGTCGCCCTCGGTTACGTCGACGTGGAGACGCAGCGGCCGACGATACTCGGGGCCGCCGGGCTCCGCTTCCGCGGGCACCAGTTCCGGTACTCGGCGCTCGTGGCGACCGCCGAGTCGGCACCTCCCGCCGCCTACTCCGTGAGCCGCCCGGGCGGGAGCGACGGTACGCTCGAGGGTCATCAGGTCGACAACGTCCTCGCCTCGTACGTGCACGCGCACTGGGCGTCGAATCCGCTCGCCGCGCGGGGGCTCGTCGAGAGCTGTGCGGCCTTCGCAGCCCGGCGAGATCGACCGAGGCGCCGATGACCGCCAGGACCGTGATGGTGCAGGGCACGGCGTCGTCCGTCGGCAAGAGTCTGCTCGTGACGGCCCTGTGCCGGATGCTGCGCCAGGACGGATGGCGGGTCGCGCCGTTCAAAGCGCAGAACATGTCGCTCAACGCCTACGTGACTCCCGACGGCGGCGAGATGGGTCGCGCCCAGGCGGTGCAGGCCGAGGCAGCGGGCCTCGTTCCGTCGGTCGACATGAACCCGATCCTCATCAAGCCCGAAGGAGGCGCGCGGGCCCAGGTGATCGTACTCGGCAAGCCCATCGGCAGCGTGGATGCCTTCGACGACCGCGAAAGGAGGGCAGACCTGCGGCGTGTGGTGGCCGAGTCGCTCGCCCGGCTGCGCGAGGAGTACGACGTGGTGGTTATCGAGGGCGCGGGCAGCCCGGTGGAGGTCAACCTACGCGACCGCGACATCGTGAACATGCACGTGGCGCGGCTTGCAGACGCACCCGTCCTGCTTGCGGGCGACATCGATCGAGGCGGGGTCTTCGCCGCGTTCGTCGGAACGATGGAGCTCCTCGAGCCCGGAGATCGCGCGCGGGTGGCCGCGTTCATCGTGAACAGGTTCCGCGGTGACGTGTCGCTCCTGAAGCCGGGCCTCGACTTCCTCGAGGAACGCACCGGCGTACCCGTACTCGGCGTCGTGCCGTACATCCCGCGGCTTCGGCTCGCCGACGAGGATGCCCTGTCGCTCGAGGCGCGACTGCATCGCCGCCCCGCGCGGCAGGACGAGATCGAAGTGGCCGTCGTTCGATTGCCGCTCATCTCGAACTACGACGAGTTCGAGCCTCTGGAGCACGAGCCCGGTGTCGTCGTCCGCTTCGTCGACGAGGCGACCGAGGTCGTGGACGCCGACCTGGTGATCCTGCCCGGGTCGAAGAGCACGATGGCGGATCTCGCCTGGCTGCGCGAGAGCGGGCTCCCCGAAGCCATCCACGCGCGGAGCAAACGTGGCGCCCCCGTACTCGGCATTTGCGGCGGGTGTCAGATGCTCACCCAGCGCATCGACGACCCGGACCACGTGGAATCCACGGCGTTGACGAGCGCCTCGGGGCTGGGGTTGCTCGAGGCGCGCACGCGCTTCGCGCGGCAGAAGACGACGTCGCGCGTCGTGGCGCGTCCTTCGGGGCGAGGGTTCTTCGCGGAGGACGTGCCGCGAGACGCGCGCCTCGGGGGGTACGAGATTCACATGGGTCGGCTCGAGGCGACGGACGCGAACGGCGCGGTGTTCGAAGTCCTCGAGCGCAACGGCAAGGCCGAGCGCTCCGTCGATGGCGCCGTGGGCTGCGGGGGCGCGGTCGTGGGCACGATGATTCACGGGTTGTTCGAGAACGACTCCCTTCGCGCCGGAGTGCTGCGCGCACTGCGCCGCAGGAAAGGCATCGCCGACCCGGTGTCCCACAGAGCGATCCCAACGAAGGAGCAAGAGCTCGACCGCCTCGCGCGCGTCGTGCGCGAGAGCATCGACGAAGAGCGGTTCGGGCGGATTGTGGGGCTGTGAGCGCCAGCGGCCCGACCGCTCTCTCCTCGCAAAACCCGCATGAAGGCGCAGCGGAGACGATGTGATTCGTCGCCAAGGCCTTCGCTCCCCCGGAGCGAAGGTCTCGCCGCTCGCAACTCCCACGCTCTCCGCCAGCCAGAGCGTAGCGAAGGCGCAGCGGAGAGCGTGGGATTCGAACCCACGGTACCCTCACGGGTACACCTGATTTCGAATCAGGCTCCTTCGGCCACTCGGACAGCTCTCCGCCGCGGAACGTGCAGGCAGTGCCCCGCGTTGTCAAGCAGGCGTGCTAAAGCTGCGCCCCAGCGCGTCCGGATACGGTCGCGCCGCCCTGGTGGCTCCCACCGCCAGCGCGTCCGGAGAGATGACCGAGTGGCCGAAGGTGCATGATTGGAAATCATGTGTACCCGCAAGGGTACCGAGGGTTCGAATCCCTCTCTCTCCGCTGCGTTTCCCTCGGGGAAACCGGGCCCTCAGCTTCCCGTCTCCAAAATCTCTCCAAAAATTTCACTGGTTGGCCGGCGATCGAGCAGTGCGATCGCCCCCTCACGCGCCTGGGGCGACAGGTGCATGTAGCGCTGCGTCGTGCTGAGGTGCATGTGTCCGGCGAGCTCCTGGATCGCCTTGGCAGGCGCTCCACGCATGGCGAGGTGGCTGCAGAAGGTGTGACGCAGCACGTGAACCCGGCCCCCCTGGCCCGCCGCGCCGGCCTTGCGGCAGACGCGTTGTAGCCAAAGGCGCAGCGTGCGGTAAGACGGTGGCTCGCCCACTGGGTTCGTAAAAACCCAGCGCGCACGCGCGCTACGCTTATGGCGGCGAAGCGCGTCAGCCAGCGCCTTGGTCATGGGCAAGATGCGCCCACGACCGCTCTTTGGCGTGTCGATCACGCGCCGCCACATCTGCCGCTGCACGGTGATGTGGCATCGCGCGAAGTCCACGTCCTCCCACCGCAGCGCGATGATCTCTCCGCCGCGCAGGCCCGCGTCCGCACCGAGAAGCAGCGCGCACTCGTCGCGCGTACCCAGAGTGCAGGCCGCTCGCCGCAGCCGCTCGTATTCGCCGAAGTCGTAGAACTTCGGCGGACTGAGCGTGACCCGCAGCAGGTCAATGCCGCAGGACACGGTGGGGATCACCTTCCATCGGATCGCAACGCGCAGGAGCTTGCTCAGGACCGTCAGCACGTTGTTCACGGTCTTGGGCGCGAGCGAAGACAGACGTCCCTTCAGCCGCTGGACGTCCTCGTCGCAGATCGTGTCGAGCCGCCTGTCTCCGAAAGCCGGGTACAGGTGGTTTTCCAGGATCAGCTCCTTGGCGCGAATGCTGCTCGCCTTCTGCCGGTTGGCCTTGGCGTCGTTCTCGACGAACCGTGGCCCAAACTCCCGTAGCGTCGGTATCTCCTTTCCTTGCTCTTCCCGCCCGCTCTGCAGGAAGACAGGCGACGGCCGCATCAAGAGCTCGCGCTCCCTGGCCTCGCCCCATCGCTTCGCGGCCGACTTCGATTCAACCGGTGCTTTGATGCGCTGCCGCAGCGGCGCACCGTCCGGGTACGTGAATCGGATGTCCACCTCGAAGCCCACTTGCTTGCCCTTTTTCCACTCTCTCACTTTGACCGTCATCGCCGTGTACCTCCCGGCGATGCCGCTCGTCTTTCGTCGAGCCACGAGAGTAGGTCATCGCGGCGAACGAGCAAGCGACGGCCGATGCGCGTGACGCCCGGCAGCTGCGCGCGCTCGGCCATCGCGTAGACCGCCTTGCGCGACGTTCGCAGAACGACCGCGACCTCGCTCGCCGTCAGAAGCGGCGGCCACCCCTCGGGAGTGACCCGAGGGCGATTCTGCGCACCGAAAGGACGGCCTCCCTCCTGGCGGCTCGCCGACGAGTGACTCGCCTCCGGCTGGCATGCCGCCCCGCCATCTTGCTGCTGTCCGCGAACGTTTCGTTCGTCCATACAGAGCACATTGCGCAAGGGCGATGCCGCGGGGCTCCGGAACACCGCCCGGCACGCGCAGCCGTGGGGGCCCGTGGAAACGGCTGTCGAACCGATCCGCGACGGCCCCGGTGGTCATTAATTAATGACCAGGGGTGGGCAGCAAACATTGACCACCCGGCCCGCACCCCGAGCCAATCGCTCGCCCTGCACGTGTGACGGTGGCGCGACGCGACCCTCGTGCGCACGGGGCGTTGCCCGTGCCCGTGCCCGTGCCCGCGTCCGCTCGTTTCTCGGCGGAGCGCTTCGCGACCTACGCGAAGCCGGTGGGTTGGCTACGTCGCGTCACGTGGTCGATGCCTTGCCACGGCCCCGAGCGGCGGGCGCGCCATCCGTCACGGCGGCTGCGTCGCCGTGCTGGCCGGTGTCTAGGAGCAACGGCTGTGGCACCCGACGTGGTCGCGCGCATCGGACGCCGACTGCACGAAGGGGATGGGCGAGTGTGCCCGTCCGGCGCCCGCGCGCGCATCTTTCTTCGTCATAGACGCGACGCCCGGCCCTCCCGACTCAGCGCGCTCCGAGCCGGTACGCGTCTTGCGATTGTCCACGAGCGGCGTGGACTCGACATGCGTCTGCCGAGCGTGCCGGGCGGAAAGCGCGCCGGCCAAAGGGAGTGCTCGAGAACAGGAGAAGCGATGGACCACAAGAACAAGTTCGCGGCCGAGACGGTTCTGCAGTTGCAGCAATCGCTCGACAAGGTTCCGCTGTACCAAGCGACGGAATTGAGCAAGCAGCAGACGATTCGCACGCTGTCGCCCCAGATCTTCGCCCTCCGCTCGAAGGGCTACAGCTGGACGGCAGTTGCCGCGATGCTCTCGGAACATGGCGTGCCGGTCTCTGTGGCGGCCCTGCGAACGTATTTGCGGCGGGTTCGAGAAGAAGCTGCAGACGAAACGCAGCGGACCCCACCGAAACGTTTGCGAGACGCCCGAGCAGACGCTCGTCATCTGGAGCGACCGCCCCCGATTGCACCGTCGCCGTCGCCGAGCGGCGAGACACCGCCGGCAAGAAAACCGCCACAGCCTGGTGCCGCCGGCGCGTCGGCCGTCGCAGCGCAACACGCGACGGCGTCCGGGACCCGACGTGAGCCGGAAGCGCGTCGATCCACGTCCGATGCGACACCGGACACAGATGACATTTGAATGGCGCCCCTATGCGCGTCCCGGACGGCGTGCCCAGACAAACCAAACCGACGCGCTCGAAAGCGTTCAAAACTCAAAACCAAGCCGATGACGTCGCATGCGAGCGGCCTCACCAGAACCACGACGGTCTACACTTGGTCGTCCTCTTCGACCTCCGCCAGCTCACTCCCGGTGGCCTTCGGATGACCGCAGAGGTTCGGATGCGTCGCAGCGACGTCGCCGTGGGAGTGCGCGATCGGGCTCGGCGTCGTCACAGCCGCGGTGCACTCTCGGCTGCCTTTCGCCAGCCACACGGTGTCGGCCACCTGGCGCGCACGGGAGCGATCGAAGCTCGGAACCCAGCCGACAACGTTGCATACGAGGGCTGTCACCGGAACCACCGCGGTCGCCTTCTTGTCGTCTTCTTCGACGTCCGCCGGATGCCTTCGAGTTGCCTTCGGGAGGCCACCGCAGCTCGGATGCGACGCAGCGAGTTCGCAGGAGGAGTGCGCCTTCGGTCTCGTTGTCGTTACCGCGGTGCGGTGCTCTCGGTTCACCTCCGGGAGCTGCAGCGGGTCGTGCACCGAATGCATACCGAGGCGTGTGGAAGGCGATGGTCCCGGAGTCGAAGACGGAGGTCGGGTCGCCCCGGGTCGTTGCCTTCCCGGGGCTCCCACGGATCCGGACGTGCGGAATTCCCGCATCCGGCTCTTCGAGGCACGGTATTCGCTACGCGACACG
>Ga0182018_10000815_pt1 | contig 38723 bp, 35 predicted proteins | sample 812P2MmetaG_FD_120490 | JGI IMG/M metagenome (GOLD analysis project Ga0182018, IMG submission 120490) | Permafrost microbial communities from Stordalen Mire, Sweden - 812P2M metaG | ecosystem: Environmental > Terrestrial > Soil > Wetlands > Permafrost | place: Sweden: Stordalen | collected... | reverse complement strand
CGGCCGATTACCCCATCTATGCCCGATAGCGACCAATTGCGGCAGCGCAGGGAAATGTCGCGAAGGGCCAATTGCGACGAGCTTATGAGTCCGCGCTCGGGTTCAAATCTTATCGATGTGGCCGGCTTCGATCACGCGCTTCCATTTTGCGATCTCGGCTTTGACATAGACGGCGAAGTCGGCGGACGAATCGCCGTCCGGCACGGTACCGGTTTCGAGCATGCGGGCCTTCACGTCGGGCATGCGGACGATCTCCGCGATGGCTTTTTGCAACGCCTCCACGATCGGCTGCGGCGTTCCGGCCGGGACAAAAACGCCGGCCATGGTTTCGGATTCCTGGTCCTTGATGCCGAGCTCATCGAGAGTCGGCACGTCGGGCAAGGATTCCAGGCGGTCTTTGGTGGTGAGTGCAAGCCCGCGAACCTTGCCCGCCTTGATCAACGCAACCATGTTGCTGATGGCGGCGCAGCTGATCGGCGTGAAGCCGCCGAGCACCGATTGCGTCATCGGTCCGCCGCCGGCGAACGGCACGGTGACGAAGCTGACGCCGAACGCCTGCTTGAGCATTTCGACCGCCAGCGACGGCGTCGTGCCGTTGCCCGGCGTGGCGACGCTGTATTTGCCCGGATCGGCTTTCATCACATCAATCAGCTCTTTCATGGTCTTGGCCGGAAAGTCGGTGTTGACCTCCCAGGAGTTCGGCGACGCGCCGGCCTTGGTGACCGGGATGAAATCCTTCTCGACGTCGAACGGAATCGATTTATAGAGATTGGGATTCACCACGATGCTCGATGACGAGAGCAGGATGGTGTAGCCGTCGGCTGGCGCGCGCGCGGCCTCTGCCATGCCGATATTGCCGCCGGCGCCGGCGATGTTCTCGATGAAGAACTGTTGGCCGAACCGCTCGGAGAGTTTCTGCACGATCACCCGACCGGCGATATCGGTCGCGCCGCCGGGCGGGAATGGAATAATGATCTTGACCGAATGATCGGGATAGCCCGCCGCATGGAGGCCGGTCGCCGAGGCGACAGCCAAGACGGCGAACAGTGCAAAAACCCGAATGCCATTCCTCATTGGTATCGCCCCTCGTTGATTTGACGTGCCTTAATTAGCACTTGTGTCGCTATCGCGTTCGCTGTGCCGCCTCGGTCACGATCGTATAGGCTTCATTGAGCAACGGCTTTGTCTTCGATACGTCCGCGCCGACGCTGGAAAATGTTTTCATCATTTCCGCTTGCTCGTCGGGCGGCAGGCTGATCAGTTCGCCGCCGGTGTCGGTCCAGCCTTTGCGCGCTTTGTTGACGATATCTATAGCCACCGGATAGATCGCCGCCTGCTGCGTGGCGGCGTCGCTATCGATGATCTTTTGCAGGTCCGCGGGCAATGAATCGTACCAAGTCTTGCTGATTTCGACGATCGCGTAAACGGCGGGTTGGTTGGTCTCGGTCACGAATTTCGCCGTATCGACAAAGTGCATTGGGGTCCATACGACGATGCCGCCCAGCGCCCCGTCGATCGCGCCCTGTTGCATCGCCGGCACCACGTCACCGAGCGTCATCGCCACCGGCGTGGCACCGAGCCGCGCGAATGCCTGCGTTTGAAACGGTGAGGCGAGGACGCGGATCTTCTTGCCCTTAAAGTCCGCCAAGCGGCGGATTGCGTCTTTAGCGATCACGGACTGCGGCGCGTTCATGAACATCGCGACGCCGTGCAATCCCTTGTCGGCGCCGAGGCCGAGCATCATTTTGAGCACCGTCGGATCGGCGGCCAGCCGTTCGCCGTGCTCCATGGAATCGACGAGGCCGGGCGCCGACATGACTTCGAAGCGTTCGTCAACGCCGACAAAGAATTCCGGTGGAATGACCGCGCATTGGATGGCGCCGAATTGCGTGCCTTCGATCTGCCGCGGGATCGAGCCGAGCTGGCTCGCCGGATAAATCTCCGGTTTGATTCTGCCGCCGGAGTCCTTCTCGACCGCCCCGGCATAGTTCTTGGCGAAAACGTAGCTCGGATCGTTGAGCGTCGGCAGCGTTATCTTCATCGCGTAAGACTTGTCTTGCGCGCGCGCCACGCCCAACGCCAGCGTCAACGACAAGACAATCGTGCCGGCTCTCGCGGCGGCCCGCGCAACAGCTTTCCGGTTGGTGAAGTTCATCGTCCCCTCCCGCTTCTAAGGCTTCGGGCATTTTAGCCCACCATACGGAAATCGGTAGGCCGCCGATCCGCTATGATGCCGCAGTTACTTATCCGGCACCACGGCGATCGCTTCGATCTCGAACAGCGCCGGTTCGCGCGCGAGCCTCGAGATTTGTACCGCTGTGCTCGCCGGCGGCGCCTTCATGTCGAAGTAGCGGTCGCGCACCTCGAAAAAGAGCGGCAGGTGCGTCATGTCGACGAAGTAAAGAGTGATCTTCACCACGTGCTCGAAACTCGCGTCGGCCGCGGCGAGCGCCAGTTTGAGATTTTCCAAACACTGCGTCGCCTGGGCGCGGAAGTCGCCGGGGGCGCCGGCGAATTTGCCGTCCGGCGTCATGCCAAGCTGCCCGGACAGATAGATCGTGCGGCTCGGGCTCCGCGTCTCCACCACATGCGTGTAGCCGCGCGTGGCGGGCATGGTCGACGGATTGAGAAAGCGGTGAATGGCCATGTTTGATTCCTCCCGGCGCGATGCGATGGGCACGCGCTCTTGCATCCCATAATGTAAATATCGAAGCGCCATGGCAAAGTGCATTTTATGTTCGCCCGATCCGCCGTTTTTCTGATTGCTGCGATATTGCTGCCGAGTGCAGCCCATGCGGGCGAGCTGGGTGGTGCGACTCTATCCTGGCCGTGGGAGCTGCCGTTCGCCGGCATTTTGCTCACGATCGCGGTCGGCCCGCTCGCCTTCCGGCATTTTTGGCATCATCACTATGGCAAGCTTGCCTTCGTGTGGGCGGCGCTGACGCTCGTTCCGCTGGCCGCATTGCGCGGCGTCGACACGGCGCTCGCTGCCTTGGCCCACGCAGCCCTCGCCGATTATCTCGGTTTCATCGCCATCCTGTTCGCGCTTTACGTCGTCGCCGGCGGTATTTTGGTCGAGAGCACATTGCGCGGCACGCCGGCCGTGAACGCCGCCATTCTCGCTTTCGGCACGCTGATCGCGAGCGTGGTCGGCACCACCGGCGCGGCAATGATCCTGATCCGGCCGCTGCTTCGCGCCAACGAGACGCGGTTGCACAACGTTCACGTCGTCGTATTCTTCATCTTCCTCGTCGGCAATATCGGCGGGGCGCTGTCGCCGCTCGGCGATCCGCCGCTGTTCATCGGCCTTCTCAATGGCGTCGATTTCTTCTGGCCGGCGCAAAACCTGTGGCAGCCGACCACGTTCGCCGTCGTATGCGTGCTCGCATTGTTCGTGCTGCTCGATATGTGGTTCTACCGCCAAGACCGCCGCGCCGCTCCGATCGGCGCAGCCGTAGCGCACGCGTCCCTTCGCGTGCGCGGCATCGTCAATCTGCCGCTGCTCGCGATCATCATTGCCGCAGTAGTTGTTTCGGCGCTATGGACTCCCGGTATCACGTTCACGGTCTACGGCACGCCGTTGCCGCTGCAAGGTCTCGCGCGCGACGCGGTCTTGGTTCTGACCGCGCTTGCCTCCTTGTGGCTGACGCCGGACGAGCATCGCGCGGCTAACGGCTTTACCTTCGAGCCGATCCTCGAAGTCGCGATCCTGTTTGCCGGTATCTTTGTCTGCGCAGGTCCGGTTCTGGCGATGCTCGATGCCGGCCCCGAGGGCGCGTTCGCTTGGCTTCTCACCGCGGTGACGAGCGCTAACGGCAGCCCGCACCAGGTCGCCTATTTTTGGCTCACCGGCGTGCTGTCGGCGATCCTCGACAATGCGCCGACTTATCTTGTCTTCTTCAAGCTCGCCGGCGGCAACGCGTCGGATTTGATGGGCCCATTGGCTGCAGCGCTGTCGGCGATCTCGATGGGCGCGGTCTATATGGGCGCGCTCACCTATATCGGCAACGCACCGAATTTCATGATCTACGCCATCGCCACCGAGCGCGGCGTCAAGATGCCGAGCTTCTTCGGCTATATGGTTTGGTCGATCGCGGTACTCATCCCGGTCTTCGCGGCCGTGACTTATCTCTTTGTTGTCCGATAGCGCTGCCGTTCACAATTTCTTTGCCATAGCCGCAAATCCGCCGCTGCGGGCCTGTTCCGCCACACGATGGTGAACCTTTTGCGCCATCCTCATGACCGAAAAGGGCGGGGAACTCTCCTGCCTCCGGCACAGTTGTCTGCCTAGAGGTTCGCCGTGGTGCGTCGGGATTACGAGAAGCAGTTGGGATGGCTGGCGGCCATATTTGCCGGCGCGCTGCTCGCTGCCGCGATCGTGTCCGGTCCGGCGCAAGCCGGCGGCCTGTTCGACTTGTTCTTCGGCGGCTCCCGGGACCAGCAACCTCCGCCGCCACCGCCGGAATCCTATGCCGAGCCGTCGGCGCCGGTGATGCCGGCGCCGCTCGGACCAGAGAGCGTGCGCCAGGGGGGCAACAGCACCGGCCATACCGTCGCCTATTGTGTGCGGCTGTGCGACGGCCAGCACTTTCCGCTCGAACATTTCGCCAACGCGACGCCGGTCGAGACCTGCCGGGCAATGTGCCCGGCCAGCAAGACCAAGGTGTATTTCGGCAGCGAAATCGGCGCCGCCACCGCCAAGGACGGCGCGCACTACGCCGAACTCGATACGGCGTTCATCTATCGCAAGCAGATGGTTGCCAACTGCACCTGCAACGGCAAGGACGCCTTCGGCCTGGCGCCGTTCGATTTGTCGAGCGATCCGACGCTGCGGCCGGGTGACATCGTCTCGACCAAAGAAGGAATGTTGGCCTACAGCGGCAAAAGCGGCAATGCCAACACCTACACCCCGGTCAATTCCGCCGCCGTGGCCGTCGCGCTCAATCCGGCGTCCGCCGGCGGCAAGGTGAGCCGGCGCAGCGAGCCGCCGCCGGTCGATGACGATCCCGGCACGATCGCGATGCCGCAGCAGGCGTCGCCACCCGTCAACGTCGGCGCCACTATGCGCGGCCCGCTCGCCCGATAGTTCACGACAGCAGAACCACGACGTCCTCGGCAATCGAGAGCGAAGCGGTCAGCCCCGGCGATTCAATGCCGAACAGGTTGACGAGTCGCGGCATGCCGTGTTCGGCCGGTCCGGTGATCATGAAATCGGCTTGGCCTTCGCCTTGGCCGGTGAGCTTCGGCCTGATGCCGCAATAATCGGGCACCAGCGAGTTGTCGGGCAGAGCCGGCCAATAGGTGCGGATGCGCGCGTAGAAGCTGTCAGCGCGGCGTGGATCGACGGTGTAGCTCTCCTCGGTAATCCACTCGACATCCGGTCCGAACCGCATGCGGCCGGCCAAATCGAGCGTGACATGGACGCCAAGTCCGCCATCGACCGGGGTCGGATAGATCAGCCGGGAAAATACTGGCTTGCCGGCGAAGCCGAAATAATTGCCCTTGCCCAAAACCAGCCGCGGCACCTTGCCGGCCGGATAGCCTTCGATGCGCCGTGCCAGCGCCTGCGCGCCGAGCCCGCCCGAATTGACGACCGCATCGAAATCGAACGTGCCGGGTTCGCGGCCGCCGAATTGCACCTGCCAATGCGGCGCCTTGTAGCTCATCCGCTCGACCGGCGTTGCGAAGGCGATCATGCCGCCGCGGTCTTCGAGCTCTCCCCACAGCGCGCGCATGTAGCCGTGGCTGTCGATGATGCCGGTTTCCGGCGACCAGAGCGCGCCGATGCAAGAGAGTTCCTCTTCCATCGCGCGTGCCGCATTGCCGCCGATCATCTCCGTGCCTTCGACGCCGTTGATTTGCGATTGGGCCAAGATGGTCTCGACCTTCGCCAATTCCGCCGGATTGGTCGCCACGACAAGCTTGCCGCATTTACGATGGGCGACGCCGTGCGAGGCGCAGAACTCGTAGAGCATCCGCCGGCCGCGCACGCAGTGCCGCGCGCGCAATGTATCGGTGGGATAATAAAGACCGGCATGGATCACTTCGCTGTTGCGCGAGGACACGCCGTTGGCGATGCCGCCGGTCATTTCGGTCACGGTGACGTCGTGGCCGGCGAGCGCCGCCGTGCGCGCGACGGCAAGCCCCACGACTCCCGCGCCGATCACCAGAACTTGCATCGCGTTTCCGCCCTGACGTTTTCCCTTACAAGGGAATGATTATATAAGAGGTGCGGCTCTGGAGGGGAAAGTATCATGGCGGACAGCGTCGTCCGGATTTGCGCGCAAGCCGATATCGCGCCGGAGACGGTGCAGGCCTTTGATGTCGATGCCAAGCGCCTCGCGGTGTTCAATATCGCCGGCAAGATTTATGTCACCGACGACGAATGCACCCACGCCTCGGCGAGCCTCGCCGACGGCATGCTGGATGGCGACGTGATCGAATGCGCCGTGCATATGGGCGCTTTCCATGTCCCGACCGGCGCGGTGAAGGCGCCGCCATGCGCGGTGGCGCTACGCACCTATAAAGTCGTGCTGCAGGACGACGATATCTTTGTCGATCTCGACCGGGATGCTGCCGGAGAGCCGGCCTGATAGGCGGTTTCGCCGGGCGCCGATTTTCTTTATAAGCCCGCAAGCAGCCTAAAAGGAAAACCATGTACGCAAGCCCCGGCGTGAAAACGAGCCCGGATTTTCCGATCCCGGACAAGATGAAGGCCTGGGTTCTCGGCAATCCCGGCGAGCTTAAGCTCACGGAGAAGCCGGTTCCGGTGCCCAAACGCGCCGAGGTTTTGGTGCGCATCGATGCGGTCGCGATCTGCGCCACCGACCTCGAAATCATCGATCACGGCTCGCCGGCGCTGATCCAGGGCGGCAAGCCGTTCAACAAGAATTTCACGCCCGGCCACGAATATATGGGCACGGTCGCGGCGCTCGGTCCCGGCGTCGACGAGTACAAAATCGGCCAGCGCATCACGGTCGAAATCCATTCCGGCTGCGGCCAGTGCAAGCGCTGCCGCGAGGGCATGTACACCGCGTGCCACAACTACGGCCTCAATTACGGCGACGTCGACAAGGGCCACCGCGCCAACGGCTTCACCACCGACGGCGGCTTTTGCGAATACCAGGTCAACAACATCAACACGCTGATCGCCATTCCCGAGGCGATGTCGGACGAGGAGGCGACGCTGGTCGTCACCGCGGGCACCGCGATGTATGGGCTGACCGAGCTCGGCGGCCTCGTCGCCGGCGAGAGCGTCGTCGTTACCGGCCCGGGCCCGATCGGGTTACTCGGCGTTGCGGTGGCGAAGGCGATGGGCGCCTATCCGGTGATCCTCACCGGCACGCGCGACAATCGGCTCAAGATCGGCCTCGAGCTTGGCGCCGATCACGTCGTCAATGTGCGCAACGAGGACGCGGTTGAAACGGTGAAGCGCCTCAATGGCGGCAAGGGCGTCGATTACGTGGTCGAATGCTCGGGCGCGTCGAATGCCGTGAACGAGGCGATCCGCATGGTCAATCGCGGCGGCAAAGTGTGCCTCGCCGCGTTCCCGCATGCGGAGACCCCGGTCGACGTCGCTCACATCGTGCGCAACAACATTTATCTCTTCGGCATTCGCGGCGAAGGCAAGAGCGCGACCCATCGCGCCGAAGCCTTCATGTCGCAGAAGCGCTTCGACGCCACCAAGATCCACACCCATACTTTCGCGCTCGACGACCTGCCGACCGCGATCCGCTACGCCAAGGATCGCGTCGACGATGCGATCAAGGTGGTGGTGAAAGCCAAAGGCGTGGCGGCGCACCGGGTGGCGGCGGAGTAAACCGATACTGTGGATTGGGTTGAACGAAGTGAAACCTGAGCGGAAAGGCGATGGGTTTCGCTGCGACAGGCGAAGGCGGGTAACGCCCGCTCAGACCACGTCCCAGGAAGCATGGCCTGAGTTGCTTGGGTGGCGTAAGTCCCCTTGGCGAGAGCCGTGGTGGAACGCCGACAGGCGGGCGGGCGCGTTCGCCCGTCGCCGCACCGATCGGTGCTGAGGTTGGTTAAACAGCGCCTGCCGGCGTTCCGCTTCCTTTTGTTTCGGTGGCGAAGGGAAGAAGAAAAAAGCCCCGCATTCGTCCGGGTGGATTTTGAAAAGCTGGATTCGACGGCTCGCGCGCGAAAAACGCAGCGCGAGAACGGGATTGCTTTTGCCACCTCGCCCCGCCGCGCGGGGAGAAGGAGCCCAAGCGCCGTGTGCTCCCTCACTTCTTTCTTATGCGGAACGTTAGCAGCTTCTTGTCCTTCTGGGTGTCTTCCAGCGTGTCGCCGGTTTGATTGAGGAGGTTGGGAATGTCGATCGCGGTGAGCGGATCGTTGCATTCGACAATAAAAACATCGCCCGGCTGCGCCTGGCTGAGCGCTTTGCGGGTGCGCAACGCCGGCAGCGGGCATTTGAGGCCGCGCAGATTGAGTGTCTTTTCCGTCATGTCCGCCGAGTCGTCGAAGCCGCCAAACCTCCTTATCATAGCGGCGATGGCAGTCGATTCCAGCATTCAGCGCATTTCGCGGCTGACGCCGCTCGGCGCAATCCTTGCGCTTATTGAGGCGCGCGTCATCGCGGCGGCGCCGCGGAAATGCCCGCTGGCGGCGGCGCTCGGCGCCACGCTGGCCGAGGATGTTGTGACGTCCGAAATCCCGCCGCAGCCGATTGCGCTTCGTGATGGCTACGCCGTAGCGGCTGCAACGATTGCGGATGCCAGTCCTTACGCGCCGTTGCCATTTGCGGCGATGCCGCGCCGTATCGACGCCGGCGAGGCGCTGCCTAGCGGAACCGATACCGTGGCGCCGCTCGATGCCGTCACTCTACGCGGAGATCGCGCCGAGGCGATCGCTGCGGTTACGCCGGGAGAGGGCATGTTGCCCGCCGGCGGCGATGTTTCTGCGCGGACGCCGTTTCGTCGCGCCGGCGAGCGCTTGCGCGATCTGGATGTCGCGGTCCTGTCTGCGGCGGGAATTGCGGAAGTGTCGGTTCGCAAGCCGCGTTTGCGCATTGCCTGCGGTACCGCCGCAAAGACGCCGGTGATTGACGCCGCGCTTGCGCTGCTCGCGCGCCTCGTCAGTAACTCCGGCGGGACTGTAATCGATGACGCGGGCTCGCTTGAAGCAGCGCTTGCCGACGATCAAGCCGACGCGGTTTTCGCAATCGGAGGTACCGGTTCCGGACGCAACGATAGAAGTGTACGGACACTGGCGCGGCTTGGTTCCGTGGCGGCGCATGGCATAGCCGTGTCACCGGGTGAAACCGCGGCGTTGGGGTTCGCCGGAATGCGGCCGGTGCTGCTCCTGCCCGGACGCATCGATGCGGTATTGGCGGTCTGTCTTTTGGTGGGCAGCCATCTCATGGCGAAGCTCGCGGGTACCGTCGTCGCGGAGCGCGCGACGATGCTGCCGCTCAAGCGAAAAGTAACTTCGACAATCGGGTTGACTGAGCTCATTCCCGTGGGTTGTGCCGGCGGCGTGGCGGAACCGCTCGGCCGCGGCTATCTGTCATTTACAATGCTGGCGCGCAGTGACGGTTGGATCGTCGTGCCCGCCGACAGCGAAGGTTTTGCTTTGGGTACGCAAGTTGCCGTGAGACCATGGTTTTAAAAGCAACATGGCCATAAAGCCGAAACAGACCAGACCAGGCGCCGCGATCCTCGACGCGGTGCGCCACGCCGCGCGGCAGGAGCAATTCCTCGAAGTCGTTTCGGCGGAGGAGGCGCGCCGGCGCTTTGCGGCCTGTATCGATCGCTCACCGTTGGGTGCTGAATCGTTGGCGCTTGGCGCGACCCTCTCTCGCGTGCTTGCGGCCGACGTCATCGCGCCGGTCGATGCGCCGCCGTTCGACCGGGCCAATGTCGACGGTTTTGCGGTGCGAGCCGCTGATACGGTCGGCGCCAGCGACAGCGCGCCAAAACATCTCGCGCTCAACGCCGAAGTGATCGCCTGCGGCGTCGAGCCCGCGATCGAAGTCACGCCCGGCACCGCAACGGCAATCGCGACCGGCGGCGTCATCCCGCGCGGCGCCGATGCGGTGGTGATGATCGAGCACACCGAACTCATCGAGGATGATATTGCGCCCGCGATCGAGCTCGGCCGTACCGCGGCGAGCGGGCAGTTCATCTCCTATGCAGGTTCGGACATTGCGCGCGGCGAGACTTTGCTGCGCCGCGGTACCCAGATCGGTTCGCGCGAGATCGGCATGCTCGCGGCCTGCGGGTTTGCGGCGGTCGAGGTCGTCCGCCGCCCGCGCATCGCCGTGCTGTCGACCGGCGACGAATTGGTCGAGTCGGGCCGGCCGCTTCGGCCGGGCAGTGTTTATGACAGTAACGGCGCCATCATCGCCGCCGCGATCACTGAGGCCGGCGGCGAGCCGGTGCCGTTCGGCGCTTTCCCGGACGAAGAGCACGCGCTCGAACTTGCCATGCGTAACGCGCTCGACGCATGCGACATGGTGGTGCTCTCAGGCGGCACGTCGAAAGGCGCGGGTGACCTGTCCCACCGCATCGTGTCGCGGCTCGGCAAGCCCGGCATTTTGGTGCATGGCGTGGCGCTCAAGCCCGGCAAGCCGCTCTGTCTTGCCGTGATCGGCGATAAGCCGCTGATCGTGCTACCCGGCTTTCCGACCTCGGCCATTTTCACTTTTCATGCGTTCGTGGCGCCGGTGATACGCGCGCGTGCCGGGCTCCCAGCCGAAGCGGCGAAGACGATCGCGGCGCGCGTGCCGGTGCGGATCGCTTCCGAGCTCGGCCGCGAAGAATTCGTTCTGGTATCGCTGGTCGCCGGAGCCGATGGCTTGATCGCGTTCCCGACCGGCAAGGGCTCGGGTGCGGTAACCGCCTTCTCGCAGGCCGACGGATTTCTCTCCATCGATGCGCTCGCCTCGGCGCTCGACGCCGATACGATGGCCGAAGTCACTCTGATCGGCGAGACCGAGCGCGCGCCCGATCTCGTCATCATGGGTAGCCATGATATCGCGCTCGACGTCGTGGTCGGGGCGCTCGCCGAGCGCGGCTTTAGCGCGCGCACCATCGCCGTCGGCAGCCTCGGTGGCGTTGCCGCGGCAAGCCGCGGCGAATGCGATCTCGCCCCGGTCCATCTCTTCGATCCGGCGACCGGCATCTACAACAAGCATCTGCTGGCGTCCGGCCTTGCGCTGGTTCCCGGCTGGCGGCGCATGCAGGGTTTTGTCTTTCGCCCCGGCGACGCGCGGTTCGAGGGCGGCGCTGCGGATGCCGCGCTCAAGGCGGCGCTCGCCGATCCGGCCATTCTGATGGTCAATCGCAATGCCGGCTCCGGCACGCGCGTCCTGGTCGAGGGGCTCCTGCGCGGCGCGCGGCCGGCGGGCTACGCCAATCAGCCGCGCTCGCACAACGCGGTCGCTGCCGCGATCGCGCAAAATCGCGCCGATTGGGGCGTCGCCATCGAGCCGGTGGCGCGCATGTATGGGCTGTCGTTCTTGCCCATCGCGCCCGAGCACTATGACTTCTTGCTGCTCGAAGCGCGCCGCGAGCGGCCCGCCGTGCAGGCATTTCTGGAAGTGTTGCGCGACGAAGGCACCCGCGCCCGTATTCGTGCTCTCGGCATGGTACCTGCCGGGGAATGATCCATATAATGTAGCATGCGCATCATCGGTCTCGCGGGCTGGAGCGGCTCCGGCAAGACGACGCTGGTCACGAAAGTGATCCCGGTGCTGGTCAAGCGCGGGGTGAAAGTCGCCACCGTCAAGCACGCGCATCATGAGTTCGACATCGACCAGCCGGGCAAGGATTCGTGGCTGCATCGGCAGGCCGGCGCCAGCGAAGTCGCAATCGTGTCGAGCCGGCGCTGGGCCATCGTTCACGAATTGGGCCAAGGACCGGAGCAGGAGCCGCCGCTTGCCGATATGCTGGCGAAGCTTGGTCCGGTCGATCTCGTCATCGTGGAAGGATTCAAGCGCCACCGGCACCCCAAGCTTGAAGTCTATCGCGCGGTTGTCGGTAAGCCGCTGCTTCATCCCGACGACGATTGCATCGTCGCTATTGCGACCGATGCGCCCCTGAAAGAGGCGCAGGTGCCGGTACTCATGCTGGATGATGTTGAGTCCATAGCGAACGTGTTGCAAGCCGAAGCATTGCCACTTGAGCAAATTGGCAACCTTCACAGTGAAGCGCCTCGGGGTGAGGCCTGATGGCGCAACTCAGCGATGATTGCTTTGCCTTCAACGGCCCGCTTCTTCCGGTCGCCGAGGCTGAGCGTTTGATCGCCGAGCGTGTGACGCCGGTCGACGGACGCGAGGTGGCGCCGTTGCGAGAGGCTCTCGGCCGCGTGCTCGCCGAGAACATTGTCGCTCCCATCAATGTGCCGCCGTTCGACAACTCCGCCGTCGACGGTTTTGCGGTGCGTGGCGACGATCTCGATGGCGACGGCGAGAAGCGGCTCACCATCGTCGATCGGGTCGCGGCCGGTCACGCCGCGAGCCATGCGGTCCAAGCCGGTGAAGCGATCCGCATTTTCACCGGCGCGCCGATGCCGGCAGGCGCGGATACCGTGTTCATGCAGGAAGATTGCCGTATCGAAGGCGATAGCGTCGTTGTGCCGCCCGGCTTGAAGCGCGGCGCCAATCGGCGGCTCGCGGGCGAGGACATGCGCGCCGGCGCGGTGGCGCTGCCGGCAGGGCGGCGGCTTGCGGTGCAGCATGTGGCGCTCGCCGCCGCGCTCGGACTTACCAAGCTTGATGTGCGCCGGCGCGTGCGGATCGCTTTGTTCTCGACCGGCGACGAGATCGTCGAGCCGGGCTCGCCGCTGCCGCGCGCCGCGCTCTATGATTCCAATCGTTATTTGCTGTCGGGCTTGATCGCGCGGTTCGGCGCCGAAGTGACCGACCTCGGTATCTTGAGCGACGAGCCGAGGGCGCTCGCCGTCGCCATCGCGGCGGCTGCCGCCGATCACGATCTGGTGCTGACTTCGGGCGGGGTCTCGGCCGGCGAAGCCGATTATGTGCGCAGCGCCATCGAGAGCATCGGGCGCATCGTTTTTTGGCGTGTCGCGATCAAGCCCGGCCGGCCGGTGGCGATGGGCGTGATACCGGGCGCCAAAAACGGGGCGAACCGCGGCGATGGCGCGGCGTTCGTCGGGCTGCCGGGGAATCCGGTGGCGGTCTTCGTCACCTTCGTGCGCGTGGTGCGGCCGCTGCTACTGCGGCTCGCCGGCGCGCTACCCGAGCCGCTCGTCGCGATGCCGGTGCGCGCAACGTTCTCCTACAAGAAGCGCAAAAGCCGGCGGGAATATGTACGCGTGGCGCTGCGCGCGGCGGCCGACGGCACCGTCGAGGCGGTGAAATACGAGCAAGACGGCGCCGGCGTTCTCACCTCGCTTACGGAAACCGACGGCTTGGCCGAGCTGTCGGAAGACGTGACGACGATCGAGCCCGGCTCGATGGTTGGCTTTCTGTCTTACGCCTCGCTCGTGGGCTGAACGTTTAGGAGTATTGAGCGGCGAGGGTTTCGGCGCGCGCCGCGTCCTCCGGCGTGTTGACGTTGAAGAACGGATCGAGCGGTTCGACGGGCCAATCGGCAATGGCGATGCCATGCCGCGTCGTCCAGATTTCGATCTTGTGCAAATCCTCGTCGACCAAGGCGCGCCTTAGGTCCTCGCGCAGCGCAACCGGCCACAATGCTACGACCGGATGGCGCCATTTTCCCGAACGCGCGCAGGCGAGGGGAGTGCCCGCCGCGAGGCGCGCCTCATGCAACCGCGCCACCAGATCTTTCGGCAGAAAGGGACAATCGCCCGGGACGCTTACGAGCCATTCGGTTCGCGGCGCGTTCGCCGCCGCCCAATCGAGACCGGCAAGAATGCCGGCGAGCGGGCCGGCAAAATCCGGCACGCCGTCGGCGACCACAGGCAGGCCGGTATCGGCAAAGCGATTCGGATCGCCGTTGGCATTGATGATGATGCTCTCGCATTGTGACATAAGGCACCCGAGCACGCGCTGCAGGATGGTGACGCCGCCGATCCTGATGCGCGCCTTGTCGCCGCCGCCCATGCGCCGAGCCAAGCCGCCGGCGAGGACAAGGCCGAGAGTAGGGGACATCGTCACGCGCGCGTTAACTCACTCGTCATGCACCGCGGCCTTGCGCCGGTGCTTGGCGCTTTCCTCCTCGACATAAGCCAGGTCCTGATCGAACACGATGCGATCCTCGCCGGCGAGTGCGATGAAGCGTTTGCCGCGCGCGCGGCCGATCAGCGTCAAGTTCGCCTTGCGCGCCAGCTCGACGCCCCAGGCGGTGAAGCCGGAGCGCGAGATCAGGATCGGAATGCCCATGCGCACCGTCTTGATCACCATTTCGGACGTGAGCCGTCCGGTGGTGTAGAAAATCTTGTCGGCTGAGCCGACGCGATGCTTGAACATCCAGCCGGCGATCTTGTCGACGGCGTTATGGCGGCCGACGTCTTCCATGTAGACGAGCGGGCGGTCCTCGACCGCGAGCACGCAGCCATGGATCGCGCCGGCCTCGAGATAAAGCGATGGCGTGGTGTTGATCTTGTGGGCGAGCGTGTAGAGCCACGACGTGCGCAGCTTCGCCGGCGGTAGCGTGACATTCTCCAGCGCTTCCATCAGATCGCCGAACACGGTGCCTTGAGCGCAGCCGGACGTCTGCACCCTTTTCTTGAGCTTTTTCTCGTAATTGGTCTTGCGCTTCGTGCGCACGACCACGACCGACAATTCCTCGTCGTAATCGACGCCAGTGACGGTGTCGTCGACTTTCAGCATGTTCTGGTTGAGCAAATAGCCGAGCGCCAGATATTCGGGATGATCGCCGATGGTCATCGCCGTGACGATTTCCTGTGAATTGAGGAAGATCGTCAGCGCGCGCTCGACCGTCACCGCCGTTTCGATCCTGGCGCCGGTCTGGTCGACGCCGGTGACGCGCTCGGTCAGCCGCGGATCGTGCGGATCGGGGCGAAGGAGATAGTCGTCGTCGGACGCATTCATCCTCCTAATGTAGGTGAAGGGCCGGCCCGGCGGAAGCGCACAAGAAAAGAGGCCCGGCTCGCGCCGGACCTCCTTCACACACTTACGTCGCCTGGAATATCAACCGTGCAAGCCGCCTAGAACCCAAATCAGAAGAATAATCGGCAATGGAATCCCAATGAGCCACAGCAAGAGCCCGCGTCCCATGACTTCCTCCTGCGTCGCCTCGTTTCGGACGGCTAAATAACGGTGCAGAGGGATCAAAGTTCCGCGATATAACTGCCTATATCTCCGGGCCGGAGGACCGATATACAAGGCTTTTCGCGCGGGTTGTAACTCGAAGCCCCACCGGTATATTGCGCCCTATTTCCCTTTGGAGGGGTGGCCGAGTGGCTGAAGGCGCTCGCTTGGAAAGCGTGTATACGGGAAACCGTATCGTGGGTTCGAATCCCACTCCCTCCGCCAGCCCCCTCGTCCGCCCCGTTCGTAACCGTTCGCCACCAGTCGTATAAAGCACTGGTATTACTTCATTTTCATGCTATAATGACGTCCGTTCTGGTTCGGCTCCAGCCGCCAGAATTCGGTCGATACTTGTGGGATGTCTCGTGGGATTTGGCGGACACTCTAGGCAACCGAGTAATGAGGACGTGCAATCCGAGTTAGGGGGACACGTGTCCGTCGAACTCACCGGCGGTTCGGGACGGACGTGCTCGTGAGTGTGGCGGACACTGACCAGATCGGGCGAAAGTCATGGCGCAAAATATCCAAAGGCTGAGCGCGTTGGCGGTCGCCCGCGCGAGCAAACTCGGACTCTATGCCGATGGCGCGGGGCTCTATCTCCGCGTTGGGCGCGGTGGCGCAAAGAGCTGGGCGTTTCGCTTTATGCTCAATGGCAGGGCGCGCGAAATGGGTTTTGGCAGCTTCACGAAAGTCGGTCTGGCGGATGCCCGAAAGAAAGCGATCGATGCGCGCCGATTGCTGAGCGAGGGACGTGATCCTCTTGTCCAGCGGGAGGAGGAGGAGAAGCAGCGCGCCGCTGCCGAAAACGTTGCTGCAGCGCGTTCGATGACATTCGACAAATGCGCTGAGGCTTACATCAGCGCCCACGAAGTAAGTTGGCGAAACGAAAAGCACCGTCAGCAATGGCGGAACACGCTCGCCACCTACGTGTCAGCTATCTTTGGCTCCAGTCCAGTCCAGGACATCGACATTGATCTTATTATGAAGGTGATCGAGCCACTTTGGAGCGTAAAGACGGAAACCGCTCGTCGGGTGCGCGGACGGGTTGAAGTCATACTCGATTGGGCAAAAGTGCGCGGCTATCGGTCTGGCGAAAATCCGGCGCGATGGCGCGGTCATCTGGATCACCTTTTGCCAGCTCGATCAAAGGTGAGAATGGTCAAGCACCATGCCGCCCTTCCTTACCTTGGAATCGGTGCGTTTATGAAAGATCTGCGCGCAATGGAAGGCACAAGCGCCGCTGCCCTCGAATTCCTTATTCTGACCGTGGCCCGGACCGGTGAAGTCATCGGCGCACCGTGGTCTGAGATTAACCTCGAAAACAGGGTCTGGGTCGTTCCCGCGGCGCGCATGAAGAGTGGCCGTGAGCATCGGGTACCGCTGTCATCAGCGGCGATCGCGGTCCTCAACCGAATGCCAGACTTAAAGGATGACTACGTGTTTACCGGGCAGAGGCCTGGCGGCCCTCTGTCCAATATGGCGCTGCTCATGACGCTAGGCCGTATGAACTGCGGCGATATCACGGCGCATGGCTTCCGCTCGACATTTCGCGATTGGGCTGCTGAATGCACCAACTTCTCCCGCGAGGTCGTCGAAATGGCGCTAGCGCATGTGATCGAGGATAAAACCGAGGCCGCGTATAGGCGCGGTGATCTATTTGACAAACGGCGTCGCCTTATGGACGCATGGGCCGAATATTGTGGAAAGCCGGCTTTGGCGCGAGAATAGTGGCATGTCCCGGTTACTCCCCGGCTACGGCGGTCTTGAGATCGATCAGGCGAAGCGGATGAAAGACCTTGAGCGCGAGAATGTCCGCCTATCCTACCAAAAAAGCCGGGTGCAGATTGGGCTTCTGTGATTAAAGCCGATCCAGACATTGTCGAGGAATGTGTGCTTCGTTTAGGAAACATGTGTCTTCTGACTAATGTAAACGAAAAGCTCGGCAACAAAGGGTTCAACACCAAAAAGGCTGCCTTTGCGAAGAGCGAACTTTTAACGACCTTAGCGGTGGGGAAGACTTCGAAGTGGGATCGAGTTGAAATTGAAAATCGGCAGACTCACTTGGCTCAACTCGCTAAATCAGTTTGGCGATTTTCGTGATCGAAGTTGAAGCAGATCAATTAAAGCGCGCCGTCGAAGCGCAGCACGGCTGCACGGCCACGTTTGTCCAATCGGTGCCGGTCAAGGAGACATTTGAGGGCGCGACCGTGTGGGATGGCGTCGTCCACGTTTTCCAAATTCACGGCCATCCCAAGGCCAAGGAAGCCTACGCCTGGTCATCCCCGATAGAGGGAAGCGATAAGCGGCGGTTCTTCGCGGTGCTGCATCTGCCGCCGGTTACATCTCCGGTTGAGGCAGTGCGGGCGGCTATCGTGGCGGAGCAAAGGAATCAAAATGTCCGATAAGCAAACCTCTGAGGATAGATGGAGTCGGCTCCGATTCGAGATAATCAGTTGGTGTGGTTCTATAATACTAGGAATTGCAGTAGTAATCCTCCTTGCCGTTTGGCTTAAGGGATTTAGCAAAGTATGGGAGCCTGGATTAATTAAAGAGCATTTTGCGGCAGTCGTCGGACTACCTGTGGCGGCACTTGCTGCTTCATGTGTGATACTTGCTTTTAGGCAATCAGAGGGGCCGATCCAGTTTGAATTTCTTACTTTGAAATTGAAAGGCGCTGCGGGTCCTGTCGTTCTGTGGACGGTGTGCTTCTTTGTTATCGCTGGTGCGATCAAATTGCTGTGGGGCTCAAATTAGGGAGATTATCCCCTACTTGACTTATTGGATTTGGCATGGCATATTCCTTCCATAGTGAGGGACACGGCCATGGCTACCCGGAAACACATCCACCAACTGACCGCCGCACAGTTCGATAAGGCGTTCCCTGATGAGGAAGCCTGTTGCGCCTATTTGGTCGGTAAGCGTTGGCCGAAAGGCGTCCATTGCCCGCGCTGTGGCGCTGTAGAGCCTACTGAGTTGAAGGGTAACCCGTGGCATTGGCAGTGCTACGAGTGCGCCAAGGAAACGTCCTATCGCTTCTCTCACATCACCGGGACGATCTTCGAGAACACGAATAAGCCCCTCAAAGACTGGTTTCGCGTCATCCACCTGATGCTCACCAGCAAGAAGGGAATGAGCGCGCTGCAAATCTATCGCTTCCTCGGCTTCGGTTCCTACAAGACCGCTTGGCTGATGTGTCACAAGGTCCGAACCGCGCTGGTCGAACGGGATATGGACAAGCTTGGGGGCGTTGTAGAGGTGGACGAAACTTTCATCGGCGGAAAAGCCAAGAATCGGCATGACCGGGGCCATGGTGACGGGACTGGTGGCACCGGGTCCGGGAAAGCCGTCATTGCTGGCGCGGTCCGCCGCAAGGGCAACGTCGTTGCCCGCGTAGTCGAGAACCTCCGCGCGAATACATTGGAAGGCTTTGTACATGAAGCCGTCTCGCACAAAGTCAGTCTGCTGATCACCGATCAATGGGTTGGCTATAAGCATCTCGGAAAAGAATATCCCCACACGACCGTCGATCACGCCAAGCGCGAGTACGTTGTCGGCGCGATCCATACCAACACCATTGAAGGGTTCTGGTCGCTGATTAAGCGCGGGATGGTTGGCATCTTCCACAAAATCAGCAAAAAGTACCTTCCGCTCTACGTCGCGGAGTTCCAGTTCCGATACAATAACCGCATGAATCCCGACATTTTCGGAACGGCCATAGGCGGATGCTGACGCTTTTGAAGAAAGCGAGTCCTCTAATCGCCGTAGCGATCTTTTTTGGCGTGGCAGTTTTCGGTGAAATTCGGGAAGCATCAAATCACCAATCCCCACGGGAAGAAAACGCCCAAAATCATGAGGGCAATACCAACAATCGACCCAAAAACCCCGCGACTGTTCAAATAAATTGCGATCCCAATTGCACAGCAGGCGGCGCCGATCATGAGGGAGATGCGGTCGCTCAGTACCTGCAAAAGATTGATCCGCTTACTATCGTCACTTTCGGGTTGGTAATTGTCGTTATCTTTCAGGTGCGAGACAGTCGCCGTTCCGCCGAAAGACAATTGCGCGCCTATGTTTTGATAAAACTCACGGAGTTCCATCGCCCCAATGTTAGCAACGCGGATCAGCAAGAGTGGCCTATTCACTTGGTCTTTCGAAATGCCGGTAAAACTCCGGCTTATGCCGTCGTCATCGAAGTCGAAACCGATCTTGGAGCCCAAAGACCGAAAGAGGAGATATTCGTCCTCAGCAAAGCGTCCGTAACCTCTCCCCCATCGGTCATGGCGCCGGATGCGGCTCACACTATGCGGCTGGGAGGTATCGAACCGGGACACGCTAAATTCTTGGCCGCCCAAAACGCTGGGCTGTACTGCTATGTCTGGGGCCGAGTCGACTATATTGATACGTTTGGCCGGGAGCATTTCACCAAGTTTCAGATGTGGCAAAATTTTATGGCCGTCCACCAGTTCGGATTCTGCGAGGTCGGGAACAAAACTGACGACGTGTTCCCGGAGCGGTGGTGGCAAAAATTGCTGAGGCAATGGCGACGCAATGGCCGTGCTAACAGTCGCGAGGACGCTTAGCGCAGCAACCAGTGCTACCCCCACGGTCCGCCCCCTTCCGTGGCCTTTTTCGCGTCGGCCTGTCGGGGCGGACTTGTGGAATGGTATTCCGGACAAGTCAAGTCAGGGATAATCGCCAAAATTAGGACACTACCCTAAACAAGATTTGCGTGTGGAAAATAGATATTGTGCGACGTTCAATCTAAAAAGCGTCTTTTCAGAAACCAAAGCCCTCCCGCAAACTGCGCTATAAGACCGGCAATCCACAGGTAGAAGACGGCGTCATCTCTGACGCTGAGAAAAAATGCCAGGATCGCAGCGATAGAAACTAGAGCCAATCCTGTGAATCCCAAAATCTTGGCAGCGTTAATCCCGCCAGGCGAAGATTGGCCAGTTGTCGAAGGTGGTTGCGCAATATAGGCCATGTTTAGTCCATACACGCAGTGATGCCAGTCATGAAGCCGCCGGCAAACCCAAGCACGTAACACCACTCGGCATCGACGTGGTGATTAGCGGCTATCTCGATAATGCCGATACCGGCCAAGAGGCCCAAAATAGTACACCCTATCGTACTTAAAAGGCATTTCACGGCGGAGGCCTCCCGAGCGCCGACTAAAATTCATCTTAGTACACGAACAACTGTCGTGCCAGCCGAAAGTTGAACATCCTGATCTTCTCAACCTTCCCCAAAGATCTGATGGCTTTCCGACCTTTGACTCGATCCGACCGTGCCACGCACGGTGCGTTAGCCCATTGCCGAGTTATTGCCAGGGCCCCAAGGGAGAGGAGGTCGAGGCTGCGTTCGCTTCAAAGAAAAATGCATTTCGCCTACTGAGTATTTTATCCTGAGTATATTCAATGAGTGTTCTTATAGAGTATCGGACTATTTTGGCCGGTCCAGAGCGGACAATTATCGCCGGTCTAGAGTGGACATTTTTGTCCGGTCAGTTCGCTTCGGCTTGAGGTTTAATTCGTAAATATTTGTCTTCCCCTGTCCTCTCCGTTTGATGGCCAAGAGACCGTTCGCTTCCAGCGCCTTGAGGTGACGACGAACGCTGCGCTCTTCGAGCCCTAGGTCTACAGCGAGCCGCTGCTGGCCCGGAAAGCAATAGTCATTCTAGAAGGCCCACAAACATAATTTGATCCTGGTGTTTTTGGGGTGTGGATAACCCGTGCATCTTATTGCAGCTCCGAACCACAGGTTGTACAACTCGAAGTAACGTTTTTGTCTGCCTGCAAGGAGAATATTACGCTGCCTTCTAAGGGGAAGGGCAGTTGCTGTATCGGTCGTGCTGCGTTTGAGACGATGTTATGAAACGCCTGGACGCAGAAGATATCATCGCCAATTACGATCCTGAGTTTCCTCAGCAGCGACCTCTTTCCGCCGGCCGAACCTTCGTTATTCGAAACTTGTGGAGCACGAGTTGGGGCATCAAAGGCTATTGTCTGATGCCATACGAATATTTTCTCAATTCTCAACTCGCCATCGATTTTGGACAATTTGGTCGGTGACCGGGTGAAGGTTGCGTCCAGGGGACAAGCGAATGTCGAGCCGCTTTCGATCTAACGAGCCATTGTTGTAGAGACGCCACCGTAGAGTCGCTTGACTATTTGGCTTTGCTTTTTCTCTGGGGGAAGGAATGAATCGGGTTGGGCCATGCAAGATCTTAGCGACGTTGCTTGCTGTAATTAGCGTCAGCGGATGCGGGACTTACGTTCCTGACCTTCAGGAATTCTGGGGAACGCCAGAAGATGCCACGATCAAAGTAAACAAAATAGCAGGCCAAGTTGTTTGTGAACTGCACAGGGCTGTCCAACGCGTATTCAAAGATAATGAGACTAATTATCCTACTTTTGTTGCTGCACCAGGACACCCCCCTCCGAAGCCTCACAATTTAGATTGGTTTTATAAGTGGTCTGTTCAGGTCAACCTAAAACTGAACGTTGCGGAAGACACTGACCTGACGCCTGGAGTTTCACTGAATACAGTGCTTCCGAGTGCGGTGACCGGATTTCCTGGCAAACCAGCCGTAACTAATCCGCAATCTTATTTAACTGGATTCGGCGCGACTCTCACGACTACGGGAACGCGCACTGACCAATTGAATATGTTCTTTTCGGTGGCGGAACTAAAAAACGGGCAGTCGGCTATAGCTATGTCGTGTATTCCGCCTCCCACAAATGCCGACCTTTTTGTGCAAAGCGACCTCAAGCTGTATGATTGGTTATCTGCGGCGCTACTTCCCAATTATGCAGATATAATAGACTACGCAAGCAACTCTAGCCCCCAGAACACCATAATTCATGACGTTAAGTTCGAGATCGTTTCAGATGGAAGTGTGAACCCGTCCTGGAAGCTCGTTCATATTTCCGGCAACACAAGCCCGAATTTGTTGTCCCTCGGGCGAGACCGCACCCAAGAATTGATAATTACGTTTGGCCCTGCTCAGAAGGGTGCACTGGCGCCGTCCGCACAAAATTCGCTTAATGCCATCGAGACCAGTTCCGGGATCAGCCAGGCTCTTCGGAACGTGCGATGATGACCCAGCAACAAATTAGCTGTTGGTAGGCGCGCTAAGGAAACGTGACTAACTGCAACCTATGGAGCGACACAAATGGCCACGAAAAACGTCCCAGGAATTCCCAGAACGGCGACGGAGGCCAAGAAGCGTGGTTATAAGGAGGTGGCAAAGGTAAAGCACGCCGATTTGAGCAGCGCAGAAAAGAAAAAATGGGCACTTGTTAAGCCTAGCGCTGCTACCGGCCCTCAAACTATCTGCTATTACGACCCTAACACTGGCGAGTACGACGATTGCCATGAAGGCTGATTGAGCTTGGCCGTCAATCACGGCCTAATGACCACCGCGCATGACTTAAGTTTCTCGCCCGCGGTTTTGTCGTGCCACTCGCTGCAAAACTACAGGGTGATTATCGGCGCGTCGGCGGTCTTCAGTCGGCCCTATGCTGTGGTTTTGGCAATGCCCCCAACTTAGCGAAATGCAACCCGACGGAGGTGGAAATGAGCATCGCGGCATTAGCTGATGACGAGATCCTGAGAACGGATCGCCGAACTCTTGATTTGGCGCGGGTTATCGATCCGCATCTTGTTCCTATTCTTACCAACCTCCAACTGGACACTGGCCGTACAGCCCAATTGCGTACAGCCCTGGAACCGATAGCCGCAGAGAGCCCAGTCCAGAAAACGCCTTCGTCTAGTGCGCTCGACGGTCTGGTGAAATATATCCCGACCGAGTCCATCACATTGTACGTCGCAGCAACGGCAACCGCCGCCATGTCGAGCTTCACAGTGGCCTTCCCGTTCCTAACCCCGTTCCGGCTGTACCTGTGCTTCGTCGCGCTCACACCGATCCTCTTTCTCCTGATCTATGTCGGGAAGCGGCGAAGCCTGAAGCTGCCGGCCCTTCCTGAGCCGGTTACGAAGTGGCCTTGGTGGAAATTGATTGCCTCAACCGTTGCATTCGCGGTTTGGGCGCTGGCAGTCCCGCCGCTCGTCGCTACCGACGCCGGCAAAGTTGCGGCTGCGTTTGGCGCGCTTCTGGTCTCGACGATGCTTAGCTTGGTGGGCGCTGTCGTCGAGCCGTCAGAAGCGTCGGAGGCTCCTGGCCAATCACACTAACGTGCTGCGCGATGTTTGGACAATCGGCAACCGACGCCCGCAGGGGTCGCAAGGCTAGGCACTGATCGACATGGCGGACGATCCGATTAAACATGTTGTTCTTCTGGCGCTTGAAAACCACTCGTTCGACCAGATGCTTGGTTCGCTCAAACAGGTCTATCCAGAGCTTCAGGGCGTGGCGCCAGCTACTCCATACAACAACATTGATAGTGACGGCGCGATTTATCTTCAGGAAATCACAGAGGAGCGGCAGATGCCGCTCGATCCGCATCACGAGGTCCAATACGTCGCCGAGCAACTTGCGGATGGCAATGGTGGATTTGTAAGGAATTTCTCCAAGATGTATCCCGCCAGTCAACACGAGGACCGTCAATTCGTGATGGGGTACTACCCAGTCGATTTTTTACCGGGACTTCATTCCCTGGCCAAAGAATTCACCATTTGCGATCACTGGTTTTCTGCGCTTCCCGGTCCTACCTGGCCTAACCGTTTCATGGCCCTTACCGGCACGGCTATGGGTCGCGTCAATATGCCCGATGACGGGACGCACAAAACCGACTTGCGTGGGTACTTCCAGCAGAGCCAAGATACGATCTTCGACCGCCTCACGGACAAGGCCATTCACTGGAAATCCTATTTCCATGACATCCCGCAAAGCTGGGTGCTGGACCATCAACGATTGCCTCAAAACGCCGCGCGCTGCTTTTACATAGCCGAGTTCTTCAATGACGCGCGTGGCCGGGAAGAGGATTTTCCGCAATTCTGCTTTATTGAGCCGGATTTCATGGGGATCGTCGGCAACGATGACCATCCGCCCCATGACGTAATGAAGGCGGAAAAGCTAATTGCGGACGTGTACAACGCGATACGCGCTAATCAAGAACTTTGGCAATCAACGTTATTTGTCGTCTTCTATGACGAGCATGGCGGCTTCTACGATCATGTCATTCCACCGAAGGCCGTGCCTCCCGACGATCACCATGAGGAATACAACTTCGACCAGCTTGGTGTTCGCGTTCCGGCTCTTTTGGTATCGCCCTGGGTCGAACGCAGGATCGAAACGACGCAGTTTGATCACACGAGCCTTCTCAAGTACCTCACCGACAAATGGCAATTGAAGCCATTACCGAGCGTGCGCATCGCGCAAGCGAACAGCATCGCAGTGGCGCTGCGCGGGCAGTGTCGCGATAATCTATTGCCCCGCATCGAACTGTCGGTGGACCAGCTTACGCCCCCCAACCTTGAACTTGAGGAGAAGGCGATCGCCGACAACAGCACGCATGACCAGGCGCTCAGCAAATTGCGTGACTATATTGGAATGGAATTGGATGAGCAGGCACCGGGGTTGTACGCTAGTTTTTCGCGCTGGTTTGAGACCGTGAAATCGTATTGCGGCAATTTCAGTCTAGCTCAGTCGGACGCGCGAGCTTTCAATGTTTCGATTGCTCAGCCCGACAAGCTAGGGACCGCCGACGTATCGGTGAAAGATGATATCGCGCACTGCCTTATGTCCAAAAAGAAGGCGGCAGTCGCGATCCTTGCGAACCGTGTTCGGGACGAAACACTTTCGGAAGCTCGTCGCCGTCACGCTGCTCAGACACTCGAACTAATTAGCGGGAGGCGCTTTCACAGCGATCAAAAGCTCAACGAGGCCCAACGATTACTTGATCTTCACGGACAATGATTCCCGCGTTTTAGTGCCCAGTTTGACGCTTCAAAGTCGAGAGCCATCTCGGTCTGATTCCATCAGAGATCAAAAAAGAGGTCTGGAAACGAGATAAAGGCCGGTGTGTAATTTGTGGTGCCACGAAGAATTTGCATTTCGATCATGACCTACCATTTTCAAAAGGCGGGACGAGCATTTCGGCAAAAACGTGAGATTGCTGTGCATGAAGCACAACCTTCAGAAGTCGGCAAAAATTGAATGACTGCGTGCTCGTTGATTTATTTTGCAACAAAATCTTCAGATGCCATAGGAACAATTTGCGGTTCCCCGTTGGGCCCTTGGCCGATTACAAGCCCCCCTTGTTCCTCAGCCTCATCCTCAAGCTTTTTCGGATTTGAAAACAAAGATTCCAGTTTGCTCATGTGTAAGACTCTTACAGTTTTATCCTGACTGGCAATTCCGAGACTATCTTCGTTCGAATCAGTGTGGAACTTTAACCACCAGATTGGGCCGTCAGAAATACGAAATACGAAATGGTCACGAAGAGTTACTGCGGTCCCGGAGCCTGATAGTTTCCATAATTGAACTGTTGAGTCTTCACTACCACTAGCAATTGTTTTTCCGTCATTGTCGAAGTCGACCGCCCACACCGGACTGCCATGATCAATAGGGCGCATAGCCTCCTTACCAGAGGCGACATCCCAGAGACGCATAGTCTTGTCGTCGCTTCCAGACAACAAAAGCATCCCGTCCGGGCTAAACGCAATTTCGTAGACCCCACTTTGGTGCCCGATGAGGGTAGTCTTCAAGTGCCAATCGCTGACTTCCCACAGTTTCACTGTGGCGTCTTCACTAGCTGAGGCGAGGAGCGTTCCGTCTGGATTGAACTCAAGTCCTTGAATTTTGGCAGTGTGCGCAGCAAACGAAGTTTCGACGTTGCCCGTCTCTACATCCCAAATCCTTATCTTGCCGTCCTCGCTTCCGCCGGCGAGCAGCTTGCCATCCCGGCTAAAGGCGATGTGGCGAATTTTTTCTGCCGCATCTTCCGCGTTAAGGGAGCGATTTTCCTCCGTTGAGATGTTCAAAAGCCGAATCGCTGAGGTCTTGGTCGCGGAAGCAAGGTATTTTCCGTCTGGACTAAACGCTACGGCCGATACACTGCCAGACTGTTTTTGAAACCCCTGCATAAGTTTTCCAGTTCGCAGATTCCAAACGTCTATTGAACTATCAACACTGGATGATGCGAGTAGCGGCGCAGAGGGATCGAAGTCGATCATTGTCACCGCTCCGCCCTGGCCTCGCAGGGTAGTTAACTCCCTTCTTTGACCGATCGTGCTGAGATCCCACAGCCGAACAATTCCATTCGCGTCTCCCGTCACAAGCTCCTCTTTCCCCTCAGAATTGAGGAACGAGACGGATGTAACGTCTCCAGAATGTCCCGGGAAAGTTAGGATATGCCGCCCTCTTTCAACCTCCCACAGTCTCGCAGTGCGGTCCTCACTCCCCGATACAAGCCATTTGCCATCGGAACTGAATGCAAGCGAAAGAATGCTCCCCTTATGCCCGGTTAAGGCACGCACGCCCTTCCCGGTCCTTCGATCCCAAATCCAGATTGTGTCATCCCAACCAGCCGACGCGACGGTTTCACCGTCCGGGCTAATTGCAACGCAAAGCAACGCATCGTCATGGCCTGTAAATGTTTGGCTGTTTGTGCCCGACTGCAAATCTCACACTTTTGCGGTCTCATCCCAGCTCCCGGAAACCAGTGTCCGATCATCCGCACTGATGGTGGGTACATATACTCCTATGTTTCTTCCTAATACTTCTATTATAAAGTATTCATCATATTTTCACTCGCGATTATTAGCTTTGTGAAGAGATGCCCCCTCTTTAAGGCGCCGCGCAATGTATTTGTGAATTGATTCAACCGTAATTTTCCGCGCGCCGCCGTCGAGAAATGAATCCAACTCGCCAGCGGCTAACAGCTCGTAGCCACGCGTGTTACCGCAGCCCAGCGCTTCGCGGACGCACTAAAAGTGGCCGAACGTATTCGCTTTCCTGACGTTGAGTGGGACCCTTTCTTCCAGGACTGGAACTAACAACATTCGTATCCATTTTCGCTCTTCCACCTCTGCCAATGGTGGCAAGCAAAACAGGTTTCGATGCGGAATAAAACGACCGCTTTTCGGAATCCCGACGGCCTAGGTCTGCACAGACTTTGGCAACCGCGGTAAAATCTTGCTGAGGTTTGGATTTGCGGTGAGACGTGCAAACAGCACGTATTTTCGAAATGCTTCCATTATTTGGCGCGCAATTGTTGGCCGAGCGTCCTCTTCCATACGAGGAGCGTTTTCACTACGGCCGATGAATTTGTTTTCGTTCGCAAGCATCGATCGGTAAAGTCGTCCGTTTTGATCGCTTGCGGGAAGGCCTTTAAAGTGATCGCGCCAATCGGCTACTGCATCGGAACTGGCTTGGCACCCTAGGTTGGTCAGCTCATTGGCGATCCGCCTTGCCGCTTCTTTGCGCCCGTACCCAATTGCGTAAAGCTGCGACATCGCGACTGCTGATCGAAGTTTTAGTAACAGCTGTTCGGGTCGGCGACCTCGACGGGACTTGTTACCTTTTGGTGCAAGCATCGGCTCTACGACGCCAACCTCGAGATAATACAGTGCGAGATTGAGCGCAAAGAGCGGCATTTGAAGAAGCCGGTCGTCACCGGATACAGCCGAAATAAATCGATTGATTGCCGAAAGTTGATGAAAAGCAGCCGCGCGCCCGCCATCGGCACGGTTGAGGAAAAGCTTGTTCGCCTCGCGCAGTAACGCTTCCAGTTGTTGCCACGCGGCAGACAGCGTCTTCTCGTCCACGTCGGCCATGGCGCCTTCCCGAGAATCATTTCGTAGGGCGGCCGAAGATATAGCCCCTACGGGCGTCAGCTACGACGCTGTTTCCCCCGAACTGTGGGTAGATTTGGGGGCAGGGGGCCTGTGCTGGAAGAAATCCATGAGGTGTCAATGGATGATGGCGGAGGACCGTTCCGCCAACGCCTGCGTTGAAACCAAGTCGAGCAGTTTTCGAGGACCCTTCCCGCAGACAATTGGAACTGACTAAGAAAGTATAATTCCATACCCGTTCAGAACGCTGCGGACTGATAAGGCAAGTACAATTTTTGAGTCGGTTCTTACACTTGCTAGGAAAGATGTATTTCCTAGCAAGTCGACGATTTCGGCTCGGGCGTCTGTGGGGGCTTTCGCGCAACCTAAGGCGACTTGGCTCGGCAAAGGTAAGGGTCACGGCGAGAAAATGCCCAAAACCATCAACCTGGGTCTAGCGTCGACGTAAATGGAATGCCCCCGGCATGAACCAGGTCACGACACATGTTATTAACTCACGCTCACCTCGCCCACTCCCGATACGAAGAGGCCCGGGAAGATCCCCCGGGCCTTTCGTGAACCAGAATGGGTGTATCCGGATTCGTCGGCGTGCTCGCCGGCTTTATGAGTTGCCGGAGCCGGCGGGGTAGTAGCCGTGACCCTGTTCGAATTGGTTCGATGCGGTCCCGGTCCTGGTGTTTCCAGTGGGATACTGCTCCATGGGAGCTTGGAACTGCGTCGTCTGCTGCTCCGAACGATTAGACTTCGCGAATGCGGGGCTCGTGAGCATCGCCACGATACCGAGAGCAGACAAAACCAACTTCGTGTTGAGCATTTTCATCGCAATTCTCCTAGTTTGTTGCCCTGCACCCCTTACGGTGCGCAGCACTCAGCTGCACTACGGAAAATAATCTGATGGCGTAGCGGCGCCACTAAATTGGCGTTTAGAATACTAAATTCGAATTTACTGGAGAAAACTCACCCCTTGATGGATGACAGGACGATTCGTACCTATAATTGGAAAAGCGGCGGCAGACGAACGTCGACTGTGGCGAAAATCGGTCACGACCGCCATGGCGCGTGGGAGCTGGTCGATGAGCAGATTGCTTCTAATCGAGGACGACAAGGAGACGGCCGACGAGATCAGGGCCGAGCTTAGCGATCGTGGTTTTGACGTTGATTGGGCCGCAAACGGCATCGAAGGGCTAGATAAAGCGCGTTCGGGCGGAGCAGAAGCCATCATCATCGATCGCCTGTTGCCCGGAATGGATGGTCTCACCATCATCCAAGCCTTGCGGCACGAAGGCCTACGCACGCCAGTGCTGGTCTTGAGCGCCCTCGGCGCGGTAGACGATCGGGTACGCGGACTGCGCGCGGGAGGCGACGACTATCTAACCAAGCCGTTCGCAACGGTCGAACTCACCGCCCGGATCGAGGCGCTATTGCGCCGGCCGGCTGAAAGCCGCGATACAGTGCTTCGGGTAGGACCGCTCGAACTCGATCTCATTGAGCGCGCCGCCAAGCGCGGCGACCGCACGATTGACCTGTTGCCGCGTGAATTCCGCCTGCTCGAATACATGATGCGCCGCAAAGACCAGATGTTGACGCGCGCCATGCTGCTGGAAGAGGTGTGGAACTACAAATTTGTCCCCCAGACCAACCTCATTGACGTTCATATGGGGCGGCTGCGGCGCAAGGTGGACGAGCCGGACGAGCCGCTAATGCTTCACAATGTGCGCGGCGTGGGATTCATCCTTCGTGCACCTGCCTGATTTCGCCCGCATCACTACATTTCGTTGGACGCTCGCTGTCGCAGGCGTATTCGTCCTATGCACCGTGGTGTTGTTTGGCTTCGTCTATTGGCGAACGACCGCCTATTTCACGTCCTCGTTCGATAGCTTGCTCATCGGTGAAATGCGCCTATTCGTAGCTGATTCAGCAGAGAAACGGCTGGCAGATATCGACGATCGGTTGCGCGACGATCCCCGTCATATCAGGGTCGCGGGCCTATTCGGTGCGGACGGTCGTCGTATCGCAGGCAATATCGAACACTTCCCGCCTAATCTCACGCGGGATGTCCCGGCGGATGCCGTTGTCGTTCGCGTCGATAATGACGGCCGTGAGATTGAAAAAGTGCGGCTCGTCGCGCGCGCCCTGCCGAGCGGCGAAGTTATTGTGATCGGCCGGAACATTGACGAGCTTGCCGAGATTGCGAAAATCGACGGGTGGGCTCTCGTGCTGGGACTACTGCCGGCGTTCGGGCTGGCAGTTATCATCGGATTGGTCTTGAGTGCGCGCGCTCAAGATCGGCTTTCAGAGGTCAACCGAAGAATCCAACGTATTGTGGCGGGGGACTTGCGCGAGCGCCTGCCAACCCGCGGCGGCGAGGGCCCGTTCGATAAACTTGCGGTGAGTGTCAACCAGATGCTGGGCGAGATTGAAACTCTCATCCAGGAAATTGCTGGTATAGGCGACAACATCGCCCACGACTTGCGCACACCGCTCACTCGCGTGCGGGTGCGCCTTGAGCGCGGGCGCGAGCGCGCCAAAACGCTAGAGGAATTACGGTTGGTCGCCGATCACGCGATCGCCGGCCTCGACCAATCGCTAGGCATTATCACGGGCCTGTTGCGTATTGCTGAGATCGAACATGGTCGCCGGCTCGAAGGATTTAGCGAGGTTCCGCTCGCCACTCTGGTGCGTGAGGTGGCCGATTTCTACGATCCGATCGCCGAGGACAAGGGTGTCACGCTTCGGGTCGAAACCGCCGGTGAGGTGTCGGTGCACGGCGATCGCGATCTTCTGTTCGAGGCCGTTGGCAATTTGGTCGACAACGCCGTGAAATTCACCCCCCCGGACGGATGTGTCGGACTTACTTTGCTAAACAGTGGTAGCGAGAGTGTAATCCGCGTAACGGACACCGGTGCCGGCATTGCAGAGAACGAACGGGAAGCGGTGACCAAGCGTTTTTATCGCGCCGACAAAAGCCGACGCACCGAGGGTCTGGGTCTGGGTTTGAGCTTGGTCGCCGCGATCGTCAAATTACATGGCTTCCAATTTGCGATTAGTACCGGTCCCGGCTGCACAGCGGAAATTGCTTGTCCGAAAGTGCAATGAAAGCCGTCGTAGGAGAGCCCAATTACTGCCCTTTCCTCGTGCTCAGGATTAAACTTCTCGCCGCCGAACCTTTGCAGGAATTTATCGGCATCCACGGGATTCTGAAAACGAAGGCAGAGCTGAGCACGTCTATTCCCGATGGGGTCTCACGAGTCGGGATATGCTATATTGCAAGTTGCGATGGGCATCGCATACATTCTGTTGCGATATCTCCAACTGGCAATAACTCGGAATTATTGTACGATCGAGGGATCGGCTCTGCCCCCTTAAAAGAGATGCTCGGTTCTTAGCGGCAACTCACGGATGCGCACGCCGGTCGCATGGTAGACCGCGTTGGTGAGCGCGGCCGCGGTTCCAGCCAGACCGATTTCTCCAACGCCGCGAGCGCCCAGCGCGTTGAGATTAAAGTCCGGGTATTCAATGAAATGAACGTCTAACGCCGGTACATCGGCGTTGGTCGCGACTACGTAATCAGCGAAACTCGCATTGACTGGCGCGCCGCTCGCTGCGTCATATTCGGTGCCCTCAAACATCGCCATGCCGATACCCATTACGATCGCACCTTCGACCTGATTGCGCGCGGTCATGGGGTTGAGGATACGGCCGGCGTCGAACACCGAGACGACGCGCGACACGCGCAACCGCGCGATGTCCGGTTGCCATGTTACCTCGGCGAAGTGCGCGCCAAAAGAATGGCTGGAAAACTTTGGCTTTCCCTGCGCACCAAAGCTCCCTTCGCCCGAGCCTTGCCCAGAGACTGCCGGGATTTTCAGCGCACGCAATACTTCGTCAAATGTCATCTTGGGCCGATTGCCACTTTTCGCCTCGATCCAGCCCCGACTAAATTGAAGCTCTTTCGCCTTGGCGCCGCTGAAGGGGGTATTTTCGCCGGCAATGGCCAAGCCAAGCAGCGCCTTGCCGGCAGCCGCAATCGCAGCTCTGATCGGTCCGACGAGCGACGCGGTTAGCATGGAGCCTCCGGAAATCGTGCCCGGCGTCAGGCTGCTATCCCCGATCGCGACTTCGACGCGTTCGATCGCGATGCCCAGCATCTCGGCCACCATTTGGGCCATCACTGTATAAGTCCCGGTTCCGATATCCTGGGAGGCGGACGCGACACGGACCGAGCCGTCGTCGCGCAGCTCGATTGAGGCGGTACAGTCTAAGCGCGCGGCGAGCCACGAGCATGTGGCCATTCCCCATCCTACTGTCATTCCGTCACGCTTCATTGAGGCCACTTGGGCGTCGCGCCCGGACCAGCCGAATTTCTCGGCGCCGAGTGTCACGCATTCCTTGAGATGACGTGAGGAGAATGGGACGCCAAGGCCTTCGTCGAGCTGTGGTTCATTGAGCAAATGCAGATCAACAGGATCCATTCGGAGTTTGACCGCCAGTTCGTCCATGGCGGATTCTGTAGCGAACAGTCCTGGCACCGCGCCCGGCCCGCGCATTGACGTCGGTGTGCCGATGTTGCGCCTAGCCAACCCGGCAGTCACCCGCAAATTAGGAACGCTGTACATATGCGGGGTGGCCTCACCGCAGTTCTCTTCGTAGTCGTCCAGTATCGACGTCGCATTCACGTAATCATGCTGAAGTGACATGAGCCTGCCATCGGCGCCGGCGCCGAGGCGAACGCGCTGCTCGATGCGCGGTCGGTGGCCCACGCTGTGGAACATCATCGGCCGGCTCAGCACCAGTTTTATCGGCCTGCCGAGTTTGATCGCCGCCGCTGCCGCAAGAGGAGATTGCGACCACGGCCATAGCTTACTGCCGAACCCGGAACCGATGAACTTGGCGATCACCCGCACCTTGTCGCGTGGCAGGCCGAGCATGTCGGCAAGCACGTTGCGGTGGTTCACGACGCCCTGTGATGTTTCGTAGAGCGTGAGCTCGTCGCCGTCCCAGACCGCCACGGTCGCATGGGTCTCGATCGGATTGTGGGTCTCCGGTGATATCGCATAATGAGCATCTATCGTGACCGGCGCGGCCGCATAGATCTTCCTTGCGTCACCACGCTCGCTAACGACCTTTGTTTCCTTCGCGACCAAGTGAGGATCTACGTTCGGAGTTTCCGCCGCATAAGACACGTTGACAGCGTCCGCCGCCGCTTTGGCCTGCTCAAATGTATCCGCGACCGCAAGCGCAACGTACTGGCCGTAATAGCGAACAATGTCATCGTCCAGGGGCGGTCGGGGTTCATCCAACATGAGAGCGTCGCCGAAGTTCGGCGTTATGGGCGAGATCGGCACGAGGTCGCCGCGCTTCAGTACTGCTCGCACGCCCGGCATTTGGCGTGCGCGAGACGTATCGATGGTCTTTATCGTGCCTTTAGCAATCGTCGCCCCAACGGGCACTGCGTAGAGCATGCCCGGGAAGCTGTGGTCGGAAGCATACTGGGCCGTGCCAGTGACTTTGAGTGGGCCGTCAACGCGGGCGCGCGCCTTACCGATTTCCGTAATTGAGGGAGCCGTTAGCTCGGACATCGTATTACCTCGGACTATGGTTGCGTGATCTGTTTGAATGCATGGACGACGCAACGTTTTGCTAGTTCGATCTTGAAGCCGTTCTGACTCTGTGGTCGCGCTCCGCTGAGACTTATTTCAGCAGCGTTGCGGAACGCCTCCTCGGTTGGCGTCTGCCCCACCAATGCTCGCTCGGCTTCGGTTGCCCGCCAGGGTCGCGTGCCCACGCCGCCCAAGGCAAATCGAGCGCTCGCGATCGTGCCGTTTGCCAGCGTGAGGGTGACTGAGGCGGAAACCAGCGCAAACTCGTAAGACGCGCGGTCCCGAAGTTTCAGGTAGGTCGATCGTTCGCCCGCTGGTAGCGAAGGCAAGGTGACGTGAGTCACGAGATCGCCGGGCTCCAATACGTTCTCGATATCCGGCCTTTCTCCGGGCAGCACATAAAAGTCTATGAGTGGAATCTGCCGGTCACCCGAAACCCCTTGGACATGGACGACAGCGTCATAGGCCAACATTGCTACCGCCATGTCCGAGGGATTAGTCGCAACGCAGGCTTCGCTGGTGCCGAGGATTGCGAGCATCCGGTTCGTGCCGGCAATCGCAGGACAGCCCGAGCCGGGGACGCGCTTGTTGCAGGCACTAGCGAGGTCACGAAAGTACACGCAGCGTGTACGCTGCAGCAGGTTGCCCGCCGTTGTTGCTGCGTTGCGCAGCTGGGTCGATGCCCCGGCCAAGATAGCTTGCGAAAGCGCGGGATAGTTCCCGCGCACAAGCGGATGGTGCGCCAAGTCGCTGTTGCGCGCGGTCGCGCCAATGAACAGGTTGCCGTTTGCTTCCTTGTGGATGTCGTCAAGTTCGAGGCGGTTGATGTCCACCACGCGATCGGGGTGCTCAACACCGAGCTTCATCAGATCAACCAACGTCGTCCCGCCGGCGAGGAAGCGCACGCGCGCGCCTTGCTGAGCCGTGTGAGAGACCGCGCCCTCGGCGACGGCGGTCCGGCGGTCGGGCGCGCGAACGAGATCGAAGGGTTGCATGGTCAGCTCCCTCCGAGCGCGCGGCGCGCCTGCTGGATTGCTTTGACGATGTTCGGGTAGGCACCGCAACGGCAAATATTGCCGCTCATGAATTCGCGTACATCATCGTCCGACGTGCCACATGGTTCGCGAAGCAGCGCCACGGCCGACATGATCTGGCCCGACGTGCAATAGCCACATTGATAAGCGTCGTTCTCGAGAAAAGCCGCCTGCATCGGGTGAAGATGCCCAGGCGCGCCAAGCCCTTCGATCGTGACAATCTCATCGCCGCCGTGCGTGGCAGCCAAAGCAAGGCAACTGTTCACGCGGCGGCCGCCGATATGGATCGTGCAGGCCCCGCACTGACCATGGTCGCAACCCTTCTTGGTGCCGGTGAGGTGAAGCACTTCGCGCAGGCAATCGAGCAAGGTCATGCGCGGATCGATCGAGACTTCACGTTCCTGCCCGTTCACCTTCAGCGTGACGGTAAGCCGGCCATAGTCGGGATCATCGGTCGCGCTATTCTTTCCGGGATCTGTCATGGGCTAAAGACCTCCTCAATATAGCCTGACCGAGGACGCTCTCCCAGCCAAGGATAAATAAGACGTGGCCTTTTGAAAGTCACCCACGCGATGCCGTTCCGTCCAGTGCACTGTCAGATATCAAGCTACGTATGCTGGCCGGCTGCGTTACCTCGCCTATGAATGACACAGACGGCCCTCGTTTTTTGGGAGTGTTGGGACGCGCATCCTCAGAAGTCCTCCGAAGCTCAATCTGCGGTTGCGCGGGCATCGCGCGCAGTTGGCACATAACTTCAGATTATAATCGGAAGCGTCGGGCGGAGGACCGTTCCGCCGAACGAAATCGGCCAAGGGCGATGTTTAATCGCACTGCCGCGCCTAAGAGAGAGTTGAAATCCTCTCGGTGATTGGGGTTCGCGTCGGTGGCGCATGACCCTAACCCAATCCATGTCATTAGGTGGCACAATGGTGGCATCACCGGCAGCAAAACCGAATGCGTAGAAGCCTCGCCGAAATCGCGCCAAACATCCAAATAGACGCTCTCGCAGATTGATGGCGTGTCGGTACTCAAACGTTCTCTTGCTCATTCCAGCGACCCTGAACGAGCGTTCCATATTCGGGAAGTATTTCAAAAAAGATTGGAGAAATACCCTCGCGGGCAAAGTCCTCTTTGGTTCGCCAGGTTGCCTAAAAGCAACCAGCATCATTAAGAGGGTGTCGAAGATGCTCGAAATAAAGTGCGAGCACGCCTTTGTGTGCAAAGAGGTTGAATTGACGATTTGTGAGTGGACCGACAGTCGCTAATTCCGCGTCGATTGGGACGTTCACGCCTTGCTTGAGCAAGTGAAGGCGTGCGTCTGCATCTTGGGCAGGCGTTGAGCCGGTCAAAGTTCAGGTGCTTGTGTTTTTATCCGGGCGGCTAGTCTTGCGTGATCAAATTGCTCTTGATGCGAAAGCTGGTTAGCTGACCACCTGCTAGCCAGCGATACAACCAAATCGACGGTGCTAGTTCCCTTGTTGCATTCAAAACAAGCGGGCATGACTAGCTTATCTGGACGATGCGAGCCGTCGAATATGGTCGGCGAAGCAGTTCATGACCCCACTGCGACGTTAGTCGGCGCGTAACCCGTGATCGGCGCCGGCTCGTCCGCCGCCAGTAATTCCTTTAGTCAGTTTGTTCATCAACCCTCACGGTTACGAAAAAGCATATACAATATCTGGCATGAGAAATGCCTGCTGTGGAGATGATTGCGTTCGCAATGCATGTCGCTGGCATATATCATAGGACGGCAATGCCGATTCTCAGAATTAGACACGTTACGACATATTACTACAAACAGCCGGTTGCGTTCGGCGAGCACCGGATGATGTTGCGTCCACGCGACGACGACGATCAAAGGGTAATTGAAACGGAACTCGAAATCACTCCCAGGCCCAGGCAACTGGCCTGGACGCGGGATAGCTTTGGTAATCACGTCGCGACCGCCCATTTTGGCGACCGGGCCCGCGAGCTTCACGTTGTCAGCAGTATTTGTCTCGATCATGCGCCGACCGACTTTCGCGCAACCGATATAGAAGATTTTGCCCGCACCTATCCGTTTGCCTACGCGCCGGAACATTCGGCTAGCCTCGAACGGTTTATCCAGCCGCTGTCTCCGCATCCCGCGATTGATCGCTGGAGCGCTACGTTCTTTCGCAGAGATGGCACTGCCGACACTCACCAGCTGCTTGGCGCCATGACGCGGACCATTAGGCGGACCTTCAGGCACGTATCGCGACACGAGAAGGGAATCCAGGCGCCGGCCTTGACGCTCAATCTCGGCAGCGGAAGTTGCCGTGACGTCGCCGTGCTTATGATAGCAGCGCTTCGCGCGCGCGGAATTGCCGCGCGGTTCGTGTCTGGATATCTGCATTTGGCGGATGATGACGAAGATTGTGCTGCCGGTGGCAACACGCACGCCTGGCTCCAGGTCTACGTTCCCGGTCCAGGCTGGGTCGACTTCGATCCATCGAGAGGCATCGTGGGAAATGAAAACCTCGTCCGCGTCGCGGTCGCGCCTCACCCGCGCGAGGCGATTCCTGTGCAAGGCACGTGGTTCGGTACTGCGACGGATCATCTGGCCATGAAAGTCGCAGTAAAAGTCGCTACGGCAGCGGCTACCGGCGCCTGAGCCTGATCAATCGTGATGGCGGTTCATTGGAAAGCTGAGCCTCAATCTGACGGAACTTCGTCTGCCCAGACGCGAAACGCCGACAAGAGTCCTGGTCCGAAGGTATGAGTTAGCGGCACGTCGGCGGCGTCACGCCCCTGTGCGATGAGGATGCGCCCGATGCGGGCGGTATTGTTGCGCGGGTCGAACGTGCGCCAGCGGCCGCCGAGATAGACTTCGATCCAGGCGGCGAAATCATTTGGCGGGTAGGGCGGCGGAAGGCCGACATCGGTCAGGTAACCGGTGCAATAGCGCGCCGGAATATTCAAGCAGCGACAAAAAGTGATGGCAAGATGAGCGTAGTCACGGCACACCCCGTTGCGCTCTCCGTATGCCTCATATGCCGTTCTGGTGACACGGGAATGCTCGTATCCGAAGGTTATGTGATTATGTACGAAGTCGCAGATAGCTTGCACCCGCGGCCAACCAAGCGGCGTCTGTCCGAACAGCCGCCAAGCCTCGTCGGCTAGACGGTCGGTCTCACAGTAACGACTGCCAAGCAAAAACAGTATAACTTCCGCCGGCAAGTCCCGAACTTGGTGCTGCAGAGCGTTCAGATCGATCGGGTCCGGCATGCCCGCGTCATGAATAATGGCGTCCGTGCCGAGGCCGAAATGCCCGCCGGGCGCAACTAGGCGACTGCACCAATTTCCGAAGCTGTCGCGGTAGCCTTCAACGGGAACCGGAGGGTCCGTTATCAGATAATCTGGACGCTCCAGTTCGGACACCCGCGAGAAGTGCACGTTCAACGTCAGAATCATAGGCGTTGTTTGCGGAAATTCGAAATGGAGCTCGCAACCGAGATGGATACGCATGAAATCTCGCCACCTGCTTACCTTCTTGTGTATCGATCCCTTTGCAGGAAGGACAGACGAAAATGAACTGTTTCGGGCGCACTCCAAGTTTTGCGATCGTGCGAACGTGCTTCATGGTGTCGCCGCAGGAAGGGCAAAGCATGGTCGGCGCCCCCGTCGGCTTAAGGGGTGTGCGTTCGATGGCAGAAGTCGATGGCATGACATACGGCATATGCGCGTCTCCACTAAAACAGGCGGGAGCGCTACCCAACTCTCAGCCACCAACGCCTGGCACGGTGCCGCTGTCGATGATCAAGCACATGTAAGAGTGGTTAGGACAGTTGCGAGGTCAAGTTTTAGACAGACGGCTCAGAATTTGAACAATTCAGTAGGACCAGTGTCCAACAAGGAAGGGTCGCCCTGCAAGTTCCCGAAGATGGTGAAAGCAGTAAGCAGTAGTGGATGGATTGCCCCTGATTGTAAGTCCCGCTGCGGTGTCTTCTGCTGGCCCATCGCGACGTATGCCTCTAAAACGCACGTCGGTCGCTTTCAGGGCATAGATGGGGTAATCGGCCGGCGATCTTGTGGATAGCTGAAGATTTTGGGTGCTGCGCTTCAGGCTGATGGTGAAACGAGGTCCGTGTG